>Ga0172364_10001445_pt1 | contig 18256 bp, 4 predicted proteins | sample LakKivSesite10cm_FD_114545 | JGI IMG/M metagenome (GOLD analysis project Ga0172364, IMG submission 114545) | Sediment microbial communities from Lake Kivu, Rwanda - Sediment site 10cm | ecosystem: Environmental > Aquatic > Freshwater > Lake > Sediment | place: Rwanda: Western Province, Lake Kivu... | reverse complement strand
CGATCGAATGCCAGACGCGCGATGATTCGCCGTGCAGCGTGATGCCGAAATGTCTGTAGGGGCGGGCCACTGTTGCCCGCCCACTGTCGCCGCCAGGCGGCAGCACAACTGGGACATGCGCTATTACTTGTGACGCCCTGTATAACAACGTCCCTCTAACAACTTCCAACTGCCAACTCCCCTCTAGCAACTTCCAACTACCACCTCCCCTCCAGCAGCCGCCTGCGGGCCCGCCCCCGCCAGGCCTCCGTCTTCGGGAAGTCCTCGAAGCTCCGCAGCGGGGCGAGCAGCCGGCCGTCGCGCGGCACGCCCAGCGTCTGGAGGAGCCGGTAGTCCTGCAGGCTCTCGCCGAACACCTCCCACCGCATCGAGTCGATCGGCCCCGACGCCCCCGGGTAGACCACGAACGGGTCGCCGTAGGCCCAGCCGCGGTCCCACCAGCCGCCGTCCTGCACCGTGAAAGGATCGATCAGCCGGCGCGTCTGCGACTCGTACCAGTAGTTGTAGCCCCAGTGCAGGAACATCCGGAACGGCCAGCGGTAGAACAGCATCCCGTGCATCGCGATCTTCGCCAGCGGCGTGTCGAGCAGCCGGTTGAGGTGCCGCCCGCGGGGGCCGCCGCAATAGTAGCAGCCGCACGCCACGCCCTCGCTCACGAAGCCGGGGGCCGAGGAGATTATGGGGATCGGCAGATCGACCAGCCCCTGGCGGGCGAACTCGATCTGCGAGAGAGCGTCGGCCGTCTTCATCCACGGGGCAAGCTCGTGGAGCATCGCCCTCGCCCGCCGGTAGTTCTCGCGCTGGTCGTCGCCGTGGGGTTCGTCGGACACGTGGAACATCGATCGGCCGAGGATCCCCTCCTCCTGGAGGAAACGGTGCAGCCGCGGGAGGTACTGCCCGAGGAACGCGCGGTAGACGGGCGAGTCGGCCGGGGTGTCGGGCGGCCAGAGGAGCTTCCCGCCGCCCTGCCCCTCGTAGACGCGGATGGCGTTGCGGGCGCCCCACTGCGTGAAGAGGTGGCACCACTCGAACCGCCCCACGCCGCACGAGCGGGCGAGGCGGACGTAGCGGGCCGTGTCGCGCCAGTCGAAGCTCCACGCCCGCGTGCCCCTCCGCCGCACCCGCAGCAACTGGCTGGGACGCTTCACCCCGTCCAGCGGCGGCGTGAACGCCGGCACGTAGAGCGTGTCCTGCCCGTGCGCGGCCACATCGCGGACGTACGCCGGCAGGATCGACCAGAACCGCTCGTCGAAGAGGTCCGTCCTGTACCAGTCGATCAGCGAGTCCACGTAGAACCAGTGCGTGACGTGGAAGCCTCGCCGCGGGGCGAGGGCCACGTCGTGGAGGTACACGGTGGCGGCCATCCGCACCGGCCGCCCGCGCTCCGGCACGACGGTCACGGCGATGCGGTGGCGGCCGGGCGTGGCCGCGCGGCCCGGGTACACGCTGATCCAGAACGCGTGTGTCTCGTCCTGCGGCAGCAGCAGCGAGTCCTCGTCGAAGAGCGGGTCCGGCACGTAGCCGGGGATCATCCCCCGGCCGTCGAGGTCCTCGTCGGCCGGCTCGACGGGCGTGTTGTGGTGGAGCAGCGGCACGTAGCCAACGCGGCGGACGCGCACCGCCCAGCCGCCCGGGCCGGCGGCTTCGACGCGCACGCGTTGTCGTTCCTGCCGCTCGAGTCGGAGAACCACCTGGAAGCTGAAGCGCTCGTTGAGGGCGGCGTCGATCCGCAGCGGCGCGGCCTTGCGGGCCGGCGTCGAGGGGTAGTGGCGGACGCAGGGCGTGGATGTCCAGACGTGCAGCATTCTCATCTTCGCGGGCTCGCGGACCTCAGCGGCAGCGGGTTGCACGGCCGGCGGGCGGATTTTCCCCGGCGGCTGCTTGACAACGTGGAATTCCGGTGGTATACTCCTACTGACGACTATGATACGGAACCGGGCTGGTCTTTTTCAAGGCCGCCCGGCTCCGGAGCAGACTGCGGGGTCGGCTCAGGCCTGCCGGGCAGTTGCCGGCTGCGGGGGCTCCGCAGGGGACGCGACTTCACCTACCTGGAAATCCGTTCAGCATAAGAGCTTCATCGCCTGTCCGAGTGCGCGGGCGGCTTGGCGTCAGTGCATGTCTTCGGTTCCACGGCCATTCGGTGCCATGCCAGGGCGCCGGAACCATCATGAGGAGGTGCATCCGCCTCAACCAGAGGCCGCGGCGGGGCCTGATCGTCGTAGGCGGCCCGGGGCGAACAGGCTTGTAGCCGGTTCGCTTGCCGGGCTGACGGCTGCTTGTCCGGAGCCTCAGCCGAACGTTTCCGTGACGGTCCAGTGATCATGGAGAGTCACCGCATCCGGCAGGCCGGGCGTCCCGCCTGCCCATCCTTCCGTATTGCTGCTGCAGGAAAGGGCATCTCATGCTTAGTTGGAGAGCATCCGTCGTCGTAGCGGCCCTCGTAGTGCTGGCGGCATGCACCGCCTATGGGGCGAGCGAGATCCCCAAGGGCCAGATAACAGTCACCGCGAGCCCGGCCTATCCGGGCTACGACCCGTCGCGCATGGTCGACGGCAGCACCGAGAACGGCCTTTACATGGGCAGCGGCTTCAGCACCGGCTACATCCGTTTTGATCTTGGCGGCCGCTACAGCGTCACGCAGTTCGAAATCTACAATGATGGCACCGCCGAAATCTGGGGCTATAGCGTTTATGTGACCGACTCCAGCGTGGCCACCACCAGCATCCAGGCAAGCTGGGGCGCCGCCGTGGCGACCGGCACCTTCCCGGCTGGCGTGACAGGCACACAAACCGTGGCCCTCACCCCGAAGGAAGGTCACTACCTCATCCTCTATGTGAGCAGCCACAATCACCACGTGCACCCGAAGGAAGCCTGGATCTACGGCGACCCGGTGATCGACGTCTCCTCCTTCGCCGTCGCCGACGCCGGCGGCAGCACGCTCTACACCAACAGCGCCACCGTGAGCGTTACGGCGTTCGAGTCGAGCACTCCCTCCCCCGAGACGATCGACCGCTGGCTGATCACCGAGGGCCACAGCGACGTCCCCAACGCCGGCGACACCCGCTGGCTCGAAGCCAAGCCCACCACCTACGACATCCTCACCGCCGATCCGGGGGCCGGCATCGACGTCACCCTCTATGGCTGGGTGAAGGACTCCGCCGACCGCATCGGCGCCAGCCGCTCGCTCGTCATCAACCTCTGCCTGGCCGATCCCGTCGTTTCCGACCGGACGACCGCATCCATCGCGCTCACGAAAGTGCTTGTGACGTGGAAAACCCAGGTCGCCACGTTCGGCTTCGTGGAGTACCGCGCCGCCGGCGCCTTGGACTGGACCGCCACCGCCCTCGAGACCGCCCGCCTCTCCTCGCACTCCCATACGATGACGGGCCTCACGCCCGACACCGAATACGAGATCATCATCCACAACAACGAGAAGGCGGAGGACGCCTACACCTTCGCGCACCTCTCCGGCTACGACGTGTGGGGGCAGGACATCCCGAGGACAGCATGGGTCGCCACGGCCAGCCAGGTCGGCGGAGCCGGCTCGGAGGCCGACAAGGCCATCGACAACAAGCTCACGACATGGTGGTGGGCCGGCCAGGGCGGCATCACTGCCTGGCTGCGCATCGACCTCGGCAGCCGCTACGACGTCCGCGTCGTCAGCTTCGACCAGAACCAGGACCTCCAGTTCGTCGAAGTCTACGTGACCGACTCCGAATTATCCAACGTTGCTGAATGGGGCGCGTACGTGGCCCGCACCACCGACAAGGCAGCCCACCAGGACCTCATCACGACGCCCAAGGAAGGCCGCTTCATCATCCTCCGCGTGAACACCGGCTGGCACTGCGCCATCCAGGAAGTCTATGCGCAAGGCATCAAGGTCCTCAGCGTCGCGTCGTTCACCATCGCCGCGCAGGACCCGCCCGCCGGTACGCTCTGGACCAACTCCGACACGCTCGACGTCCTCTCATTCACCGCCGATCCCGAAACCGGCGTCGACGGCTACCTCATCACCGAGGACCTCGGCGATGTGCCCGCGATGGACGACGACCGCTGGCTCCCGTCTGCGCCCGCCGACTACGCGATCGCGGCCGACCCCGGCACCAGCGGCATCGACGTGACGCTCACGAGCTGGGTGCGCAACACCACCCTCGGCAAGGTCGTGCAGGGCCCCGCGCGCACCATCTTCTACACCACCGCCACGCCCACGACCATCGACCCCGTCGTGAGCACCGTCCTCGGTAACCTCGCCATCGCGATGTGGACGACCGATGTGCCCACCTTCAGCATGGTGCGCTACCGCGAAGAAGGCACCACCGAGTGGACCTCGACGGCCGTCGAGACCGCCCACACGACCTCCCACAGCCACCGCCTCACCGGGCTCGTCATGGACACGGTCTACGAGATCGAGATCCAGAACAACGAAGTGACCGAGTCGGCCTTCACCTACAGCCACGTGCCCGGGGCGGATGGCTGGCTGTCGCTCGACGACACAAAGCCCTTGTGGACCGCCGTCGCCAGCAAGGAGCTGACACCTGCCGGCCGGGCCATCGACGGCAGCACGGCCACCAACTGGTGGGCAGGGTCGCCCAACGAAGGCACCACCCCGCCGCAGTGGCTCCGCATCAACATGGGCAACCGCTACGACATCCGCCTCGTCAGCGTCTACCAGGACGGCGGCCTCGCCCGCTGCGAGATCTACGTCACCGACTCCGAATCGCCCAACGCCGGCGACTGGGGCGCGATGGTGGGCCTCACCACCGAGCGCATCATCCTCAACCGGCAGGACGTGCCCGTCACGCCAAAAGAGGGCCGCTACATCGTGCTGCGCGTCTGGTCCGACTGGCACGTCGCGATGACCGAGGTCTGGGCGATGGGCCTGCCCGCGATGAGCGTGTCGGCCTTCGACATCGGCGCCCAAGACCCCGCCGGCAGCACCACGATCACGCACTCCGCGACCGTCGACGTCACGGCCTTCTCCGCGATCCCCGGGGGCACCTACGAATACCTGATCACTGAATCCGCGGGCGACGTGCCGGTCGCCGAGGACCCTCGCTGGCAGACGACCGTGCCCACCGCCTACGCGATCGAGGCGGACCCCGGCGACGGCATCGACGTGACGCTCATCGGATGGGCCAAGAGCGTCGGCGGCGCCATCGCGTGCAGCGCCGGACGCACCATCTTCTACACCACGACCACCCCGCAGACGCAACTGCTCAACGTCCGGTCGCACACCACGAAGAACGCCTTCGTGTCGTGGAACACCGACGTCGACAGCTTCAGCTTCATCCGTTACCGCGCCGTGGGCGCCGAGGACTGGGCCGAGACCGCTCTCGAAACCACGCACCGTTCGGGCCACACCCACGAGATGACCAACCTCGCGCCCGACACCGCCTACGAGATCGAGATCCACAACACGCAGGTGACCGACCCGGTGGTGACCTTCGACCACGTGCCCGGCTACTCATCGTGGGTCGAGGTTGAGAAGACCGCCATCACCGTGACCGCGAAGTCCTTCCAGGACCCCGACGCGCCGGAGCGCGCCATTGACGGCAGCACCGTCACGACGTGGTACACCGGCACGGGCAACACCCCGCAGTGGCTGCGCGTCGACTTCGGCATGCCCACCGAGCCGCGGATCCTCGCCCTCTACTTCACGGGCGACGAGATCTACGACGTCTACGTGACCGACTCGGTGCTCGATACACCGGCCGACTGGGGCACGCCCGTCGCCAGCGATTACCACGTCGCCAACACCCGCCGCGACCTCGTCCTCACGCCGAGGACGGGCCGCTACCTCATCATCAATATCACCAACGCCTGGCACATCGGGGCAAACGAGATCTGGATCTACACGCCATCGCCCACGAAAGTCACCGACTTCGCCGTGGCCGACGCGACGACAGGCAATGCCCTCTGGACCAACGAGGCGACCGTGAGCGTCACCGCCTTCGCGGGCGAAGCCCTCGGCGGTATGGCTGGCTGGATGATCACCGAAACCGATGTGCCGCCGCTGCCCGAGGACGACACCTGGCTGCCCGAGGCCCCCGGCACGTACACGATCACCGGCGGCGAAGGCAACGTCGCGCTCTACGCCTGGGTGAAGAGCGCGGCCGGCCAGGTCGGCCGCAAGAGCGTCGCCATCCTCTTCAGCACGGCCGCGCCCAACGTCACCGACATCCTCGTCACGGCCGGCGACCCCGGCACGGCGGTGGTCACATGGACAACCGACGCCGACGCGTTCGGCTCGGTGAGTTACAGCCCCATCGGCGGCGCGGCTGCCACGGCGGCGGAAACCTCGACCGGGACATCGCACAGCGTGATGCTCACGGGGATCGCCGAAGCAACCAACTACAGGATCGTCGTCATCAGCAACGACAAGGCCGAGGCCCCGGTGTTCTGGCCGCAGTCCTGGCCCGTCGAAGGCGATGCCAACCTCGACTGCCGCGTGAACATCCTCGACCTCATCTTCATCCGCAACCGCCTCAACCAGGACCCCGCCACGGGCGACAACTGGCAGGCGGACGTCAACCAGGATACGAGGATCAACATCCTCGACCTCATCTTCGTGCGGAACAGGCTGAACACGGCCTGCCCGTAAGCAGGCAAACAGGCTCGGGACCGGGGGGGGCAGGGTTGGTGCCCTGCCCCCCGAGTCCGTCGCCGACACACGAGCGACCAATTCGTCCATCGCATCCCTGCCGCCGAACTGGGGGTGTGCACCTGCATCTACGCAAGCGTCACTTTCCGTGGACGTATGTCTATTTCCCGCAACAGATCGTAAAGTCAAGCCATGGACGCCCTTATGTCGAGAAAAGGGCTATCGACGGGGATTCTGCGCAACACAGCGCGGTGATCGGCGAAAGCTGCGTATCACATAAGCTGTTGCCGCTCCTTGCGTTATGGATGGCGGGCATGCCGTGGCTGTCTGGCATGGCATTTGCATGCCGAACAACAAGGGGGATCGCGTAGCGGGCGCGGGATCGTTACGGTTCTATGCCGGCATCTGCCTGTTTCTGCCGTGGGTTCCCGGACAAAGGAGACCGGTATCTGTATCTCGAGGTGTCTTCCTGTGGCAGCGGATGATTCCATTGCGAGCCGGCAATTCCACCGCGGGCACGGCCCGCACGCCATGGCTCGCAGATACTCCCATTTCACAAGGGGTTGCGATTATGAGAACGCGTGCCATTGCTCTGGTGGTGGCCATCCTTGCCTTCACGGCATACGGAGTGGCCAATGCGGTCGAGGTGGACTGGCACTCCGAGGCCGATGACCACGGTGTCGTCGAGCCCGGCAAGGAGGCCATAGTTGAGCTTCCGGACGGGACAAGGGTTCATCTGATGAACCATGGCCGTTTCGAATGGTGGAGCAAGAAGACCAAGGGCGGGAGCGTGAAGGTGGACTTTCAGGAGTTCGCCGCCGTCTTGTCGGAGGGCAAGATAGAAGCTGGCCCTCCCTCCAACTCGAGCTATCAGCTCACCCTGGTGGACAATGACGGCATCATGCAAACCGGCACGGGAGTGGCGCCCATTTCCGGGACCTTCTACGGCCACGTCAACTACGATGGAAGCGACACGGAGTGGATTGAGACTCTCGGCGGGTTCATGTCGCAGCCATTCCTCTACGTTGGCGAGCAGCCTGTCTCTTTGGGGAATTTCCAGTTCTCGCCTGCGCCTACTCCGACTGGGATGCCGGCCCCCTATCTCCAAGTGGACTGGGCAACGGGAACCTTCACGATGCTCCACTACGATTACGTCCATGCCGATCACCTGTGGCTGGAGGACATCCTCACGGGCGAGCGCAGCGACATGATCATGGCGGTGCAGAGCAGCGGAGCCTTCCGTGGCGCGGACGTCTACGTGTCGGGCGCCGGCATCGACGCACCCGGCGGCGGCACCGAGTCCGCGCCGTATCGCACCCTGACCTACGCCCTGGCCAACCGCGGCGGCGAGGCCGTCATCCGCGCGGCCGCCGGCCTCTACGATGCTTCAGCCGGCGAGGTGTTCCCCATAACGGTGCCGGCGGGCGTTTCGATCATCGGCACCATGGGCCCCCTCAAGAACGCCACGGACTCCGCCTGCGTGAATGCGGGCGGCGCGGCAAAGGCGTTCGTGCTGGCGACCACCGCCGCCGGCACCACCGGCCTCCTGCAGAACGTCCTCATCACGAACTTCATCGGCCCGGCCATCGACCTCACCGGCTGGCGCGGCACCATCGACGGCTGCTACATCACGGGAGCCGTTGCCGGAGCCACGAACGCGCTTGTCTTCTACAACGCCACCGGCAACACCATCGATCTTGCCGTCACCAACACGACAATGGAGAACATCGTCAACGGCAGCGCCAAGCACGTCTTCCTGTTCTGGGGCACCGGCAAGACCTACTTCACGAACTGCGTCTTCAAGGACATCACCGTCGGTCAGCCCGACCGCGGCGCGATGAGCTGGGAATGGGGCACCTCGTTCGACGCTCGCCTCACCGCCGTGACGATCGACCATATCGTCGTCAACGGAAATGTCGACAACGTTCAGATGGGCATCTTCTACTCGTGCCAGAGCGTGGCCATCCTGGACCGCTGCATCGTGCGCAACATCAACAAGAACTGCCCGGTGATCAACGCCAACAGCACGCTCACCGTGCGTGACTCGCTGTTCTACAATCTCACCACCACGAACTGGGGCGCGCTGTTCGCGTCTAACAGCAATACCGTGAACGCCTACAACTGCACGTTCGATTCCTGCACCGCGGCCACCAACGCCAGCGGCGGCATGCGCAACTTCTACAACTGCAGCATCAGCAACTGCACGAAAGTGAACACCGCGGCCGCCAACTCCACTGTCCGCATGCAGTACGTCAACGTCTACAACACCGCTTACGGCCTGTATGACCCCGACAACAGCGGCAACCTCACCGCCTACGATCCGAAGTACCGGGACCGCGCGGCAGGCAACTTCCACCTGCAGGGCAACAGCCGCCTCGTCGACGCCGGTAGCGGCACCTACGTCACTTGGGCCACGCCGCTCGACATCGATGGCGATGCACGCGTCCTCGACGGCAACTACGACTTGACCGCGGCCGTCGACATCGGCGCCGACGAGTTCAACACCAATCCGGCTGCACCCGTGTTCTCCGTGGCACCCTTCTTCCACGTGTTCGAGGGCAGCCCGGTCGACGTCCCCATCGGCATCACGCCCCCGGCCGGAGGCTCCGTCGACGCCGCCGTTACCTACGACACCGGGCTCAGCGGCCCGGCCACGCTCACCATCGCCGACGGCGAGGGCCCGGAAACGCTCGCCGTGCTCGCCGCTGACGGAACCGGCAGCGCGACCGGCACACCCATCGACGTCGCCATCGAGGACGCGGCCGGCACCGTCGGGACCGCGAACTGCACCGTGCTGTCCTACGATAAGGTCGTCACCATCAGCGGCGCCGCCAAGCTGTTCCTGGCGCCGGGCGGGCAGGCCCACCTCCCCCTCAAGCTGATGTCCTCCAGCCTGGAGGCCCCCGCCGACATCAACATCACCGTCGGCTCGCCCTCCGGCGGCGGCACAAACGAGATCCAGTGGGTCGACGGCCTCGCGAAAATCCCCGCGGGCGAATGGGAATCCGACGGCGCCCTCTCGATCACGGCCGTCGAGGGCGTGAACACCGTGCACCTCGCCGTTGACGGCGGCTTCCAGTTCGACGAGAGCGGCGACGTGGCGTTCGACCTCCAGGTGATCTGCCTTGGCAGCACGATCTACGTCTCGGGCGCGGGAAGCGACACGGACGGCATCGGGACCGAGACGAGTCCGTTCCGCTCGATCACCAGGGCGCTCACGTTCGTGCCCGATGTGATGGCCATAATCGCGGCGCCGGGCCTCTACAACGCCGCCAACGGCGAGACCTTCAGAATCGTGGTCCCCGCGGGCGTGTCGATCACCGGCACCATGGGCACGGCGCGCGACGAGACCGACTCGGCCGTGGTCGACGGCGACGGCGTGGGCGAGATATTCCGCCTCAAGGAGACGGCCGCCGGCACCACCGGCCTGGTCCGCAATCTCGTGATCAGGAACTTCGTCGGCCCGGCGATCAACCTCACCGGCTGGCGCGGCACCATCGACGGCTGCTACATCACCGGCGGCGTCGCCGGCGCCACCAGCGCCCTCATCTTCCTCCACAGCCCCGCATCGTCGGGCGCGACCGACCCGTCCAGGCCCATCGACCTGGTCGTCACCGACACGGTGATGGAGAACATCACCAACGCCAGCGCCAAGCACGTGTTCCTGTTCAACAACAACGGCAACGGCAAGACCTGGTTCACCAACTGCGTGTTCAAGGATATCACCGTCGGCACCCCCGACCGCGGCGCGATGAGCTGGGAGTGGTCCAACGTCAACTATGACATCCGCCTCACCGGCGTCACGATCGACCACATCGTCGTCACCGGCAGCATCAACGACGCCCAGAAGGGCATCCTCTACACCGCCCAGAACACGGGCATCCTCGACCGCTGCATCGTGCGCAACATCAACAAGAACGGCCCGGTGATCAACTCCAACAAGACGCTCACCGTCCGCAGCTCGCTCTTCTACAACCTGCTCGGCGGCACATGGGGCGCCCTCTTCGCGTCCAACAGCAACATCGTCAACGCCTCCAACTGCACCTTCGACGGCTGCTCGGCCGTGACCAACACCTCCGGCGGCTGGCGCTACCTCTACAACTGCAGCGTCAGCGACTGCACGAAGGTCAACGGCCACACCAATACGACGATGCAGCTCAAGACCGTCAACGTCTCCGCGTCGGACATCGGCGCCTACGACCTCAACGGCTCCTCCGGCATCACCAACTACGTGCCGAACTACCGCGACGGCGAGGGTGGCGACTTCCGGCTCAAGAAGACCAGCTCGCTCGTCGACGCCGGCAGCAACGCCTACGTCACCTGGGCGGACCCGCTCGACCTGCTCGGCAACCCGCGCATCCTGGCGGGCGTCGCCGGCGGCACGGCGACCGTCGACCTCGGGGCCTGCGAGTACGACCCGCTGGCTCCCGTGCCCACCTTCACCACGCCTGAGGGCAACTACGCCGTCTTCGCCGGGGATTCGCTGGCCATACCCGTCAGCATCACCCCCCAGGCGGCCGGCGCCGTGGAGGCCAACGTGAGCCTCGGAACCGGGCTGACCGGCCCAGGCATGCTTTCGCTCCCGGACGGCAAGGGCCCGGTCGACCTCGTCGTGGCCGCCGACGCCGATGCCGGCAGCGACGATGGCACGGTGGCCGACATCGATATCGCCTGGGCGAGCGGCCCGTCGGTCGAACCCGGGGCCTGCACCGTCACGATCTACAACAAGAAGGTGAAGCTGGCCGGCGTCACGCGGCTGTTCCTCGCCGATGGCGAGACCGCCGAGTTCAAGGTCAGCCTGATATCGTCCGAGCTGCAGGCCCCCACTGCCATCGCCTTCGGCGTCGGCGCGCCCGCCGGCAGCGGCAGCAACGACCTTGCCTGGGCCGGCGACACGACCATCCCCGCCGGCGAGTCAGAATCCGGCGGCAGCCTGTCGATCACGGCCGGGCTGGGCGTCAACACCATCGAGTTCACCGTCGGCGGCGGCTTCGCCTTCACCGAAACCGGCGGCAGCACGCTCACGCTCGAGGTGATCGGCTTCGCCAGCCCCATCTACGTGGCCGGGATCGGCAGCGACCTCACCGGGACTGGCACGGAGGAATCGCCGCTTCGGTCGATCGCCAAGGCCCTCGCGCTGGTGCCGCGGGCGATGGAGATCCGCGTCGGCCCGGGCCTCTACGACACGGCCAACGGCGAGACATTCCGGACCGTCGTGCCCGCGGGCGTCAGCATCATCGGCACGCGCGGGTCGACCAACGACGAGACCGACTCGGCCGTCATCGATGCCGGCGGCGCCGGGCAGGCCATCAGCCTCCAGCCCACGCCCGCCGGGACCACCGGCCTCGTCAGCGGCCTCGTGATCACCAACTTCGTCGGCCCGGCCATCGACCTCACCGGCTGGCGCGGTACCATCGACGACTGCTACATCACCGGCAGCGTCGCCGGCATCACCGAAGAGCTGTTGTTCTGCAACCAGGCCGGCGTCATCGACCTCACCGTCACCAACACCGTGATGGAGAACCTCACGAACACCGGCGCGCAGCACGTCCTCCTCTTCAACGGCAGCGGCACGACGCACTTCACCGGCTGCGTGTTCAAGGACATCACCGTCGGCCAGCACTACGGCGCCCGCGGGTCGATGAACTGGGAATGGAACACCACGTTCGACATCATGTTCCTCGACACCGTCTTCGACCACGTCACCATCACACCCACCGGCGAGATACAGTCCGGCATTCTGTGGCCGTCGAGGAACGCGATGCTGCTGGACCGCTGCATCGTGCGCAACTTCAACGTCGACACCACGATCGTCAGCGCCTCCTCCTCCACCGTGACCGTGCGCGACACGCTGTTCCACAGCAACAACTCCGGCAACTGGGCATCCCTTGCGGGTGCCAACGGCGCCACCGTGAAAGCCTGCAACTGCACTTTCGACAACTGCAGCGCCGCAACCAGCACCAACGGCGCCGCCGCCTTGTTCTACAATACCGGCATCAGCAACTGCGGGACCACCAACATCGGCACGCCCACCGCATTGACACTGCTGAACGTGAACGTGTTCAACACCGTGCAGGGCCCCTACAACGTCGGCGCCAGCGGCGGCATAACCGAGGACGATCCGCTTTACGCGGACGCCGGGAACCTCGATTTCCGCCTCCAGCGCACCAGCACGCTGGTCGACGCAGGCGACAACGCACACGTCACGTGGACGTATCCGAACCCCGATGATCCCGAGAACCCGCTGCCGCCGCAGGACCTCGACGGCCTCGCCCGCATCGTCGACGGAGACGCCGACGAAGTCGAGACAGTCGACATCGGCTGCTATGAACTCCAGCCCCCCAGCGGCGCGATCATCAGGGAATTCACCGCCAGCGACCAATCCACCGGCAGCACGCTGTTCACCAACTCCGACACGGTGACGGTCGCCTTCACGGTCAACGCACCCGAAGGCGTGATCGTAATCGGCTGGCTGGTGACCGAATCGCCCACGCCCCCGACCGAGGGCTGGCTGACGGAGCTTCCCGCCGCATACCGGATCACGGGCGGCGAAGGCGATGTGACGCTCTACGCGTGGATCACCGACTCGATGGACCTGACCGCCGGCAAGTCCGCTTCGATCTACTACAGCAGCGCCCTGCCGACAGTGTCGAACATCCTCGTCACCGACAACGGCGACGGAAGCGCCACCGTCACGTGGGACACCGACATCGAGACCTACGGCTCCGTGCTCCACAAAGTGCTGGGGACAAGCGACGTCACGACCGTCGCCGAGCCGGACCGCCGCACCTCGCACAGCGTGCAGCTCGCCGGGCTCCTCGTCAACACAACCTACGTGCTGGTGATCGTGAACAACGAGAAGGCCGAGCCTCCGATCTACTTCCCGAAGTGGCCGATCGAGGGCGATGCCAACCTCGACTGCCGCGTGAACATCCTCGACCTCATCTTCATCCGCAACCGCCTCAACCAGGACCCCGCCACGGGCGACAACTGGCAGGCGGACGTCAACCAGGACACGCGGATCAACATCCTCGACCTCATCTTCGTGAGGAACAGGCTGAACAACTCGTGCCCGTGAGCACGTAATGCATGCCGGCACGACGCACCAACGGGGCGCCCGATCGCGGGCGCCCCGTCGTCATGTCCGGGACGCCCTCCGGCTGAAGCCCCAAACAGCTAACCTGTTGCATGGCAAGGCGTTGCGCGGCCTGCGCGGCCGAGGGATGCCGGCCAGCCTGTATCTTCGGGTCTTGCTTGACAAGGGCATTTTCATGTGGTATACTTCTTAATGGACACATGTCATCCGGCACTCTTGCAGGCCCGCCGGCATGACCTGTGGGCCGCTGTTCCCCCCGAGCTTCAACGATCAGCTTGGCGTTCTGTGTGTGGTTCTGCGGAAATCTTCCGTTCGCCCAAGGCAGGTTGCCGGTCTGCCCCGGCGCACACGCAGACGTGAATGGAGACGGCGCGGTCAACCTCCTCGACCTGATCTACGTGAGGAACAAGCTTGGCACGAAGTGCCCGCAGCGAAACGCTTCCATACGTCGCCTTCCGGGGCTTCCTCCCCCGCGGCTTGTGAAGCCTGGGACATGGCATTTTCTGATGAAAGGGACTCTCAGATGAAGGCAGCGAAACTTGTGATTGCACTGTGGCTCTGTGTAGCGGCCGCGGGGACGGCTTGGGCGGGAACCGATGGAACCTGGCTCGTGTACCTCTATAGCCGCAACTGGTCTGCCCCCCAATGCTGGCACCTTGGCATCATTGCCGACGGGAGCGATGCAACCGCCTACTTCACCGACAACATCTGGAATCCCTGCGACGTGACGGTGGACACGAACCGCACGATCGGCTATCTGGTCTTCTCTGATGGGGGTGTCAACGGGAATGGGTACTCACTGGACGGCAACACGCTCACGCTGCAGACATCTTCCGAAACGCCCGCCATCACCACGATCACGAACGCTTACTTCGGGAACTGCCTGGCGGGTAACCAGGGACTTGTGAAGCAGGGAGCGGCGGTGCTCTGCCTGAAAACATCGAACACCTACTCGGGTTCGACGATCGTCAACGCCGGGAGCATCGAGCTGCGGGACGACGAGGCGCTTGGTGCCACGGGCGCTGCAAACGGGACAACCGTCCGGAACGGGGCCAGTGTCTACTTCAATAACGCCCAGCACGTGTATGAGTCTTTCACCATCACCGGGGCCGGCGGAGGCGGTGCACTGAGAGGACGCTGCGGCAACCTCTACGGAGCCATCACGTTGGATGGCAACGCCACGATCAAGAACCTTGCCTTCACCAATCTGCGCGGAGGTGTCTCGCTGGGCTCGGCCGTTCTGACAATTATCACTGACGATTCGTACGGTGCAACCAGGTTCTGCACGCCGATCACGGGCACCGGCGGCATCCGTATTGCGGGGGCCGGAGAAGCCTATATCGAGGCAGCCAACAGCTTCAGCGGCCCGACGGTCATAGATGGCTACCTCAGCCTTGTACACACCGGTGCCGTCGTCAATAGCACCGTCACCCTGGCCTCGCGCGAGCCGGTCCTGCCGGACACGGCTCTTCTCCAGTTCGGCGGCCTGGCGGGCTCCGCCGGCTTCAACCTGAGACAGCACGGGGCGCTCACGCTCACCGTGGGCAGCAACGACCAGGACACCACCTATTCCGGTGCGCTGAGCGGGTCCGGCTGCAAGCTGACCAAAACCGGCTCCGGCACGCTCACCCTCGGCGGCACCAACACCTACAGCGGCGGCACCGAACTGCAGGCCGGCGTGGTGAGCATATCGAAGGAGGCGAATCTCGGCAATACTGCCGGCAGGCTGGCCTTCAACGGCGGCACGCTTCGAGTCACCGGCGCCGGCTTCGCCTCCACGGCGCGGCCCGTAACGGTCGACGCCGCCGGGAGCGGGATCGACGTCGCCGACTCCTCCGGCGTCTTCTCCATCAACCAGCCGATTTCCGGCGCCGCCCCCCTTGCCAAGCTCGGACCAGGGACGTTCGCCCCCGCCGGCGACAACAGCGGCTTCTCCGGCGGATTCCGGGTCGACGCAGGCACGCTGTCGATCAGCGCTGACACCAATCTCGGCGACCCGGCTGCCGGGCTGACCCTCAACGGCGGCACGCTACGAATCACCGGCGCCGGTCTCATATCGACGGCGCGCCCGGTCACGTTGGGTGCCGGCGGAGGCACGATCGACACCGTCGACGGCGGCTGCCAGTTCCAACTCGACTCTGCGCTCAGCGGCGCCAACGACCTCGCCAAGCTCGGCTACGGCTCTTTGCTGCTGACTGCCGACAACAGCGCCTACTCCGGCACGATTCACGTCAACAAGGGCTACCTCTATGCCAATGCCGGAAACGCTCTCGGTTCGGCCGCGGTGAAAATCGATGACGGCTACCTGATCCTGGGCACGGCCTTGCCGAGCTGCGCGAGCCTCGTCGTCGGCCAGAGCGGCATCGGCCACGTCAACCAGGGCCCCGACGTCGAGCAGTTCACGGTCGCCGGCACCCTGACTATGGGAGAGCAGGCCGGCTCGAAGGGATACTACAATCTGTACGCCGGCTCGCTGCACGTGCAAGGGAACGCCCACCTGGGAGCCTCGGGAACCGCCACGTTCAATCATCAGTCCTACCAGTTGGTTCAGGTCGACGGTTCGCTGCGCCTCGGCGAGGAGACGGGCAGCCAGGGAACGTACACCCTCGGCAATTCCGGCGAGTTGCAGGTGGACGGCGGATGGCTGGTCGTCGGCCGTTATGGGCGCGGCACCTTCAATCAGAACAATGGTGACGTGACCGCGGCGGACAAGCTCTACATCGCCGAAGCGGGCGGCGGCACCGGCGACTACAACCTAGCCAACGGCAGCCTGTCCGCCGACGAACTGCACGTGGGCATCCACGGCAACGGCACGTTCCACCAGACCGGCGGCGCCTCCACGATCACGGCCCTCACCTGCATCGGCGAGGCCGGCGACGGGACGGGCGTGTTCGAGGTCGACGGCGGCTCGGCGCAGGCCGGCAGCATTTTCGTAGGGGGCGGCTCGTCCGCCGCCGGCGGCACAGGTACGCTGAAGATCGGCTCCGGCGCCACGCTGACCGCCCACAGGTGCCGAATCTGGAATAACGGCACCGTGAGCGGCTCGGGCCTTCTGGAGCTCACTGGGTCATCGACATGCGTGGACAACGATGGGACCGTCGCGCCGGGCGGCAGCCCCGGGGTGTTGACTATTGACGGCGACTACCAGCAGCATTCCGGCGGCAAGCTCGCCATTGAGCTGGGCGGGCTGGCCCGCGGCAGCCAGCACGATGCACTGGTCATTCACAACCCAGACCCGATTGATGAGACCACATTGGGCAGCAGCTTTGGCGGCACGCTGAAGGTGACGCTCATCGGCGGCTTCTCCCCGCAGGCAGGCGACACGTTCGACATCCTGGATTGGGATCACGCGTCGACCGGCTCCTTCGCCACTCTCGACCTGCCAGCCCTGGCGGGCGGCCTCGCCTGGGACGTCTCGTCCCTCTACACCACCGGCGCGTTGGGCGTAGCACAGATCGTCGTCTCCAACGCCCTCGCCACCGACAACGGCGACGGCACGCTGACCGTCACGTGGGACAGCAACGTGGCGACGCTCGGCCAGGTGAACTACGGCCCGGTCAGCCTCGTCGGCGCCACGCCGTCGACCGCGTCCGAGCCGGGCATCGGCACCAGCCATAGCGTTACCTTCGGCATCGCCGCCGGCACGAACTACAAGCTCGTGATCGTCAACAACGAGGTCGTGGGCCCCACGCTCTACGCACCCAGCCCGTGGCCGATCCCATGCGACGCGAACCTCGACTGCCGCGTGAACATTCTGGACCTGATCTTCACCCGCAACCGCCTCAACCAGGACCCGGCAACGGGCGACAACTGGCAGGCCGACGTGAATGAAGACACGCGGGTCAACGTCCTCGACCTCATCTACGTGAGGAACCGGCTCAACACGTCGTGCCCGTGAGCACGCGATCCTGACGCAGCGGATCGTGCGTGGCGGGCGGCGGTTGCCCGCCCCGCGTGCATGCCGGCACACGCGCCGGGCGCCCTCGCCCCGCGCAGCCAGCTCCTTGGCACTTGACAGTGCCGACGCAAAGCTGTATGCTGTATGTCTCAGGCGGCATGGACGCGGACCGGAGCAGTCGGCCAGGATCTCGCGGAGGATCAGACATGTGGCTCTACCTGATGGTGCTGACGATCGTGCTGGCTGGGCTTTCGGCCTCGGCAGGCGAATGGAAGCTCGTGTGGTCCGACGAGTTCGATCACAAGGGCCCGCCGGACAAGACGAAGTGGGGCTATGAGGAAGGGTTCCTCCGCAACGACGAGCTGCAGTACTACATGCGCGAGCGCGCCGACAACGCGCGCGTCGACAAGGGCATGCTCGTCCTCGAGGCCCGCAAGGAGCGTTTCAGGAACCCATCCTACGATCCCGACAGGACGCCGGCGAGACCGGCGACCGCCCGCGAGTTCGCGGAGTACACCTCGGCCAGCCTGGTGACGATGAGGAAGGCCGCCTGGCGCTATGGGCGCATCGAGGTCAGGGCCAAGCTTCCCGCAGGCAAGGGGATGTGGCCCGCCATCTGGTTGCTGGGCACCAACATCGGCAAGATCGGTTGGCCCACGTG
>Ga0172364_10001440_pt1 | contig 18273 bp, 13 predicted proteins | sample LakKivSesite10cm_FD_114545 | JGI IMG/M metagenome (GOLD analysis project Ga0172364, IMG submission 114545) | Sediment microbial communities from Lake Kivu, Rwanda - Sediment site 10cm | ecosystem: Environmental > Aquatic > Freshwater > Lake > Sediment | place: Rwanda: Western Province, Lake... | reverse complement strand
GAGGCGCCCGGCTGGCGAGGCGCGAGGAGGAGGAATACTCGACGTATTGCGACGACGAGCAACGAAGCCAGCCGGGATGGATCGGCGGCCAGATCGGTACGGTGATTCCTGCTCGGGTCCTTAGCCTGCATCGTGATCAACGCGGCTTCCGACCGAACAAGCCATAGCCTGCCACCTCCCGCCTGGAGCCTGCTTCGGTTGCGGGCGACGCCCGCGCGATGAACGAATGGTGGTGAATGATGCGGGCCAGAAGGCTACGCCGGCCGGGAGGGCACGAGCACCGGTGGCGGGGTGATCGATTCGATCATCGAGCCCTTGAGCTCGGGCATCTCGGTCAGCACCAGAGGCAGAAGCTCATCCATGCGCTTGACGTGGATGATCTCCAGCTCGCGGCGCGGCTGCTCGGGGATGTCGATGACGTCCTTGCGGTTGCGGTCGGGCATGATGACCCGCTTGATGCCGGCGCGGTGGGCGGCAAGGAACTTCTCCTTGATGCCGCCCACAGGCAGGATGAGCCCGCGCAGGGTGATTTCCCCGGTCATGGCCACGTCGCTGCGCACCGGCTTGCCGGTGAGGAGCGACACCATGGACACGAACATGGTCACGCCCGCCGAAGGGCCGTCCTTGGGGATGGCGCCGGCCGGGATGTGCAGGTGGATGTCGCTCTTCTCGAGGAAGCCGTCGTCGAGGCCGAGCCAGCGGGCATGGGCGCGGATGAACGACAGCGCGGCCTGCGCAGACTCCTTCATCACGTCGCCGAGCTGGCCGGTGAGCACCAGGTTGCCCTTGCCGTTCATGCGCGTGGCCTCGATGAAAAGGATGTCGCCGCCCACCGGGGTCCAGGCCAGGCCTGTGGCGACGCCGGCTTCGGCGGTACGCTCCGCCACCTCGGGCAGGAACTTCTGCGGCCCGAGGAATTCCGCAATGCGGGCCAGGGTGACGGTTTCCTTGGCCTGGGCCTTGTCTTCGGCCACCAGCACCGCCACGGCGCGAATGACGTTGGCCACTTCGCGCTCGAGGTTGCGCACCCCGGCCTCGCGCGTGTAGCTGTCGATGATCTCGCCTACGGCCGCGTCGTCGAAGACCAGGCGCTCGTCGGTGAGCCCGTGTTCCTCGACCTGCTTCTTGATGAGGAACTGCTTGGCGATGTTGAGCTTCTCCTCGCGTGTGTAGCCGGGAATTTCCAAGACCTCCAGGCGGTCGCGCAGCGCCGGCGGCACCGGATCCAGGATGTTGGCCGTGGCGATGAACATGACCTTCGAGAGGTCGAAGGGGACTTCCAGGTAGTGGTCGGAGAAGGCGTGGTTCTGCTCGGGGTCGAGCACTTCGAGCAGCGCTGCCGCGGGATCGCCGCGGAAGTCGTGGCCGAGCTTGTCGATCTCGTCGAGCATGAAGACCGGGTTGTTCGACCCGACCTTCTTCATCCCCTGGATGATACGTCCGGGGAGCGAACCCACGTAGGTACGGCGGTGGCCGCGGATTTCCGCCTCGTCGCGTACCCCGCCCAACGAGACGCGCATGAACTTGCGGCCCAAGGCGCGTGCGATGGACTTGCCGAGCGAGGTCTTGCCCACGCCGGGCGGGCCGACCAGGCACAGGATGGGGCCCTTCTTGTCGGTCTTGAGCTTGCGCACCGCCAGGTACTCGAGGATGCGCTTCTTGACCTTCTCCAGGTCGTAGTGATCCGCGTTCAAGATGTCGCGCGCGGCCGGGATGTCGAGCTTGTCCTCGGTGGCGATCGACCAGGGCAGCTCGACCAGCCACTCGAGGTAGGTGCGCGTGACCGTGTATTCGGCCGACGACGGCTGCATGACCTTGAGGCGTTCGAGCTGCTTCTGCGCGACCTTCTCGCTGTCGGCCGGCATCTTGGCCGCCGCGATCTTCTCGCGGAAGTCGTCGAGGTCGCCGCCGGTCTCGTCGATTTCGCCCAGCTCCTCCTTGATCGCCTTGAGCTGCTGTCGCAGGACGTATTCGCGCTGGTTGCGCCCCATCTCTTCCTGCACCTGGGTGTTGATCTTCTCGCGCACCTTGAGCACCTCGTGCTGGCGCGAAAGGAATTGGAGCACCCGCCGAAGGCGCGCCTTGAGGTCGAAGATCTCGAGGATCTCTTGCTTCTCGTCGACCTGCACGTCGAGGTTCGAGGTGATGAGATCGGCGAGCTGGCCGGCCTCGTTGACGCTGTCCAGAAGCGCCGATGCCTCCTTCGGCAACTCCGGCATGAGCTTGATCACCCGCTTGGCCACATCCTTCACGTTGAGAACCAGGGCGTCGATCTCGGTCGAGCTCAGGGTCGGGTCGGGCAGGACCTGGATTTTGGCCATCATGTAGGGTTCCTGCATCCCGAGCTCAAGCAGCCGAACCCGCGAGACGCCTTGCAGGATGACCGAGAAGCTGTCTTTGGCAAGCTTGATCACCTTCAGGATTCGCGCTGCGCAACCCACGGTGTAGAGGTCGGCCGGGCCTGGATCCTCCACGCGCGCATCGCGCTGGGTGACGATGCCGATGATGGGCTTCTCCTTCGAGATCGCCTCCTCGACGAGCTTGACCGACTTCTTGCGCCCTACGTCGATGGGAATGATCGAGTTGGGAAAGAGAACCGAATTGCGCAGGGGCAGAATCGGGAGGAACTCCGGGATCTCAATCGGGCCTTCGGAGGCCTGCTTCTTGGGGGACATCGTGAGAATCGTAGTATGCACCGAGGCCGGCGGCGACAAGTTTCGGCACGCAAAGAACCGGAGGCTGGTTTGGAAGGAACTCACCACAGAGGACACAAAGAGCACAGAGGCAGCCTGTCGGCGACCTTGCACGTCCCGCCTACCTTTGTTGCGGCCGACAGGCTGCTCTGTGGACTTTGTGTCCTCTGTGTTTTTCCCCTAGCGGCGCTTGTCGGCTTGGCCGGGCTTGGGCACCGCGACGCCCCCGGCCGTGGCCTGGCCGGGGGCGGCCATGTCGCGCTTGACGCAGTGGTGAGCCAGGATCTTGGCTTCGATCTTCTTGGCGACGTCGGCGTGCTCGCGCAGGAACTGCTTGGCGTTTTCCCGCCCCTGCCCGATGCGCTCGCCGTCGAAGGCGAACCAGGCCCCGGATTTCTCGACGGCATTGCACTCGGCGCCCAGGTCGATGAGGTCGCCTTCTCGGCTTATCCCTTCGCCATACAGGATGTCGAACTCGACCTCGCGGAAGGGCGGCGCCATCTTGTTCTTGACCACCTTGACGCGCGTGCGGTTGCCAACCACCTTCTCGCCGTCCTTGAGCGCGCCCACGCGCCGGATGTCGAGGCGCACGCTGGCGTAGAACTTGAGCGCGTTGCCGCCGGTGGTGGTTTCGGGGTTGCCGAACATGACGCCGATCTTCATGCGGATCTGGTTGATGAAGATGACCAGGGTGTTGGATTTCGAGATCGTGCCGGTCAGCTTGCGCAGGGCTTGGCTCATGAGGCGCGCCTGCAAGCCCATGTGAGAATCGCCCATTTCACCCTCCAACTCGGCCCGCGGGGTGAGCGCGGCCACCGAGTCGACCACCACGACGTCGACCGCGCCCGAGCGCACCAGCATCTCGCTGATCTCCAGGGCCTGCTCGCCGTGGTCGGGCTGGGACACGAGCAGGTCGTCCGTCTTCACCCCCAGCTTGCGTGCGTAGCTCACGTCCAAGGCGTGTTCCGCGTCGACGAAGGCGCAGATGCCGCCCGCGCGCTGTGCTTGCGCCACCACGTGCAGGGCCAGTGTGGTCTTGCCGGACGATTCAGGCCCGTAGATTTCGACGATGCGTCCGCGCGGCAAGCCGCCCATGCCCAGCGCGATGTCGAGTCCGAGGGAGCCGGTGGGGACCACGCGCACCTTAGGCGGAGGGGCGTCTTCGCCGAGGCGCATGATGCTGCCCTTGCCGAACTGCTTCTCGATGGTCGAAACCGCGAGATCGATGGCCCTCTCGCGCCCGGGATCCCGCATCGCCTTGCCCGCCTCGGTCTTGTTGTCCTTGTGTTCGCTACGTTCCAAAGTCGCCATGCATTCTCCTGGAAGTCCGCGTGGAAGGCGGCGAGCTTCGCTCGACGCGGACCATCGCGGGGGGTTGGGCAACCGTCGTGAGGTTGCGAGTCTAAGCAACTGGGTCAGGCGAAGTACCGGCGGGCCAAATCGAGCGCGAAGTAGGCTGCGGCCCTGCGAATGCGCTCGCGGTCGCCGGGGAAGAGCTTGGTCGTGGATTTGGTGGGGCGTGGGCCGGCCACGGCGAAACACACGGTGCCCACCGCTTTCTCGCCTTGGTCGGGCGCGGCCGTGGCGCCTACGCGACCATCCATCTTGCTGCCGGCGATGCCGGTGACGGCGACCGCGATGGTGGCGCTCAGCAGCTTGCGCGCGCCCTCGGCCATGGCACGTGCACAGGGTTCGCTCACGGCGCCATGATCGGCCAGAAGCTCGCTCGGCACCTCGAGGATCCTGGTCTTGACCTCGTCGGCGTAGGCCAGAACACCGCCCAGGAAGAAGTCGCTCGCTCCCGGCTCGGAGGTGATGAGCTGACTCGCGTAGCCCGCCGTACACGACTCAGCCAGGGCCAAGGTGGCGCCGGCCTCGCGCAGGGTCTTGCCCACCACCATGGGGAAGGTCTCTTCGTCGACGCCGTAGATGCCTTGGCCGATCCGCTTGCGCAGCTCACGCTCGATCTCAAGCAAGATGGCCTGGCTCTTCGGGAAGTCGTCGGAGCGCACCACGACCTTGACGTGGTTCTCCGGCGCGGCGGTGCGGAAGTGCAGGCTCGTGCCCGGCATCTCTTGGATGAGCCCGACCAAGCGGTGATCGATGTGCGATTCACCCATACCGTAGAGGTGGAAGGTGCGCACGGCCGCCTTGTTCCCCCCTTGCCGGCTCATACGTTCGACCAGGCGCGGTAGGCAATGGGCGAGGAAGATGCTCTCCATCTCGCGGGGTATTCCGGGGAGGAAGTAGGCCTCGGCGGCTCCAAGCTGGACCGAGAAGCCGGGAGCGATTCCGGCGGTGTTGAGGAATGCTTGGGCGCCGACGGGCACCTGCACCTGGCGCAAGTTGTTGGGGGTCAGCTCGAAGCCGTGGTCCGCGAATCGCCGCTGCATGGCTTCCAGCGACGGCACGTGCGGGCTGGCTTGCACGCCGAGCATTTCGCACACCACGTCTACGGTGCGATCGTCGTTGGTGGGTCCGAGTCCGCCTGTGGCCATGATCACGGATGCCTCGGAGGCAAGCCTCTCGAGCGCGGCCCGGATGTCGGCGGGAGCGTCGGAGACCACCCGATGCGTTCTCACCTCATAGCCTGCATCGAAAAGCCGGTCGGCCAGGAAGGCTGCATTTGCATTCACGACCTCCCCGTGCAGGACCTCGTCGCCGATGGCGAGGATCGCCGCGCTTTGCGGCTGCGGCAGACCCCGAGAGGGTTCTTGTGTTTTCCCGGGACGGGTAACTGCGCTTCGTCGGCGAGCCGTCCGGCTTCCCGTGCGCTTGGCCCTGCTCGGGCGCGACTTAGACATTTGTTCAGTACCTTAGCGAGCCGGCTTGTGCGAGTCAACAAGCACCGTCACAATACCCGGCATCCACACAACAAAGGTTGACAAGCGACCGCTTCCAACGGTCAACTGTTTCGAGCAGCTCATGCGCATTCGCTACGCCGCCAAGACGGATCTAGGACTCAAACGCAACCACAACGAGGATTACTTCTGCCTCATCGAGGAGGAGCAGCTTTTCCTGGTGGCGGACGGGATGGGGGGCCATGCCTGCGGGGAGGTGGCCTCCAAGATGGCCGCGGACGTCATCCGCGAGTTTTTTGCGCGCACGCGCGACGAAGACATCACCTGGCCTTACAAGATGGACCCCAATCTGTCGGTGCTCGAGAACCGGCTCAACGTCGGTATCCGCCTGGCCAACAAGAAGATCCACGAATCAGCTTCGAAAGACGTGCGCCTGAGCGGGATGGGCACCACGGTGGTCATCGGCCAGATTGCGGACGACCGGTTCTACGTCGCCCACGTCGGCGACTCGCGCTGCTACCGCATCCGGGAAGACGAGGTCAAGCAGATCACGCGCGACCACTCGCTTCTGGAGGACTACAAGGAAGCCCGTCCTGGGATGAGCGACGAAGAGCAGCGCAAATTCCCCCACAAGAACGTGATCACCCGCGCCCTGGGCATGCGCGACACGGTGCAGGTGGATATCGCGTACGAGGAGATCCATGACGGCGACATCTTCCTGCTCTGCTCGGATGGACTGTCGGGCCTGGTTCCGGACACGGTCCTGCAGGAGCACCTGAAGGTCGGCGTCGACCTTGACGACGCGGTCAGCAAGCTCATCGCTGCCGCCAACGCCGCCGGTGGGACCGACAACATCACGGTGCTCGTGCTCGAGTGCCGCATGAGCTAGTACCGCCCTATCTGGGCGGGCAGGGCCTGACTTCGACGGTGGCACTGCCGCGGGGACCGAAGCGCTTGTGTACGCTGAACCCTGCCTTGCTTTCCAGCTTCTCCACGAGCGGCAGGATCTCCTCAACGAGCTTGTCAGGCTCCGCACCCCGCACCGCGAGATCGGGCTGGCCTTCGAATACCCCTTCCGTCGCCACGCGCATGCGCGGTCCCATCGCGGCGGTCAGCTTGCGCAGGGCAGCCACGAGATCGCTCTGCGCAGCATCGGAAGTGCGACCGTCCTTGTCGCCGCACGCGCGCAGCACGACACCCGGATCGAGGAAGGCGGGCTCGTGCGCACCGGTCTTCTCCCATTCCTCGGCGAGGACCGGTGCTTCGTTCGCCTTTTGCAACCAGCCCGGCGGAATGGCCACGAAGACGGAGCCGCGGTCCTCCGTGCCGATGACGATGCGTCCGTCGGTGGTCTCGGCCAGGGCGACCACGCGGGTATCGGAGAGCATGGGAATCGAGGGGTGCACGATATCGGCATGCTCGCGGTCGCGCAGGACCCAAAGTCCGCCGCCCCCCAGCCACAAGCGCTTGGTGCCGTCGCGCATGAAGAGGCGGACCTCGCCCCCGAGTCCCTCGGGTCGCAAGATCTCGCAGGTTCCATACTTCACGTTGAAGACGCCGAGGCCGTGGTCGGTGGCGAGAAGGAGTTCGTCCTTCTCCTTGCCGAAGCTCGAGAGGTCGTAGAGCAGCAGCCGGCGCCCCGCGACCTTCACGGGAACCTCGTCGATGAGAGGGACTCCGCCGGCTTCGTTGCTGTCGAGCCGAACCAGGGCCCAGCTCGTTGCACCTGAGGGCAAACCGTAGAAAGGCGGTCTGGAAGACATGCGGAAGTGAAGCCGCTCGCCCATGCCCGGGCGAAGCCCGGAGGGTGCAAAGACCGTCGCAGGACCACCAGCCTCGGGGCGGCCGCCGGTGCCGGCATTCCAGGCGGACGCGCGGATGACCAGGCGCCAGCGTCCGCCCGAGAAACTCCAGAGTCCCTGGTCATCGATATTCCACAACTCCCGGTTGGGCGTGGCGAAGGTGTCATCCGGTTCGATGGGCAGAGCCTCCCGTCCTAGAACCGACAACACGTTGCCGTCCCATCTCGCGGTCACGACCACGTCGCGCAGACCGTGCAGGTGCCCGACGTAGTGGCGGGGCGGCCCGGCCTTGGCGATCACATAGTTTCCCCCTCCCTCGATGGGAATAGTCCTTACCGCGGCCCATTGCCGCTCACTCTCCCCCGACCGCGCCGGCCCCACAAGCTCGGCCGGCGGCAGGATCGCATCCGGCAGGGAACGCCAGACGCCGCCGGAATAGAAGATCGGCCCGCCGCTGCCGTAGAAGGCCATGCCGTCGGCCAGGCGAACGATTTCCGAAGGACGCAAGACGGTATTTTGCTTCTCTAGCCGGTGGCGGCGGCTGAAGTCCGCAGTGACCTCCAGGAAGCCGCCGCGCGCCACCGCCAGCACCAGCTTGTTCTCGACCAGATGAGCCTGGCCCTTGGCCACCAGCGCGTCTTGGTCGCGGCGATAAGCACCCATGAGGTCGAAGGGCCGCCAGGTGGCGAGGGACGCATCGCTGACGAAGACGCCCTCGCGCGAGACCACAAAGAGCCGCGGTGGGTTCGTCGATTCGACGATATGCGTGATCGGGGTCGTGGGCCGAGAATCCCCGCGGCCACGCGGTCGGCCTCTTGCGGAGGAAAGCAAGAGCGCCTGCGGCCCGGGCCAGACCCGGGCCACGAAACTCCCCATCTCGCCGCGCCGGTCGCTGCCGCCAAAGGCCCACACGTGACCGCTCGAAAGCTCGGCGAATCCCCGCACGTCCGCCGACCTGACCTTAAGCGGAATGGTCTCACGCGTGTTCGATGCAAGGTCGAGGCGTTCGACCTTGTCATGCCCTGCAATCCAAAGTCGATGCTTGCTGTCGAGAAACAGCAAGGGCTCCACCCCAACCTCGTAGGTTCGACCGTTTTCCCCGTCATCCCGCACGAGGACATTCGCTTCTGGCCCCGGCTCGGGTTTGTAGGCGATGACCAGGGCCCGCTCGCGCTTGCCAATCCAGACCGGCGTTCCTGGGACGCTGGTCACGTGCGTGAAAGCCAAGTCATCGCCACCCACACGCACGATGGTGCCGTTGGCGATGCCGACGAAAAGGTGGTTCCCGTCATTCGGTCCGAGGCACGTGGCCCGCCGGCGCAGGATCCTTTCGCGGCGTAGGGCGAAGGTGTCCTTGTCGAAGGCGAGCAAGTTCCCCGAGTCGACGAGCCCGACGATGCGTTGGCCGAGCATGCGGCTGTCGGCGACGGCGTTGCGATCAAAGTGGTACTCGAGGCGGAGCGCGGGGGACGGGGGCTTGCGCTTGATGTGATAGACGACCTCTGCCGGTGGCGAAGCGGAGACGGCTTCGTCGTCGTTCCCCGTCTGCGAGGTGAACAGCGCGGTCGCGGTGATGGCCGTGGCGCCCGAGAGCAGAAGGACGAGCAAGCGTCGGCTTCGCTTGCGCGGGGGCTGAGGCTGGTCAGAAGACGGGTCGCGCACGGGTTGGCCGGGCCCCATGTCTATCGGGTGAGGCGGCGCATATGATCCTTCGACTTGAACACGCGGAAGAACTCCTCCGAGCCCCAGGCCAGGCAATCAAGCGCCCGATCGTCGATTTCGCCGTCTTCCCGCAGCAGCGCGTGGTGGGCGTGGGATTGGACGACCTCGGCGATAAAAAGGTCGTGGCTGCCGAGCGGGATGACATGGCGAACCTGGCACTCCAGATTGATAGGGCATTCCGTGATGAGCGGGGCTGCCACGACCGCAGCCGGGGTCTTGCCCAGGCCGAGTGCGGCGAACTTGTCTGTGTCCCTACCCGATGCCGTGCCGCACAGCTCCACCACATCCACTTGTTTCGAGGTGGGGATGTTCACCACGAATTCCTTGGTCTTGCTGACGATCGCGTGGCTGTGGCGCGTCTTGCGCAGGGACACCGTCACCATGGGAGGGCTGGAGCACGCCACCCCCCCCCATGTCACGGTGATTATGTCGTCCTTACCCGAACCGTCGCGGGCGCTGAGCAACAGCACCGGGCGTGGAAAGAACCACGGTCTGGGAGCGGTCTTCTTCTTCATTGCTTGCAGAGCTGCCCCCCCTAGCGTACCAGCCCAACCACCAGGATACCAACAACTCCCCCGAGGCGCGCCGCTCTGGCGCTCGAGGTGCGCGCTCCCGCTCGGCTCGGGCGGAAGCGGCCTACCCGGGGTTGCGGCAGGCCTGCCGAGGCACGGCTATCGCGGCGAGGGTTTCGTGCCTGCGGCGGACCGGATGCGCCGGTGCACGGCATAGGCGGCGGCGCCAAAGCACAAGGTGAGAAGCCCCACCAAGCCCTCGAAGGGGCGCTCAACTACCGTGAAGATCGTCGAGCCGGCGACGAAGGCGAGAAACAGGCCCGGCACCCATGGCCAGCCTGGCACATGCAAATCCGACCCCTCCTTGAGGCGTAGTCGACACAGGCCGACGATGGTAGCGAAGGTGCTCAGGCCCAGGGTGAAGCCCACGTAGGTGAGGATGCGTTCGAAGGTCGCGGTCCACAGGGCGAGAAGGCCGAGGCCAAGCTGCACGGCCAGTGCCAGCCGCGGCGGCCGGCCGGTCGAGGTGGCGAGCGCGGCTGGAAGCAACCCGTCGCCGGCCATCTTGGCTGCCACCTGTGGCCCGGTCATGGTCAGCGCCGACACGCACAAGGCCAGAGCCAGCGCGACCAAGCCGGACACGCACATGGCCAGCGGGGCGCCTCCCACGACCTCGGCCGCGAGGTGGGCCACGTTGATCCTTCCCGAAACCTCGGAAGCCGGTACGGCGAAGACGAAGAGGGCGTTGAGCGCGAGATAGAGCACGGTCACGATCGTGGTTCCATAGATGAGGGCTCGGGGCAGATTACGCCGCGGATTGCGCACCTCGCCGCCGATGTACACGGCCGCGTTCCAGCCGAGATAGCTGAAGGAAACGATGACCAGGGCCAGCCCCAGCCCGCTCGGGTGCGCGACCACGGAGGCGGTGTGGAATCCGCCGGGGACAAGCCGCCCCAGCCCGAACGACGCGAACAACGTGATGAGCACAACCTCGCTCACGACGACTGCGGTCTGGACGCGCGCCCCGAACGATACGGAGCCGAAATGAAGTGCGGCGGTGCCGACGAGGAGCAAGGTCGCGACGAGGCGCGGGTTCATCCCTTCCGGCAGCCAGGGCCGCATGTACTCGGCAAAGGCGAAGGCCACCGCTCCCAAAGGAACCGCGAAACCGACGATGACCGAGAGCCAGCCCGCGACGTAGGCCGCGCCGGGGTGCAAGGTGCGCGACAAGAAGACATACTCGCCGCCCGATTCGGGAATTCGCTGCGCCAGGGCACCGTACGAGAGGGCGCCGAGGAGCGCGGTGATGCCGCCCAAGAGCCAGACCAGAAGCACGAGCCAGGGCGAGCCCAGGATTCTCATCAGGATGCCGCTGGTGGTGAAGACCCCGGTTCCGACCATGTTGGCCACCACCAACGCGGTCGCCGCGCCTTGTCCGAGCCGTCGTTCGCCGTTGCTCATGCTCCGCCAGTACAGCACGGCCGCGGGACAAGAGCGAGAATGCCGACGATGCGCTGCTAGGACCGCCAATGGCACCCAAGCCGAGTGATTCTCGGATTGTTCACCACAGAGGACACAAAGGACACCGAGACGGAGGAGGCAGGAGGAGTTCGGACCTAGATCCGGCCCCCCATCTCCTTCCGGGCTCCGTGTTCTCTGTGCTCTCTGTGGTGAACAAGCTAGCGCTAGCGCAAGCCGGCGGCGAAATGCAGCCAGCGCTCGCGCTCGCCGTCGCTGGCGTGGACGAATTCGAGCCCAACCCCGAAGCGCCCTCGCTTGTCGTCGTCGGTTTCGAAGACGCGGACCACGCGTCCGCAGACCTCGACCGATGCATCGTCCTTGCGCACCACCAGGCGAACCATGTCGCCTACCGCCAGGAGGAGGGAGGTGAGAAGCAGCATGCCGCTCGAGCTGATGTTCTCGGTCTGGCCGGGCACACCCTCGGGTTCTTCGAGCGACGAGACCCTTGAGGTCATCACGTGCACCGTCACAGGGAGGTTCACCGCCGTGCGGACGAGACCGTGCCGATTGCCGCCTACACGCGGACCGCTTTCGACGGGCACCAGGCGCTTGAAGGTCACCGTCACCGGGGGTCCGGAGGCGACGCGCAGGATGTGGCCGATCGCGGTGTAGTGGCCGGACGCGTTGCTGTAGCGCAGGGTCGCGCTGGCCTCGGCTTCCAGTCCCTCGGGCGGCGCGAGAAGCTCCGGAAAGGTAAGGAGAACTTCGCTCGGGCGCAGGCTCAGCACGAACGCGTTGACCAGCAGGGGCGAGCGGAGGTTCTGCATCGAGACCTCGACCCACTGTCCTGCGACGAGTTGACCCTCCATGGCTTCTTTTCGTTCCGGGCAGCTGCGTACCCCGGCCGCGCCGACGCAAGAGGGCAGCCGCTGCTCGCGCTCTTCCGATCCATCGACGGATGGGCCTGGAACTTGACCGGGAGCGCGTCGTCGCGTCGCGGTGCCGGGGCGGCGCCTCTACTACTTCTTCCGAGCTTGTTCGCGTGACGCGACGATTTGTCCGGCAGCGGCGGTAGGAGGCTTTGGGGTTTGGTCTCCAGGCCTCAAGGTGAAGTGCAGGGCCGTGCAAAACGCGATCGCTGCCACTCGCCGATCAGCCTGCAGCCCTCTTCGGTTGCGGGCGAAGCCCGCACTATGCATGACCGGCATCGGTTAGGACCCGGCCCCTGTGTGGCCCGACGTGACCAAGCACATCGAGAAGTTGATCATTCTCATCATCTTCCTATCATTGCTCCCCGGCATCATCCGCTACCTGGAAAGCCGCTTCACCAAACCCAATGCACACCCGGCAGTCTGACAAGAAGCACGCCGCCGCCAGCGAGAGCGAGGGCAAGGAGGCGGCAGCCAAGAAGCCGCCCAAGGTGGCTTTCCCCAAGAAGAACCAGCCGCCCACGGCCGCGGCCTTTGCCGCGCGTTTGCCCTTGGCCTTGGGAAAACGCTTCGAGATGGTCCGCTCGTATCTGCTCAAGCAGAAAGAGATCAAGGAAGACGTGTACTTCTATGGCCCCAAGACCGGCTGGGCCCTGCGCTATCTGCTGGACGAGAGGCCCTTGTGCGCCTTGCTCCTTTATGGCGATGCGCCGGTCGGCATCGTGTCCCTGTCGGCCGCGGCGGCGGCAGCCGTGAACTGGAAGGGGCTTACGGCGTACGGCCAGCTCGCCTACAAGAACGCGCACGGCAGCCCGGCCTTGCTGTGGCTGGACGTGCCCCTGGCCGGAACCGGAGCCGCCGACTTCAAGGCCATCCTGCGCGCCAAGATCGCCGTCGGGTAGACCACCGAACGGCTTGCAAGCCGAACGATTCACAGATCGTTCAAGTTCACCACAGAGAACACAGAGGACACAGAGACGGATGGAGGGGAAAGGGTCCGGATAGAAGCCCCGCAATGCCCTTCTCTTCCGGCCTCTGTGTCCTCTGTGGTGAAATCCCCCCAAACCATCGAGCCTAGTACACGCCGCCGATGTCGGTCGCGGGCGCGACCCGCTCGAAAAGCAGGATGTAGCTCGTCACGCCCGCCACCCAGCGCCATTCCCAGTAGGTCTTGACCGGGCGGTAGAGCCTCTGAAACTCCGGCTGCAAGGCGAGCGCGGTTTCACCGGCCCAGTAGCCGGGGTGATACCAGCCGCCTTCCTCGCTCGGTCGCACCCGGCTGTTGAGCACCACCAGGCGCGGCTTCCGGGCGAGAACGTAGGCCGGATCGAACTTCTGGTGCACGCCGCCCGCAACCTGGTGCGCGATGTGGTGATTGCAGAGCCCGGTCATGTCCAGCACCGGGTTGGGCAGGCGATAGGGCAGGGCGCCGGCGTGGTTGACCGCCACCAGCGCGTCGGGTGAGTAGTTCGCGGCGATGGCGCGGGCCGCCGTGAACGCCGCAGCCACCATGGTCCCTTCCTGGTAGGAGGTCTCGGGCATGCGCTTGCCGAGCAGCGCATCCGCAACCAGGGCGGGGCTCGGGAGGAAGGGAGCGCCGGCCATGACCAAGGCCAGGACCTGGACCGGACGGCGGCCGGCGGGCGCGCGCGCCACGGCGGTCACGGCGAGCGCCGCCAGTGCCGGCAGCGCGGGCAGGAGCATGCGCCCGTGCCACATCCAGTCGCCACCTGATCCCACCACGGGAACAAGGACCAGGGCCAAGAACGCCGCCACGGCGAGGCTTTTGCGGTCCGCGATGCGGGCCAGCCAAAGGGCCGCGCCGGTCACGGCCAGCGCGAGCAAAGCCCAACCTGCATAGGCGAAGCCGGATTGCAGCCGGTGGAGCAGCACCCCGGTGGCCTTGGCGTAGTAGGTGTTGGGCAGCCATTCGCCGTAGAAGGACAGACGGAAAGCCAACCATCCCAAAGCCGGCGTCACGGCGAGGCTGACGGTTGCGATGCGGATTGCCGCACGTCCGTGGGCCAGGCGGGCCAAGCCGAGCAAGCCAAGCATCAGGAACGGACCCTCAGGCCGCACCACGCCGAGCAGAGCGGCGACGAGCGCCCACAGCCGGTTTGAGCACGCGACCAGGGACCATGCCGCCGCAGTCACGAGTGTGGCAAAGAGCGTGGTCTCAAGCCCGGCCGGGGCCCAGTAGTAGAGGGGGTAGATGAGCGCACAGGCGAGGCACGCCGCGGCCGCCGGCGGGCGACGTTGCGCCAACGCGAAAGCGCAGCGATGCACGAACACCAGACACAGGCCCGAGAAGATCACCCCGAGGACACCCGACCAGGTGCGGAGGTCGGCGCGAACCGCCTTACCCACAACCAAGATGCCGAGCCAAAGGGGCGATGAGAAACCCTCGACCGCCTCGCCGCGATTCCACACCGGCCCCCACCCTTGGGCGACGTGGTCTGCGTAGCGGAAAGCGATGAAGGCGTCGTCGCAGACTTGCTGCCAGTGGTGGTGTGTGAGAAGCGAGAAAACCAGAACCGCGAGGCCGAGCAGCACGGGCTCGACGAGCCCCTTCGGGGAGCGCGGCTCTTCCAGGGCTTTCGCCACGCCTGGCCTCGCGAATCGCTACCGGGTCTTGGGCTTGGGCAAGGTCGGCATGCGCGGGTTGCGCACGTTGAATGCCGGCCGCTGGTTGGGATCGCAATTGGGGCCGAAACCGTCGGCCTTGAAATCGTATGCGAGCCGCCCGCGCATGGTGCCCTTGACCGCCTCGATTTCCACGTTGTGCACCCCGGCCCGCGCCGGCGAGCAGTAGGACAGCAGGTAGTAGCGCCTCGAGAAGCCCTCGATGCGCTGGGCGATTTCCTCGAAGCCGCGCTGGATATCGGCCGAGCTCTTCGAGGTGAAGGTGCCGTTGCGCCCGATGGCGCGAATCTCGCTGCTGTTGACCTCGGCCCCCACGGCGATGGCGAAGAGGTCGAAGCCGACCTGGTCGAGGGTGGCGTGGAGGGTGTCGCGGCTCACCCGCGCGGCATGGTCCGTGCCGTCGGTGAAGACGACCAGGGTGCCGAAGCGCAGGGGCACCGGCGATTGGGCCAGTTGATGCTCGAGGATCCGGATGGCCTCGATCACGGCGCCGTTGAGATTGGTCGAGGGGTCCCTGGGCTGGAAGGTCGCGAAGGCACGCGCGGTTCCCTGGGGATTGCCGGCGCCGAAGGGGACGATGGGGTTGATGCGGGGGCTTCCGTCGAAGGCGTAGACGGCAAGTCTCTGGTAGCGGCCCACCCGCTCGGCGAACGAGGCGGCACCGGCCACCACGTGCTCCATGTCGGGTGAGCCGACCACGCTGCCGCTCATATCCACGAGCAGGAGCGTGAAGTGCGCCGCAACCACCTCGGGTTGCATGATGATCTGCTTGCTTTCGTAGGCCGAGACCGGTTTGCCGTCCTCGTAGATGTGGAAGTCGGCGGGGGTCAGATCCGGCACCGGATCGCCGCTCGTCGTATCCACGGTGAAATACACCGCGATATTCGACGGACGCTGCACGGAGCGGTCGACCATCTGCAGATTGAGGCCGGCGCACCCGGCGCACAGGCCGGCCAGCGCGGTCGAGGACAACGAGAGTTGACGTAGATTCATGGCGCCAAAGTATAAGCCTGGCGTGTTCCGGAAAAACAGGGCATCTTTGCCGGCACGGTCCCCGGCGTCCGGGACGGCTCGTGGGGGGACCGCGGATGATTCGAACCCCGGGAGCAGCCCATGGCCGCATTCGGAAACCTAACCCTCTTGGTCTCCTTTGTCGTCGCCACCTTCGCGGGCGTGGCGTCGCTCGTGGGCATCCGCCGCGGCTCGGAACGGCTTCTGCTCGCCGGGCGGGCCGCGGTGTACCTCGTCGCGGCCACCTTGGCCATGTCCGTCGCCGCCATGGCCCACGCCTTCGTCTCCAGCGATTTCTCCATCCAGTACGTCCAGCACTACTCGGAAGCCGGGCAGCCCCTCGTCTACAAGTTGACCGCGGTGTGGGGCGGGCTCGACGGATCGTTGCTCTTCTGGGTATTCCTGCTCGCACTTTGCTCGGCCATCGCGGTCCGGGGCTTGTGGCGCCGCGAGCGCCCCCTCACCGCCTACACCGTCGTGGTCTTGATGGCGGTGTGCGATTTCTTCCTCTACCTCGTGGTCTACGAAAAGAACCCCTTCGACACCTTCCTGGTCACGCAACCCGCGGGCGGTCAGGGCCTCAATCCCCTGCTGCAAAGCCCTTACATGGTGGCGCACCCGCCGTCGCTCTACGCCGGCTTCGTCGGGCTGACCATCCCCTACGCCGTCGCCATGGCGGCCTTGCTGGCCGGCAAGTTCGGCAATACGTGGCTGCCCTTGGTCCGGCGCTGGCTTTTAGGGGCGTGGTTCGTGCTGACCCTGGGGCTGGTGCTGGGCATGATCTGGGCCTATGAAGTCCTGGGCTGGGGCGGATTCTGGGGTTGGGATCCGGTGGAAAACGCCGGTCTTCTGCCCTGGCTTGTGGCCACCGCGCTCATCCACTCCGCCAAGGTACAGGAGCGCCGCGGTCTTTTCGTCCGCTGGAACTACACCCTGGTCATCCTTTCCTTCTTCTTGACCATTGTGGGCACCTTCATGACCCGTTCTGGCATCGTGCAGTCGGTGCACGCCTTCGGTAAAGACGTGCGTCTGGCATGGGTCTTCGCCGCGTTCATGGCCGCCGTCCTGGTGTTCAGCTTCGGCCTCATGTTCTGGCGGCGCGAGGCCCTGCGCCCGTCGGAGAGGCTCGGCTCCTTGCTCACGCGCGAGGCCATGTTCGGGCTCGGCAACTGGGCCTTCCTGGCGGCCACCGTCATTGTGCTGGTCGCCACCATGTTTCCCACCCTTTCGGATTGGATCATGCGCGAACGCGTGAGCGTCACCGCCGCATTTTTCAACCGCACCATGGTGCCGGTTGGCCTCATGCTCCTGCTCCTTACCGGGACAGGCTCGCTCTTCCCCTGGCGCGGTACGGAGAACACGACGGCTTGGCGGCGCGCGCTTCTGCCAATCGCTGCCGGCGCAGTTACCCTGGTCCTCGGCGGCCTGACCCCGGTGAGGCGCTCTCCCCTGGCGCTCGTCGGTTTCTCGGTATGCGCCTTCGTCGCCACGGTCATCGTGCAAGAGCTGCTGCGGGGCGCGCGCGCCCGCCAGAAATCGGCCGGCGGAACCTTCGCGGCCGCTCTGGCCGGCACCATCTTTCGCGCTCGCCGGCCCTACGTCGGCTATGTCGTGCACCTGGGCCTGGTCCTGATGTTCATGGGCTTCGCGGGCCAGGCATTCCAGCGCGAGGAAACCGTGGTCCTCGCCAAGGGAGAGAGCAAGGACTTCGCCGGCTACCGCCTGCGCTTCGACGGCGTCACCGAGGGACGGAATCGCATCAAACAGACCTTCAGCGCCGACATCGCGGTTTCCTCGGGCGGCAAGAGTCTCGGTCACTTGCGGCCCGGGCGCGATCTCTACAACCAGCGCCCCAACGAGCCGCTCAGCCAGGTCGCCATTCGCCGCGGCCTCGTCGAGGATCTCTACGTCACCCTGGGTAGCTACGATGAACCTCGACGGTTCGTGTCGCTCAAGCTCGTGACCAATCCACTCGTAGACTGGATGTGGCTCGGGTTTCTCGTCATGGCATTCGGTTCTCTCCTTCTGCTCGCACCCGCGGGCGCGCAGGAGGCGGAGGCCAAGGCAGTCCTTTGGGGCCATGTGCTCGCTGCGCTTGCTTCTGCCCTCGTGATCGCCGGGATCGGCAAGGTGATCCTGCACATGCCCACATCGGCCGAGCTCGCCACCCTTGCCCTGTGCGGCCTTACCCTCGGACTGGCGGGATCTGCCGCCTATGCCCTGGTCGAATCCCTGCTTGTGCCGGACGAACGATCCTAGCCCCAAACCCGCTTTTGCAACGCCAGAGCACCCAACGGCTTGTGCGATGAGTTCTGTTCACCACAGAGGGCTCAGAGACCACAGAGGCCGCAAAGAACGTAAAGGCCGGTTCTGACACAGGGAACTCCCGAAAGGTCCGCTCCAAGGAGCGGAGAGAGAGCCCCGAGCTCATAGCGCGGAACCGAAGAGGGCTTCAGGTTGCAGGCGTCAGGCTTCAGCTTGATCGGCCGAGAACGGCAATCACGTTCTCCACTGCGCTAAGGACCCGCTCGAAGATATCTGTGCGAATTTGGACGGCCGATCCATCCCGGCTGGCTTCGTTGCTCGTCGTCGCAATACGTCGAGTATTCCTCCTCCTCGCGCCTCGCCAGCCGACCTGTGAGTCCGGCGGGCGGAGCCCGCTGGACTCACGTGCCTCGACCGCCCAAATTCACACATCT
>Ga0172364_10001439_pt1 | contig 18278 bp, 12 predicted proteins | sample LakKivSesite10cm_FD_114545 | JGI IMG/M metagenome (GOLD analysis project Ga0172364, IMG submission 114545) | Sediment microbial communities from Lake Kivu, Rwanda - Sediment site 10cm | ecosystem: Environmental > Aquatic > Freshwater > Lake > Sediment | place: Rwanda: Western Province, Lake... | reverse complement strand
GATGAACAAATCATGAAGGTTCCTCTCGAGCCGCTGCTTGGAGACATCAAAGTCAGCGGCCGTGCGTCCGGGACAGGCCCGGTGTTCCTTCTCAAGGACACCGGCCAGGAATCGCTGCTAGCGGCGCGAGCAAGGCTCGGCGAATATCAGGTGGAAATCGCTGAAAGAGCCTTTAAAATCAGAACGACTGAGTATCCCGCCGGCTCCTGGGTACTTCCGCCCCAGCAGGGTCTGGCCGCCAGACTTGGAGAAATCGCTTCGGAGCTTGGCCTTGATTTTGAAAGCGCAGAGGTCCTGCCTGATGTGGCCCGGCACGAATCGCGACTGCCGCGGATAGCGCTCTGGCATCCCTGGGCGGACACGCAAATGATCGGCTGGCTGCGGCTTGTCTTTGATCGGCAGGGAATTCCCTATAAAATTCTCAGAGACGACGATATCCGGGCTGGGAATTTGAACGAGCTGTATGACATCATCGTCCATGGCGACAGCGACGAGGACCTCAAAGGCCAGATCCATGGGCTTGATCGAAGCTTCGCGCCTTTGGCCTATACCAAAACCGCCGACTTCCCAAGCCACGGCTTTCCGGTTTCCTCGGAAGATATTACCGGGGGAATCGGCTGGTCGGGGATAGCCAACCTGCAGCGCTTCGTCGAGGACGGCGGCACGCTGATTACTCTGGGGAATGGTTCTTCTCTTGCCCTGGACGGGGGAATCGTGCCGCGCGTTCGCCGGGCCCGCGGAGAAGGCGCGGTCTGGACGCCTGGGGTAGAATTGACCGCCAGCTTCCTTAGGCCCTCTCATCCGATCACCTATGGCTACGGACAAAGGATTTCCGTTTTTCGGGGCAGTTATCCTGTGTATAACGTCCGGAGAGCGGACCGGGGATGGATTGTGCTCCAATGGGGGAGCCGGCCTCCAAAAGAGCTCCGTGAGGATGAAGGGGAGAATGGAAAGACATCAAGAGAGGAGACGGCCGCATTGCCTCCTCTTCTGGTGAGCGGAGGAATAAAGGGTGAAGACACCCTCGAGGGCCGCCCGGCGATTCTGGATATTCCGCAGGGGAAAGGCCGGGTCGTAGCCTATAATTTTAATCCCGTTCATCGGGAGCTCAACCACTCGGACTACCGTCTGCTCTGGAACGCCCTTCTGAACTGGGCGGCGATCCGGGCCGGCGCCGGGTCGTGATGAGGAAGTATGAATGGTCGTTCCGCTTTTTTGACAAGTTGCGGGTCCATGAATTGCCGGGTACAATAAGGATTCCCGCGGAGGGATGGCCGAGTGGTTGAAGGCGGCGGTCTTGAAAACCGCTTTCCGGTTCTCCGGAACGGGGGTTCGAATCCCTCTCCCTCCGCCAATCCCTTCATCAAAAGAAAAGAATAGTGGGTTTCCAATTCCGCTGATTTTGAGGCATTCTCATTCGAGACGGCAGCAGGCGCGTCGCGATAGGTCCATTTTCATCGGGAGCGAAACATGCTAGAATACGATCGCCACGAAGGCGCGGAGAGGTGCTGGAGTGGTCGATCAGGAACGCCTGCTAAGCGTTTGTCCTGGTTTATGCCGGGACCGTGGGTTCGAATCCCACCCTCTCCGCCACGCGTTTCGCCTGGTCCGGGCGAGGTCTTACAAATGCCTCGAAAGCTTTGACTTCCGGGTTGCCATTTGTTATAGATAATCAACTGATGAGCCTCAATATCATTGTTGTCGGGCTCGGACGGGTCGGCACTTACCTGGCCAAGGTGCTTTCCCGGGAGAACCACAACATCGTTGGGATTGATTCCAATCTATCGTGTTGCCAGGAGGCCGGCGAAAACCTGGACATCCAAGTGCTGCCTGGCCAGGGCACGGACCATCGCGTGCTGGAAACCGCGGGCATTAGACAGGCCGACATGCTGATTGCCCTAACCGGAAGCGACGATCAGAACATCTTGGCTTGCCAGATGGCCGCCCGATATGGAGTCCAGCGAAAAATCGCCCGCATCCGGAATCCTGCCTTTTACGACAATCCGCCCCACTTCAGCTTATCTCAATGGGGCGTGGATGTGGCCGTCCAGCCGGAGGCGGAAACGGCCAAAGAAATCGTCCTTCTGATCAAGCGCAGCGCGGCGACGGACGTTCTGGAGTTTGCCGATAATAGAGTCCAGCTTATCGGCATCCGTCTGGACGCCCAGTGTCCTGTTTTAAACGAGACTGTTCAAAAAGTGAGCCAGAAATATAAGGAGAATGTTTTTCGAGCGGTGGCCATATTGCGGAACAATAAAACGATCATCCCCACCGGGGCGGACTTCTATCACCAGCGAGACCAGGTCTTTTTTATGGCGCAGACGGAGGACATCCCGAAGGTCGCCGCGCTGATGGGAAAGTCGGACGAGAAACTGAACCGCATCATGATTTTGGGAGGGGGAAAGGTCGGCCGGTCGACCGCCCATCTCCTGGAAGAAGAGAAAAACCTGGAGATCAAGCTGATCGATTCGGACCCGGACAAGACGCAACGGCTGGCCGAGGAATTCGTTCACACCATGGTGATTCAAGGAGACGGAAGAGACTTTGATTTGCTCGCCACAGAAGGCATCCTCGAAACCGATGCGTTGGTGAGCGTCACGAACGACGAAGAGACCAACATCCTGACCAGCCTTTTGGCCAAGCATCTGGGAGTTACCAAAACCATTGCCCTCGTCAGCCGGGAGGAGTATCTCCCGATCATGGCGCCGATCGGAGTCAACGCGGCTGTCAATATCAACCGCATCACCTCCAACTCAATCTTGCGTCTCATCAGGCGCGGCGACGTCGTCTCGCTGGCCAGTCTTCCGGGAGTTGATGCGCAAGTGGTGGAATATCTGGTTCATGCGGGCGCCAAGGTCACGAAAAAGCCGCTGAGCAGGTTGGACTTTCCAGGAGATGCGATTCTCGGCGCCGTGATCAGAGGCGATCGGGTCATCATCCCTGTCGGAGAGACCCAAATTCAGCCGGGCGACCATGTCGTGATCTTTTCGCTGCCGCGAGTCCTTCCCGATGTGGAAAAACTGTTTGAACGCTAGAATGACGGGATGAATTTCCGGGCTGTTTTCGCCATCCAGGGGACGCTGCTCATCTTCATCGGCCTGTCCATGCTCCTGCCCTTGGGTTTTTCTTTTTTTTATGGAGACAAGGACGTCGTCCCGATCCTCGTATCCGCGGGGATCACAATTGGGGTTGGTGCCCTGCTCCGCTTGCTCTTTCGATTTAAAGGCGAACTGACCCTCAAAGACAGCTTCGCCACTGTTTCATTCGGCTGGATTTTGGCCGCGTTTTTCGGTGCATTCCCTTTTTTCATTTCTGGCCATATCCCTTCTTTCACCAACGCCTTTTTCGAATCCATGTCCGGTTTCACAACAACCGGGGCCACAATTCTGGCCAAAGCCGAACTCCTGCCCCACGGCCTGCTGTTCTGGCGGAGCCTAACCCACTGGCTGGGAGGGATGGGGATCATCGTTCTTTCCCTGGCCATCCTTCCATTGATGGGAGTGGGCGGCATGCAGCTCTACCGGGCGGAAATCCCGGGGCCGATGCCGGACAAATTGACCCCCCGGATTCAGGAGACCGCCAAGTCCCTTTGGGGCGTTTATGCGCTCCTGTCGCTCATCGAAGCGGGGCTATTGATGGCGGGCGGCCTGAATCTTTTCGATTCCCTCTGTCACACTTTTGCGACCATGGCAACGGGAGGGTTTTCGACAAAGACCGCGAGCATTGCGCATTTTCAGAGCGCCTATGTCGATACAGTGGTCATTGTCTTCATGATCCTCGCAGGAACAAATTTTTCCCTGCATTTTCATAGTCTGAGAGGGCGGGTTTCGGCGTACTGGAAAAGCGAAGAGTTCAAGTTCTATTTCGGGACGATTCTCTTTTTCTCGCTCCTCATGACGGCCATCAACACACCAAAGGTATTTCCGAGCGCGGTCGAATCCTTCCGGCATTCCGCTTTTCAAGTCGTCTCGATCACAACCACCACCGGCTTCACCACCTTCGATTTTGGGAAGTGGCCAGCGGCCGGCCAGATGGTGCTATTTTTTCTGATGTTTTTTGGCGGGAGTGCCGGATCTACGGGGTGAAGCATTATGATCATGAGGATTATGTTCCTCCTCAAACAGGGAAAAGCGGAGCTCAAAAGGTTGATTCATCCCCGGGCGGTGATCCCGGTGAGGGTGGATGGCCGTCCCGTCCCACCCGCGATTGTCATCAATATTCTCAGTTTCGTCCTTGTCTACATAGGCATCTTCTTTTTTGCCTCATTGGTTATGAGCCTGCTCGGTTTCGACCTCGTGAGTGCCTGTGCCTCGGTGGCGGCGACGCTGGGAAATGTCGGTCCGGGCCTCGGTTCGGTGGGTCCAGCCGCAAACTATTTCCATGTTCCTTTGATCGGTAAGTGGCTTCTGGCCTTTTGTATGCTGGTCGGGCGTCTTGAAATCCACACCCTTTTGATCCTTTTTACCAGGGGCTTCTGGCGATAGAGCGGTGCCTAAGTCGGAAATGAGTATTTCCGCGCAGCGAAGGAGGGACGCATGAAACCATTTTCTGCGGGGATTCTAATGGTCTTCGGGGCGGTGCTGGTTGTCCCGGGCTGTCGAGAGCCGGGAGGACTGGATTCCTATCAAGAGGTCCGGCAAGCTTTCGCCAGCCCGCCGGCCGAGTATCGAAGTGCACCGCTGTGGGTCTGGAACGACCAGATGACCGCGGAACAGATTGAAACCCAACTGGCCGATTTCAAGGATCACGGCATCGGCGGAGTCTTCATTCATCCTCGGCCGGGGCTGATCACTCCCTATCTCTCAGAGGAATGGCTCGACCTCTGCCGACATGCGGTGGAGGTCGGCAAAGAGCTTGGGATGAAGGTCTGGATCTATGACGAGAATTCCTATCCTTCCGGCTTTGCCGGCGGTCATGTCCCGGCCGAGATGCCCGAGTCCGCCGGCAAAGGGCTCAGGTTGAAAAAGTCCTCTTCAATCCCCGGCGGCGACCCGGACAAGCCGCTTATTGTTCTAAAAAAAAGGGGGAACGCGTATGAAGATATCACGGAAATAGTTCTTCAGCCGGGAGCTACGGCCGTGCCCGGAAGGGGCGAATATTTCCTTTTTTATGTGCAAAAGGCGGCTTCAGAGCCCTGGTTCGGAGGATACACCTATGTGGACTTGATGGACCGGGCCGTGACCGAAAAATTCCTGGATGTGACCCTGAACGCCTACAAGCGGGTCTTGGGCCAAGAATTCGGCCTTACGGTCCCCGGAAGCTTTCAGGACGAGGCCCATATCGGGCCCGTGATGGGACCCGAAATCGTCAATTTCACGCCTTCGATTTTTGAAGCGTTCGAGAAGAAGTGGGGCTACGACCTGCGGCTCCATCTGCCTTCTCTTTTTGAAGAGGTCGGCGATTGGCGCTCGGTCCGGCACAATTTTTATGCGACAACCCTTGAATTGTTCATCGAGAATTGGGCGAAGCCCTACTATGACTACTGCTCATCCAATAACCTCTGGCTAACGGGCCATTATCTAGAGCATGAATGGCCGAACCCGAACTGCACCCCGGACTTTATGGCGCTTCTGGCCTATTCCCATCTGCCGGGAATCGATTGCCTTATGAACCAGTGGAAGACCGGTCCTCACGATCAGTTTGGCAACGCCCGGCCCCCCAAAGAAATCCGGAGCGTTGCCAACCAGCTCGGTCGGCACCGGACTTTTTCTGAGACTTATGGGGCGGGAGGCTGGGACCTGACCTTTGTCGACCAGAAGAGGATCGCCGACTGGGAATTTGCCCTCGGGGTTAATTTTATCAACCAACATCTCTCTTATGTGACCATCATGGGGGCCCGTAAGCGAGACCATCCGCAGTCGTTTTCCTACCATGAGCCCTGGTGGCCCGCTTACAAGGTCATGGCCGACTATCTGGCCCGTCTGTCGGTGGCCACAGGCAAAGGACAGCAGAGAAACCGGATTCTCCTCCTCGAGCCGACAACGACCGCCTGGATGCATTATTCGCCCGGGGCAAAGTCCGATAGGCTTAAAGCGATAGGCGAAGGATTCGCCGATTTGATCAACCGGTTGGAAGCCGCTCAGGTCGAGTACGACCTGGGAAGTGAGGACATCCTTCAAAATCACGGCCGCGCGGAAAACCAAAAGCTGGCTGTCGGGGAGCGGAGTTATGAGGTCATCGTCCTGCCAGCGGAAACAGAAAACCTCAACCGGCCGACTTTGGAGCTTCTGACCCGGTATCTTGAGTCCGGCGGCCGTCTCTTCTGCCTTTCTGAGGGTATCCGTTTTGTCGACGGCAAAGCGTCAGAATTGCCCGCGCAGTTGGCCGCTGTTCATTCGAAGAATTGGCTCTTCAAAAAGACAAACACAGCGATCGAAGAGCTGGCCTCTCTATGCGCCCAGGATATCCACTTCTCAGACCTTGAGGGCGACCGGAGCATGTTTTTCCACCAAAGGCGGACACTGGCCAACGCGGAGCTTGTCTTCCTGGCCAATATCAGTCCGGAGCAGTGGATGAGCGGGAAATTCGTATGTAAGGGAAAATCAGCCGAGATCTGGGATCCGTTCACGGGAGAGGCCAAGCCTTACCCCTGTTCGCCTTCCAAAGGATCTGTCAGGGTGGAATTCAAAATCGCGCCCGGCGGGAGCGCTCTGTATTGTCTTCGCCCGCAAAAGGCCGGCCGGGTCAAAGAGAGTGAATGCCGGTGGGGAGAACTCGTTCCAGATGGTGAGCTGACCGTCAGTGCCGACTCTCCCAATGTCCTGAGTATAGACCATTGTGACCTGAAAATCGGGAATACCGTTGAAAAGGATCTTTATTTCTATGAAGCTCAGAGGAAGGTGTTCGCGCGCCATGGCCTGGAGCGCAATCCTTGGGACAACGCCGTGCAATTCAAAAGGAACATCCTCGACCTTGACGATTTCGGTCCGGATTCGGGTTTCGAAGCCGACTTTTGGTTTGAAGCCGTCCCGGGCGTTAGCCTCTTGGAACTGAAAGTTGCGGTCGAACGCCCGGCACTCTACGGAGTCTCCGTCAACGGTCAGAAAGTGGAACCTCTTCCGGGGGAATGGTGGCTTGATAGAGCCTTCGGAGTGTTCGATATCGGGGGATTCTGCCAGACCGGACGAAATAAGGTCACGCTGAGGGCCTCACCGTTCACCATTCATACGGAGCTCGAGCCGATTTACCTATTGGGAGACTTCGGCTTGAGGAGCGCGGAAAAGGGATTCCTTCTCGTTCCCAAGGCGGCCTTTGGGCTTGGCCCTTGGACGGAGCAGGGGAGGCCGCTTTATGCGGGTGGAATGAGCTATTCGAAAACCTATACCCTCAGTGTCCCCGATCCCGAGCGGGAAAGGATTATCGTCAAGCTCGGGGAATGGCGCGGTTCTGTGGCCGAGGTCAAAGTGGATGGCCGCAGCGCCGGGTTCATCTTTGCCGAGCCTTATGAACTTGACATCACCGACTTCATCGGCGCTGGCCAGAATGCCGTCGCCGTGACTGTCTTCGGGACATTGAAAAATACTCTTGGGCCGCATCACAACAACCCACCGCTCGGCATGGCCTGGCCGGGAATGTTCCAGAAAGGGCCAATGGGTGGATATCCGGCCGGCTCCGCTTACAGCGTCATCGGCTACGGTCTGTTCGAGGATTTCAAGCTCTTGTCGAAGACTGTCAAATGAGTCCATCGGCTGCTGTTGATCGGGATAAAGGCCAGGAAAACCTTTTCCTGAGCGGGCGATGAGAGTCGACACCTGGCTGGGTGTGATCCTGGTTTCGCTCTCGGCGGGTTTTGCCATATCCGGAAAATACCAGAAAGCGAAGTTCATCCATTACGCGTTCAAGCCTCTGACCATGATCATGATCATTTCTCTGGCCTTCGACCGGATGACCGCTCAGCCGACCGTTTATGGATATTTTATCTTCTCCGGACTCTGTGTCTCGCTCGTCGGGGACGTCTTCCTCATGCTCCCCACCCGATATTTCAAACCGGGACTTCTGGCTTTTCTGGCCGCCCAAGTCCTCTATATCCTGGCTTTCACCCGTGACCTTCGGGCCCTGCCTCTCTCTCCACTCCTCGTCATTCTGGCTTGCGCCCTGCTCATTTACCTATTTTTGTACCGGGGGCTTGGGCGTTACAAATGGCCCGTTTTGTTTTATGTCCTGGCCATCTCGGCCATGGCCTGGCTGGCGGTCAGCCGGTACCTCGGGATGCCCGGGAGAAGCGCTCTCTTGGCCATGGTCGGCGCTCTTCTTTTCTTTTTTTCGGATTCAGTAAACGCCGTCAACCGTTTCAGAAAGGCATTCGAGGCGGCTCAATTCCTGATTCTGGGAACATATTTCGCCGCTCAGCTCGTTTTTGCCCTGTCTATCTAACAGCGACTGGCAAAAAGGGGTGGCCCTGTGCTCCCGGAAGAATATCCGGGCCGACGCTAGGAAATGCGTTGAGTTGACAGAGCGAAGCGCATTCTATATAAATCTGTGTGCCTGGTGAGTCCACAACATGACGGGAAAGACCGGGTTCGATAACGAACGCTACCTGGAGCTCCAAACTGCGGCCATCCTGAAGCGGGTCGAGAAGTTCAACGATAAGCTTTATCTCGAGTTCGGCGGGAAACTCCTGTACGATTACCACGCCGCCCGAGTCCTTCCCGGCTATGATCCCAACGTCAAGATGCGGCTCCTCCAGAAGCTCCGCGACAGGGCGGACGTCGTGCTCTGCATATACGCAGGAGATATTGAGAAGAGGAAGCTACGGGCAGACTTCGGGATCACCTACGACGTTGACGCTCTCAAGCTCATCGATGACCTGGGCGACTGGGGCGTCGAAGTGACGGGTGTCGTGATAACCCGCTATGAAGGGCAGGCTTCGGCGAGGGTATTCAAAAACAAGCTGGAGCGCCGGGGGATCCGGGTTTATGCCCATCGCTTCACCCGGGGTTACCCCACCGATGTTGACCTTATCGTCAGCGAGGAAGGATACGGCGCCAACGAGCCTGTCGAAAGCGTCCGTCCTTTGGTTATCGTCACGGGGCCGGGACCCGGGAGCGGAAAGCTGGCCACCTGTCTCTCGCAGCTGTACCACGACCATAAAAAGGGCATCAGGTCCGGATATGCCAAGTTCGAGACTTTTCCCATTTGGAACCTACCTCTCAAGCATCCCGTGAACGTCGCCTACGAGGCGGCCACGGCCGATATCGGGGACTTTAACTTGGTAGACCCGTTCCATCTTGAAGCCTACGGCCAGTCCTCGGTCAACTACAACCGGGATGTGGAGGTCTTCCCGGTCCTCAGGAGAATCCTGGAAAAGATCACCCATGAGCCGTCTCTGTATAAATCACCCACGGACATGGGGGTGAACTGCGCGGGTCTGGCGATCACCGATGACGGATGCATCCGGGAGGCCGCCAAGCAGGAGCTCATCCGCCGCTATTTCCGTTACCGCTGCGAATACGCCCTTGGCTTTGTCGATAAGGACACTGTCCAGAGGTCCGAGCTCCTGATGAAAGAGCTTGAAGTCGAACCCGAGCACCGCCGTGTGGTTATTCCGGCTCGGCTGGCCGGTGAGGAAGCCCGCCAAACCGGAAAGGGAAATAACGGAGTCTTCTGCGGGGCGGCCATCGAGCTTCCCGACGGGTCGATTGTCACCGGCAAAAATTCGCCGCTTCTGCACGCCGCCTCAAGCCTCATCCTGAACGCCATTAAGAAGTTGGCCGAGATTCCGGACAGGATCCCCTTGCTTTCTCCGGCCATTATCGATTCCGTTCGAAACCTCAAGCAATATACTCTCGGGGCCAAGGCGGTGAGCCTGGATGTCGAAGAGGTCCTGATTTGTCTCGGCATAAACGCCTCGACGAACCCGACAGCCCAACTGGCCCTGGAAAAGCTGGCCGAAATCCGAGGCTGCGAGGTCCATCTCACCCATATTCCAACACCCGGCGATGAGATCGGCTTGCGCAGACTGGGCGTTAACCTGACCAGCGAGCCGACTTTTTCGAGCAAAAATCTTTTCGTCCATTAAACAAACAAGGATGGGAGACAATAATCGCTCACGGGAACCGCTCAAGGGGGAAACCCTGCCGTAGCGAGGGAAGGAGGCGTGCCGATGCGCAATTATTTGAGGAGTTCGAGGGCGGCTCTGGCTGTTTTCTTGGTGCTGGCTTTCGGGTTGGGGGCCGGTCGGGCGCTGTCTGAAAAGCCCGAGTGCCGTCTCCGTTTTGGCGTCCAATTTCCGGCGGAGAGATCCCAGGCGCCGCTTGACGGCCGGATGCTGCTTCTCATTTCGGCGGACGGGTCGGCCGAGCCGCGCTTTCAGATCAGCGACGGGCCGGACACACAAATTGTCTTCGGGGTTGATGTGGACGGCCTGAAACCCGGCGAACCGGCCTTTTTTGATAAGTCCGTATTCGGCTATCCGCTGAAAAGCCTGGCGGCTTTGCCCGCCGGCGAGTACTGGGTTCAAGCGCTGCTCAACCGCTACGAAACTTTCCATTTGGCCAGTGGCTATACGGTCAAGCTTCCTCCGGACAAGGGCGAGGGACAGCGCTGGAATGCAAAACCCGGAAATCTTTACAGCCGCCCCCTGAAGATGGCCCTGGACCCGGCCAGGGACGAGCTCATCTCGATTGTTATCGACCAGGAAATCCCGCCCATCCCGGACCCGCCTGAGACGAAATACATCAGGCACATCAAAATCCAGAGCCCCCGGCTCAGCAAGTTCTGGGGAAGGCCGGTGTTTCTCGGTGCTCATGTCCTTGTACCAGAAGGGTTTGATGAACATCCCGAAGCTCGCTATCCGCTGATCATCAACCATGGTCATTTCCCATACACCTTTGAAGGATTCCGCGAGGAGCCGCCGGATCCGGACCTTCAGCCCGACTATTCGCCGAGGTTCAGGATCAGCGGCTACAACCGCATCCAGCAGGAATATGCCTACCAGTTTTATAAATATTGGACCGATAAAGAGACACCGCGGTTCCTCATCGTCGAAATCCAGCATGCCAATCCCTACTACGACGATTCCTACGCCGTAAACTCGGCCAACCTTGGACCCTATGGGGACGCCATCACCTATGAGCTTATCCCGGCGATCGAGAAGAAATTCCGCGGCATCGGCCAGGGCTGGGCGAGGTTTCTCTACGGCGGCTCCACGGGCGGTTGGGAAGCGCTCGCCGTCCAGGTCTTCTATCCCGATGAATACAACGGCTGCTGGGCGGCTTGCCCGGACCCGATCGATTTCCGTGCCTATACGATTGTCAATATTTATGAGCATAAGAACGCCTACTACGTGGACAGCCGCTGGAAAAGAACCCCCCGGCCCGGGCAGCGGAATTACTTGGGCGAGGTGGCCACAACCCTCGAAGAGAGCAACCATCGCGAGCTTGTCCTCGGCACGCATTCCCGTTCGGGAGACCAGTACGATATCTGGGAGGCCGTTTTTTCCCCAGTCGGGCCCGACGGTTATCCCAAAAGGATCTGGGACAAGATGACAGGAGAAATCGACCCCGAGGTCGCCCGGTACTGGCGGGAGAACTACGACCTCCGCTACATCATGGAGAGGGACTGGAAGACGCTCGGCCCCAAGCTCAAGGGCAAGATTCACATCTATGTCGGCGACATGGACAACTACTATCTCAACAATGCCGTCTATCTCACAGAGGAATTCCTGAAGAACACAAAGGACCCATATTACGACGGCGAGGTCGATTACGGCGACCGGGCGGAACACTGCTGGAACGGCGACCACACGCGCCCGAACGCCATCTCGCGGCTTCGCTACCACCAGATGCATATCCCCAAGATCATGGCCCGGATCGAGAAATCGGCGCCGCCCGGGGCGGACCTGACGAGCTGGCGGTACTGACGATGATCAGCCAAAGTCGTGCCTATTATCATTCTCCGATCGGAATTATAGAAATAGTCGGAACAGAGCGGGTGATCACGGCCTTGAATTTCGTCCGGCGGAGGCGTCCGGGAGTGGCTGAGCCGAACCCGCTCCTTCGGGCCGCCGCCGCCCAGCTCGACGAGTATTTTCGGGGAAAAAGAACGCACTTCACTCTGGCCCTCCGCCTGGAAGGCACAGATTTTGAAAAGATGGTCTGGCGGCGGCTGGTCAAGGTTCCCTATGGACAAACGACTACCTACGCGGACGTGGCGGGAGCAGTGGGAAGGCCGAAAGCCGCCCGGGCCGTGGGCCAGGCCAATCACCGGAACCCGATTTCGATCATCGTTCCCTGTCATCGGGTCATCGGCAGCGATGGCCGTCTGGTGGGATACGGCTCGGGCCTTTGGCGGAAACGATGGCTGCTTGACCACGAACGGAGGAACAGCCGTCAGTCGAACGGGCCCCATTTGGGGAAGGAGGAAAAACCATGAAACCGCGAGTCTTCTCAATTTTGATTGCGGGACTCATATCCGGCTTGGTCGTGTCATGTTCCAAGCCTCCGAGCAAAGATCTCGCAATCACGAAATATCCGTGCGATAACCTGGACGGGCTGGTTCGTGTTTCGGAGATCGAGGTTGACGAAGCGGTGAAGCGCGAGGGAAACGCTTCTCTCAAGATTGTCTTGACCGAGCCGTCGGTGATCCCGCTTTATGAGACCGGCGATTTGGACATTGAAAACGCCGCTCTCGTCTACCAGGCCAAGCTGAGGACGGAGGACTTTGCGGGCCGCGTCTATTTGGAGATGTGGTGCCATTTTGAGGGCAAAGGAGAGTTCTTCTCCCGGGGACTCGATTCTGCGCTCAGCGGGACAAACAACTGGGCATCCTTAGAGATTTCGTTCTTCCTAAAGGCCGGTGAGAATCCCGATAACGTCAAGTTGAATATCGTGGGCGAAGGCACCGGCACCGTCTGGGTGGATGATATCCGTCTGGTCAAGCGGCCCCTTTCATAGGTCGACCTTTCCTCCCTCATTTTGGCGCCATGACCCGATACGACCTCTGCCTGGCCTGGAACTGGGAGTATGACGCTGATTTTGTGGCCATCCTGGAAGCCGCCCTCTCGGCCCGCAGGCTTAGTCTCTGGCAGGTGACTCCCTCGAACATCGGGCCGGCGCTTGACATGCTGCGGGCCGGGGAAGCGTCTTTTTTTTCGTTTTTGGACAGGGCTTCCGAGGCCGTCCCGCTTTTCCTTCCGCTTGTCGAGTGGGCGGCGGCGAAAGGTGTTTTCGAAATCAACCCCCATGAGCGGGCTGTTCATGCCGTCAACAAAGCGTCTATGCATCTGGAATTCATCGCCGCCGGCATCCAGACACCTTACACGATCATCCTGTCCCCCTATGACCAAGAGCCCTCGCTTCTTCCCCCGGACCTCAAGCGTCTGGGTGATAAATTCATTGTCAAGCCGGCCCACGGCGGCGGGGGGGAGGGGGTCGTCCTTGAAGTCTCAACGTTCGGTCAGGTCCTTGAAGCGAGACGCGCCCATCCCCAGGATTATTATCTCCTGCAGGCTCATGTTTCGCCCGTGCGATTGGCCGGCCGACCGGCCTGGTTTCGGGTGATTTTCTCGGCGGGCAAAGTCTATCCTTTCTGGTGGGATGTGGACTCGCATGTTTATGTGCCGGTCAGAAAAGAGGAGGAAGAGCTGCACGGACTGGAACCCATTGTCTCCACGACTCTGACTATCGCCCGTATCTGCGGCTTGGGCCTATTCTCTACGGAAATTGCCTTGACCGAGTCGGGTCTTTTTGTCGCTGTAGACTATGTCAACAACCCGATTGACCTGCGTCTTCAATCGGTTGCAGCGGACGGGGTGCCCGACAACTCCGTCCGGGATATCGCAGCCGGGTTGGCCGATCTCATAATGAGACATCAGTCCGAGCCGAAGACTTGATTACTTAGGCGATTGCATCCCCCGAGAACTATCCGGCGAGATTATGGTTTCCTGTTCGCTTGGGAAAGATGTCGGCTGAAGTCCCACAGGCAATCGATGACATCCTTAAGCTCGAGCGCTGTCCCATCCTGGGGAGAGTCGATGATCCGGTAGTCGAAGAAAGGACAATTGCCTTCGTACCAAGGATGGGCAAAGGGTTTGCCCGAAGAGGCTCGCCTCTCTCCTTCTTTACGGTTGATGAGGCTCCCCAGACCACGGAGATTGACTCCCATGGCCGGGTCGACTCCGATGATGTATCTTTTGTCGCCGAAGCCGGTGACGAGGAGCGAAAACCCTTTCCCCAGGGATGAGCGGTCCAGGTCCCGGCGGGCCCACTCTTTGAGGAGAAAGCTCGATGGATTTTGGACGACGAGCCCGTCCACGCGGCGACTCCCTGTCCCCTCCGAAAGAGGAAGGTCGAGGACAATCCGCTCGGCTCGGGCAAAATCATCGAGGTACTGGAAATAATCGCTTTCGACTTTGCGCATCGCTCTCTCATAGCGGTCGATCCCGCTGAACAGGCGGCGGTTATCCTCGATCTCATATCCCTCCTCTAATCTGGCATAGAGAAAGCGCATGAATTTCAATCCTTCCTCGATCCTCCCCCGGTTGATTTCGGCTTCCTCTTTTTTCGCCCCGGAGAAAAGCGCTCGGAGGATGGAGTAAGGAGTTGACGAAAGTTCGATATCTCTAGGAAGCGACGCTGAATCGACCAGACGAGTGTATCGGGCGATTCTCTCCATATAGGGGTTGATCTCTCCGATTTCAAGAAGCTTTAGGGTGAGAAAGACCGAGGCGACGGAATCAAAGTCGGGCAGCCGATGGGTGATAATCCGAAGGGGAGGAAGAGAGGTATCGCCTGGTAACCCCCGGAACTCGGATAAATGTCCCAGGACAAGATCCGGATGCTTGGCGATTAGGGAGGCCGTGCATTCGGGTTCAGCCTCGGGGTGGTGGTGGTCAATGACTCCGGGAACCGTCTTCATCCCTACGTCCAGGACGATCGTCCTCGGTTGCGGATCGAACTCCTCTCCGTAGGGGACGAATTCATAGATCACTTCCATGAGCCTCAGTCCATGGGCCGGTTTCGCGGTTTACGGCTCTCGGTCTCCTCCAGAAAACGGATGACCCTGGCGTTTCCGGAGGGGAAGGGATAGCGTCTGAAGTGACGGAGCAGAACCCAGAGATGCCGTTGTTTTCCTGGTCTTGGGCGGTCCGCGAGCTCACATTCGAAAGCGTAAAGAGTCACCCGGAAACGGGTATAGGAATGGCGGACCTTAAGAAGAAGGCGCTTGATTTTGACTTCCGTCCCGAGCTCCTCGAGAAGCTCCCGCTGCAACGCGGCGCGCAGGGTTTCTCCCTTTTCCCTTTTTCCCCCAGGGAACTCCCAAAGACCGGCCATCAAGCCCTTGGCTGGCCTCTGCTGAATCAGGTATCGTCCGTTTCTACGAATAATGGCCACGACAGTATCAATACGCTGCTGCTTTTTTCTTTTGGGTGTCGGAATGATTTCTTGTTCGCCCCTCTTGAGAGCCAGGCAGTAACGCTCCAGAGGACAGAGAAGGCAGCCCGGGTTCCTGGGACGGCAGACCATAGCTCCGAGCTCCATCAGGGCCTGATTGAAATCGCCGGCCCGTCTGTGAAGGAAGAAGCTCTTGGTCTTTTCACGGATGATTTTATCAGTCTGATGAGTGAATCGGCCCGGCAGGCCGTAGAGCCGCATTGTCACCCGGCGAACGTTGGCGTCCAGGGCCACAAGGGGTTGGCCGTAGGCGATGCTGAGCACGGCGGCTGTGATGTAAGGTCCAAACCCAGGCAGGGCCATGAGCGTTTCAAAGCGGGATGGGACTTTGCCCCCGTTCTGACGGCACATCAGTCGGGCCGCCCGGTGGAGGTTTTTAGCCCGCTCATAGTAGCCGAGTCCTTCCCATGCCTTAAGGACCTCGGGATAGCGGGCGCTGGCCAGGGTTTTCACATCCGGAAATCGCCGGAGCCAGTTTCTGTAATAAGGGATTACAGCCGCGGCAGTTGTCTGCTGCAGCATCACTTCAGAAACCCAAATTTTATAGGGGTCCTTGGTTTGTCGCCAGGGGAGTGGTCGCTTGTGACGGTTGTACCACCGGAGCAGTTCTCTTCCGACACCAGTATTCATTCCATGCGGCCGATCCCGCCGGTTATGGGGTTTCCTTTTTCCCCTCGGGCGGCGCCGGCTTCCAATCCTTGGCTTCTTTCGGGAAATCGCTCAGGAAAGCGGCATCCACACGGAAGAGGTATTCGAGTTGAGGATTCCTTACGGTGACCTGTTTTTTCTCCGGGTCTTCTTGGCCGACCAGGATCTGGAATTCCCTGTCTTTTTCTCCATCCTTTGTCCAGACTGTTACCTCGGCCTGAGGCCTGTCTAGCCCGTAAGCAGAGAGTTCGGCCGGCTGATCGATGAATTCCATCGCTTCGAGACTCTCGACCTTGCGAATGAAGGTCTCTACTCGGGAACGGTCCGCCTCCTTCTTTTCGGCGTCATCAAAGAGCCACTTGCCGTCCTTGTCCTTGCTGAGCTCCAGAGTGAAGTCGCCCTTTTTCACCCGAACCTTGTGAGCCTCCCAGCTGTTGAAAACAACCACCGCTTTTTCCCTGAGATCCTCGACTTTTTTCTCGATATCCGTGAGCACCTGGCTCTCGGCGCTGACGATTTTGGGGGAGACTGAACTTGTGGCGTATACGATTTCGTCCTGCTTGTGAAGGGAAAAAACAACCTCCTGGTTTTTGGCCGGGAGGCTGAGGGCGATGGAATATTCCGGCTCCCTGAGTCCGAATTGAGCGATTTCGGGTTCCCGCTTCTCTTCCGAGACGAACTCCTTGGCCCGGATGTTGGAAAGCGCCCTGAGGACGTCTTCAATCCGGCTTTTCTTGGCCAGCGCTTTCACCGGCGCCTCCAGGAACCAATCGGCGTCCCTTTTCCTGGCCTCCCAGGCGATGTCTTTGGCTTTGAGCTTGATGGACCCCACGTCCTCGGATTCGAATCGAAAAATATCCTTTTGCCTGAAATCGAATGGTTTTTTCTCCAAATTGTGCTTCAGGTAGCTGGCCAGAAGGACGATCCTTTTATCGTCATCCCTCTTGGCGAAGAGCGTGTTGTCGAGCGGGTTCTCCATACCGATGAGAAGGCGCACGGGCTCGGTTTGCCCCTTCGACCAAAGAGTGAGCTCTTTGTGGGGGATCTCGTACTTGGCGGGGTCGCCACCCTCGGCTTCGACGACGCGCTCAAACTTGAGGTTGGAGAAGTCCTCGGCAAGCCGGTTGACTTCATAGGAGTCGGCCTGGGCTTCCAGGGGCTCGATCATCGACCATTCACTCTTATCGCCCCGCTTGAAGGTAATGGTCCCGCTTTCGTTTTTCAGGGTGATTTTTTCGATATCGGCTGACTGAAGATCAATAAGCTTCTCGCTTTTCTCTTTTGTTTCCTTGCGAGCCTTGCTCCGGGATTCAAAGAGCAGGGTAGTGGCCAAGAGGATAGCGAAGACTCCCAGAAGAATCAGGGTGGTTTTGGGCTTCATAGCGACCTCCTCCTTAGCCAGACCGACATCCCAATAATGAGAATCGCCAGAGGCAGGATAACGACCGAAACAAAAAAGAGCAACCGCCCCTGCGATGGAGTGAACTGGACCGTCCGGGGAGAGGAGGTCCTGGGCTGAATTGAGATCAGGTCGCTCTCTTCCGTCAGCCAGTTCACTGTGTTGAGGAAAAGATTTCCGTTTCCAGAGAGACCGAAATACCTGTTGCTGGCGAAGTCGGAATCACCGAAAACGGCCATCCGTCCCTCCTTCTTCACTTCCGGGGATGGGGATGGCTCGGCCGCCTTCTCCTCACTTGTTTCCGTTTTCCCTTCGGGCTCTTGCTGCCCTTTTTTCGGTTCGGATGTTTTTCCCTCTTGTGGCACGGTTTCCGATTTCTTCTCCGCGGGTTTGACCGAAAGGGTCGCCACGAGTGCCAGCGGAATCGGCCCTTGCTTGTCTTTGTCCTTGTCAAAGGTCACCTGCTTCTTTTCGAGCTGCCGTTCCGACCATGAATTCGGGCTGGTCTTTCCCAGGACGGAAATCGTCAGGCCGTCGGGTTTCTGGTCGGCGGCTTCGACAGACCGGGCATAGGGGAAAAACGTCGCATACCGGAAATTCCGGGTGATCTCGTGCGACTCGTATTCGGTGATGACCGGCATGAAATAATCGCCGCCGAACAGGCGGGAGATGGTATCCACGACGACGTCGTTTTCAAGCTTAATCCCCAACTCGCCGAGGAAGGGAACAAGGCCCGAAGCGACCTCCGGATCGGTCATGAAGAAGACGCGCCCGCCTGTGAAGAGAAAGTTGCGGATGGTTTCGAGCTCATTGGGCAGAAGGTCTTTCTGGGGCCCGGG
>Ga0172364_10001438_pt1 | contig 18279 bp, 17 predicted proteins | sample LakKivSesite10cm_FD_114545 | JGI IMG/M metagenome (GOLD analysis project Ga0172364, IMG submission 114545) | Sediment microbial communities from Lake Kivu, Rwanda - Sediment site 10cm | ecosystem: Environmental > Aquatic > Freshwater > Lake > Sediment | place: Rwanda: Western Province, Lake... | reverse complement strand
GCCGACGAGACGCGCGTCGTGCGGTTCATCCGCAACACCGCCAACGCCGGCGTGCGCGTCTGGCTCGGCGGCGTGCCGCTGGAGCACCAGGGCCGCTACCGCGTCACGAAGGGCGACCACACGCTGCTGGCCGAGTTCCGCCCCGGCGGCGACGCCGAGGCCGAGGACCTCTGCCTCGACGTGCGCTTCGTGCCCTCGGCCGATGCCCCGGCCGACGACGTGGAGGCCTGGCGCGAGACGCTGCGCCACGTCGAGCCGTACCTCCGCCGCGTCGTCGAGCTGAAGGCCGACAGCGACACCGCGAAGCACGCCGCGCAGGTGCTGGCCACGATGAAGGACTGAGCGGCGCCGCGGGCTGCGGTATCATGGGCTGGCCCGATCACAGGAGACAGCCATGGATGAAGTGACGATTCGACTGCACATTGAGCCCCTGGAGGAGGGCGGCTACGTGGCGACCAGCCCGGACGTGCCGGGCCTGGTGGCCGAGGGCCGGAGCATCGTCGAGACCGTCGAGATCGCCCAGGGCCTGGCGCGGAAGATCGTGGAGTCGTGCCTGGACCATGGCGACCCGCTCCCGGAGGCACTGGCCGCACTTGTCGAGCGCGACGCTTCCGTGGACCTGCTCATCCCTGTGGGTGTCCGCTGATGGGCCGGCCGGCTCGCTGGGCGAGGGGCGCGGGGCTGGTTGGTAATCGCCGCGGCGCACGGTACACTCGGTGCCATGCGTTTGTGGCGGGTGCTGCGAGCGGCGTTGGCTCTGTGCGCGGCGGCGGGCGCGGCGTGGTGGCTGCTGGCCGACACGGTGCGCAAGTACGCCCCCGCGGCGGGCGATCAGCCGCTCCGCGTGAGCTTCTGGGGCATCTACGAGGAATTCGAGATGTGGGGGCACATGCTGGACGACTTCCGGCGGAAGAACGTCGGCCTGGAGGTGCGCGCCGAGTACATGCCCGGCGGGCGCTACGAGCAGAAGGTCAAGCAGCTTCTCGTGGCCGACGAGGCCGCCGACGTGATCCTCTACCAGGACGAGCCGTTCTGGATGCTGGTGGACCACGGCAAGTTCGAGGACCTGACCGGCTGGATCGAGCGGAATTGGGGACCGGGCGCCTCGTCGCGCGAGGCGCTGCATCGGCGCTTCTTCGCCACGGCGGTGGACTCGTTCGGGCGCTGGGAGGGGCGCGGGGCCGGGCGGCGCTGGCACCAGTACGGCCTGCCCATCTGGGGCGGGCCGAACCTGCTGTACTGCAACCGCAAGTGCTTCGCGCGCGCCGGTGTCATCGTCGGGCCCACGCCCGACGGCAGCGGGCTGTGGAAAAGCCCCGACGGCAAGCGATGGATCGTCGATGACGACAACTGGACCATCGACCAGTGGGTCGAGGTGCTCCGGCGGCTGACGATCCCCGGCCGGCCGGGCCAGCCGCCCGAACAGTTCGGCTACAACCTGGGCTGGTGGCTGTACTGGCTGCCGTTCCATTACACGCTGGGCGCCGGCTACCTGGACGAGCGGCGCGAGCACACGGTGTTCTGCACGCCGGAGGTCCTGCGGTCGCTGAAGCTTCAGCAGGACCTGGTCTACCGCTACCACGTATGCCCGGCCGCGTCGGAGCTGACCATGGGCCAGAGCGTGGGGTTCCTCGGCGGGCGCCTGGCGATCCTGAACTCCGGCCCGTGGGAGATGCCCTTCTGCAACGCCGCGGAGCTGGACTACGACCTGCTGCACATTCCGCGGCGGTCGCCGGGGGGCTTCCGCGCCACGCGCATCACCTGGGACGCCGTGGCGATGTACCGCGGCTCGAAGAAGAAGGACCTCGCCTGGCGGCTGATGGACCACCTCGTGACGCCAGAGTCGCAGCGGACCGTCACCCGCGTGCAGCGCGACCTGCCGTCGCTGCGGAGCGAGGCCGGCACGTTCGTCACCGCCAACCCGAAGGTCCACACGATCAAGTTCGTCGAGGCGGCAGAGCAATACGCCGTCATGCAGCCGATCACGATCCACTGGGAGGCCATGGCCCGCGTGTTCGCCCGTGCGGTGCAGAACGTGCTGCTGGAGGACCCCGCGCGGCGGCTGACGCCGGAAGAGGCGGTCGGGATGGTCTACGACGACAACGACACCGACGCGATGAAGCTGATGACGGTCCTTCCGCCGCTGGACGCCAACGAGGCGGCGAAGTACCGGGAAATCTATCTGCGCAGCGGGAAGACGAGATGACCCCCCGCCAGAACACCATCGGATATCTCTTCGCCGCGCCGTGGCTGGTGGGGCTGCTGGGCTTCACGCTGTTTCCCATCGTCGTCTCGCTGCTGCTGTCGTTCTGTCAGTGGTCGGGGATCAACCTGGAGTTCTACCGCCCCGGGCGCAAGGTCGCCCCCGACGAGGAGGGCAAGTACATCCGCTGGGTGGGCACGGCCAACTACCGCCGCGCGCTGGGCGGCCTGGCCGATGGGGCGAAGGAGGATTTCCGCCCGCCGCGGCGCAGCGCCTCTGGCGCGGGGGCGGCCCGCGCGGACGTCCCGCCGGACAAGAACGTCTGGACCGCCCTGAAGAACACCGCCTACTACAGCTTCCTGGCCGTGCCGCTGGGGCTGTGCGTGGCCCTGGCGACGGCGATGCTGCTCAACCAGCAGCTTCGCGGCATCGGGCTGTTCCGCACGGTGTTTTACATGCCGCACATCCTCGGCGGCGTGGCCACCATCATGATGTGGATGTGGGTGTTCAACCCGACCTACGGCCTGTTCAACGCGATGCTGCGGGCGGCCGCGCGGGCGCCGCAGCAGCTCGGCCTGCTCGGCGCGTCCTGGCAGCCGCCCGACTGGCTGTACGGCCAGACGTGGTCCAAGCCCGCGCTGGTCATCATGAGCCTGTGGGGCACCGGGGCGGCCATGCTGATCTTCCTGGCCGCGCTGCAGAACGTGCCGGAGCAGCTCTACGAGGCCGCCCGCGTGGACGGCGCCGGGCGCTGGCGCCAGTTCCGCCACGTAACGCTGCCGCAGATCACGCCGGCCTTGTTCTTCAACCTGGTGATGGGGATCATCGGCTCGTTCCAGGTCTTCGACACGGCCTACATCATGACGGGCGGCGAGGGCGGCGTGAACAAGAGCCTGCTGTTCTACGTGCTGTACATCTACCAGAAGGCGTTCCACGACTTCGAGTTCGGCTACGCCTCGGCGCTGGCGTGGGTGCTGTTCGCCGTCATCCTGGCCTTCACGCTGCTGCTGGTCCGCTCCAGCCGCTGGTGGGTGTACTACGAGGGGGAACGAAGATGATTGCGGATTGTGGAATGCGGATTGCGGATTCCCGGAGCGGGGGACCTCGGTCCGTATGCGGACGTGGCGAGATCGGAAGGATTGCTCCATGAAACCGGTCCGCGACATCCAGGCGGGCCCGACGGGGGGCGGTGCGAAATCAGGAATCGACCCACCTGGGGCCGAACAAGCGCCCGCTCCCAATCCCCAATCCGCATTCCGCATTCCGCATTCCGCAATTCCCGGTTCCCCAATCCGCATTCCGCATTCCGCAGTCCGCAATCGAACGCGGCGCGGGCGCGGGTTCTGGCGCAAGGCCATCTCCTACACAATCCTCGCGTCCCTGGCCGCGGCGTTCCTGTTCCCCGTCGCCTGGTCGCTCACGGCCTCCGTCAAGCGCCTCGACGAGGTCTACCGCTTCCCGCCGTCGCTGACCGTCAGCGAGCCGCAGTGGTCCAACTACCCCCGGGCCGTGTCGCGCCTGCCGTTCCTGCGGTTCATGCTGAACACCGTGCTGATCTGCGTTCCGGCCGTGGCGGGGCAGGTGCTGACGGCCTCGCTGGCCGGTTACGCCTTTGCGCGGCTGCGGTGGCGCGGGCGGGAGGTGTGGTTCATCGTTCTGCTGGCGACGATGATGCTGCCGGGGCAGATTCTGCTGATCCCGCACTTTCTGATGTACAAGTCGCTGGGGTGGGTGAACACGTACAAGCCGCTGATCGTGCCGGCCTGGCTGGGCGGCGGGGCGTTCTTCATCTTCCTGTTCCGCCAGTTCTTCAAGGGCATCCCGCAGGGGCTGGAGGAGGCCGCACGCATCGACGGGGCAAGCGACTGGCAGATCTACTGGCGCATCTTCCTGCCCAACGCCAAGCCCGTGCTGGCCACCGTGGGCGTCATGAGCTTCATCGCCCACTGGAAGGAGTTCATGGCGCCGCTGATCTACCTGTCCGACTTCGAGAAATACCCCATCAGCCTCGGCCTGTACATGTACAACTCGCTGGAGGGCTCGTGGGTGAACCTGCTGATGGCCGCGTCGGTGGTTGCTCTGGGGCCGCTGGTCGTGCTGTTCTTCGTCGCCCAGCGCTACTTCGTCCGCGGCATGTTGCTGACGGGGACCAAAGGCTGACAAGAGAAACAGCAGGATGCACGGGATGCACGGGATGAAGAAGTGTCAAGGGGCAGGTGTCACTCGACACCCGACACTTGACACCCGACACCCGACACCCGACACTCGACACTCGACACTTCTCTGTCCCCTGTATCTTTGCTATCCCTGTCCCATCCCGTGCATCCCGTGCATCCTGCTATTTCTCAGGGGCGACGGTCAGCGGCGGGCGGAATGACTCGGCGATGCGCTGCCACGGCACCAGCAGCACCGGGCAGGCGCCGTGCACCGTCCGGTCGCTGTGGCAGGCGAACAGTCCCCTGGCGAACGCCGGCCCCAGACCGGCCGGGCAGACGTCGATGCCGTCCGTCGCGGCCGCTCCGCCCACGCGGAACGTGCCGACGTACTCGTGCCCGCCGCCGCGGCGGTAGACCTTGAAGTCGCTGCTGCCCTGGCTGCTGACCAGCAGGTAGCCCTTGCCCCCGCCGGCGTCGTAGATCGTCAGCCCCTCCACGTCGCTGGTCAGCCCGTGCTCGCCGACCCGGGCCACCAGCTTGCCCGGCGTGGGCTCATTCGGCTCGCCGCCGACCATCCAGACGCCGCGGCTTTCCTCGGCCACGTACACCACGCCGCCGGCATCGTCGCCGACGGCCCCCTCGCAGACGCTGAGCTTCCACGACCGCACCAGCCGCCCGCCCACCTTGCCCTTGCCGTCGTCGAACAGCTCGTGCTGCTCGGCCCCGTCGCCGCGCGTCGCGAAGAAGTACAGCCTGCCCGTCTTCGGGCTGCGGAACAGGCACCCGCCGTAGTTGCCGCGAGCGGCGATCGCCCCGTCGTCGATCCGCCGAAGCTGCCGCGTCATCGCGTCCACGGCGTAGACGTGCACGGCCGCGTCCGCACGCTCGTTCAGCGCCACCACGTCCACCTTCCTGCCGCCCAGCGGGAAACCGTAGCGGATGTCGATGTTGCCCGGGCTGCGGCTGGGCAGCGTCTGAATCGCCTTGCCGGCCAGGTCGTAGACGATGACCTTCCCCGCCGCCTTGTCGGAGGCGATCACGGTGCTCCGCTCCGGCCGCGCGGCGTCCACCCAGATGCAAATATCGTCCTGATCTCGTGCGGCCGCATCGCAGCAGACGACCGTCGGCTGGACCACGGGCGCGGCCTTGTCCGCCGCGCCGGGCGCGGCGGGCGGCGAGAAGCCCCGCCACACGCCCAAGGCGACCAGAATGCCCGCCGCCAGCCGGGCCGTCATCCATGTTCGCTTGCTCATGGCAACTCCCTCAATTCAGCGGCACGCAGCCGGGGCCGCGAGCGGGCGTCGTCCCCGGGAGCCGGCCGTGCTGTGCCCCGCGAACGCCGTCGGCGCCCCTGGCGGGCTCACCTGCCGGTCTCGAGCAGGATCTTCTGGCCGTCGAAGCGGATCGTGCGCCGGCCAACCGTCACGGCGGCGTTCAGCCCCGTGCCCTCCACCTTCACCGGCGGCGGGTCCTTGCGCTGGACGGTGGCCACGACGAAGAAGTCGTCGCCGCCGGTGGCCTCCACGCGGCGGCCGGCGCCGGTGACGTGCCGCCCGCGGGGATTGCCCAGCAAGGTCTCGTCGGTGGCGTCGCGGACATGCGCGTCGCGGGGTGCGACGAACGTCGCCTGGAGCAGCGCGTCGCCGTAACCGAGGCTGAAGGTGTTACCGGCGACCTGCACCTTCGGCTCGCCCCCGCGCTGGTCGCTGCCGTCCCTGGGCACCTGCCACACCCAGAGCTTCTTCTTGCCGCCGCGGATCTTATCGATGAGGACGAACAGGCACGGCGCGCCGCACGCGCCGCTGTAGTCGAACGCCATGGCCCGCAGGCCGGTGATGCCCGTGTCGCGCCAGTTGTCCTCGACGCGATCGTCCAGGCCGTCGAACAGGCCGACGTAGCGGGTGATCTCCTCCTCGGTCTTGCGGATGAACAGACCGCCGGGCAGGCGGCGCGGGGCGTCGGCCCCCTTCGGCACGAACGCCTTCGTGCCCCCGTAGAAGTCCCGCATGTCGATGGTCAGCACGCCCGAACCGTCCGGCTCGGCCTTGCGGCAGCTCAGGAAGCTGCTGTCGCCGTGGGCGTACTTGTCCTCCGGCAGCAGCACGACGTTCTCCTGCGCGCGGAAGCCCAGCCTGCCGAGAACGCCGGTCGCCCACGAGTGGCCCAGCCCGTAGAGCCGGAACGTGCCGGCGTTCGGGTGGTTCCACCCGCCCACGCGGTGGGCCTTGAGGAACGCCTGACCGATGAACTCGTCCCTGCCGTCCCAGCCGCTGCGGAACAGGTAGAAGCCGAAGTACGGCGCCTCCCACGTCAGCGGCATGCACCGCGACGGGTGGGCCGGCTGGATGTCCGCATACGGCCAGGGGGCCCCCGGCGTGCTGAGCGGGTAGTTCAGGAACGTCAGCGCCGCGCTCAGTCCGCTGCCGCCGATCCAGTGCGCGTCCAGCACGTTGGCGGCGGACTTGTCGTCCGTCACGCCGCAAAGGCGCCTCCAGGCCCACAGCAGGCCGGGCTTGTACTCGTCGGGAACGATGGGGAAGCCCGCCGCCAGCCACGCCGGGCGCATGCCCGCCGCGGTGCTCAGCTTCAGGAACTCCGCCTTGCCGCCCTCGCGGAAGGAGCACTGCATCATCCGCCGCACCGGCAGCAGCCGGATGCTCGGCTCGGCCGACACGTCCCGCCCGAACATCTTCAGGTAGAACGTCGCGTAGACCAGCGGATACCAGGTGGCGATGTCGGCGTAGGCGCCGGTTTCGGCCTGGAAGACGCCGGTGCCCACGCCCTCGCGGTAGTGGCGGTTCATGTGGATGAACCCGGCGTAGAACTGCGCCAGCTTCCTGACGTCCGCCCCGCCCGCCGAGGCCCACTCGTCGTGCTCCGTCCGCCACTTGGCCAGCATCCGCGGGTAGTCGGCCTTGTACTTTTCGATCTGCCCCGTGCTGGCCATGAGCCGGGCGACAAAGTCGCCCTTGGTCAGGACCTCCTGCGGGCTGGCGGGCCTGACGGGCTCGTCGCCCTTGTCGCCGTACAGCGCCAGCGACGCGATCGCCGGCGCGCCGCGTCCCGGGCCGTAGTAGTTGCTGCACGGGTTGAAGTTCGCCCCCGCCACCTGGAGCGACTTCTGCATGTCCCACGTCACGTGCGCGATGTCGGCCGCCAGCTTCGTGCGGAACGCTTCCGGCCAGGCGTCGCGGCACAGGTCGTAGGCCAGCGCGACGGCCACGAAACGGTGCCCCACCGCGCCGGTGCCGGCTCCGAACGTCGGCGTCAGGTCCGTGTAGCCGGCGACGACCTTCATGGCCCGCTCGGCATATTCGCGCTGGCCCGTGACCTGGTGCAGCATGCCGAGGCAAAGCGGATCGCCCTTCTCCGCCAGCGCCTTGGCGGCGGCCAGGAACGCCTGCCCGAAGGGCGTCTTGAGCTTCTCCCTGATCCAGGGCAGGTCGCTCTTGCGAAACAGGATGCGCGGGTGCTCGGCCGGCTCGAACGGCTTGAAGCCCTTCACGCGGACGGGCCGGGCGGGCAGCAGCCGCGCCGCCGCCTTGCCCGAGACGCGCTGGCTCTTGTAGGTGCCCTCGTACGTTCCCTCGTAGCGCCCGGCGGGGCTCCGCTTCAGGTCCACCACGTAGCTGCCCTCCCCGCCGTCGATCCAGGGGTCGGCGCCGATCTCCATGCCCACCTTCATGTGCAGGCGCTGCTCGGGAAGCTCGGCCTCCAGCACGAAACCGACGTGATCGCCCTGGTTGAGCCCCCTGCCGAACACGCGCCCCCACTTGCCGTTGGCGGCCTCGACCTCCAGCGACAGGTCGCGCGTCTCGCCCTCCGGCCGGGCGCCGGGGAACACCGCTCCCTGAAGGGCGATCCGCAGCCCGCCGGTGAAGGCGTCGTCCGCGGCCGGCGCCAGGGCCGCCACGCCCAGCGCCGCCGACAGCAGTCCGAGCATCCGCAACCCGACTTGTCGCCGCCGGACCATCGTGTCACCTCCCTCACTTGTGGAACCCCGCCGGGCGGGCGGAGGTGTTCCCCGCCGCCGGCGGCATGTACAATGCCGCCAATGGAACGAGGCAATCTCCAGCCAACGGAAAGGGGCACCGAATGTATGTCGTCGCCGTGACCGTCCATGTCAAGCCGGAAAACGCGGACGCCTTCATCGCCGCCACGCTCGACAACGCCCGGGCCACGCGGGCCGAGCCCGGCAACGTGCGCTTCGACGTGTCGCGCTGCGCCGAGGACCCCGGCCGCTTCCTGCTCTACGAGTGCTACCGCGGCCCGGAGGGCTTCCGCGCTCACCAGCAGACGCCCCACTACCTCCGCTGGCGCGAAACGGTGGCCGACTGGATGGCCCAGCCGCGACAGGGCGTCAAGCACAACAGCATCTTCTTCGGCGACGCGGAGGGCTGACCGCCCCGCCGCCGGCTGCGCCGCGCGCCTCGCCGCCGAACGCGAAAGGAACCGCCGTCGTGAAAGCCATCCTCGTTCTGTTCGATTCGCTCAACCGGCACATGCTCTCGCCCTACGGCTGCCAGTGGGTCCACACGCCGAACTTCGCCCGCCTGGCGGAGCGGGCGGTGACGTTCACCAGCGCCTACGTCGGCTCGATGCCGTGCATGCCCGCGCGGCGCGAGCTGCACACCGGGCGCTGCAACTTCCTGCACCGCTCCTGGGGCCCGCTGGAGCCGTTCGACGACTCCATGCCGGAGCTGCTCAAGACCGCCGGCGTCTACACCCACCTCGTCAGCGACCACTACCACTACTGGGAGGAGGGCGGCTGCACCTACCACACACGCTACAGCTCCTGGGACGCCTCGCGCGGGCAGGAGGGCGACCCCTGGAAGGCCGACCTGACCGTCCCCGCGCCGCGCTCGCTCAACGGGCGCGAGGCCGCCTGGCTCCGCAGCGACTGGATGAACCGCCGCTACACCACGCGCGAGGCCGACTGGCCGCAGGCCCGCACGTTCCGCGGCGGCTGCCAGTTCCTCCGCACCAACCACGCCGCCGACAACTGGCTGCTCCAGATCGAGACGTTCGACCCGCACGAGCCGTACTACGTGCCGCAGAAGTACGTGGACATGTACGAGCACGTCTGGAACGGGCCGATCTACGACTGGCCGCCGTACGCGCGCGTGAAGGAGGACGAGGCGGCGGTCCGCCACCTTCGCGTGCTGAACGCGGCCCTCGTGAGCATGTGCGACGCGCACCTGGGCAAGGTGCTGAGCCTCATGGACGAGCTGGCCCTGTGGGACGACACGATGCTCATCGTGACGACCGACCACGGCTTCCTGCTGGGCGAGCACGAGTGGTGGGGCAAGTGCCGCATGCCCTTCTACAACGAGATCGCGCGCATTCCGCTGTTCGTCTGGGACCCACGCTGCCGACGCGCCGGCGCAAGCTGCGATGCGCTGGTCCAGACCATCGACCTGGCGCCCACGCTGCTGCGGTACTTCAACCAGCCGCTGCCCGCCGACGTGCAGGGGGCCGACCTGGCCGCGACGGTCGCCACCGGCTCGCCCGCGCGCGCGGCGGGCCTCTACGGCGTCCACGGCGGGCACGTCAACGTCACCGACGGGCGCTACACGTACATGCGCGCCCCGGCGACGGCCGACAACGCCCCGCTGTTCGAGTACACCCACATGCCCACGCACATGCGCCGCACCTTCAGCGTCGAGGAGATGCGCCGCGTCGAGCTGGCCGAGCCGTTCCGCTTCACCAAGGGCTGCCGAACGATGAAGATCGACTGCTCCGGGCGCGGCAAGTGGACCGACGCCCACTCCTTCGGCAGCCTGCTGTTCGACGTGGCCGGCGACCCCGGCCAGCTCCAGCCGCTGTCCGACCCGGCCGTCGAAAAACGCATGATCGCGCTGCTGAACGACCAACTCGCCGCCGCCGACGCGCCGCCCGAGCAATGGCAGCGCCTGGGACTGGAATGAGGACGGCGCTAAACGGGATACCGGACAAGGCGCCGTGCCGTGCCGGAGCGGCCCGCCCGGCAGCGAGGGGCGTTGAAGGACGTGGCACGGCCGGCAAGAGCGGGCGATGGGCCGGCCGGACGCGAAAGGAAACCGGCCATGGAAACTCTCGTGACGATCGTGCTGGCGGCGGGGTGCTTGGCGGCGGCGGGCGGCGACGCCAACGCGGCGGCGCCGCTGAAGGTGCTGCTGCTCGCCGGACGCAACAACCACAACTGGAAGGCCACCACCCCCGTGCTGGCCAAGACGCTGGACGGCAGCGGGCTGTTCAAGACCACCGTGCTGGAGGATCCCGCGAAGATGACGCCGGAAATGCTGGCCGGCTTCGACGCGATCGTCAGCAACTGGTGCGCGTTCCCGAAGGTCGAGGAACGCCCCTGGGGCGAGGCGCCCGAGAAGGCCTTCCTCGATTTCGTCAAGGGCGGCAAGGGCGTCGTGTTCGTCCACGCCGCCACCGCGACGTTCCACAACTGGCCGGAGTTCATGGCCCTGGCCGGCGGGACGTGGGGCAAGGGCACCCATCACGGGGCCAACGGCGAGGCGATGCGGGTCTTCGCGGCCGACCCCAACCACCCGATCGCCAAAGGGATTCCCGCCTTCGCCCACGCCGACGAGCTGTGGCGCAGCGTGGCCTGGCAGAAGGACGTGCACGTGGTGTTCCGCGCCAAGCCCGCCGGCGAGAAGGCCCGCCCCGCCGCGGCCGAGGGCGAGCCCGTGGCCGTCTGCACCAAGCTGGGCAAGGGGCGGGGTTTCTACCTGGTGCTCGGGCACGACACCAAGGCGATGGAGAGGCCCGGCTTCAAGCTGCTGCTGCTTCGCGGCACGCAGTGGGCGGCCGCGGGCAAGGTGACGGTCCCCGTCCCGCCCGACCTGCCGAAGCCGTAGCGGCCCGCCGGATCACCCCGTTCACGGCGCGGCGAACATCCGCTCGACGGCCGCGGCGTAGACCGCCTTGGCGGCCAGGCGCCCCTCGGCGGCCGTGCGGGCGTACGTCTCCATCATGATCCCGCTGTTGACCTCCAGGACCAGGTGCCGCCCGCCGGTGGCGATGATGTCGACGGAGGCGAAGGTGAGGCGCAGGGCTTCGGCCGCGGCTCGCGCCAGGTCCACCAGGCACCGGCGCAGCTTTGCGTCGGCGATGTCGCGCGGGCGCGAGCCCTGGCCCAGGTTGTGCTTCCAGTTGACGTCGACGGACTGGCCGGCGGGCAGGACCTGCCCCGCCTGCTCGGCGTGGTCGCGCAGGGCGCGGGCGGCGGCCTCCGCCGGCAGCGTCCCCGACCGCAGCGCCGCGGCCAGAAGCTCCGCCAGCGTGCTCCTGCCGTCTCCCCTCACGGCCGGCCGCTGCTTGGCGTACGCCAGCTCGCATCGCCCGCCCAGCATGATGAAGCGGTACTCCTGCTCGATGGGGTAAAACGGCGAGAGGCTGACGGCGTAGTCGTCGGCCAGCAGCTTATGCACGGCCCGCTCCAGCTCCGCCGCCCCGCGGGCGCGGAACACGTTGTGCCCGCCCGTGCCGTCCTTGGGCTTGCAGACCACGTCCCAGCCGCACCGCTCGGCGTACGCCCGCATCGCCTCCCAGTTGCCGTCGGCCGACACGTAGCCCGCCAGCCGCGGGTGGAGGAACAGCCGGTGCTCCACGTGCGGCACGCCGTGGAAGTCCAGCAGGTCGCTGACGGCGGTCTTGTCGCCGGCGATCATCTGGGCGGCCGCGGAGTTCAGGTCGAAGTTGTACCCGTACACGTGCCGCGACAGCCCGCCCTTGCGCAGCAGGATGATCCAGTCCCAGGAGAACGTGAGCATCTCGATGCCGCGCTCGGCGGCGATCTCCCGCAACAGCTCCACCAGCACACGCTCGCGGTTCGGTATGAGCACCTCTCAACCTTCCTCGCTCTGCGCGCCTTCATCTTCGCCTTGACCTTCGGCGGCCGGGATCCCGGCGACCTCGATCCGCTCGACGGCCAGCGCCTTGCCCGTCTCCGGATCGACGCTGGCCAGCAGGCCGCACAGGCGCACGTCGCCCGAGCAGACCTCGAACTGGGCGGGCATGGAGGTCCGCAGGGCGCTGAGCACGCGGTCTTTTCGCCGGCCCAGCACGCCGTCGTAGGGGCCGGTCATGCCCACGTCGCTGATGAAGGCCGTGCCCCCCTCCAGCACCCGCGCGTCGGCGGTGGGGATGTGCGTGTGCGTGCCGAAGACCACGCTCACCCGCCCGGCCAGGTGCCAGCCCATGGCGATCTTCTCGCTGCTGGCCTCGGCGTGGAAGTCCACCACGCGCACCTTCACGTCGGCGGGCATCTCGGCCAGAACGGCGTCCGCCGCCGGCCAGGGGGAATTCCAGTTGCCCATGTACATCTGCCCCAGCAGGCACGCCACGCCCACGGCGCAGCGCCCGCTCTTGGTCGTCACGGCCGTCCAGGTCCTCCCGACGGCCGAGGGGAGCAGATTGGCGGGGCGGACGATGCGGTCGGAGCCGGCCAGCAGGGCGACGACCTCCTTCTTGCGGTAGACGTGGTCGCCGAGGGTGACCACGTCGACGCCGTAGTGCAGCAGCTTGCGGAAGAGCTGCGGCGTGATGCCGCTTCCGCCGGCGATGTTCTCGCCGTTGGCGACGACCAGGTCGATGCCGCGGGCCTCGATGAGGCCCCCGAGCCGGTCCGCCAGGATGCCCCGCCCCGGCTTGCCCACCACGTCGCCCACGCACAGGATGTTGATCGTCTCGGCCAATTCGGCTCCCTTCCGTGCCTCCTTCGGGCGCGCCGCGCCGCGAGGCGAACAGGCGGGATTCTACCGCGACGCCGGCCAAATGCCACTACGAACCGATCAGCCGGCGCACCGCCTCCACGATCTCCGTCGCGTCGGCGATGGCGGCCTCGGCCTCCTCGAGACCGTAGGCGTCGGCGGGTGCCAGATCGGGCAGACCGTTGGGGTAGCGGGTCGGGATGTAGAGCTTGTCAGCTCTTCGCGCCTGGGGGAGGAGCCGGAGCAATGGCCGCCTGGCGTCCGGGTCCGGGAACTCCTCGATCAGCTTCTGTACGCTGTGCCCCCACGGGTCCTGGCCGTGAAAGTACCAGAATGCCTTGACGGCCTTCTCCGCCGCCTGCTGCGATAGGAAGCACGCCCAGTTGAATGCCCCAATCCCGACGTTCTTGCTCGCAACGTCGAAGTCGTTCTCGGCCTGGCGAAGCCAGCGTGCCGCCTCAGCCCTGTTCTTTTCCTTGCTCATAGACGACGGTCCCTTCGGCCAGCGCGCGGGCGACGAAGAAGCCTTCCTTCATCCGCTCGAACTCCTCCGGCGTGTAGACGAAGACTTCCGGCGGAACGTGGAGGAGGTCCCACAGGGCGGCCATGTACTTGTCCAGGCGATCGAGGAACCGCCGCGAGGTGTCCTCGACGAAGATGACGTCCACGTCGCTGTGGCGGGTCTGCGTGCCGCGGGCGTAAGAGCCGAACAGCACGGCCAGAAGCGCGCCGTTGGCCCGCGCGACCTGGCCGACCGCCTCGCGCACGGTCGCCGTGTCCGGGATTTGCCGCGTCTGCTGTGCCATGGGCCACCGTTTCGCCGCCCGCGGCAGACAGTATAATGGCTCGTCGGCGCTGCCTCAAGGCCGCCCGGACAGCCCATGCCCGACTTCCAGGTCGTGTCCAAAATGAAGCCCCAGGGCGATCAGCCGCAGGCCATCGAGCGGCTGGCCGCCGCCCTCCGCGCCGGCCAGAGGCACAGCGTCCTGCTCGGCGTCACCGGCAGCGGCAAGACGTTCACCATGGCCAACGTCGTGGCGCGGCTCAACAAGCCCACGCTGGTGGTCAGCCACAACAAGACTCTGGCCGCCCAGCTCTACGAGGAGTTCCGCGAGCTGCTGCCGCACAACGCCGTGGAGTACTTCGTCAGCTACTACGACTACTACCAGCCGGAGGCGTACATCCCGCAGCGCGACATCTACATCGAGAAGGACGCCAGCCGCAACGACGACCTCGACCGCCTGCGGCTGAGCGCCACCACCAGCCTGTCCTACCGCCGCGACGTGCTGATCGTGGCGTCCGTCTCGTGCATTTTCGGGCTGGGCAGCCCGGAGGAGTACAAGAAGATGGTCGCCGCCGTCCGCGTCGGGCAGAGCGTCGACCGCGAGGAGATGCTGCGGCAGTTCGTCGCCCTCCAGTACGACCGCAACGACGTGGACTTGCGGCGCGGCACCTTCCGCGTCCGCGGCGACACCGTCGACGTCTACCCCGCCTACGAGGAATTCGCATACCAGATCGAGCTGTTCGGCGACGCCGTCGAGGCCGTCCGCATCATCAACCCCACCACCGGCGAGCCCCTCAGCGACGTCGAGCAGGTGTTCCTCTTTCCGGCCGTGCACTACGTCGCCGCGGAGGGCACCGTCGAGCGGGCGGTCGAGAGCATCCGGCGCGAGTTGGACGCCCGCTTGGCCGAGCTGCGCAACGCCGGCAAGCTGCTGGAGGCCCAGCGCCTCAGCGCACGCACGCGCTACGACCTGGAGATGCTCACCGAAGTGGGCTACTGCCCCGGCATCGAGAACTACAGCCGCCACCTCGACGGGCGCCTGCCCGGGCAGAAGCCCTACACGCTCATCGACTACTTCGGCGACGACTGGCTGCTCATCATCGACGAAAGCCACGTCACGATCCCTCAGCTTCGGGCGATGTTCAACGGCGACCGCAGCCGCAAGGAAGTGCTCGTCGAGCACGGCTTCCGCCTGCCCAGCGCGATGGACAACCGCCCGCTGCGTTTCGAGGAGTTCCAGGCCGCCTGGAAGCAGGCGGTGTTCGTCTCGGCCACGCCGGGCGATTGGGAAATGCAGCTCGCCGGCGGGGAGGTCGTCGAGCAGATCATCCGCCCCACCGGGCTGGTGGACCCGCAGGTGGCGGTCCGGCCCGCCCGCGGGCAGGTGGCCGACCTGCTGGAGGAGGTCAAGCGACGCGTGGCGGCCGGCGAGCGCACGCTCATCACCACGCTGACCAAGCGGCTGGCGGAGGACCTGGCCGACTACATCCGCACGGAGGGCTTCCGCTGCAAGTACCTCCACAGCGAGATCGACACGCTGGAGCGGGTGGACATCCTCCGCGAGCTGCGCGAGGGAACCTTCGACGTGCTGGTGGGCATCAACCTGCTGCGCGAGGGGCTGGACCTGCCGGAAGTCAGCCTCGTGGCCATCCTCGACGCCGACAAGGAGGGCTTTCTCCGCTCGACGACCAGCCTCATCCAGACCATCGGGCGCTGCGCGCGGAACGTCAACGCCCGGGTGCTGCTGTACGCCGACACGGTCACGCCGGCGATGCGGCAGGCCATCGACGAAACCGCACGCCGACGCGAGATGCAGCTCGCCTACAACGCCGAGCACGGCATCACGCCCGAGACGATCCGCAAGGAGATCCGCACCGCGCTGGCCGACCAGCTCCGCGCCCGGCAGGTCGCCCGCGAGGCCATCCGCGCCGGGGCAAGCGAGTTCGACCGCATGGAGGAGGTCGCCGAGCTGGAGCGGGAGATGTACGCCGCGGCCGAGGCGCTGGAGTTCGAAAAGGCCGCCCGTCTGCGCGACCGGATCGCCGAGCTTCGCGCCGGCGGCAGCGGAGCCTCGTCGGCGGCGAAGTCCGTTGGCGGCCAAGCTCGCTCCGCACGCTCCCCCGGCGCCGAGCCCGTCGAGGACTGGTACCGCGAGCCGACCAAGACCGGACGCAAGGGCCGCCAGCAGGGTCGGCGCCGCTAGCGGCGGCGGCTCTTGCCCCGTGCGACACGCGTCGGGCGATTCCCCCGCCTGCCCGGATCGCGTAGAATGAAGCCGGTGGACCGATGCCGCCAACCGTCTACATCGAAACAACGATCCCCATCGCCTACGTCACGACGCGGCGGGATCCGAAGAGCCTTGCGCGGAAGGCCGACACCCGCGAATGGTGGGCGAAACAGAGAAAACACTACGATTGCGCGGCCTCTGAGTAAGTGCTGAGGGAACTGCGGGGCGGCGACTATCCCGGGCGCGAAGACGCCTTGGCCCTTCTTGACAAGGTCCGGCGTCTCGTGATCAACAGGGAAGTGTTTGAGGTGGCGGGTGCGTACGTTGCGGAGAAGCTTATGCCTGGTCCTGCCGGGGTCGGCGACAATCTCCACCTGGCGCTGGCGTCCTACCACGGGGCCGAGTTCCTGCTGACCTGGAACATCCGCCACCTGGCGAACCTTAACAAACTTCGCCACCTGGAGGTGATCAATCGCCGTCTGCTTCTGCCGGTGCCCAGGATACTGACCCCGGAGTTGCTGTGGTTTGAGGAGACCTGAGATGCCGCCCGAGCAAGAGGAGTTTGAGGAATCAATCGTCGGCGACGCCCGCCGTGCGCGGGCCAAGATGGTGGCCGAATGCGGTGGGGATCTCGAACGGCTCGTGCAGGAACTCATGGGAGAACAGGCGAAGCATCCGGAGCGGGTCGTGAACCTGCGCGCGATCAAGGACCGCGCCCGCAAGAAGGGCGCGTGAGGAAACCAGCAGGCAGGCGCGGCGCGCGTGAGTCCGGATGGATCCGGGTGAGGCGAAGGCGGGCCGGTATGCCAGCGTTCGGAAAAAGCGCGGGCCGGGCCGGCGATCTCGTCGAGTCCGATTTGTCCGATCGGTTGGATCTGTCCGATTTTGCCGGCCCTGCCGCGCCCGAGGCGCGCAGAGCGATCCCCAGGCGTGTGGCGCCGCTCTGCCGGCGCCCAGAATCCCGGCCGCTCGACGGTGAAACGCGCGGTCGCGGTAGGGACGGGCCTTTCGGCCCGCCCCCCGCACGGACCCGTACGTGAGGAGTTACCTCATACGGCTCTTGCCTCGGATTAGACGCGCAGGCGCTCCCAAGGGTATGGGTGACAGATTCGCGGACGGGGCAGCCAACGGTTGGCCAGGGGAATCATCTCCCGCCAAGGCATGCGGCCGGTCTGGCTGCGGCGAAGGATCGCCTTGCGCCATAGCCATATGACCTCTCGGCGGAAGGTTTCGAGAGAGTCATAGGTGAGCGGAACGGCGAAGTACCTTGTCCAGCCGTCCACCACCGTTCGCAGCCATCGGCCCACGCTGACCACCGGGTCATGCAGGCGTCGCTTCAACTCTTCCTTGATCGCCTGAAGCTTCGCCCGCAGCCTCCTCTTCATCGGCCGGCGGAGCACGATGAACTTCCCTTTGCGAGTCTTCCCGCAACTGTGCGTGAAGCCCAGGAAGTTGAACGTTTCCGGCTTGCCTTCGCCCCGTTCGGCCCGGTCCTGGTCCGCAAAACGGCCGAACCGGAACACGCGGGTCTTTTCGGGGTGCGGTTCCAGGTTGAACTTGGCGAACCGTTCGCGCAAGTCCGCCAGGAACTGCTCGGCGTCCTGCCGATGCTGAAAGCCGACCACGAAGTCGTCCGCATACCGCACGATGATGACATCGCCGTGCGCCTGCGTCTTTCTCCATTGGTGGGCCCAGAGGTCGAACGCATAGTGAAGGTAGATGTTCGCCAGCAGCGGGCTGATGCTCCCGCCCTGGGGCGTCCCTTCCTCCACCTGCATTCGCTTCCCGTCTTCCAGCACGCCGGCGTTGAGCCACTTCTTGACGTGACGCACGACGCGCCGGTCCGCGATTCGGTGCTCGACGAACTTCACCAGCCATTCGTGGCTCAGCGTGTCGAAAAAGCCTCGAATGTCCGCGCCAAGCACCCAGTTCACCTTCCGATGACTGATCCCGACCGCCAAGGCGTCCAATGCGTCATGACAGCCCCGGTTCGGCCGGAACCCGTAAGAGAAGCCCATGAAGTCGGCCTCATACACGGCCGACAGCACCTTCGCGGTCGCCCGCTGGACAAGTTTGTCTTCCAGCGTTGGGATACCGATCGGTCGCTGCCGTCCGTCGGGTTTGGGAATGTAAACCCGCTGGACCGGCTTGGCATGGTAAGCCCCACGGTGCAGCCGGGCTGAGAGGTCCTGGAGATTCGCCTC
>Ga0172364_10001437_pt1 | contig 18281 bp, 17 predicted proteins | sample LakKivSesite10cm_FD_114545 | JGI IMG/M metagenome (GOLD analysis project Ga0172364, IMG submission 114545) | Sediment microbial communities from Lake Kivu, Rwanda - Sediment site 10cm | ecosystem: Environmental > Aquatic > Freshwater > Lake > Sediment | place: Rwanda: Western Province, Lake... | reverse complement strand
TTCCAAATAGATACATTGGTGGATACTGAAAAATTTGCAGATTTTCTTCAAAACGGACCCTATCTTTTGAGTGGCCAGCCATCGGAGAACGGACTTTTTACACAGATTTCGGTGACGTATAACTTTCAATGATCAAGAACACGGTCGTGTGTTTCAGTCATCTCTTACACGTTTTTCAATAGAAATATAGAAGGGAGGCCCATTGATTTCTCGTTATACCCGTCCAGAGATGGGAAAGATTTGGAGCCAAGAAAACCGGTATCGAAAGTGGCTGGATGTCGAGCTGGCTGTGTGTGAAGTTCAAACAGAACGAGGTCTGATTCCTTCGGATGCCTGGGACGAGATTCGTACGAAAGCGGATTTCGACAGCCGGAGGATTGATGAAATTGAAGCCACGGTGCAACATGATGTCATTGCTTTTTTGACCAGCGTGGCCGAGAAGGTCGGTCCGGCATCCCGGTTTATCCATATCGGGATGACATCCTCCGATGTACTCGACACGGCCACGTCCCTTCAACTCAAGGAAGCAGGCGAGCTGCTTATAGAAGATATTAGAAAATTCAAAGAGGTATTGGCTCGCCGGGCTATCGAATTCAAAGATACTGTTTGTATTGGGCGATCCCATGGAATTCATGCCGAACCCACGACCTTTGGGTTAAAAATGGCCCTCTGGTATGAAGAGGCCCGACGAAACGAAGAACGCCTGAAGGAAGCCGTTGAAACCATCCGGGTTGGGAAAATTTCCGGTGCAGTGGGAACCTTTGCGCATCTGGATCCCGAAATCGAAGAGAAGGTATGCAAGCATCTTGGATTGAAACCGGAACCCGTTTCCACACAAGTGGTTCAGCGGGACCGCCACGCGCACTTTCTGTGCACACTTGCGGTTATTGCGGCAAGTCTGGAAAAGATCGCGGTGGAGATTCGACACCTCCAAAGAACAGAAGTTTTGGAAGCGGAAGAATTTTTTTCATCCGGGCAAAAGGGGTCATCCGCCATGCCGCACAAACGGAATCCGATCATTTGTGAGCGGATTGCTGGATTGGCAAGGCTTTTGCGATCCAATGCCATGGCAGGTCTCGAGAATGTGGCCCTTTGGCACGAACGGGACATTTCCCATTCCTCTGTGGAACGCGTCGTCCTGCCGGACAGCACCATCCTTCTGGACTACATGCTTTACAAGACAACAGCCATCATGGATCGTCTTTTGGTCTATCCCGAACGAATGAAAAAAAATTTAGAACTCACCCGCGGATTGATATTCTCCCAGGCACTTCTTCTTGCTCTGGTTCAAAAAGGACTTACGCGCGAAAAAGCCTATGGTTTGGTGCAAAATGTTTCCATGGCATGCTGGAAATCGGGTGAGGATTTTAAGGTGTCCGTCGGTAAGGACAAAGAGATCACAGCGGTTCTCTCGAAAAAAGAAATAAGCAACTGTTTTGACCTCCGCGTTCAGCTTCGGCATGTGGATTTTATCTTTCGACGCGTAGGGCTTTTTGGAGAGTAAAGACATTTGTCCATAAGGACTTTTTGTATTCATGGAGGCGTACTTTGACTATAACAAAAGGAAAACTTTTATTTGAAGGACGGACAAAAAAAATATACGAGACAAATCATTCGAGCACTCTTATCATGCATTTCAAGGATTCCATACTCTCACCTTCCGCTGATGGAAAAAAGACGATAAAGAACAAAGGAGAACATAACAACGCGATTTCATCCTTGCTTTTCAAATACCTTGAAAGTTACCACATTCATACACATTTTATCGAATCGTTGAAAGGCAGCGAAATGGTAGTGAAGCGATTGGAGATGATTTCCATCGAAGCCATCATTTGGAATTTTACTGTAGGCAGTTTGAGCAAGCGTTTCGGAATCGAGAAAGGGATGCTTCTTGCCAATCCCATTCTCGAGTATTATCTTAAAGACAGCAAAAGGCACAATCCCATGATCAACCCAGACCATGCCAGCGCTTTTGGATATGCCACACCCGAAGAGATGAAACGGATAGACAGCATGGCCCGAAAGATCAACGCTGTCTTGAAATCTTTTTTTGAACGACGAAAGCTGAATCTTGTAAATATCAAAATGGAATTCGGAAGAGTTGAGGATCAAATTCTTCTGGGAGATGAGATCTCTCCGGATACATGCCTTTTCTTGGATTTTTCGGATGAGGAGAGACCGACACGACAATTCGTATTTGATGATGCAAACAACATGGATAAAGTGTATGCTGCATTGCGAGACCGCATTCTCAGTAGGTGATGTCGCTTGTACAGGGATTCGTTTAAAATTCTCATCGGGGAAGGAATGGTGCTTCTCTGCTTGGCCTTGGCATGGAGATTTCTCCATGTTGGAGGACTTTTAATCGTTGGAAGCGTATGGATCTTCCTTATGATCCTGACGCTGCGCTTTTTCAGAGATCCAGACAGGCGTGTACCAAGAGGCGAGGGCTTGATTGTTTCCCCTGCAGACGGTCGGGTAGTTTACGTGGGAGAGAGTGCTCTACTCCCTTTCGTCGAGGGCAGAGTAAAAGAGATTGCCATTTATCTTTCACCATGGGATGTACATGTAAATCGGATTCCCATTTCAGGAAAAGTGATATGCATTGATTATCATCCGGGTCGCTTTTTCCCTGCTTTTAAAAGGAAAGCTTCGGAGAGAAACGAATACAATGTTATCGGAATAGAAGGGAAAATAGGCACAATTTTTCTCAAACAGATTGCAGGCGTTGTGGCTCGAAGGATTGTTTGTCAGGTTCACTTGGGAGATCGGGTTTGGCAGGGAGAACGTTTTGGCATCATCACTTTTGGATCGCGTGTTGAACTTTACCTTCCGTTTAGTGTGACTCTCCGTGTAATGGAAGGAGATCGCGTAAAAGCAGGAGAGAGTATTATTGGAGTGAATACCGGTGACAGATAAATTTCAATTCATCCCCAGTTTGTTTACATCCCTTAATTTTTTCTTTGGATTTTTTTCCATTGCAAAAACAGTGGAGGGGAACCTTCATGCCGCAGCGTGGTTTATCATTTTAGCCATTCTGTGTGATGGGTTGGATGGTAAATTGGCACGCTGGACCCACAACGAGACTCCCTTTGGATTTGAACTGGATTCCCTCGGTGATCTGGTTTCATCGGGATTGGCACCCGCTCTACTCCTCTATGCGGGAGGGCTTTACCACTTTCATTTTTTAGGATTCGTCATCTGTTTTCTCTATCTATTTGCGGGAGGTTACCGATTGGCTCGATTTAATGTTCTCCAAGCCGGTGACCGCAGCAAAGGATATGTGGGGCTTCCTATTCCAATCGCAGGGATGACCGTGTCCGCATTTTGGCTTTTTAAATCGTCTTTCTTTCAAAATGTGGCGTATGGATGGTGGATTTTTTTAATACTGTTTCTTACGTTTCTTATGGTAAGTTTAATCCAATACGATTGGCCTAAATTGCTGTTCCATGGAAGCTGGAAGAATAAAATACAGTCCGGGGGACTTTTAATAGCCCTCGGAATGATGGTGCTTTTTCCACGGCATTCTCTTTTTCCCCTCTTTTTACTGTATATTTTTCTGGGGATCGGAAATTGGTTCAAAAAAGTCCTTAGGGGAGAGACGTCTTTTATAGAGATCTTTTTACGCACAGCGAAACAATAATACGGACACGAGGTAAATCGTGCTGGGTTCTATTGGACCATTTGAATTGCTGATCATCGTTGTTGTAGCCATTCTTCTTTTGGGAGGCAAAGAATGGCTACATGTCGTTCGAAATCTGGCAAAAGGATGGAATGATATCAAAAAAGCAACTCGCCATGTGAAAGATGAGATCCGCGAGATGATGGACGATAAAGAGAAATGGATGGGATAAGAGATGTCCCCAGTACAAAAGAACGTTTAAGGAGGTAACAAAACATGGGATTTGGATCCATTGGAATGCCGGAGCTGATCATTATTCTTCTTGTCGTATTGCTGCTCTTTGGTGCGAAACGTCTTCCAGAATTGGCCAGAGGGCTGGGTAAAGGAATACGAGAATTCAAAGATGCAACCAAACACGTTGAGGATGAATTCAACGAATTGGAAAAGGGAGAAGAAGAAAAAGAAGCAAAAAAGAAGAAAGATTCCGAGAATTGACAGGGAAAGAATTCAATAAACAGGGAACGGAAAGGCTTTACTGTCTGACCGACAAAGAGGAGAGGTGTCTATGGAGATTAAAATTGTTCCCATAGAAAAGCCTGAAGGCATGAATTTTATTCTTGGACAAACCCATTTTGTGAAAACTGTGGAGGATGTACACGAGGCGCTTGTCCAGACGATTCCGGGTATCAAATTTGGTTTTGCTTTCTGTGAGGCATCTCAGGCCCGTCTCATACGATACACAGGCACGGATGATGCGCTGATCGAGTTGGCTCAGAAGAATGCGCTCAACATCGGTGCTGGGCACAGTTTCATTCTCTTTCTCGGAAATGTTTTTCCCATCAGCATCTTACCTGTTCTGAGAAACGTTCCTGAAATATGTCGAATTTTTTGTGCAACTGCCAATACAACTCAGGTCGTTGTCGCAGAAACCGAACAAGGTAAGGGAATTTTAGGGGTCATTGACGGCCAATCGCCTCTGGGGGTGGAATGGGAAGAGGATATTAAGAAACGGAAAGAATTTCTACGAACCATTGGATACAAACTGGCATAGCATGAAAGGCTCTGAGAAAATTTATGATAATGAAATGTGTCCCTTTGATTGTGTTCAAGAATAAAAGCATTTTAAGGGAGATTGAATGATGTACCTATCCAAGCGTTTTGTTTTATTACTTGTGGTCCCTTTAATCTCATTGGTTTCGTGTGATAGGGATTGGTTTATTATGGGAGAACAATCCAGCATAAATATACCCACTATCGGGAATACCAATGATTCCTTTGGATTAAACGTTCAAGCAAAATCCTTCACATACAATAGACTGTTCGACGTATCCTTTTCTTCCGATTCTCTTGTTGTTGGAGTCGTTGTTGTTGGATACCAGTCGGGCAGTGGGAAGCTTGAAATCAAAGATGAGGATGTCACGTTTTATTCTGTTACCGTCAATAACAACATGGTCATAGGTGATGTGACACTGAAAGGAAATGTTCCTAAGAAAATTTCCATTGTTTTTACTAAATTCACGGGCAATGTATCGGTAGGTATTGTAGCAAAACAATGAGAGGGGTTTTCTTCTTAGAACGATGGCAAGGGATAGGAATTTTTTCATATTTTTTACTGCGAATAAAAAATATACCAGATGAAAGGGGAAAAACCATGCCAAAGGCAATGAAAAAAATGAGAAGAGAGGGGGCACTTTTTTTAACCGTACTCATCGTCTTGATTGGCTCTCTTTTTATTTATTGTGCAAAGAAGGAAGAAATATATCGTGTGGTAATTATTAAAGCGGCCGGTTATCTTCCAGGAACCGAACCCCCCACCGAACCGGATGCGATCACGCAAGCCACGTCCGAAGGCGGAAACACGCACGTTTTCGTGGACAAACTGGTCGAAAGGTTGTCTCTTTTAAAAGCGGAAGCAAAAGTAGTCAATCACCTGGATTGTCAAAACTTGGACTGTATTTATCACGTGGATGCAAAAGGAGAAAAAGAACCTTCCGATTTAACTGTCTTTGCCGGCCCGACCTACGGAAGTAAATTGCCTCAGCAGCTTCTGAAGTTTGTTCCCACTATTAAGGAAACAGAATACAAAGGCATCGTAACAGCACTGACTTCAGCCCATACGCCTTCAACAGGTGTAATAGCCATGAAGCATTTCGATAGTCTAATGGCAGAAGTGAAGATAAGAACATTTCCAGGATTGGTTCTCGGCAGCGAAATCCGCTCTGAAGATTTGGATAAAAAAGTGCAGGATTTTGCAGTACGTGTTCTCGGTGAGCTTGAAAATCCTAAAAAATGAAAAGGATGACTCTTTTGCAAAGTTTAGCGAGGTGACAATGAAATCAAAAATTATGCTGGCGATAGGAAGTGTATTGACAACTTTTGGAGGAGTCGGTATTGCATTTACAATGATATTCAAGCTGACTTTTGTGAATGCCCTCATCACCGTTGTTTTTGCTTTTGTTTTCGGTATCGCTTCCGGGATGGGTGTTGTGCTTTGCCTTTTTCATATGAAGAATTCACCCAAGCAATAATTTCCATTTAGTAAAATTTTACACTGTTTCGAGGGACATTTCTATTATGAATGGATCATCCCTTGTTTCCAGGCATAGAAGATACATACGTATTTTTCTCAATGCGGAAGCTACGGATCCAGAACATGCAAAGGACCTTTCGGAAATTGGATGTCCCGATACTCGGATTTTTCAGCGATTGGCTTCACGAGGCGTTTTTATTCAGCTCGGCGACGGAAGGTATTACATGGATGAAATGCGGGCAAAAGATTTTTTTTACAGGCGCCGCAGAATCATTGTGAATGTTGTGTTCATCTCTTTCCTTGTTATTATTGTTTTAATCATCATCAGCAAGATCATTTTTTAACAGCAGGCATGGTGGGAAGGGAGTCATTCTCTTGAATGAAATCGCATTTGTTGAAAGTGGTTTCTGCAAGCCGACGGGTGGAGATGGTGGGATTTTCCCCTCAAAAGCTTATTGAAATTTTAAGGAAAAAATGTCCTCCTCTCAAAGTACACTCGATTGTGCTTTGGAGTAAAGATCCTGAGAATCTCATTACCCACAAGGCGCTGCAGACCATCCTTCGCGAATACGCACAAATTTTTTTGCATTTTACCATTTCAGGGATGGGGGGCACATTTTTAGAACCCGGCATTCCTTCCTGCGAGAAAAGCCTTCGCCTTCTTCCTGCGATTGTCAATTTTGTTGGCGATCCTCAACGAGTGCGGATACGTTTTGATCCCATTGTGCATCTCAGGCTTCCAGATGGAAGCGAGTACACCAATATAGACCATTTTATTCCGGTAGCGAAAAAATTGGTGAGTTTGAATCTCACGCATATCAGCATCAGTTGGATGGAAGCCTATCCAAAGGTGGTTCGACGATTGAAAAAATACGGTATTCAGCCTATACCTCTTTCGAATCATCAATGGAAAGAAGAGGCCGCCTGGATATTCCGAAAAGCCGAAGAGATCGGTATCAACGTTCTGGGTTGCTGTGTCAGTGGACTGCCGATATCACGGTGCATTGATGGTGAACTTTTGACGGCATTGCATCCCCAGAGATCCCAAGCGTCTCTGAAGAAGGCCAAATCCCAGAGGGTGCGTTGCGGGTGTACGGAAAGTTGGGACATTGGATGGTACACTCCCTGTCCCGGGTGTTGCCTGTATTGCTATGCGAATCCTGTGGAACCGCCCCGTTTGATAGGAACGTATCCTTCATAGCACAGAGAGAGGATGCCTTGACCAATGTTGAGATAAAAATCAGATATCAGAAAAATCACCGAACCGATGGAGTATTAAGAAAAATTGGTGCCGAATTTGATAAGAAGGTGATTCAGACGGATACGTACTTTCATGTGGACAAGGGATGGTTAAAAATCCGAGAGACCGATTCGAGCCTACCCCAGTTGATTCAATACTTCCGAGAACATGCGGAAGGTCCACGCTCAAGCCATTATGAAATCGTTCATCTCAAGAATGCAGAGAAAGTGAAACAAACATTGGCAACAGAGCATGGCATCCGAGGCGTTGTGAAAAAAAGCCGTGAAATCTGGACATGGAAGAATGTTTGTATCCATTTTGATTGTGTCGAAAAATTGGGAGATTTTTTAGAATTTGAAGCGGTTATTCAAAGGGGGGAGAGTGCATCCGACGGGCAAAAGAAAGTGGAGTGGTTGATGAAAAAATTTGGAATCCAAAATAAAAATTTAGAGTATCGTTCGTACGGCGATCTTCTTGATCAGGAAATTTCGTGTGATTAGTCCATGAAAAGTTTTCATAGTATTCCACCTATTCGATTTTTACCAAACGAATTTTTTTATATTTTCAAGAAAGTAAAAGGCCCTGAATGTGACAATTCAGGGCTTCATTTTTGTAAAAATCGGAAAGATCAATGGATTCGATGGATACTTCCGAAGTTGGAATTACTTTGCTGCGATAGGCATTCTTCTTCCTATACCAAAGGCCTTATCGGTGATTTTTAATCCCGGAGGGGCTTGTTTTCTTTTGTATTCGTTTCTTTTTATTTTTTGTATCACCCATTCCACAGTTTTTAAATCAAGGTTCTCTGCGACCATCTCTTCTTTTGAATACCCTTCTTCAAGATAAAGAGAAAGAATCCTGTCGAGAATTTCATAGGGAGGAAGAACGTCCTGATCCTTCTGATGGGGTTTAAGTTCAGCAGAGGGAGGTTTGTCAAGAATACGCTTTGGTATGATTTTCGATTTTCTGTTGATGTAGTTGGCCAATTGATAGATCGTGGTTTTTGGAACATCGGATAGAACACCAAGACCTCCGACCATGTCTCCGTAAAGTGTACAATAACCCACCGCCAGTTCACTTTTGTTTCCAGAGGAAAGCACAAGGTATCCGAATTTGTTTGAAAACGCCATCAGTATATTTCCACGGATTCGGGCCTGGATATTCTCTTCAGTCTCATTTTCGGGCATACCAGAGAAAAATTCCTTTAGCAACTGCACATAGGAATGATAAAGCGACGTAATGGAAATTGTTTTAAACTTTACTTTCAGATTTTTGGCAACTTGGTGGGCGTCTTCGATACTTGTCCGCGAAGAATACAGAGAGGGCATAGAGAGTGCGAGCACATTTTCTGATCCCAAAGCATCTCGGGCCAAACAACAGGTGACCGCGGAGTCAATGCCGCCGGAAAGTCCAAGAACACACTGCTGAAAACCGCATTTGGTTACGTAATCGCGGATTCCCAAAAGGAGAGCTTCGTAAACAGAATGAATGGTCTCTTGTGGAATAAAAGAGAGGGGAGACGGAGGATTTTCAAGATCAATGGTCGCGATATGTTCCTTGAAAGCAGGAAATTTCAAAAGTAATTCTCCACTTTTATCCATCACCATGCTGTTTCCATCCGAAATGAGTTCATCGTTGCTGCCCACCTGATTTAATAGAATGAAAGGTTTTTGATGTTTAAGGACATGCCTTTGGACAAGTCGGTATCGGATTTCTTCTTTCCCAATGCTGAAAGGCGACGCTGAAATGTTGATGAGAATAGTGGCGCCTTTTTTAACAAGATAATCCACCGGATCCACTGGATAAATTATTGTAGGGAAGAGCTCAGGTAGATTCCATGCGTCTTCGCAAATCGTTATTCCCAAACATTCCTTTTTAAAATTAAAAACAGCGATGGAAGGAGCTGGGTCGAAGTAGCGGACTTCATCGAAAACATCGTAGGTCGGCAAGAGGGATTTGTGCTGCTGAAAGAGGACGCGGCCGTCTTGAATCATCACTGCAGAATTAAAGAGACCCTTTCCTGTGGAATTGTTTGTGGGCAAGATCGTACCGCAGAGAATGGCTGTGCTTTTGTACGTTTTGGAGAGCCCGATAAGATCCTGCAGGCTTTTTTGATACTGATGAAGGACGTCCTTCTTTTCCAGCAGATCCTGAGGTGGATAGCCGGATAGAAAAAGCTCGGAGAAAACGACCAAATCCGATTTGTCGTTCTTTACCTGGTTTAATGCCCTTTCGATCTTTCCGATGTTTCCTTCGAAATCCCCGATCGTTGGATTGAGCTGTGCCAGTGAAATTTTCATGATTTCGATACGCTCCAAAATTCATTAATTCTAGTCGAATTTAAATAAAAATGGATACAATGTCAATTTATAGTTTTTCCCCTCTTGTAGATTATTAGGTTTCAGACAAAAAATAGATCTCCTTATAAAGGAAAAAGGTTCCAAGAAAAGAGTAGGCAAGATTTGCCGAAATCTGTGATGCGAATGTGATGGCTGTTAAAAGTCAAAGGGCATAATGCATTTGTTTATAAATGATTAGACAGCTAGTATAATTCATGGTATATGGTTTGCATAAATTGAGTTCAGAATACAATTCTTAAAATAATCAGAAGGAATATTCATGCAATGCGTGAGAAAATATTTTAATAGAAAGTATTTTCGCTGGGTTACTGTATTAGGGATTTTGATACCCGTTTCGCTACTAGCTTCTTCCATAACGATAAGCTGGCAGCCCAACACAGAGCCTGATTTAGCAGGTTATAAAATATACTATGGAACCGAATCAAAAGTGTATTCGGTTATCTTGAATGTAAAAAATGTGACTTCTTATGAGATCCAAAATCTGACACCAGGAATGACGTATTATTTTGCCCTAACAGCGTATGACAACAGTGACAATGAGAGTGAGTTGTCGCAGGAGGTTGTCTATAAAGTTGAAGACGATGAACCTCCTGTGATTGGGTCCGTAACGTGTCTTGGGGTTGATCATGTACGCGTTGTCTTCAATGAATCGGTAGAGAAAGTTTCTGCGGAATTGGAGAAAAACTACACAATCAACAATAACATTACGGTTCAGAATGCCGTGCTGGATTCGAATTTATGTACGGTTGATCTGTATACGACCCTGCATTCCAACGGAAACTATACAATGATCGTGAACAATATACGGGACAGGGCGGATGTTCCCAATACGATAAAATCCAATACGCAGGTTTCGTATTCATGGAATGGCAATGATGAAATCCCACCCAGAGTGGAAAATGTGGAACTCTACAATGAGAGTTTTTTAGTCATCACTTTCAGTGAACCTTTAAATCAACTCTCTGCTCTTCAAATCACGAACTATTCCATATCACCGTCCGTAAATATCCGCAGTTCCGGAATTGAAAGCTCGTTAAAAACAGTTTATCTTACCACAGCTTCACATACACCTGGCCAATCGTACACATTGACAATCAACAACGTAAAGGACGGAGCGGGGAACGTGATAGCATCGAATACCCAAAAATCGTATCAATGGGTTTCAAAAGATCTTATTCCTCCAACCGTGATTGCCGTCCGTTTGCTAAGTGCAACACAATTGCAACTGGAATTCAGCGAACCGTTGGATGCAACGTCAGCAACCAAGGTTTCCAATTACACCATCTCTCCCTCTGTAAGCATTACCAAAGCGGAACTGAACACCAACAAAACCGTTGTGACGTTAACAACGTCCGCGCATCAGGAAGGAACCTATACGATCACAGTCAAGGGCGTGGGAGACAGTGCAACTCCTCCCAACACCATTGCCTCAGACGAAAAACAGTACATGTATATTCTTCCGGATAAAAGTCCTCCTCTAATAGTGTGTGTGGAACTTACCAGCCCAGATCTTTTACAGATTACGTTTAATGAGCGTATAAGTATAACCAGCGCAGAAAATGTGGGGAATTACAGTATCAGTCCCGCAATCGCCATATCAAATGCTAATCTCGATGTGCATCAGGAGGTAGTGCTTCTTCGAACAGCGCCCCACGCTCCGGGGAAGTACCGGCTCACAGTGAACAACATCAAAGATCAGGCGGAACCACCCAATACCATTGCGTCAAATACGTATGCCGATTATTCGTACGAATCCACGGACGTTTATCCACCTGAACTTTTGCATGTAGAGATGCATGGTTCGGATATGGTAGAACTTGTTTTTAACGAACCCTTGGATCGCAATAGCAGTGAGAATGTAAAGAACTTTCAAATAACACCTTTTGTTGTGATAAAAGAAGCTTCTCTCGTAGGGGATTCGCTCAACCATATTTATCTGAAAACGGATAATCATACGCCGGGTCAGTCTTATACAATCACTATACAAGGAATTATGGACAGAGCCACCACTCCGAATACGATCACTCCCGGTACGAAGATGACCTACAATTATCCCTTGATGGACAACACACCGCCCAGTTTCATATCCGCGGAGCTTCAAGGAAATAAATCTGTAAAACTCATCTTTAGCGAAGCTTTGGAACAGACCTCTGCAGAAAACGAATCGAATTATTCGATATCCCCAGCGGTAACTGTAGAGGAAGCCACATTGGATATTTCTGGGACAAAGGTATTTTTAAAAACAGGGGAACACCAAGCTGGAAAGAAGTACACGTTGACTGTCGTGAATGTGAAAGACAAAGCGCAACCCGCCAATGGGATTGGAACAAACAACATGCAGTCCTACATGTGTGAATCCGTAGATGTGATTCCACCCCATTTGTTGCGAGCCGATCTTCACGGTGATCAGACCTTGGAATTGATTTTTGATGAACCCTTGGACAAAATTTCTGCCCTCGTGAAAAGCAACTATTCAATCAACAATGGAATCTCCATTAAGGGAGTGAGCCTCAGTCAAGAACAAATGGAAGTATTTCTGGAAACTACCCCGCATGAGGGAGGGACGTATACAGTCACCGTCAACGGCGTGAAGGACATGGCATCCAATCCCAATGTTATTTTGCCAAACAGTCAAGCGACCTATACGTACACACCGGTGGATGTAACACCCCCTGTTCTTATCAGTGTCACCTTACTCAACAAGACAACCATTGAACTGCTTTTTGATGAGAAATTGGACAGATCTTCCGCAGTAAATAGTAACAACTATTCCGTAAATAACGGTGTGTCTGTTGAAGGAGCGATTCTTGATTTTTCCTTAAAACGGGTTTATCTTACCACGAGCGATCATGTGCCCAACAATTACACCATTACGATTAATGGTGTGAAAGATGCGTCCGGAATGGGCAACACCATTACACCCAATACGATTGGACAATATGCCTACGTGATCAACGACAAAACACCTCCGTATATTGTATCGGCGGTTTTGGAAACAGATGAAATTCTGAAAGTCTCTTTCAGCGAGGCACTGAATCAGGAGAGTGTCGAGAACATGGCGAATTACGCCATCAACAACAATATAGAAATAAAAGACGTCTTTCTTGCTTCAACGGATCAAGTGATTTTGGGAACATCCCCCCATTCTGCAGGGGAGTACATCCTTACTGTCAATGGCATTCAGGATGCTTCGGAATCGAAAAATCAAATTAGTCCGTACAGTCAGATCAAATATACGTGGAGTCCTGTAGATACCATAGGACCGTCTCTGATTTCAGCCACACTTCATGCCAACAACTATCTGGAAATTGGTTTCAGTGAACCGGTTGACGGAGTCGAATCCGAGAAAATTGCGAATTATACCATTACACCTTCCGTACAAATACAGAAAGCCGTTTTGGGAGCTTCCTTGGATAAGGTATGGCTTTTTACGGATCCGCACACCAAAGGGACGTACAAGGTAACCGTTAAAAATGTGAAGGATCGGGCCTTTAAACCCAATCCCATGGGTTCCAAAAACCAAATAGAATACACGTATGTACCGCCCGATACGAGCGCTCCGAATTTGGTTTCTGTTCGTTTGCGAACACATCTGTCTCTTGAAATTGTATTTGATGAAGATATTTCCAGAGCCAGTGCTGAAAATATAGCCAACTATACCATTACACCAAAAATTGAAGTAAAACGGGCTGATCTTCTCGCATCCAGAACCACAGTTCTTTTGGAGACCTCTTCCCATCAAAAAGAAACCAATTACACCATTCAAATTTCGGGGATAGAAGACCGGGCTCCGATTCCCAATAAACTCTCAAAATCCATTTCTGCGGAATACACGTACATGCCGCCGGATAATACTCCGCCGACACTGCTTTCGGTCACACCACAGGGTACCAATTTGTTGGAACTCATTTTCGATGAGGCTCTGGAGAAAACGTCGGCCCAGAATCGGAATAATTATAAAATTGATCCGTATGTGGAAGTGTTGGATGCTTCTCTTGATGAAAGCAGTGCAAAGAAGGTATTTTTACAAACGACGGACCATTTCCCGGGGGTAGCGTATACGATGCGTGTGGAAAATGTGAAAGACCGGGCTCCGATTCCCAATGTCATTGTACCGAAGTATTTCCCATACTCAATGCAAGGTTCTGGTGGGCAGGCAGACAATACACCTCCACAAGTGGCAAAAGTGGACATTGTTAGCTCCACGAAATTGGAAATTGTTTTTACCGAAAGGGTGGATAGCGTTTCTGCTCAGAATAAAAGTAACTACATCATTGACAAAAATATTACTATCGAATCGGCAAAGTTGGATTCCAATTTGTTTCGGGTTCGTCTGACAACTTCAACCCATGAAATGGATAAATCCTATACTATCCGTGCAAAAAATATAAAGGATCTATCAAGCCAGTCCAACGTGATGACCGCATCCAATCCGGTCACCTATTTCATGACATCACGGGCATTTTTCTGCAATCTTAAGCCAGATGCATACCAATGGCATCTCTTTCATGTGAATGACTCAAGCTATGTTGATCGCAACTATACCGTGGTACAAATTCCGAAGGGTCTCGAAAATTCTGTACAAATTCGAACTGCCAACGGAGACAAGACTTCCACCGATGCCAGTTTGATCGCCTTTGAATTGAAAGGAGAAGCTACAGTTTTTGTTGGATATGACAAGCGTAGGTCCGAGGTGCCAGAATGGTTGTCGTCATGGAAAGCTACGGGAGACCAGATTGTTGACTCCAGGTCCAGTATTTTTCAGGTATATTCTACAAGCATGAAAAGCGGCAAGGTCGTTTTGGGTGGCAACCACGGAACGGAAGATGATAATATGTACTTGGTTTTTGTCGTGCCGCAGATTTCCAGCATGACCGTTCTCACAAATTTGCGCGTCGCATCTTCGCGATCCTATCAATTGGAGCATATATCGGTGGGGGATACATGCTACATTGACCGTCCCTATACCATTGCGTCTATTCCTGAATCGCTTGAAGAGTTGCTGTGGGTGCAAACAGCCAATGATGACAAAGAAGAAACAAGGGAGGATTTCCTCCACTTCACACTCAACAGTGAATCCAACGTGTATGTTGCCTACGATGCACGAATTACCTCCTTACCGAATTGGCTCAAAGAGTGGAAATCTTTCCAAGGTCAAATTGGGGATTCTCGTAGCACGAAATACAATATCTGGGTCAAAAAGTATCAGGAGGGAGAAGTGATTTTGGGTGGGAACTGTGGATCCATTGACGATAATATGTATTTCGTACTGATTGAACCTACCGATACGGGACACAATCCTGAGGACAATGTGCCCGGATATTTTACCCTAAAACAGAACTACCCCAATCCTTTCAATCCTGAAACAACCATTCAATACGTGGTCCAAAAATCTGGACACATTACTCTCACGGTGTACAATATCCTTGGACAGCAAGTCAAACTTCTGGTAGACGAATTCAAGGAAAAGCGCGAAAATCCGTATAGTGTAATCTGGAAGGGAACGAACGAAATGGGATTGCCTGTTGCCAGTGGGATGTATTTTTACAGGATACAGCAGGGGAATTTTGCCAAAACAAGACGCATGCTTTTGTTGCGATGAGGGAGTCATGGTGTTTGTCTTCGTCATAGTGTTCGGATTAATCATAGGAAGTTTCTTGAATGTGGTGATCTATCGGTTGCCGAAAGGGCTATCTTTGGTACGCCCCGGTTCCCAATGTCCATCGTGTGGAAAGCCAATTCGGTTTTATGATAATATTCCACTGATAAGTTACCTTACCCTGAAGGGGCGCTGTCGCCAATGCCGTTCACCCATTTCCTGGCGCTACCCTCTTGTAGAAGGAGTAACGGCCCTCTGTTTTGCAGCACTCTATTTCAAATACGGTTTGTCTGCAAGATATATAGCCTATGGAATTTTAACTCTGTTTCTGATTCCTATCAGTTTTATTGATTTGGAGAAAGGTCTTATTCTGAATAAGCTGACAATACCCTGTTTCATTTTAGGCACTTTGGTTATTTTAGGATTTCATATTGAAAACTGGAAAGATGTTGTTTTTGGAGCTTTAGGGGGGGGAGCTGTTGTCTGGGTCATTGGCGTTTTTGGAAAACTTATTTTTCGAAAGGAAAGCCTTGGAATGGGGGATGTAAAACTTCTTGTAATGATAGGAGTTTATCTTGGTTTTCCAGACGTATTGATTGGACTCTTTTTTGGAATTCTTGCAGCGTTTGTTGTTATTGTTGGTGGGATGGTACTAAAAAAGATACGTGTTGGACATACTATCCCCTTTGGTCCGTTTATTGCAATTGGTACACTGGTATACCTCCTGTGGGGAGAATCTATCTTAAGGTGGTATCTGGGATGGTTCTCATGAGCACGAAGTATACTGGTGGGGTCCGGGAGGTATAAGAAGAATGCGAATAGAAGTCGGGAACGAAAAGGACACGGTTACTGGTTTTGCGGTTGATTCTTTTCAGACATCGGAAACAGAGGTCAATGGAAAGAAGCAAATTTTAGTGGTAGACGATGATCCGTTGATTGTTAAGATTCTACGAGATCCACTTCAGAAAGCAGGATACGATGTTCAAGTCGCTGCTCATGGATTGGAGGCATTGCAAAAGGTAAAAGAAAGAAGGCCCGATCTCATTATACTGGATATTCTTATGCCTTTACTTGACGGATTTAAGGTGGCGCGATTTTTAAAGTTTGATAAACGGTTTAAAGATATTCCGATTATCGTACTCACTTCTCGTGCAACCGAAGGAGAACGGAAGATGGGGGAACAAGTAGGTGCCAACGAGTTTCTTTACAAACCTTTTCGACTCCCCCAAGTTTTGGATGTAGTGGAAAGATATTTGAATGCCTAAAATGACAAGATCCATTGTAGAACAAACGACCGACAGGGACGCAGACAGAGCCTTGGCGAGAGCGTTGATCGAGAGAAAAGTTTTAACGCTCCAACAAGCGAAGGCTGTTTTGGCTGAATTGAGAAACAGCAAGGATTTCAAGCGGCTGGAAGACTATCTCATCGAAACGGATATGGTCAAAGAAGAAGTTGTTTTGGAAACCAAGGCTGCCCTTTGGAACGTTCCTTTTATTGATTTGAATAATTATGAGATTGATCCTGAAGTACTGGAGTTGGTTCCTGGAAATATTGCACGGCAGTATAAATTTTTTCCCCTGTTCCGGATTGACGGTACCTTGCTTATTGCCATGACAGATCCAAAAGATGTCAAGGCCATTGACAAGGTCACACAGATAACCCAATTGGAAATTTCACCGGCCCTTTCTTCTAAACAAGCTGTGACCGAAGCCATCAGTCGGTATTACGGCCAACAGCAGGAAATGGAAGTGAAAGTTTCGAATGAAGAACTTCAGGATATTTTAGAAGTCATTGAAGCCGAGGAAGAGAGAGAAGATGTAGAAACATCCACGCAGTATCTTGAAAAGCTCGCAGAAGAAGCTCCTGTTGTCAAGATGGCAAATATGGTTTTGATTCAAGCGATTGTCGAGGGTGCTTCTGACGTTCACTTCAATCCTGAGGAGGATCAGCTTCGTGTACGCTTCCGAGTGGACGGTATGCTTCGCGATAGTTTTCATCTCCCGAAAAATCTGCAGGAAGCGCTGGTTTCAAGAATTAAGATTCTGGCAAATTTGGATATTGCAGAGCACCGCGTTCCTCAGGATGGCCAACTTCGGCTGCGATTGAAGGATGGAAGGGTCATTGATATTCGAGTCTCTACACTTCCTTCTGTCAACGGAGAAAACGTTGTACTGAGAATCCTGGATAAAAATGCGGCCCTCTTGCAGTTGGAAAACTTGGGATTTGAAGAAGATGTTTTTGAAGTGGTGAATAAGCTTTTGAGCAACGCCTATGGGATCATTCTTGTCACAGGCCCAACAGGAAGCGGAAAAACAACGACCCTGTATGCTGCTTTGAACCGGCTTTCTACGATTGAAAAGAATGTCATTACCCTGGAGGATCCCATCGAATATCGAATTCCGGTGATCCGCCAATCTCAAGTCAACTACAAGGCGGGGATGACTTTTGCCAAAGGATTGCGCGCCATTTTGAGGCAGGATCCCGACATTGTCATGGTGGGCGAGATTCGAGACTCGGAGACGGCAAATATTGCAGTTCAAGCGGCATTGACGGGCCACTTGGTTCTCTCGACACTTCACACCAACGATGCCTCCGGAGCAATCACACGATTGGAAGAAATGGAGATTGAGCCGTTTCTTATTTCCACGGCCGTCTTGGGAGTCCAGGCGCAGCGTTTGGTTCGCAGAATCTGCGAAAATTGCAAAGAAGAATATCACCCCAAATTTGGAATTCCAAAAGATGTACTGGAGAGTTTTGGACTGGGTACGGATGTGGAGTCTTTGAAATTTTATCGAGGGAGAGGCTGCAAGCAGTGCAAAGAAACGGGGTATCGAGGAAGGCTCTCCATCATGGAAGTTCTGCCGGTAACGGACCGGATTCGTGCGTTGATCTTGAAGTCTGCATCCGCGGACGCAATTAAAGAAGAAGC
>Ga0172364_10001433_pt1 | contig 18295 bp, 16 predicted proteins | sample LakKivSesite10cm_FD_114545 | JGI IMG/M metagenome (GOLD analysis project Ga0172364, IMG submission 114545) | Sediment microbial communities from Lake Kivu, Rwanda - Sediment site 10cm | ecosystem: Environmental > Aquatic > Freshwater > Lake > Sediment | place: Rwanda: Western Province, Lake... | reverse complement strand
TCACGTTCAAGGATGCTGTGGACATACCGGCTGGAGAGACACAAAGCATGTCCGCCACCGTTTTCATAAACAGAAAGGAAAATGAACGCATCCAGGAGATGCTCCGATTTGAAAAGGCACTTTGGGAAGGAGGGAAAAGGTACATCGCTGGCGTAGACGAGGCAGGTCGAGGACCGCTGGCAGGGCCTGTCGTTGCCTCTGCGGTGATTTTCCCACCCGATGTTTCTATTGCCGGAATCCGGGATTCGAAACAACTGACTCCAAAACGACGCGAAGAGCTGTTCCGTGAGATTCAGAACAGAGCATTGGCTTTTGCCACAGGGATTGTTTCTGAAAAGGAGATTGATCGAATAAATATCCTGCAGGCCACGTTCAAGGCCATGCGGATGGCCATTGGGAGTCTTTCGATTCGACCGGAGCATGTGTTCATAGATGGTCTTCCTTTGCCTGAAAAAATATATCCACAGACTCCCATTGTGCGGGGGGATCGTCGGAGTTTTTCTATTGCCGCAGCTTCCATTGTGGCCAAAGTCACGCGGGATCGGATGATGGTGGCGTACGATGAAATCTATCCTCAGTACGGATTTGCCCGACACAAAGGGTATGGAACAAAACAGCACGTCGAAGCCATTCGAAAGTACGGTCTGTGTGAGATTCACCGAAAATCTTTCCGAATAAAAGGATGGGAAAGTCCATGACGAAAAACAGTGGATACCGACACCGCTTGGGCAATAAAGGAGAAACGGTAGCCGTCCATTTTTTAAAGAAAAAGGGATATCAGATTCTGGAAAGGAATTTTCGTCTGGAAAGAGGAGAGATTGATATCATTGCCAAAGACGGGGATACGCTTGTGTTTGTAGAGGTCAAGACGGGAATCAGTGGAAAGTTTGGAGAACCGGAAGAGCGCGTGGGCCAAAAGAAGCAAACGCAGATCGGGAAAGTGGCCATGGAGTATCTGCAATCCAAAAATTTGGAGAATGTGGATTGCCGATTTGATGTGGTGGCGGTCTCCCGCGTGGCTGGGAATGCGCATATCCGTCACATCGAAGATGCGTTTTGGCTCGATCCGAATGCAGCGGAGAGGTTGTTTTGAGCAATAGACGAATCCGGGAAGGCAATAAAAGGATCCTTCTCAAAGATTGGGGAAGGACACTCCTTGCGATCGCCCAATGGATTTTCGTGCTTTGGCTTTTGTGGCCGCTGCGCAACCCTTCCACAAGCCCCATCCATTTTGCGCGTGTGGTTCTTGGAGTTCTCCTCTTTATCGTCTTTGGAGGAAAGCTGTTCTACGACAGCGTGATTGCGGGTATCCTCCGTCAGCGCAGGACGAGTGCGAAACAGGACATCATCACCCTCATCGGAATCGTCATCGTCTTGGGTCTTGTGGTGGGATTGTTGATTTTGTTTGTAGGATTTGTACTTGTGGAATTTTTTCGTTCATCCAGATAAAGATCGCCAAAAGTGTCTTGATACGCTTCCGCAAGCATTTTTTGTTTGATAATTACACGGATGGAGTGTATTATTATTGGGAGCGATTGGATTTCTTTGAAAGGAACCGTTTTACAGGTGCTCCCCAACCAATGAGAAGAAAAACCAAAGTCAGTAGAAACAGCGTTGAGTACATAGAACATTTCCTTTCCTCTTTGATGCTACATACATATAGACATCAAAAGAAGTAAAAAGGTTGCAGTAAAATTTACAATTCTTAGGGAGTGGCAAAATGAAACTACGACTATTTTACGGATTCTTGGGTGTGCTCCTGTCTACGCAGTGCACGAAAATAGAGGAACTCCGACAGGGCGAGATGAGAAAGACAGTTATTTATGAATCAAAATTCGATGTCGCATTTCCCGGAATCACACGATTCAAGACCGGGCAACTGGCGGTTGTTTTTCGAGAGGACAGTTTGCCTTCTTCAACGCAGGGCAGAATTCTTTTTTGCAAATCGGAGGATCAAGGGAAAAGTTGGACGCTTCCCCAAACGATTGTCAGCACAGCCTGGGATTGCCGGAATCCTTCCATTGTTCAGCTTCGGGATGGTGTGGTCTTGGTAAATTTTTTTCAGTCCCGATTTGATCCTCAGACGGGAGCCATCACGCCCATGGGGTGTTTTTTTGTGCGTTCTTTTGATAACGGTCAAACATTTACGGCACCCCGCATGGTACGTATCCCAGATGTGGATTGGGCTGCCACGTCGGATGCTGTTTTGGAACTTGACGACGGGTCTCTGGTTTTTCCAACTTATGGCGGAAAAAATGGAGAAAGTACGGCTGCGTTGGTTGTGCTGTCCAGAGACAGAGGAGAGACGTGGGAGGAAATTTATTTGATTGCAAAAGATCCTGAGAATAAAATCTCCTATGAGGAGCCTGTTCTGATCCAATTTCCCAATAAAAAAATTCTCTGCATGATAAAGACGTCTGGAACGGATCGTTTTTTATACCAATCTGTTTCGGAAGACGGCGCAAAGACCTGGTCTCCTTTGGCGAGTTCGTCCATTCAGGGGCAGTCGGTGGATCTTCACCTGACACCGGATGGAACCGTTCTCTGTGCTTACCGTGATTTTTGGCCTGAGGGAGTGAGTTTTGTCCGAAGTTATGATTGGGGCAGGACGTGGGAGAAGGAAATGCAATTGTGTGCCAATAGCGATGAACGCACGCGCCCCAGCATGGTTACCCTCGATAAGGATTTTTTAGCCGTTTTCTCTGCGGGCGGAGGGGATCAGATGAAAGCAAACGAAAAGAGTGCGGTTGTGGGGACTTTTTTCGCGGTTCGAAAGCCGGAAAAACCCAAAGGTCTGTCCGTGTCTGTTGTGGATAAAGGGCAGGTGCGTTTGCGCTGGAATTCGGTGAAGGGAGCCGTTTACTACGTTGTTTATCGCGATTCTACTGAAAACTTCGTTCCCCAGCCAGGGATTCCTTTTCGTGGCAACGGCATTGCCACACCCACGTCGCTCACCTATACCGATGCCAGGGTGGACTCGGGACAGGTTTACTATTATCGCGTCGCTGCGGTAGCAGGTAGTGGGGAAATTCTCTTTGGCACAGGGAGTGAAAGTGATCCGACCGAAGCAATGAAAGTGAAGATCGAGTAGATGGAATCACAATTAAATAAAAAAGCCGATCCTAAAATTCTCCTGCTCCTTGAAAAGAAGTTTTGCATATTCCTCAAAGAGTAAAGAATCAAAAAGGAGGAAGCATGTCAGAGGAAAAAGAAAATGCCGGAGTGACCTCTTCGCATATTCTGTTTTGTGATTTGCGATGCGAGTACGCTTCCTTTCCAAAGGATAAAGAGATTGATGGTTCGGGCAGTTGTCGAACTTTTTCCGCTTTATGGTGTGAACTCCTATCCGAGTATGTAACGAAAAATGCGCCTTGCAGGGCACGTTTTGGAAAGCGGAGGCCGAAATCGAATTGGTAGGCTGTGTGACGTGCAAAATACACTCAACACAACGTGGTTTTCGGATTTTTTATCCACGACCCCATTTATATCCTCTCCTTGGCCATTCTTTGGATTGGAATACGCGAATCCCGATCTCAAATCATGAGCGGAATCGGGATGCATCAATTTTATACTTCTGAATTTTATATCCGATGATTCTTTCCGTGGTGTTTAACAGCCGTGCTGCCTTGGCTCGGTTTCCTCTCGCTGTTTTGAGCGCATCCTGAATAAGTTCTCTTTCGTAGGAGGCAACCGCGTCGGTAAGGGAAAGTGTAGGCACGGTATTGCTGCTTTCCGCTGTTTGCAGTGTGGGCGGTAGATGGTAACTGTGAATGACCTGATCTTCGCAAAGCAGTGCAGCACGTTCGATGCAGTTTTCCAGTTCCCGTACATTTCCGGGCCAATGATAGCGCATCAGCATATCAATGGCGGGTGTGGATATCCGCTTAATGGCTTTGCCGTGTTGCCTTCCGTATTTCAGCATAAAATGATCGGCCAAAAGAAGGATATCCGTTTTTCTGTCTCTTAAAGGAGGAAGAAAGATAGAAAAAACGTTGAGACGATAGTATAAATCCTCACGAAATCTATTCTGGTTCATCAATGCTTCCAGATTGGAATTGGTCGCGGCAATCATCCGCACATTGACTTTGATATTTTCCGTACCTCCTACCCGTTCGAACTCTTGTTCTTGTAAGACGCGCAAGAGTTTCACTTGGGTCATAGGGCTGAGCTCACCAATTTCATCAAGAAAGATAGTTCCACTGTCGGCCAGTTCAAAACGGCCTTTTTTCCGGGCCACCGCGCCGGTAAAAGCTCCTTTTTCATATCCAAAGAATTCCGATTCGATCAGATTCTCAGGGATGGCCGCACAATTGACACGAATAAAGGGTTTGTCGCTTCGCAAAGAGTTGTAATGAATGGCTTCGGCGATCAGTTCTTTTCCCGTTCCCGATTCGCCGCGCAGAAGCACCGTTGTATTGGTGCGAGCGACACGCGCCACTTGCTCATACACATCGCGCATCTCGTGGCTGTTGCCGATGATGTTGTGGAAACTGAATTCCTCCTGCAATTTCTGTTTCAGCATCACGTTTTCGTCGATAAGGGTCTGACGTGCCGAAGCGATAATGTTCTGGAATTGGATGGGTTGAAGCAGAGCAGAAGCAACCAGCATTAAAAATTGCAAAGTATGGTCATACTTTCTTTTTGGACTGTAGGGGAGATGAACAAACAGAACGCCGAGAGTCTTATAATCAAGAGTTATCGGTACTCCGATATAAGTCAGCTCTCGGTCTTTTTGGGGATCCCATGAATTCAATCGGTTTTTATAAAGCGGCTCTCTGCTTACTTTGGGTACGATGATCGGTTTGCCTGTTTCTAAGATCCGACCAGTCAAACCTTCACCTATTTTATAGTCTGATTTATCTGGCTGATGAAGGTATCCAACAAAAGCTTCCAAAGTGAGGCGTTGCTTTTCCTTGTCCATTAAGAATATTGCGCCGGATTTGATATTGTAAGAATTCTTTAGTATCTGAAGAACAGCATTTAGGGCTTCCTGCAGTTGATGATTTCGGCTGACGGCTTGATGGATTTCAACCAGTATGGATAATTTTTTTATCACTCGGCTTGAAGTGTCCGTTTTTTGGGTTTGTGCTGTGGATTTTTTTCTCATGGTTTGATGTGTGTCCTTTTTCAGTCGTGATGTTAAGTATTGATAAGAAGTATCCATTAAATACAATATTGTTGCATCGACAGCTTGATAATACAAAATTGTAAGATAAATTGCAAACGAAAAAAGATAACAATCATTTTACTCGTGATTTTGTTTTTGTTCAAAAAGATAAAAAGGGCAATGTATTTAGAAAAAGAAGTACTTTTCGATACGTTATGGATAGAGGTATAATTCCAAATTCTTAAAGCGACGACAAGTAATGAAATTTAATTGGTCGTAGAAAGCCATCGCCTTTGGCAGTGGTGGTTTACTTCGAAAATGTAAGACATGCTATAAAATTTGACAAATTTGTAGGATTCATACCATTTCATTTGGTTAAAAACGATCTTTCTTTTTTCAATAAATGATATGATTACTTCTTTGTATTAAAGCCTTAACGCGTGAGTTGATTTGTCTGCAATGCCCCCATTGGATTTTGGTCTTATTTTTGCATAAAACTTAGTCATATTTTTACTGACTTTTCGCATTTGCGGATTGTCAATTTGTGAATCGTAAATAATTGAGGAAAGGAGTATTGCTGTGACTAAAAATGAACTTATCAACAGGATTAAAAAAGAAAACATCGAATTCCTTTATCTTCTATTCACGGATATTACGGGTGAACCTAAAAAGGTCACAATACCGGCTTCCATGGTGAAGAGTGCCCTTGCGCACGGTGTCTGGTTTGACGGGTCTTCTATCGAAGGTTTCGCGAGAATATGTGAGTCGGATATGCTTCTGAAATTGGATATTTCCACATTTTCGATATTGCCTTGGTCAGAAGAAAATGGACGTACGGCCCAGATCATCTGTGATGTGTATCTGCCCAATGAGAAACTTTTTGAGGGAGATCCACGAGGGATTTTAAAACGTACTTTGGAAAAAGCAAAAAGCATGGGTTATGTCTATTATGTGGGACCGGAGATTGAGTTTTTTCTGCTGGAAAGATCGGAATTGCCGCAACTCCAGCTTCATGATAAAAAGGGGTATTTTGATCTTGGTGTGCAGAGTCGTGCTGTGGAAATATGCCAATATACGATGCGCAATATGCATAGCTTCGGCGTTCAGTGTGAAACGTATCATCATGAGGTGAGCAGGGGTCAGCATGAGATTGATCTTTCCTACGATCACGCTCTTAAAATTGCAGATGGGATCATCTGTCTTAAACATGCTCTTCGATATTATTCGAGAACACGAGGGTTGAAAGTTACTTTTATGCCAAAACCGATATTTGGAATGAACGGCAGCGGAATGCATGTGCATCAGAGTTTATGGGATAATAAAGGCCACAATCTTTTTTATAATGGGAAAGATCCCTATAATATTTCTCAACTGGCGTATCAATTCTTGGCAGGGCAGATGATGCACGCGCGAAGTTTGGTTTCCCTTGTCGCACCCACAATCAATTCTTACAAACGACTCGTGCCGGGGTACGAGGCGCCAGTGTATATCTGTTGGGGACGGATCAACCGTTCAGCGCTCCTTCGTATTCCTATGGCGAGTCGGACGAAGGTGCAGGAAGGCGCTCGATTGGAACTTCGATGTCCGGATCCTTCGTGCAATCCATACTTGGCTTTTGCCGGAATGCTGAGTGCAGGGTTGGATGGCATTCAAAAAAAATTAAAACCGCCTGCACCCGTGGAGGAAAATGTTTATGGATTTAGTGATGATAAATTAAAAGAAATGGATATTGCGACCTTACCGAGCACAATTGAAGAGGCAGTAAGTGCCTTAGACAACAACGATGTGTTGCGTAAGACATTGGGGGAGAATTTAACCCGCCATTTCATTCATGCGAAAAAAAAGGAGTGGAAAGAGTTTTTGATGCAGGTGACCAATTGGGAAGTTGATCGCTATCTTTAACTCTGTTGATTAAAGAAATGCAATGATAAACTGGACTTTGGCATTTCCTTTTATGATCATGGAAAGGGTAGCATGTCCCGACTTTGATTCGTGATGGGAATAACAACCTCCCGCGTGATCCAATTTATGAAAATTTGTTAAAGTCCAGTTTCTTATTCCGAAACCAAACTGTATTTTACATCGTACCGTTTTTTTAAATTTTCTCCAAATTGTCTTGCTTCCTCCCGTGTTGTGAAGGATCCCACCCAGACAAGATAAAGAACTTCGTCTTTTTTGATTTTTGTTCTCAAATCTACCTGATACCCCTTGCTTTCGAAAAACGATTTTCGGAGCAGGGCGTTGGTCTGATTTGTAAAAGCGCCTACTTGTACAGCATATCGGATAGAAGGTTCGTTCGAGGATTCTTTTGAGTCAGGGGATTCTTCCATTTGGAGTAGGGCAAGCCTTTCTTGAGCGAGTTTCGATAGATTGGTAGAAGCAAAATCATTGATTGTCGTTTGAAACTGCAAAACAGCAGAATCGGCTTTCCCCATTGCCTGAAAGCAGAGCCCGATCCAGTAGTGACAGGTCTGACGAAGGGATGATTGCGGATGTTCAGTGAGAATACGCTGGAATTGATTTTGCGCTGTTTTGTAAAGTCCCAGTGCATATTTCATCTCTGCCAAACGAAGAAGCGCATCGTCTGTGAATTTACTGTCGGGATATTGTTTCAAAAGTTGCTCGTAATAATAAACTGCCGAGTCCCCTTGGAGGGAAAGTAGACCATGCAAGAAAAGAATATTTTCCGAGGCCTCTTGGCCTTTCTCCCACTGAAGTAGGACCTTTTTGGCTTTTTCTCTTTGGCCCTCTCGAATGAGAGTCACAATGTCAGAAAAAGACTGGCTCCACAGATGCGCCGCAGGCAAGAGCAGGAAGAGAAAAAATTTTAAGATGTTTCTTTTCACTGTTTTTTTTCTGTTAGAAACGTATCCCATTGGCGGCACTGCGGACAGTGCCAGAGCGGTTCCTTGGATTCAAATCCACATTGTGAACAGTGGAAGAGCGATTCCTGAGCAATGGTGCCATTCAAAATCTGAAGGGCTTCTTCCAGTGCTTGGCTCTTTTCGCCCTTCTCCACGAGAAGCTGAACGAGAAGGTAGCGCCCTTCGGATGACTCCGGATGCGCTTCAAGGATAGTACGACATAGATCCAATGCCTGATCAAGTTTTCCTTGTTTTTTGTACAGCTCCGCAAGATTGAGCGCGGCATTGGGTGCTTTAGGCTTTTTCTCAATGACACATTGGTAAATTTCTTCAATCTCACTGAATTTGCCCAATGCATAGAGAACATCTCGTAAACGTTGAAAGGCCAGATGGGCCCCCTCTGGATTTATCTGTGTAAATTCTCGCCACACATGGTAGGCATTGTTGTCGCGTCCTTCCCTTCGATAGGAGTCGCCCAGGTAGAGGTAAGCAGGGATACACTTTTTATTCAATTTCATGGCCTCCCTGAAACGAATGCGCCCCTCCCGTTCGGCCCCTTTTTTAGTAAAGACCAAGCCAGAGTGGACCTTGTACAGAGCCAGGACATTTTGGTTTTTTTTCCTTCGCCATTTGTTAATACTCTGTTGATAAAACAGAGCCTTGTCCCATTCGCCCTTCTCTTCGTACAGGGAGAGGAGAAGTTGTTGGTGTTCGATATTTTTCTTGGCGCGATTTGTAAGGCGTTCGGCCATTTCGATGGCTCTGTCAAGATTGTTGCTGGATTTGTAATCAAGCACGAGGTGGTAAAGAATGGAGCTGATTTCGCGATCCGAAAGTTCGCCCCTGACCAGAAGGTTGCGATGGATTTTTGCGGCACGTATGGGGAAGCCCTTTTCTCTGAAAAGATTTCCCAACTGGATATAGGCCATGATATTTTCTGTATCGGTTTTAACTGTCCGTTTTAACTGATCCAGGGCCTCGTCTTTCTTCCCTTCCAAAAGCAGATGCAGTGCATCAATGTACGGTGATGGACTTTGTTTCTTCCTTTTTATTCGTTTCATTACACGGATTGCACCGATGCAAAGAACAATGAAAGTCACAACAATGAGGACGTAGTTTATCATGCTTTTCCTCGATTAAAATGTGTCTTATTTTTTCTCGATTTGGTTTTCGTCTGCTTCCAATTCTGGATTTTCGATATCCTCATCAATGCTCAAATTTCGTAGTCTGTTCAATTCCTCTCTAACCTTCCGGTTTTCTCGTTGGAGGTTGTGTATCTTGCTTTTTAATCGAAATGTATTCAGTGTAGAGACAAGAAGCCAGGTTAGTAAACCTGTACCAAAGGCAATGTAAAGGAAAAAGTAGAGTGGCATGACAGGTGATTTCCATTTCAGAATTTGCACGGAGACGGTTTGTTCCTGATTTTGAAGTGCAAATCCGAGGATAACAATGATGAGGAGAGCTCCGAGAATCCATCTTAAGATCCACATGGTTTACTCCTTGATTTGAGTTGTCCAGTAAAATTTTCCGTATTTTGGGGTGTTCCCCAAAGGGTTGAACCTCGCAATTCCTTAATGAGAACTTCAGTCGGCTGTCCGAGAGGGAGGTTATTTTTCGGAAAAATGACGACGTGGTTCGTAGACGTTTTACCCATCCATTCTTCAGAAGATTGTTTGCTTGCGCCTTCGGCCAACACCTCGAATCGCCGACCTATCATGTCCTGTTTTTTTTGCAACGAAATCTCCCTTTGAAGTTTTATGATTCGACGAAGCCGATTCAGTTTTTCCTCTTCTGGCAACTCATTTTTCAGTTGGGCTGCTTTTGTTCCCTCGCGTGGGGAATATCGGTACATGAATGCATCGTCGAATCGAACTTTTTGGATCAATGTATACGTATCCAGAAAATCCGATTCGGTTTCGCCGGGAAATCCGACCAGGATGTCGGTTGTGATGGCTACGTCGGGTACATACGTTCGGGCCCTTTGTACGAGTTCTAAGTATTTTTCCCGTGTGTATCCTCGATTCATCTTTGAGAGAATTTGATTGGATCCGGATTGCGCAGGAAGATGAATGTGATGGCACACTTTTTTATTATCTGCCATCACTTCGAGAAGATCTTCGGATAGGTCTTTGGGGTGAGACGTCATAAAACGAATGCGTTGGATTTTTGGAACACAACCCACACTTTTCAACAAGTCAGAAAAACGATATTGACCATCGTTGTAGGAATTGACATTCTGTCCTAAAAGTACGATTTCAACAAACCCCTGCTCAGCCATACGCTCAATTTCCCGGAGGATTTCATCGGCCCTGCGGCTGCGTTCTTGGCCTCGGATATAGGGGACGATGCAATAAGAGCAAAAATTGTTGCAGCCACGCATGATCGCAACCCAGCCCGTGACTCCCAATTTTCGATGAGGGACGATGGAATTGTATACTTCCTCGGAACAAAGGCGCGTCTGAATTCTGGTCCCGCATTGGCCATCTGTGAGGATTTCGGGAAGTCTTCGATAATCGTCCGGTCCCACAACGAAATCCAAAAAAGGATTTCTTTGCAATAGCGTTTCGCCCATCCGTTGCGCCATGCATCCGATGATGCCGAGTTTTCGATGCGGTACTTCCTCTTTCCAATGGATCAAAGAATGAATTCTGCCCAATGCCCGCTTCTCAGCGTGGTCTCGAACAGAGCATGTATTGATGAGAAGAATGTCCGCAACGGTAAGATCGTGACAATTCTTGTATCCCTCGGCCACAAGAATACCGGCAACAATTTCAGAGTCGTATTTGTTCATCTGACAGCCATACGTTTCGATGGCAAATGAGAGGGTTCTGTTTTTCGTGTTTTTGTCCATTTCGAGTTAAATTTAGCAGATAATCAGTTGAAATGCAATATTTTTCTTAGTGTAAATTTTTTTTATTTTTTACTTGACATTAATGATAAAGTTTTGTTTATTAAGACACGACCCTTAAAATCCCTAAAAATCCTATAATATCCTATAAAAATTCTATTCGTTACTTAAAAACATCTATAAAAAGGGAGCAGCAGGTGCTTGCATTTAGCGGACAATTTCTCTATACCGTAGACGCCAAGGGAAGAATCAATATTCCCGCAGCGTTCCGAAATCAGCTTTCGGATGAATCGTTGAATACATTTCATATTGCCTTCGGCCCAGAGGAATCTCTGTTTGTTTATCCACGAGAGGTTTTCGTTCATATTGCATCCAAGTTAGAAGAGAAATACGGTTCTCTTGCCACACCCAATGAGGAGAGGCGGTTTTTTCTGGAAATGATGGCGAACGCACAGCCCTCGCGATGCGACCAGCAAGGAAGAATTATTGTTCCCAAAACCCACCTGGAATATAGCAATATTGAGAGTGAAGTATTGATTATCGGTGCCGTTACCAAGCTTGAATTCTGGAATCCCAGACATTATGAAGAATTCTTTACGACGAGCAAATACACAAGCAAAGAAAGGGTCCAACAGTTTGGCGGAGCCGATAGGGGTTGACCATGGGAGACCCCCTGGCAAACACAGCTTTTCATATTCCTGTTCTTGTGGATAAGGTGCTCGATTTTCTTTTGACAGATCGTGCAGGAATTTACGTGGATGGCACAATAGGAGGTGGAGGACATTCGGAAGCCATTTTAAATCGCTTAGTAGAAGAGGGCCGACTTATAGGAATTGATCGGGACAGAGACGCTGTTGCCTTTTGTAAAAAACGATTTTCTTCCTACGGGGAAAAAATGCACATCGCCTACGGAGACTTAAGCACCTTGGACTTTTTACTCGAAAATCTGGGGATAAAGCAGATTGATGGATTGTTCTTGGATTTGGGGATTTCATCCCATCAGATTGGCACCAGTGAAAGGGGATTTAGTTATATCGAAGAGGGTCCGCTGGATATGCGAATGGATGTCTCGGTTTCCATCTGTGCAAAAGATATCGTGAATACCTACTCCGAACAGTCCTTGACTGAAATTTTTTGGACGTACGGTGAAGAAAGATTTGCCCGCCGTATTGCTCGAAAAATTGGAGAAGAGCGAAGAAAACGTCCCATCGAAACCACGGGAGCCTTGTCAGAAATCGTGCAAAGCGTTACACCCTATCGGCAAAGGGTAAAAACACTTGCCCGCATTTGGCAGGCGATTCGTTTTGAGGTGAACGATGAATTGGGGCAGCTCAAGAAGGGACTGGAAAGTATCTATCCCCTGTTAAAACCGGAAGGGAGGATCGTCGTTTTAAGCTATGAGTCTCTGATGGACAGGTTGGTAAAGCGATTTTTCCGGGGTGAAAATCCCACGTTTTCAAAAAAGGAACCCTTCCAATCGGATTCGCAATTTCATTTTCGTGTATTGACTCGAAGGGTAGTGCGCCCCACGGAAGAAGAAGTGAGAGAAAATCCAAGGGCAAGGAGCGCGCGGCTTCGGGCTGCAGCAAAAAAACTCGGTTCGCTCGAGGATTTGTCCGATGAGAAACACTAAAAATTATTCTTTTCAAAACGGACAGAAAGCCGCTTCTTCTCATCGAGGGGGGGGCTTCCTTTTGAGTTGTTTTTTGGGTTTTATCATCACCCTTCTTTATCTTTGGGGAAAAGTTCAGATTGATTTTGTGCTCAGAGAGAACGACCGCTATGAACAGAAAATTCGAAATCTTCAGCGCGAAACGGATGATCTTCGTATTCAAATCAACCACCTGCGAAGTTATGCAAGGATTGTTGGGCTGGCAGAAAAACGGGGCATGACGTTCGTATCCGCTTCAGATCAGGAAGAACTGCCAGTGGATATGAAGGGGATAGATGCCCACTCTGAAAAAAGGACAGTCACGCTTCAATATGCCGGAGTGGGTATTGTCGGGATGGAACGCCAGAGAAAAACTATAAATATGGAAAGTAAGGATGATATGGTTGAATAAATCGGAAGATCCCGTCCGACTCCAAGAGAGGCGCAGGCTACGCATACTGAGCAGTTTTTTTTCTTTTATTATTGTAGTTGTTCTCTTTCGTGCTTTGATGTTTCAGGTGTGGAAGCGTGAACCTTGGAAAACCTTGGCGCCCAGTCAGTATGAGCAGCAGGTGAAATTGGTGGCCAAAAGGGGAATCATCTACGATCGGGATATGAATATTCTTGCCATGGATCTTCCGATTGTTTCTCTGGCTGTGGATCCTACGCAGATAAAAAACCAAGAAAAGGTCGTTTCATTGCTTTCAAGAACGTGCGGGGATCGAGAGGATCATTATCGCGAGTTGTTGAGAAGTGCGAAGGGAAGTTCTTTTGTTCGAATCAAAAATGATATCCCTGAAGAGGAAAGGAAAAAACTTGCCGAGTCTAAAATTCTGGGATTCATTTTTCTTAAGGAGCGAAAACGGGTTCGCCCTTACGAAGCTTTGGCGCCGCAGGTTATTGGAATTACCAATGGGATGCATCAAGGAGTGGGTGGCATTGAACAGGTGCTGGATGAAGTCCTTCGCGGCGAGGACGGATGGGCAATTTTTCAAAGGGACGGTTTGAATCGAAATTTTTCAAGTGTGGATTATCCCGAGAAACAACCAAAAGATGGAAACCATGTCATTCTCACGTTAAATCACGTCTATCAGTCCATTGCTGAAGAGGAGTTGAAAAAGGGTGTTGAGCGTCACAAGGCCAAAGGGGGATCTGCCGTGCTTTTGGATCCCTTTTCAGGCGAGGTCTTGGTTATGGCCACCGCAGTGGGCGAGAGGTTACAGAGTCAACAATCGAAATTTGAAGAGATTCTAAAGAATTGGACAACGCAGGTGGAATTCGAACCCGGTTCGACATTCAAAATAGTGACCGCGGCTGCAGCGCTTGAAGAGGGTCTTTTCACACCCAAATCCTTGATTCATTGTGAAAACGGATCGTACCGTCTTGCCAATCATACCATTCATGATCACGACAAAGCGTTCTCGTGGTTAACACTGAGTCAGGTTTTAGAAAATTCGTCCAACATCGGCATTGCGAAAATTGGGAGAAAACTTGGGAAGAAGACGTTATACAAGTACGCACAAAATTTTGGGTTCGGCAACAGCACAGGAATTCCTCTTCCAGGAGAAGTTTCAGGGATTCTTCGACCGGTATATCACTGGTCTGAATTCTCGACGGCTGCCATGTCTTTTGGCCAGGGAATCTCTGTGACAAGCCTTCAGTTGGCATGCATGGTTGCTGTCATTGCCAACGGTGGTGAATTGGTCAAACCGGTAATCCTCAAGGCGATTGTAGATACGAACGGAGAGGAGGTAAAAACATTTTCACGGAAGGTCATCCGGAGGGTCGTCTCGGAGGAGACAGCCAAACAGTTGCGAGAGATCTTGGTGAAAGTGGTCCGCAGCGGAAGCGGTACGGAAGCCAGAGTGAAGGGTGTGGAAGTGGCTGGCAAAACCGGCACGGCTCAAAAATCCGTACCCGACTTCAAGGGGTATTATCCTGGAGCGTATGTAAGCTCTTTTATCGGGTTTTGGCCTGCGGAAGCCCCCATGTTTGTTCTGGTCGTTGTGCTGGATGAACCCAGAGATATGTACTGGGGTGCTTCATCGGCTGCTCCCATTTTTTCCCGAATCGTGCAGCGGATCACAGGTCTTCCAGAATCTCCGTGGCATCCTGGTCAGAAAGAAAAGAATGGAAAGACCCAGACGAAGTTTGTTTTTTCTCATTGGAGGCAGGAGGCGGATCATGGATCATCCAAAGAAGATCGAAGGGAAAAAAGAATAGATTCTCCCTACCATGTGCCCAATGTGATGGGATTAAGCATACGTGAAGCGCTTCAACAATTGGCCATTCGCGGAATAGAGGTCAAAGTTGAAGGAAGCGGTATCGTCATTCACCAGACGCCAGAGCCGGGAAGAAAAGTGGAAAAAGGAATGATTTGTCAACTGGCCTGCCAGAAAAGTCAAACAAAGGCGGCACTTCAGTGAAATCGTTAAAGGAACTTTGTCGTGATGTGGTACCGCTTCCCCCAATGGAGGGGAACGATCTTTCCATTTCGGGAATTGCATCGGATTCCCGTAAGGTTCAGTTGGGCAATCTTTTTGTTGCCATCTCTGGGTACAACAGCGATGGACATAATTTTGTGGATGCAGCCGTTGCGAACGGCGCAGCCGCTGTGGTCGTGGAAGAGGACGTTGGAGAGAAAACCATTCCTGTGCTTCGTGTCAAAGACAGCCGCAAAGCCCTTGCACTTTTGTCCAGCGCTTTCTTCGACAATCCGTCTCAAGATCTTCTTCTCGTAGGCATAACCGGAACCAACGGCAAGACCACCGTCTCTTTTCTTCTGGAATCCATTTTAAAACAGGCCAAAATAGAGACCGGCGTTTTTGGAACCGTAACCTATCGCTGGAAGGGGCACGAGGAGCCGGCAAAGTTGACAACGCCCGATGTTCTTGAAATACAATCCCTGCTGAATCACATGCGAAAAGACGGTACGCAAGCCGTGGTCATGGAAGTCTCTTCTCATGCGCTTGCTCTGGATCGGGTGTACGGAATGAAATTTCGGGCAGCCGTATTTACCAATCTTTCCAGGGATCATCTGGATTTTCACAATTCGCTGAAGGACTACGGCAAAACAAAAGCCAGACTTTTTGAGATGCTCTCTTCAAACGGCGTCGGAATCATCAACGGGAACGATTCTGCCAGCCGGTGGATGATACAGGCAGCCAAGGGGAGAACAGTCACGTTTGGCCTGCAAAACAGCGATTTGGATTACAAAATAGAGAATGTCAAGATGACGGAATGGCGATCCGAATTTACTCTTACAGGCAAGCGGAAGCGAGTAACTCTTTCCACAAATCTTTTAGGAAAGTTTAATGTCATGAATGCGGCAGCGGCTGCAGTCACGGGTTTGGAGTTGGAATTGGACGAGGATCTCATTCGGAGCGGCATTGGCCAACTCCAGCGTGTGCGGGGCAGGATGGAAACCATGGATTCAAAACGAGGATTTCGCGTGATTGTGGATTATGCCCATACCCCCGATGCACTTCAGAATGTCCTGTGGGCAGCACGTGAACTTACCAAGAAGCGCTTGATCGTCGTGTTTGGATGTGGTGGAGAAAGGGACAGGGGGAAGCGTCCGGAGATGGGAAAAATCGCAGCCGAACTTGCAGATAAAATTTTTATTACGTCCGACAATCCAAGAAGAGAAAATCCGGAAATTATTCTCGCGGACATCATGGAAGGAATCGGATCCGCGAGAGATGTTATGATCGTGTCGGATAGAAAGAAAGCCATCACCAATGCTCTGGATAGTGCTGAAAAAGGCGATACGGTCGTTGTTGCCGGAAAAGGCCACGAGACATATCAAGATCTTGGATTTGCACGCATTCCTTTTGATGACCGTTCTGTCATCGAAGATCATCTTGGTTTGCATCAAGAGGCGTGAAGTGGATTTGACCCTGCACGTGATTACACAAATTTTGGGAGTGCCGGACACACAGGAAGGGCGACTGCCTGTATCGGGGATTTCCATAGATTCCAGAACGCTTACGCGAGGTATGCTTTTTTTTGCCCTGAAAGGCGAAAAGAGCGACGGGCATTTTTTTGTTCGCGAGGCACTGAAGAAAGGTGCCAGTGCTGCGGTAGTGGATCGCCACTGGATTTCTCAACACAAGAACGGACAGGAAGGTATTTTGATTCCTGTGAAAAATCCTCTGGTGGCACTTCAGGAAGTCGCCTCGTATTACAGGAAGCGATTTCGTTTTCCTGTCATTGCGGTGACAGGGACCAACGGAAAGACAACCACCAAGGAAATGCTGTCGGCCGTATTGGGCATGAAATACTCGGTAGCGAAATCGGAAGGGAATTTCAACAATCACATCGGCCTGCCTTTAAGTATCTGTGCGTGGGACAACACAAACACCATGGCGGTGCTGGAAATGGGAACCAATCATTTTGGAGAAATCAGGCGTCTATGTGAAATCGCGCGTCCCACCCACGGGGTCATCACCAATGTCGGAAAAGGGCATCTGGAATTCTTCGGAGACCTGAAAGGCGTGCTGCGGGCCAAAGCAGAGCTTGTTGATTTTTTGAAAGACCGCGGTACGGTTTTCTTAAACGGCGATGATTTCCATCTTCAATCCTTCAAAGGGATTGTGCCGCAAACGTTCATGTACGGATTTTCCGAAAATTACGATTTTTCAGGAGAAGAGCTGGGTACGGATCCTTCAGGATTTCCCAAGATGCGCATGGGGGAGGCAGAGGTGACCATTCGGGTGCCAGGCAGCTACAACCTGAGCAACGGACTGGCGGCCGCTGCCGTGGGACGGCATTTTGGCGTTTCATGGGAAGCGATCAAACACGCCTTGGAAAGTTTCAGGCCCATGGACAAGCGCATGACCTTCGTGCGGTTTTCTGGGATGACTGTATTCAATGATACCTACAACGCCAATCCGACTTCGGTTCAGCAAGCCTTGAACACTTTAAAAGAACGGCAAGAAGGAAAACGAAAAATTGTTGTTTTGGGAGATATGCTGGAATTGGGAAAAAGGAGCAGAAAGGAACATCAAAATATCGGAGACTGTGTTGTCCAACTGGGATTGGATGCTTTTTTTGGATTCGGGCCGGCAATGCGATCCGCCACAGACCGTGCTTGTAAACTGGGAATGAACGCTGTTGTTCATTCCGAATCCAAAAGCGATGTTGTGGAAAAACTTCTGCGCTTTGTACGCGATGGCGATGTGATTCTGATCAAGGGGAGCCGGGGGATGAAAATGGAGGAGATTGTCGCAGGTTTGCAGGAAGGGTCGAAGGGAGAAAAAAAGGAGTAATCCATGCTCTATCATTTTTTGTATCCGCTGCGCCAACTATTTTTTGGTTTTAATCTGTTCGGATATATTTCTGTACGTTCGGCATCGGCCGCTGTAACAGCGCTTATCGTCACCTTTCTTGTTGGGCCAAGAATCATTCGATGGCTTAAAACACGTGAAATTACGGAAAACGTTCGGGAAGAAACCCCAAAGTCGCATCAAACCAAAAGGGGAACGCCCTCCATGGGAGGGCTGATTGTCCTCTGCGCCGTGTTGGTCCCTGTGCTTCTTTTTGCAAGGCTGGATAACCAGTACATTCTGTTGATGATCGGGGCTACCCTCTGGATGGGGGCAGTTGGATTTTTGGACGATTATTTAAAAATTGTGAAAAAATATCCCAAGGGTCTGATCGGAAGATACAAACTTGTCGGTCAGATTTTTCTTGGAATTGTGATAGGTACGGTGGTGACTTTTTCTTCCGAATACAGAGGAGTGCAGTGGTACAGCAGCGTGCCTTTCTTTAAAAATTTAATGATTAATTTTGGCTGGTTCTATATCCCCATGGTGATCTTTGTG
>Ga0172364_10001426_pt1 | contig 18345 bp, 16 predicted proteins | sample LakKivSesite10cm_FD_114545 | JGI IMG/M metagenome (GOLD analysis project Ga0172364, IMG submission 114545) | Sediment microbial communities from Lake Kivu, Rwanda - Sediment site 10cm | ecosystem: Environmental > Aquatic > Freshwater > Lake > Sediment | place: Rwanda: Western Province, Lake... | reverse complement strand
CTGAGTGCCTGCGCGATCAAGGGGTTGGTGGCCGGCCTCCCGATTGCGATCAGTGGCCCGGACTTGGGAACACGTCCAACAATGCTCGCCTTTGCGCCCGAGATCGCCTTGAGGTATCTCCTCAACTCCTCCGCGGCATGCCGTTCAAGCCAGGTTGGGGACTGCCCGAGGACGATTGCTGCGTTCGCCCGGCCGTTCTGAACCAGAAGCATGTGTCCCGGGAAGGGGAAGGCCGTATAATGATTTCCGCATCGGCCAGCCCACGGGCCAGGGCCTGGCTGCGAACGGCTAGAGATAGGCGCTCCAGGCATGGATGACGGCCCTGTCCGCATCACCGAAGCCGGCCATCACCTGGTTCCAGTTCTGGTTCACATCGCCGATGGCGTACAACCCGGTTATGGGCTTCCCTTTGGCATCAAGGACCCTGCAGTCGTCATCGACCAGCACATAGCCTTCCTCGTCTGTAGCGCCGCCGAGCATCACGGCGAGGTCGTTGTTGATCTTGTACATCCCGAGGGCCGAGAAGGAGATGTCGAACCTCAACTCCCTGCCCCCGAGGAGCTTGACGCCGAGGAAGTTCTCCTCGACGCCGAAGAGGGATGCTATCTCCTCGGTGAACACGCCAATGTTTTTCGAGGACAGCTTGCTCAGCAGCCCGCGCCTGTCCTTGGGGGAGAGCTTCTCCCCTTCGAAGATTTCCTTGCCATTGGTCAGGACGGAGACGTTCCTCGCGTCAAAGTAGAGGATGTCCAGAGCGGTTAGTGCCGCCTTCCTGCTGCTGCCGAAGACGGCCACATCTTTGCCTCTGGCGAGATGCCCGTCGCAGATCTCGCAGTAGCATATCAGTCCTTTGTTGGCATACGGGAATATGGTCTCAAGCTTGCCGCCGATCATGGGCTGCTTGTCGACAACGCCGGTTGCCAGCACCACTGCCTTGGAGGCGTACTGCCTCTTGGAGCCCGTTGGGTGATGCGTACCTTCGAGCCTGAAGCCCTTGCCGTTCTTCCTGATCCTTTCCACGATGACGAAGTCATCGATGGTCGCGAGATCGCGGTGCAAAGCCAGCTGGCTTCTAAGCTTGGAGATGACCTCCTTGCCGGATATCCCCTCAAGGTAAGTCGGGAAGTTGTGATAGCTTGGCACATGGAAGCCACGGCTCCACTTCCTTCCCTTGTCGAGAACGTGTACCCGTAGGTTCAGAAGAGCGGCTCTCAGGGCAGCATACAGCCCCACCGGGCCTCCGCCGACTACAGCAACATCATAGGGGGTCTCTTCCATCTGCCTTCCGTCCGATGTCATGGGAACCAAGGAGGAGATAAAGATTGTGCAGGCTTGAAATGTTCGAGGATTTCGCGGGATTCGCTGGTGTGCGGATCAGTACCGGCGAGGCATGGCCTTGGATGGTGAAACTCGAAAGATCAATGGCTGATCGTATCCAGCTCCGTGCGACAGTCTCCCCGCCACCTGTAGGTTTCTTGAAATCTAATACCGTAAGGAGAAGGCCGTGAGCGCCACCGTTGCCTTTTTATAACCCGTCTCGTGCCTTCGGTCCGAGTCGGACCGGGGTGTTACCATCTCAGGCATAGTTGGCGTCTACTGCGAAGACGGCCAGAACACAACTGCGATCGCCTTCAAGGCCCTGGTCGCCCTGCAGAACAGGGGGGAGGCCGGGTGCGGCGTGTGCACGGCTTCCTCGGAGAAGCTACTCTACTGGCTCTCGCCGTATTCGGACGATCCGGAGCAGGGGGTTTCGGGGGAGGGCAGGGAGAGCAGCAAGGTCTTCGAGTTCCTGTACCCGAGGCTGGAGAAGATTGACGCAACGAAACCTCGCACCATCATTGGCCACACGCTGTTCGAGAAGTCGGGCAACATCCAGCCCACCAGGATCAACGGGGCCGATTTCCAGATCGCAATAGCCATGGACGGCACCGTGATCGGCGATGGCCGGATGCTCGACGAGAAGTATCTGGGCTACGAGATCCTTCGCCGCATGAGGGAGGAGAAGGGGGATCTTCGAAGGGCCGTGCGAAGGGTCATGGAGGGCCTCTACGGAAGAGGGTATTACTGCGTGGTAATGCTCTTGAAGGAACCCGATTCCGCGCCGGTGATGGCGGCCTTCAGGGACCCCACCGGGGTCAGGCCGATGTGCCTTGGCAGGGCCGACCATGCGTACGTCGTGGCATCTGAGTCGGTTGCCCTGGACGAGTCCGAGGCCAAGTTCTCGAAGTACATCGAGCCGGGCGAGTTGTGCATATTTGATGGCGATGGATGCCGTTCCGAGAAGCTGGTGGACAAGCCCCACGCCCACTGTCTCTTCGAGTGGATATACTTCGCCCGAATACAGTCGGTGATTGAGGGGACACATGTCTACGAGTTCAGGAAGAAACAGGGAATCAAGATGGGGGAAAGGTACAAGGATGTGGTTCGGAAGAGCGACGTGATAGGCGCCTCCCCCGACTCCGGGCGTGCGTTCGGCATCGGCGTGAGCCAGGCCAGCGGCAAGCACTCGGAGGAGATCGCATCCAGGAACGCCAGAAGGACCTTCCAGATCACCGACAGGAAGCTAAGGGAGATGACGGCCGAGGTGAAGTTCCTGATAAACGGGCCCGTCGTGAAAGACAAGTGGATCATCGTGGAGGACGACAGCATAGTCAGGGGCACCGTGGGCGGCAGGGGGATGATAGGGAAGATCAGGTCATGCGGGGCCAAGAGGGTCGACATGATGGTGTCATGTGCACCCCTGACCGGGCCCTGCATGAAGGATTTCCACCCCGAGAGCACCACGGCCGCGTTCGGCAGGTACGGCGAGCCGGTCGAGGAGACGGCCAAGCACGTCGCCAAGAAGCTGGGCGCGGACAGGGTCTACTACACCACGGTCCAGGATATGCTGGAATCGCTCGGGATAGAGGACGGGGTCTGCACGGGCTGTTTCACATGCCAGTATCCGGTCTCAAAAGACCTCCTGCCCGCCTATCTTCCCAGCTACGCGAAGTCCACGATTCAGTGAGAATCATCGAGCCAGCCACCAAGTTGAAGGCTATAGACCGCAACGCCTCGGGCCCGCTTGGGCAAGGTGACACGTTTATGGTGACGAGTGGGTACCTGCCGTGGGATGCCCTCCCCCAAGTGGTATTTGATCGCCAGGAACGAGTACCGCATTCACACAAGCAGAGTCAGGGCGATCAGGCCATACTTTCCGTTCCTCGTGGGAGGGTTGCTGGCGGCCTACGTGGTCTACCTCGCCCCCGCCATCGTGAGCCTTTTCGTGGATGAGTTCGTGGCCCTGATGCTATCCCAGGCCGCTCTGGCCATGGTTCAGATCATCCTCTTCTTCGTCTTCGTGTACTTCATGATCATACCGATAACCGAGACGCTCCGGGACATCCAGGCGGGGGAACTGGAGATACTGCTGTCAGCTCCGGTGAGGCCGAGCGACCTTCTCCTGGGCGACTTCCTGGGCGGGATGAGCTTCTACCTGATCTTCATGACCATCATCGCAGGCGTCTTCACGGCGGCACTGCAACCCCTGGGGCTGGGCGTCGTGCAGGTGGCCATCGTCATCTTCGTCTTTGTCTTGGTGTTCCTCTCCGCCTCTTGGATAGGGACGGTCATCGCCGCAGTCCTGAGGACCAGGCTTGGGGAAACGGGACGGGGACGGGATATCGGCAAGGCACTATCCTTCGTGATCGCGCTGCCGCTTGTTGCTCTCGTGTATGCGATCCAGTTCGGTGGTCTGATTCAGGCCTTGTCCGATCCCTCGGCGAGCGGTGTTGTCAGGACGGCCTTGGGCTTCCTTCCGAGCTCGTGGGGCGCACGCGTCATTGTCGGATTCGCCTCCCACCCCGGGGGCCTCGGTTCGCTGGGGTCTACAGCGTTTCTGAGGCTTGGCGGCCTTGTTGGGTTCCTCTTGGCAGCTCTGTGGACCGGGTCAAAGGTCGCAGACAGGGCCTACAGCCTCGAGTCCACGAGTTTCACCTCGTCCAAGGCGGGCCCCGATGGAGCATTCTACAAGGCCCTGAGGGGCCTCGTGGGAGGGGGCCAGTTCGGGACCCTTCTTGTCTCGACCATGAAGGAGTACGCCCGTAGGCTGGAGAACCTTTCGCACATCGCGTACATCTTTGGGGTCATCGTCATCATGAGCATCTTCATGGGGCGATCCAACAGGTCCGGCGACTTCAGCGCCGTGGTGCCGTTGATGGGGATACAGTTCGTGTTTCCCATCGTCGCGGTGTTCGTCGTCGGGGAGGTGACCCTCAAGGGAAAGGAGGCCCTCTTCATATTCCGAAAGACGCCCGATGGGGTGGCGAGGTTTGTGAAGGCTAGGTTGCTGCAGGGGTGGATAGTCGTCATGCCCCTGGCCGGGCTTGTGGCGGTCATGACCACAATAACGAACCCGCAGATCACCATGGTTTCTGTTCTTCCGAACGTGGGGATGGCGATGTTGTTCACGGCCGGGAACGTCCCCCTGGTCCTGGGCCTTTTTCTGATCAGTCCGGCCTTCTCCGAGAAGTCCGGCAGGTTCTTTCTGGATATGCTCGTCGTCATCTTCCTCTCCATTGGCTTCTTCGTCGTCTCGCTTGCCTTCCTGGGTGAACCGATGGAAGGCGTGAGTCCCGTCAAGGGCGCACTGTACCTCCAGATCTCGGAGTCGGCCATGTGCTGGCTGGTCGGGCTTGCGCTCCTTGCAGCCGGCAGATGGAATCTATCGAGGATCGAGTAGACCGCCCCGATCATTGTGCAGGAGGTCATGGCCTCCTCTTTTTCGAAGCTCGCCGACTATTCTCCCTTTATCCATTTCTTGGCTTCAGGGGGCCGAGGCTCGTCAAGAGGTACGCGGGTTGTCCTGTACCAGGTTCTTCCGGCATAGGCCATCCTCTCGAAGTCCGGGCCAGCCTTTCGTTCCGCCTCCTCCCTGGTCATGGATCGCTTCCCGGCCTCCTCCGTGGACCAGAGATACTCCAGCCTCAGTCTCCCTTGGGGGTTGAGATAGCGATCCATCAAAACCCTCAAAGAAGGATCCTGTATCTCGACCTCGCCATCCCCCCGCACGATTGCGCCGCTGCCGACAACGACTTCTCGAATGAGCAGACACTCGAAGCGGCTCGAATCGATCGTGACCACGTATTGCCCCACAACCTCCCCTGTGTACGTTGACGTGCCCTCTATGCTTTCCCAGCCGGTAACCATGGGGTTGGTGGATGTCTGCAGGCTTCTTGATTCATGGATCCACTTTCTGCCAACCTCCAGCGGCAGGGGATAGACACGCATCGTCTTTCCCATCCATGCCTCGTTGTAGGTCACGAGTGCTCTCTGGCCCTCTTTCTCTATCTCGACGACTCCGCCCAGAGTGTAGAGTCCATCCTCTCTGAGATGATGGATGGCCCACCCGATGCTTTCGCATCCCGGTTCACGGACCTCGAAGACGGTCGAGCCATCCTGCAACTTCCAGACCGCGGCGACCTTGTCGACCCCCACTGTTTTCTTGGTCAGGCCCCAGTAGACGCGTCCCTGTTGAACCCCACAATCGTCCATGCATATCCTGATCAAGGCTTCCTCGGCAGGGGCCACTTGGATGATCTTGGCTCGGTCGATAGCCCTTCTTGTGTCAGATGCTCTGCTGGAGACCTTCTTGTTCGTGGGCAATCCGGTTCCCAGCCTTACCCGGCCCAGCACCTCAGCCGACTGCGCTATGCTCAGCGCCTGCCTGCCGAGATCCGTCAGTTGATAGCGGTCGGTCCGTCTTTGCACGATGCGTGAGTTGATGAGTTCGTTGAGGTGATAGGAGAAGAGGCCGGAGTCATGATTGGGATCTAGCCCACAGGCCACCATGAGGGTCGAGTAGGATCCGGATCCGTGCTCAAGGGATCTGACTATGTCTCTTCTCAAGGGATGGGAAAGAGAGCGGAGTAGGTTGCGAGATGCTGGGCCCAAACCGCCAACACCAGTCCGGAAGTCTCTCAGGCGTTGATAAGAAGCTTTTGCGAAGAAACCTAGACAGAGGGGACCGACCCGATTCACTGACTGCCGATCCGTGAATGTCGTTGAGTCGGCTACCGGGCCCTAGCAAATGGGTCGCCGCCCTAGGCAGGGCAGTGTCAAGCCACTGACGATGAATGCTTGGCCTTGGCCATTGCCGTCTTGACTTGCGACTTGAGATCGATGGCCATGAAAGTTACCTGGAAGGGCAGATGCGGAAGGCTCTTGGTCTGTGCGACGACGAAGCCCATCCTCTCATACCAATCCTTCAGCTCAACCTTCCGGGAGATGATCCCGATCTCCACTCGAACAGCACCCATGTTCTTCGCCGCGCCTATGGCATGCCTCATCAAGGCCCGGCCAAACCCTTTGTGCCGGAACTCAGGCAACACAGCCAGCCTTTCGGCATAGCAGGTCTGCGGGGTAGCTTGCTCGACAGCCACGCACCCAACAGGACGTCCATCCTGCTCTAGGACGAAGTACTTCACCCCTTTTGATTGGTCCGCTTTGACCCAGTCAAGGGTGCAGTTGGACGGGTGCGTCGGACAGTTTTCCTTCGTCAGGCCAAACCGCTCGGCCACATCGCGGAACCCCGTACGGATCAGTTTCACCAAAGTCTCGGAATCTTCAGATCTAGCCTGTCGTATTGTGTATTCCATACCCTCATCTTCTAGATTGTGCCGGTTTGGGTGTGCATCGGTTTTGGGCTGGAGCTCGTTTGGAGTTGCAGGCCAGAGGCCGTCTATTTGACCTTCCAGACATGTCAACACCTGAAAGACGGCATAGTGGATGGGCCCGCAGGGATTCGGACCCTGGACCAGTCCCCCGGCGGAATGCGCCGTCCAGGTTATGAGCCTGGCGCTCTACCAGCTAAGCTACGGGCCCTTGTATTGAAGGCGCCGCCGGCCTAGCCCCGCCGAGACGATGCCCGGACGGTAGGGCTCGAACCTGCTTGTGGCGCGGGCAGGGGACCCTGCCCACGTGACCACATGGTTTCCGCTTGAGCGCCGGATCGGCCCCAAGTAACAGCCATGCGCTCCAGGCGGGCTCCGGATCGGAACCCCTCTACCAACTGAGCTACGGCGGCACCAACGTTGCCAGTTTCTCCTACCGCCAAGTTAAATATTTTCCCGGGGTCTATCGGGCGGCTCAGGCACGGCTTCCTAGTCGGCAAGGCGCGGTCAAAGCGCATTCGCGTGCCTCGGAGGATACAGGATCCGGCGTTTCCCTCGCCAGTTAGATCCCAGTGCTTGCGCCATCTCGAACATGACCCGGTAGGGATCCGCGGACTTGATGATGGCACTTGTTGCGCCAACTCCCTCCATCCCAAGACGAAGGGCAGCAGCGACATCCTCTGCGTCGCTGATGCCCGCTCCGCATACCACACAGATGTCAGGGTTAACGGCCTTGACTGCCTCCAACGTTCCTCGTATGATCTCTGGCTCGGCATTCGATATCGCGCGCCCCCTGCCGATGAGACCGGGATTCTCGACCAAGATGATGTCCGGGCCGAACGCTGAGACGGCGGCGGACAGCTCGGGTCCATCCGAACACACGCACGAAAGAAGCCCCACTTCCCTAGCCCTGCGGACTGCCACCTCGATTTGGCCCAGTTGCAGTCTTCTCTCAGAATGGTTGATGAGCGTCCCCGCCGCTCCCGCGTCCCTCACGGCCTCCGGCAGAACGTGCCCCGTGTAGGCGCCGGGCTGAATGGGGTCTATGTGCTGCGCGAACACCGGCATGCTGACCTGCCTTGAGATCACCGCGATGTCGGTGAACTGGGGGATCGGGACGATGCTGATGCCGGTTCTCGCGCTCGCCCTCTTCGCCATCCTGGCAAGCTTGAGCGCATTCTTTCCCGTGCCCTGTACATATGCTTTGAAGCCGACCAGCAGAAAGGGCAGGCGAATGATGTTCGTCGTAGCCGTGTTCATGCACCCGTATCTGCGGACCGGAGGCCGAGCTTTTAGTGCTTTTTCCTTGCACGCCCTTCGCCAGACGGCCAAGCCCATGACACCCGCATCAGTTTTATTCGCCGCTTCTCAGCCGAGGGTTCCGTCATGGAGAGAGTGTCCAGCTTCGCGGGCAACAGGAGGCTGTTCCTGGTCCTCCTGTTCAATTTCGCTATATTCGGCGTTACCGTGGCGATCATAGGTGCGACGGTGCCCAAGGTCATCCGCCAGTTTGAATGGAGCTACCTGTCCACCGGGATGGTCGTCTCCGCTTCATCCGTGGGATACTTCGCATCCTCCTTCGTCGCGGGCCTGCTCATCCACAGGGTGGGGACCAAGAAGGTCCTCGTCTCTGGGATTCTGATCCAGGCATGCGGCCTTGCTTTCTTCGGGGTCTCCCCGACCGTGATCGCCAACTTGGCGGCAGCCCTGATGATGGGACTGGGACAGGGTGGCACCGAAGTCGTGACCAACTTCTGCGTCGTGCGAATGGAGAAGCCGGGGCAGAGCAGGCTGATGACCCTGATGCACGCTGCCTTCCCGGTCGGCGCGATACTGGGGCCTGTCCTGATCGGGTGGCTGATCGCGGCGGGTCGAAGCTGGCAGGAGATGTTCAGGGCGATGTCGGTCGTATGTCTGGCAATGGCCGGCGGATTCGCGTTCCTCTCATTCGGGAGTCTAGATGCCAAGAGGGAGGAGCTGGGGCACGCCCGGGTACCAGGCCTCATGCGCAGCCCTCTGTTTCTGTTCATGGTGCTGACCATTCTTCTCTACGTTGGCTCGGAGATTGGCGTCTCGGCCTGGGTCGGCGAATACTACGTGAAGGTGTTCGGGAGCCCGGCGTCTACGGGGGCATACATGGTCTCGGTTTTCTGGGCAGGGATCCTGGCGGGACGCCTACTGGTGTCCATCGGCTATCGCGGCTACCGCCAGGCCGAGCTTCTGCTCTTCGTGTGCTGCCTCTCTGCAGTTTTCCTGGCGGCGGCGTTGTCCATGGAATCCCCTCTTACGAGCGGCGCAGGTTTCCTTGCATGCGGCCTCGTCTTCTCGGCCATCTACCCAGTGGTCATGGCGCTGACCGGCCACCATTTCGAGAATGCCCAGAGCATGGCGATAGGGATCGTATCCACCGCAGGGGGAGTGGGCTCCTTCGCCTCGCCATTCGCCATGGCCGCGATCGCGAATGCCTACGGCATCCGGACAGGTTTCCTGTTCTACATCGCCACAACGGTCGGAATGGTGGCGTCGGCAGCCGCCGTCCTCTACCTTGTGCGACGAGGCAAGAGGCCCGGCAAACCCAGCTAGGTATCCCTGACGCAAGAGATCCGACGGGAATCTGGGATTGCTGGGGATGGCCCTCGGCATCGGCCAAGCCTCATCACACTTATCTTGCCCCCGCGATAGGTGCGACCGTGGACGTCTCGCTTGCCTGGGGAAAGGGTCGCGTTGATCTGAGCATACCCAGCGGCAACTTCGCGGGATTGGTGAAACCCAGAGACTTGTCTGGGGGAGACCTGTCTGGTCTGGCCCGCGCACTTGATCGCCCCATGGGCCGCCCGCTCGAGAAGCTCTGCGAGGGCAGGAAGGTCTGCGTTCTGATCGAGGACGACACGCGCACGGAACCCCACAAGGAGATCATCGATTCCCTGGCCGGGCGCCTGAGAGGGGCGCGTCAAACTACGTTCATCGTGGCTACTGGCTCCCACAATCCTACGACGGCCGGCAATCGGCGGGTGACGGAGATGGTCGTGGAGGCCTCATCGAGGGAGGGGCTCAATCTGGCCGGCGTCTACGTCAACGATTGTTTCTCCGATGACTTCGTGAACCTGGGAAGAACGGGGAACGGGACCGAGCTCAATGTCAACCGGGTTGCCCTGGACGCGGACCTGTACGTCGTGGGCGCGGACATGAAGAACCACTACTTCGCCGGGTACTCAAATGCCCTAAAGGACTTTCTCCCCGGCATCTGCAACTACTCCACGATAGAGGCAAATCATGCACTGGCGCTGGATCCTAGGTCGACGTTCGGCGTTCACCCGTGGCATCCTGACCCCAAGAGGAGGGACAATCCGTTGGCCAAGGACATTCTCGAGGCCCAGCGGATCATCTGCGGTCGAAGGCCAGTACTCGTGCTGGCCGCCCTCACCTCCCACTCGAGACTCCTCTGGTCCGGTGCCGGCGGAATCAAGGCCGTCACCGGCAAGGGCATAGCAGCCGTCGACGAGCTGACATCGTTCCGGGTCCCGAGCGTGAGCCATGCCGTCGTCTCGCCCGGGGGGTATCCACAGGACGATACGCTCTACAATGCCCAGAGCGCCCTTGAGCTCACGAAGAACGCGGTCCTGGACGGTGGCAGGGTGTTGCTCCTCGCAGCCTGCGCACAGGGCATCGCGCCCAACGACAAGGCGAAGCAGAACTTCTACGACAGGCTGACGATGCCTTTGGACGAGGTCTTAGCGTCCATCAAGAGACGATACGAGCTTTACAGCCACAAGGCGTACAAGTTTGCAGAGCTGATCCGCAAGCGTGCCTCGATAGAGATCTACACCGAGCTTGGGGATGATGTGTTGACGAAGGCCCACATGAGCAAGGCCGACGATCCCCAGGCCGTCATGGACCGATGGATCAGGGAAGATCCGCGCTGCAAGATCATGTTCTTCGACGACGCAAGCAAGCTCGCCGTTTACGCGGAATAGGCGAGATGACCGGCGCCCCTCTGCTCATCCGTCATCGGCGGCGGGCCTCGTCTCTGGCTCCGCGTCCGTGCAGGATCTCAAGCGCAAGTTGGGGGAAGTTGGTGATGATCCCATCGACCCCGAGTTCGGCGAGTCCAATCATGCCATCTGCTTGGTTCACGGTGTACACGAAGACGGCTAGGCCAAGGCGGTGGGCCTCGTCCACGAGTTCCCTGTCGACCTTGGAGAAAGCGCACCCGACCGCGTTGCAGAGGCCGGCATCAACGGACGCCAAGTTATCGTGGGAGACCCCCAGCGCCAGGGCTTTCACCTCTGGGCGAAGCCTCTTTGCCTCGTACAGGCGGGGATGGTTGAAATCGAAGATGATGACATGCTCAACGTAGCTGTGTTCCAGGACTTTGCCGATGACTTGGCGCGGGCCTGCGTTTTTCAGCTCAATGCACAGATCGGCCCTGCCGCTGACCAGATCTAGCGCCTCATCAAGAGTTGGGACCACCTCGCCTCGGAACGCAGGGCCAAACCATGATCCCGCGTCAAGCCCTCGGATCTGGGCCAGCGACATGCTGGAGATGCGGCCGGTCCCGTCGGTGGTCCTCGACACGTCCGGATCGTGCATGACGACGATCTCGCCGTCGATGGTGGTATGGACATCGACCTCCACCATGGTCGCGCCGAGCTCCAGGGCCCGCCGTATCGAGGATAGGGTGTTCTCCGGGGCAATCCCCGACGCTCCGCGATGGGCCACCACAACGGGTTTTCCGCCGATGAGCAAGGCCTCTTGCACATCCCTTTGACTCTGGGAGGCTAGGGCGCCCGGGCCGTGCTGGGCGGCTTCTGGCTCTGCATGACGTAGAGCTCGGGCCTCAGGCACCTTGGCACGAAGTAGGGGTTGCGCCGCCTCTCGGCAATCTTCGCCGGGTCCAGTTCCGCAACTACCATGGCCTCCCCGTTGCCGGGCTCCCGGGTGAAAGCGACAACCTTGCCGTCGGGGCCGAAGACGCCGGCCCATCCCGGGAACTTGATCTTGCTTCCCTCCTGCTTGGTCTTCCTGCGACTGCCCGCGTTGTTCGCCACGATCCCATAGGCTCCGTGGATGTAGCAATGGACGCGGTAGGTGAGCCCCGTCGGGTCCTCTTCAGGGAACTTGGCGCGCGGCCCAGTGTTGTAGGCAAAAGGCATCACGAAGATCTCCGCGCCCTTGAAGAAGAGGGTGCGGGCCATCTCGCTGAAGAGGGAGTCGTAGCAGATGGTTATGCCGATCTTGGCCTTCCCTATGTCGATTGGCTCTATCTCGTAGCCCCCGCGCCAGTAAAGATACTCTATGCCGGGCATGTGGATCTTCCTCTGTCTACCCAGCATCCCGTGGCCGTTGACCACGACCTGCGTGTTGTAGATGATGTCGGCCTCCTTCTCCAGGATGCCGAAGCAAAGGATGGTGTTGAGCTCGCGGGCAACCCGGGTCAGGCGCTCAACCGACGGGCCCGGCACCGGCTCCGCCACGTCCCAGGCATGGGAGGAATGGAAGTACCCGTTCACGCCAAGCTCGGGGAACAGAATGAACTCCGCCCCCTGGGATGCCGCCTTCTTGGCCCACTCGGTCATGTTCCCGATCGTCCGATCCTGCTGGCCGATCCAGTTGTTTGTGGACACCGCAGCGACTTTGATCTTCTGCATGGGTCTCCTTCCTTGCTCCTGCGTCCCGCAGCGGAACCCGTCTATTTAACGCTTGCTGGGGTGGGCCGGGAGGGTAGGGACGGGGTTCCCTCGTAGCCGGGCGCACTGCAGCTGCACCTGCGCCGAGGACAAAGTAAAAAGCTCAATGCGGATCTGCCGAGGACATGAACGGCCGCCAAAGGTTGCTCGCATGCTTGCTGTTCGGAAAGCCCGACAGGGTCACCGTGACCACCCACTTCGGGCCCCGCCAATCCACGATCGACAGGTGGCACAAGGAGGGACTCCCTGAGGATGACTCCTATGTCCGCATCCATGGGCTGGAGCATACCGACGGCCTCTCCATCAACTGTGGCCCCTTGCCCGCCTACAAGGAGGAAGTCCTAAAGGAGGTCGGTGACCACAAGATAATCCGGGACAGGATGGGGGCTATCGTCGAGTATGAGAAGAACCCTGCGACCCCCGGCTTCGTCACTAGGAAATGGCATGAGTTCGCGGTGAAGAACAGGAACGACTTCGAGGAGATGAAGTGGAGGTACAATCCGAAAAGCCCCGCACGATATCCGGACTTCTGGGATGACAGGGCCAAATCCTACCGCAACAGGGAATATCCGGTCCACATGACGGTGCCCTCCCTTTTCTGGGGCGTCAGGGACTGGACGGGGCTCAAGAACTTGTCGATAATGTTCTACCGCGATCCCGATCTTGTGCACGAGATGATGGACTTCCTGACCGAGTTCGTCATTGCGACGACCGAGAGGGCCGTGAACGATGTCGACATCGACTACGTGATCCTGAACGAGGACATGGCATACAAGGGGCGCTCGATGATCGGCCCCGAGATGATGAGGGAGTTCATGCTGCCCGGGTACAAGAGGCTGGTGAGGCACCTGAAAAGCCACGGGGTTCCAATCGTAATGATGGACTGCGATGGGTACGTTCACGACATCGCGCCGGTGTGGATCGAGGCAGGCATAAACTCCACCACCCCCATCGAAGTCATGGCGGGAAACGATATCCTCAGATTGAGGGAGGAGCTCGGGCACAAGATGTCCTTCCTGGGAGGCATAGACAAGACCAAGATCGCGAGAGGCGGGAGAGCCCTTGAGAAGGAGTTTGAGTCAAAGGTTCCCCAGCTGATCCAGGACGGCGGTTACATTCCCTGTTGCGACCACGGGATTCCCCCGGATGTCAGCTACCGGAACTATTGCCAGTTCATCTCGTTGCTAAAGAAGTACTGCGGGGCGGAGTCGTGGGTGCGCCTTCAATGAGCGTACAAGGGCTGGCAGCCCTTCTTGTCCAACCACCTTGACTCGGGGGAATGTTACCCACTGGCGCCCGTTCCACGCCGTTCCGACGATCCCGCCCAACACACAAGTACCGTTCCACACAATCCCTGTGCGAGGTGTGAGCTTGAACAGGAAGCTCGTTGCCTTGTCGGTGATGGCTTTGGCGGTGTTGAGCACCGCCGCCCTCGCCTTGGCGCAGGAGACGGACGACGCACAGCCAACCACTGAGGCAGTCAAGGGGATCTGGATCCACTTCGTGGGCAAAGCAATCCTCAAGAACAGTCGCGTGACGGACGAGTCCAAGTGTCCAACTCTGAAGGTTTCAGGGAAGGCATTCGTTACTCGCAACAGAGCCAGGGGAAAGGTCACGATCGGTGAAACGACCTACGCGATGACTGCTCGGAAGAACGCTGACGGTTCGTGGAGCGGAGCACTCACCCTCGACGGCAAGAGGGTCGGAACATTCAAGGGCAAGCGCGTGGGTGAGAGCAAGGTCTTCATCGGCGAGCTCAGACTGGATGGGAAGACGTACAAGTTGATCCTGAGAGGGGTGCGCCTGGTTATCGGGGCGGCGTCGGAAGCAGACTAGGCCCCCTTCTCCTTTTTCTTTTTCGCAGTTCTGCTGGCTTTGCTCACCCGGCGTTGTGGCCGAGCCGCGGTTCTAGCCTTCCTGTATCGCCCCTTCTTCCACCAGCTGGGGCAGTACCTGACCAGCTCGACTCCACTGCCAAAGTAGATACCGCCTTCGTTCAGGGCAAATCCCGCCGAGATGGGCCCGGAGTATTGGTCCAGCATTCGCAGTCTTCCCCGTGCGATGTCGAGTTGGAGCACCCACTGGCCACACAGGCCAAATATCATGTCTCTCCGGCGCCCAAGCGATAGGTCCGCAATGCCATGGGGCAGCGTGGCAAGGACCTCGAAGCGATCCTGGTCGGGCTTGTACCTGAAGAGGCTCTTGGATGGAGTGGAAGCGGCATAGATCGAGGCATCTACAGCGATCATCGCCCTTATCGATGTGTCCCCTTGGATGGGAACGGTGTCCATGACCTTCTTCCTGGCGATGGGATCCCACGCGAACATGTGAGCCTCCTTTTCCACCGGCAACGTCCCCCCGCCGCCGGCAACGGAGCTTCCGCCGAAGACCAGCCCCCTCGTTTCATCGTGCGCCAGTGAAACGATGCTCTGGTTGGGGATGAGGTTCCGGTAGTTCTCAGCAAAGCTGTCGGATTGGGGATCGTATATGCCCATGGCTCCACCGTGCTCGCCGTAGGGTGGATGGCTCCCTATGAAGAGGCGCTTCCCCGGCCCCACGATCATTGCGCGGGGCCTGAGATGCCCGTCCCCCGCATACCCTATGCCCCTGGGGTTTGAGTCCTTGGAGGTGCCGTAGCTCCAGGGTCTGGATGGGTCGTAGACCGAAAGCCAGGAGCCCGGGTATGCGCAGACGTACAGCTTGTCGTCCAGGACCGCGGTCGAGTAGATTTCGCCGCTCACCGGGGTCGGGTTGCCCAGGTCTTTGAGCTGGTTGGTGCTTGGGTCATACTCGAACAGCTCCAGCGGCATGACCGAGCTTCCGTACACGCGCCCGAGGGGCCCATTCCCGACGTGGAAGATCTGCGATCCGGTGCCGGCATAGGAGAACTCGCACCTCTTCGTCTCCCCGCTCGGGTATCTCAGGACGTAGTACCCGTCGCCCGCCTCCTCCAGGACCCTTCCGTCTCTGAACCGCTCCTTGGCGGGGCCCGGAAAGCTTGGTACGGGCATGAGCTTGGAATCCTCGCAGCGGAACCACTTGTCCGCGATCAGGGCGTAGGCCTGGCCGTCGTCGCCCATCTGGGTCGATCCGCCCTTGGCCTTTGCCTTGAGATCCTGGGGGGCGATCGACTTGTGTTGGCCGGTGAAGGGGTCGTAGACGACGATGTCACCCTTGCCCGTGCCGATCCCGATGTAGATCCTGCCGTCCTTCCCAGCCGCAACGGTACGGGAGTACATCTGGGTTTCGTCCATGCGGCCTAGGTCCTTCATCTTGCCGGTTTTGGGATCATAGCTGATGAGCTTCGCGTTGCCGTAGGTCCCCCCGTAGAGCTTGCCGTCTCCCCCAACGGCGTACATCCAGATGTAGGTCTCGGTCTCCGATGGCTTGCCGAGGACCTTGATGCCTTCCTCCGGCTTCCTAGGGTCAAAGCGGAGAATCAATCCGCCGTCCCAGGTGCCGAAGTAGATCCTCTGATCCGGGCCGTAGATGAACCCCCATGCTCCGGGTCCCTCCGGCGCATCGTACTGCTGCGTCTCCCCTGTATCGGGGTCGAGGGCTAGCAGGAACAGTTTTCCGCCGATCTGGTTGAAGTTGAAGCAAAGTAGGTCCTTCCTCCCAGTCTTGTCCGGGGCGACCAGGCATCCTCGGAAACCGGCCCTCTTCACGGGCACGCCCAGAACCTCAAACTCCGCCTTGGCTGCGGCCAACCTTCTACCCCCTCCTATCTGCTGGGCCTCCGGGCGGGGCGCTTGCGGCACTCTAGTCTATCGGACCGGGCAGCTACCTGATCCGAACTGCCTTCCCCGTCCGCGAGGACTCATAGATCGCGTTGAAGAGCTGCACCGGCTTCCTGCCCTCCTTGCCGTCCACGGCGACGGGGGTCCCTTTTGTTACTGCGGACACCATGTCCTCTATGATGTTGTTGGGCCCGGACTGGGGAGGCAGGGACTCGAGCGTCAGATCCGGCTTGTCCTTCACCTTGAGCATGTCAACATTGCCCTTCCAGATGGCGGTCCCGTTCTGGCCGGTGATCTCCATCACGGTCCCCAGGTCGGGGTAGCTGCACGTCGTGGTCTCCACTACCCCCCAGGCCCCATTCCTGAAGGTGAGCATTGCCACGCTGATGTCCTCGGTCTTGATATTGTGCGCCAGCGTCCCGGAGCGACCATATACCTCCTTCACGGGCCCGACCCACCAGAGCAAGAGGTCCAGGTAATGAACGCCCTGGTTGGCGGCCGAGCCACCCTCGTAGCGGCGGTCCTTCCGCCATCCGGCCGGGAAGCCCCCGTCGTAGTAACCCTGGTCCCTGTACCATTTCATCTGCAGATCAGCAAGCACCAGCTTCCCAAGGCCCCCGTCGGAGATGAACTTCGCCAGCTTCTTGTTGGCCTCCGAGTATCTGCAGTCGAAATCCACCGCAAGAACCACGCCCGCCTTCTTGGCGGCCGCGGTCAAAGCATCGCACTTCTCCACCTCGATGTCCATGGGCTTGGTGGTGAAGACGTTCTTTCCGGCCTTCACCGCCTTGATCGCAACGTCGACATGTGTGCCGCTCGGGGTCATGACGCCCACGACATCGACGTCCTCCCTTTCGAGTACCTGGTTCATGTCGGTGTAGTAGTCGCACCCGTGCTGGGCCGCTATGGATTTTGCCTTCTCCTCAACGAGGTCGCACACGCAGACCAGCTTGGATCCCGGGGTGTTTGCGGCCGTCTTCGCTCGATTAGCTCCCATGCCCAGCCCGATGATGGCAAATCCAACTTCCTTGGTCATAGTGGACAACCGGCGAGGGGGCAACGGTGGCGTTGAAAAATGAAAAGGGTAGAAAGCACATACACGCCCATCCGCGGGAACCCTCCGCTGAGGTGATGCTTCGGGGACCTACGATCGGAAAAGGCGTTGTCCGACGCGCTCGGAATTCAACTTCGGAAAGGTCTGCTCCCTACCCCGGCATGCCTCAATCATTGCTGCTTCGGGTTCTCTCCTTCTCCAGCGCACTCCGAATGAGGGGCTCAAGTCTGGGGATGTCGCGGTGGATGACTTCGAAGGTGCGACGCAGATCTACCCCGAAGTACGCGTGCGCAAGCTTGTCCCGCATTCCAGCCATCTCGCGCCAAGGGATATCCGGATACCTGTCGCGCACATGTTGCGGCAGGTTCTTTGTGGCCTCGCCGATGATCTCGAGTGCTCGTACAGCTGCGAAGCTCGTCTTCTCGTCGGCGAGGAAGGAATCCAAGTCCATTTACCCTACGAAGCGTTGCGCTTTTTCCACGGCCTCCAGGATGTCCCGCAGATAGTCTACGTACGTTCTCCTGCGTTTCACACCGCTCTGACCTCCCGAAGGATGTGGCGGCCTATGTGGGGCTTGAGTACGTTCTTTTCGACAAGGTCCACCTTGATGCCAAGCAGATCACCGAGGTGGTTTTCCAGGCCGATGAAATCAAGCAGGCTCAGCGGGCGGTCATCGAATTCTACCAGCAGGTCGATGTCGCTTGTTTTCGTTTGCTCTCTCCGTACCCAGGAGCCGAAAACCCCCAGGTATCGCACCCCGTAGTGCCTCCGAAGCTCAGGCATGTGCTCCCGAAGCATCGCCATGATCTCGTTCAAAGTCTTCCTCTTGCCTGGCACCACAACATCTCCAAGCCCGTGCGGGTCTTGCCTGAGCTTTCGGTCCCCTTTGAAGGACCCATTCGAGAGTCGTCCTGCTTCGACCTGAGACCCCCTCGTCTTGAATATCTTGCGTGAAGTTGGGGTGGTGGTGCGAGGACTGGTCCATGTGTCAACCAGACCGGACTCTGCTATGGATCGGCGCTTGAGGGCATCGGTTCAAACCTGAAGCGCGTGACGTCCGCACGGTCACCCAGGACAGGGGTCGGGCATGGCAAGACTCCAGGCCTGAGGCCGTGAACTTTGGTCGGCCCAGGTACCGGTTTCCGGGTAGCTCCAGTTGGGCCGCCCTCCGGTCAAATGCGGTCCCCGCGAGCAGTTCATGGGTCAAGTATTCT
>Ga0172364_10001425_pt1 | contig 18345 bp, 16 predicted proteins | sample LakKivSesite10cm_FD_114545 | JGI IMG/M metagenome (GOLD analysis project Ga0172364, IMG submission 114545) | Sediment microbial communities from Lake Kivu, Rwanda - Sediment site 10cm | ecosystem: Environmental > Aquatic > Freshwater > Lake > Sediment | place: Rwanda: Western Province, Lake... | reverse complement strand
TCAACATTGGTGATTTTCAGGCAGTAAGCAACTATGGAATTTGCTCCGCTTCCTCTGCCGACATGGTAAAAACCCCTTGCCATGGAGTACCTTACAATATCCCATGTGATCAGGAAATATGCCGAAAAACCGAGCCTGTTGATTATTTCAAGTTCGTGAGCGATCCTTTTCTTTGCTTCATCGTTTTGTTTTCCGTACCTGTAGATCATCCCGTCCCACGCGAGTTTCTCAAGCAGCAGCTTGTCGTCATACCTGCTTGCCGAGAAGATCTGTTTATTTTTCTGCGTATCAAAATCGAATGAAAGGGAGCAGTCTTCGAGCAGGGCTTTTGTATTCATTATGATTTCAGGGAACTGTTCAAATGGCCTGTTTATGGTGTCTGCAGATCCGAAGAACTCATTCTCTTCTGCGCACTGGTCAGGTCTGAGGTGACTGAGAAGGATATTGTTATCGACAGCTCTCAGGCTTTTATGAATGAAGATATCATCATCATTTGAGAATGTAACCGGATTGAGGATCACCATTCTGTTTCTCTCATGGTTACGGAGCGCGACGAGTTTGTTAACTTCTTCCTTTCTTATTCCTATACGCTCATTATCAAGAAGTTTCCTGTCCGGGAGTTTTTTCAGAGGATAGATGATATATGATTCCGTGAACCGGGGTGCAGGAAACGGGGCAGGTGTTTTTCTGAAGTTAGCCGCTGACAGGAACTCATTCAGTTCCCAAAAGCCTTTATTGTTGCGTGCTATGCCTATATACTGAAGCTCATTATTATTTCTGAATTCTATGCCTGCAACAGGTTTTATGCTGTTTTTTGTGCATTCGCCGAAGAATTCGGGTATCGCGGTTGAATTGTTTATATCCGTCAGGGCAATTGTCTCAGCACCGGCAGTTTTTGCCTTCTTCACGAGCTCCTCCACGGACATTGTACCGTAGCGGAGGCTGTAATATGAGTGGCAGTTTAGATACATGGTTCAACTGCAAAGCAGAATATTATGTGCTGGTGCCGATTTGCAATCGGTGCCAGAAATTGATAGCAACCGAATAAAAGGCACGGATTACAAATCCGCGCCAGCGGATCTAACGGCGTCTTTGCGCCGTTGTGCCATTGCGCCTTTGTGCCTTTTAGTGTCCAAATCCATACATATAATATCCACACAGTCTTTCCTCCATCATTTTCTGTTCGTTGAGGGCATTTTCGAGCTGTTTAAGGGCTTTTGCCTCTCTTTCTGAGGCAGTCATCACTCCGGCAGCTCTCTGCACCGCGTTCCGCCCGAAACGTTTCCTGAGCCTGTCCATGGCCATATAGAGGCTCACTTTCTCAGGGGTATCGTCAAACATGTCGAGCTGCTGTGTACCCCTGACGAGGTGGCTGAATCTCACCCCGATGAGTCTTATGAGCATGCGCCTCTGGTAAAGCCTGGCAAAAAGCTCTTTCACGATGTCTGTCAGGATATGGTCGAAAGCGGTATACGGGATTCTCTTCTGCAGGGTATGCGTGTCGAAATTTGAATATCTTATTTTCACCGTTACGCAGGAAGTAAGTTTTTCCTGTTTTCTCATCTCCCAGGCGATTTTCTCCACCATGCTTACCAGCAGCTGGTTAAGCCGTACCATATCGGTGGTATCTTTTTCAAAAGTGTGTTCGGTGCTTATTGATTTCTGCTCCGAGTAGCTTATAACCGGTGTTGAATCAATGCCGTTAGCTCTTTTCCATATTTCGATGCCGTTTTTTCCCATCAATTTTTCAAGCATTCCGGCAGGGATGTTTCTCAGGGTGTAGATGGTGGCTATTCCCATTGAACGGAGAACGTGATATGTTTTCTGGCCTATCATCGGTATTTTGCTTATTGAAAGGGGATCGAGAAAGGGGAGTACCCGCTCCTTGTACACTTCAATTTCACCGTTCGGTTTTGCTTCGCCGGTTGCGATCTTTGATACGGTCTTGTTTATTGAGAGGCCTGTTGACACAGGCAGGCCGGTCTCCTTTATTATATACTGCCTCAGGTCGTGCGACCACCTGTAGCATCCGTGAAAGCGGTCCATGCCGGTGATGTCGACATAATGCTCGTCGATTGAGGATTTCTCGTACAGCGGGGCCTTTTCAGCGATTATCTCAGTCACAATGTCTGAATAATTGCTGTAAGCCTCCATGTCGCCGCGTATGATAATGGCATCGGGACACATATTGCGGGCCATTTTCATGGGCATGGCAGAATTCACCCCGTATTTCCTGGCCTCATAGCTGCAGCACGACACAACTCCGCGGTCCGACATGCCGCCGATTATGACCGGCTTGCCGGTGAGCCTGCTGTTCTTAAGCCTCTCAACCGAAACGAAAAAGGTATCGAGGTCAAGATGCAGTATTGAGCGTTCTGTGTTGCCTGCTATGAGCATGGTAAAAGTGACTAAAGTGACTAGAGTTTGAAGTGACTAGAGTTGTTGTAGATATAATTCATTCCAGGTTTTTGCCGATTGAAGTAAAGATTGCCAGCAATTCATTTGCTTCATTAAGAGCAGCTTCCAATGACTGAGATTCCGTCCATTTGAGATCTCCGACGATTTCAAGCCAATAACTTGCTTCGTTAGCTTCGCTTTCACAGATCTTTATCTTGTTTTTAAAGTCGGCTCTGCTTCTTGCTCTTGTGGCTTCGCGGTAATTTGCACCAAAACCGGTACCAGATTTGGTCATTTGATTTCTTACTATCTTGCCTTCAACACTGTTGGGCAGAAGCGCGGATAATCTGATGATTTTTAATGCAAAAGCTTTTGTCCTCTCCTCAAGCTTTCTGCTGAACTCCTTATTTTCCATATATTTTAACTTTAGTCACTCCAAACTCTAGTCACTCCAAACTTTTTCTATTAAATATTTTGTTTATATCAAAACATATTTTAATTTTGACTAGAAATTAATCAATATTATGATTACAATATAATCAATATTTAATTATGTACTTCACTTCCAACATAAAATTTTTAAGAAAAAGAAGGGGAAGGACACAGGATGATGTCGCTGTTGCCCTTAACCTGAAACGTTCCACCCTTAGCGGGTATGAGAACGGTGTGGCCCAGCCGGGAATAGAAATCCTGGTATCATTTTCAAAGTATTTCAATATGTCGATCGATACCCTGCTGAAGATCGACCTCACGAAATTGTCGGAAAGCCAGCTCGGAGAGCTTGAAAGGGGATATGATGCCTACATAAAAGGCAGCAACCTGAGAGTTCTCACAACTACAGTAGGTTCTGACAATGAGGAGAATATTGAACTTGTACCCGAAAAGGCGAAGGCAGGATATACAACCGGATATGCCGATCCTGAATATATCGGCGAGCTTCCGAGATTCAGGCTTCCTTTCCTGTCGGATAAGAAAAAGTACAGGACTTTTCAGCTTAAAGGTGATTCAATGCTCCCTATACCCGAAGGTTCATGGGTGACAGGCGAATTTGTGCAGGACTGGAGGCAGGTAATCAGCGGCAAAGCCTATGTTGTCTTTACAATAAATGATGGTATAGTATTCAAGGTTGTGGAAAACAACATTACGACCGAGGGTAAACTCATCCTGTATTCCCTGAATCCTGTTTATGAACCTTATGAGGTTCATATAAATGAAGTTAAGGAGATTTGGAAATTCATTAATTACATCAGCAGCGAGCTTCCCGAGCCTGTCCTCCCGGAAAAACAGCTTATCAGGGCAGTAGCTTCCATGAAAAACGACCTTGAAAAAATAAAAGCCAGGATAGGGAAGGATATCAGGGATGTGAGGGAGGAGAACTGATCTGAGCTGCCTGTTCCGGCAATCAGTAAAAGTTTAGAAATTATCATATGCAAAGTGATTTCTGAATACAACCATTTATCTCATCCAGTTAGATTTGCCAGGCAGATTTAAATGATTGTATACCCGAGAGATACACCCTTCCCTTATTGTTCAAGGGAAGAGTCGGGGATGGGTTATTTCTTATACTATTCTTTAGTTAAAGCTATAATTAGCTGGACGATCTTCTCGTTCTCTGATTCAGGGATCTTGCCTTTATAAATAGCCCTTACTATCCTGTTTTTATCTACAATTACAACACTGTAACTGTCCTCAGGTAAGCCCCACAGCTTCTGTAGCGTGGCATCATAATCGAAAAGAATGGTTGTATCATATTTTTTAGCCTTGTTGCCTGCAATCATCCGGATAAGACCATTCGGCTTCCATGTTGACTTGCAGTCCACAATACCGAATCCCTTGAAGAAATCCTTATTGATCCGTTTATCGATATCTGCCGCTTTGTCAATATAGTCATTGAAAGGATCATTCAGGTCTGATTCATCAGGATCGACATAATTGATCTGGAGGACTTTCCCCGGCCAGGAATTCATGGTAAATTCCTTTTTACTCGCATCCGTGAAGGTCCATTCCGGCGCCTTCATACCTACTTCAAGCTTAGCGGTCTGTCCATAGACTGAAATCACTGCCAGTGCTGAGAACAGAATGGTGAAGATCATTTTTTTCATATCGAGCTGTTTATGTATTAATTGCGAAATATAGGAATTTTTTATTATTTACTGCCGGAAGAATAAGTATTAAGCTGTTACAGTCTGACTCTTACCATGGAAATTACTGTATAATTCCATGTTCTTTAGTTATTTAGTAGTCATTCAGGAAATCATTGAGAGGTTTCATTATCCTGCATGCGTTTATTATTATATCAAAGCACTCTTCACTCACGACCTCCTTATCCGTGATCATTCTGGTCACCAGATAACTCTTCATCTTCAGTAAATCGATACGCGGATTATCTCTGGCATATCCCTTCGGAGCGCTCTTAAGCTTTTCGCCTTCGAGCTCTCCGAATGTTTTTATAAAATCCTTGTTTCTTAAGATTTCAAGGAGTTTATCACCCTGTTCATCAATTTTTTCCCTTATGGCTGTCAGCCATGGCATCGGCGGCATATAGGCGCCGCCGGCTATCATACTGCCATTACCCGGTTCGACATGGACATAATAGCCTGTATACCTGTCGCCGTTTCTCTTGCCGCCCCTGACAATAAATGCACCCATATGGGTTTTGTATAAGGTCTTGTCGTTTGAGAACCTTATGTCCCTGTTGATCCTGTAAGTGCAGTTTGCTGCCTCAAGTCCTTTAAGAATCGGGTCGAAGGTGCATATTTTATCTATTACAGCCTGTACGAACGACTCATAATTCCTTTTTGCCTCTTCGTAACGGGGCCTGTTTCTCAAAAACCAGTCCCTGTCATTATGGTTTTTCAGTTCTTTCAGAAATTGAAGAGTACCGGGTTGAATGCAGATATTATTCATGATATAAAACTAATTATACACAATTTTACAAATCTTTTCTTCAAAACTTGATACAAAATCAGAAAATGATTATATTTTAAACATGTTTTATGATTAAAAACTAATCAAAACGCGTATGGGAAAATTTGACAGATTCTGCCAGAGTTGCGGAATGCCGATGGACCAGGATCCCGGAAAAGGAGGGACCAGTACTGATGGCACGGTCAGTACAATTTATTGCAGTTACTGTTTTCAGAACGGTAAATTCAATGACAGTTTCACAAAACCATCCGAGATGGTGAGTTTTGTGAAAGGAAAACTCAAGGAGATGGGATACGGACCGCTGAAAAGATGGTTCTATACTTCCCATATTCCTCAGCTGGGAAGGTGGAAGAAATGACTAGTGTCTGATACCCGAATATCCGGAAATGTTATCTTTATTCTTTTTTCCGGATTATGAAGGTTCAGTGGAAGATTCCCGCTTTGCTATTGCTGGCTGCGGTTTTTTGTGCATGTAAATCAGGCATGCCAGAAAAGGCCACAGTTGTAAGAATCAGGCAGCTTGTTGATACTGTCGGATTTGCCAGGTATCCCTGGCAGATGGACAGCATTATGTCCAGGATAGACCGTAAGGGCTGGAACATGAGTACAGGATTACCCTGGAAGATGGTTATCAGCCCTCATGACGATTATACCTATGTAGGTAAACTATATCCGGAAATACTGAGCAATGTAAAGGCCGATAACCTGATACTGATCGGAGTGGCTCATAAGGCAGCCAGCCTGGGTATAGAGAATCGTCTCGTCTTTGACAGCTATTCCGTGTGGAAAGGACCGTGGGGTACAGTAAGTATATCATCTGCAAGGGAGGATCTTCTTAAACTTCTGGGAGAACAGTATGCAATCGTAAATGATTCCCTTCAGTCGGTTGAACACTCGCTTGAAGCCCTGATCCCGTTTCTGCAGTTCTATAACAGGAGTATTTCCATAGTTCCTGTCCTGGTACCGGCAATGAGTCCTGAAAGGATGATTGAATGCGGAAGTGCTTTTTCAGAGGCCATTGGAAAGGTAGCTGCAGCGAATGGATGGGAGTGGGGGAGGGATTTCGCGATTGTTGCGACAACAGATGCTGTTCATTACGGGAATGAGGATTGGGGAGGATCAGATTATGCATATTTTGGATGTGATGAAGTTGGAAACAGGAAAGCTGCCGCTCATGAGTTTGAGATAATCAGAAATTGTATTGAAGGCCCGGTTTCTATGGAAAAAATAAGACTATTCAGCAACTATACACTGGATTCCTCTGATTTTCATAAGTATAAATGGACATGGTGCGGACGGTATTCAATTCCGGTTGCTCTGTATACTTCTTATTTCCTGAATTCGTCGGGACCACTGGCCGGAGAAATCACAGGGTATTCAACAAGCATAACCAGCAATCATATACCTGTGGATGATCTTGGTATGGGAAGAACTGCAATTGCTACAGGTTGCCACTGGGTGGGCTATGCTGCAGCCGGGTTCAGAAATCCGTGATTAATTTTGGCTGAGTTTTTAATGACAGGATCAGACAAATGATTAATGAAGAAGGATTAAAAAGGGAAATCGGGCTGTGGGGTCTGATCGCCAATGCCGTTAACATAACAATCGGAGCAGGTATATTCATACTACCCGCACTGGTTGCAGAGAAACTGGGAACGGGAAGTATCTGGTCATATTTCGTATGCGGAACCTTAATGATACTTATAATGCTCTGTTTTGCGGAAACGGGAGCCAGGGTAACAAGATCGGGCGGAGCATATTCATATATTGAAGATGCATTCGGAAAGTTTGCAGGTTTCCTGACAACCAATCTGTTCATCTTCGGAGCTGCAGTAACGGCAAATGCAGCAGTAGCTAATGGCCTTGCAGACACGCTGGCCTGGTTCTTCCCGTTCCTGAAAATGCCTCTTGTCAGGATACTATTCTTTGCCATTATTTTCGGGGGACTGGCTTATTTTAATGTGAAAGGGGTGAAGCAGGCAATTATTATAGTGAAATTCAATACAATAGCCAAGCTGACTCCTTTGCTTCTGATAGGCTTATTCGGATGGTTTTTTATTTCAAAATCGAACGTATCATTCATTTCCGTAAAATCAATGCCCGATTTCGGAGAGATGACGCTGCTTCTGCTTTTTGCCTTCACAGGCGCTGAATCGGCCCTTAATGTGGGCGGAGAGATAAAGAATCCGGGCAGGATCATCCCCAGGGGAATAATGCTGAGCATGCTCACAGTTGTCATTATCTATGTCCTGATCCAGATTACTGTACAGGGAATCCTCGGAGAATCCATAATAAAGTTCAGGGATGCACCTCTGGCTGAAGCAGCGCGACAGATGATAGGCCCTGCAGGAGCCATCCTGGTACTTATCGGCGCTTCTTTTTCCATGTTCGGGAATCTGAGTGGAATGGTTCTCAGCATGCCAAGGGTTTTATTTGCTGCCGCGCGGGATAATGTTATTCCGCTAAAAAGTCTCGCCGGTGTTCACAAAGCATTTAAGACTCCGCACGTTTCAGTCATAGCATATGCTTCGCTGGGCTTTATTTTTGCATCTGCCGGTGAGTTCAGGCAACTTGCAATGCTATCAAGCGCTTCATATTTAATGATTTATCTCGGTGTGGTACTTTCTGTAATTAAATTCAGGCAAAATAGAATATCTGAACCTGGTTCCTTCAGGATACCAGGAGGTTATATTATTCCTGTTTTATCGGCCATCGCAATTATCTGGGTTTTATCAAATCTTCCCGCGAATGAACTGACAGCGATGGCAATTTTTGTAATTTTACTTGCAATTTTGTACTTTATTATCAGTTTTATTCAGAAGAAAACCTCTAAGCCATGAGATTGAAATATGTTTATTCTCACAAAATTCCCGGCGTATTAATCACATTTCTGTTACTGTCAGTTCTGGTATTTTCATGCTCAAAGAAGGATAAGAGTAACTGCTATATATGTACTACAACATATACAACAACAACTGATGTTCCGGTTACCGGATATCCTATGATTTTGACTGATGAAAAAGAATTGTGCGATATTACGCCTGAAGAAATTAAGGAATACGAGAGAACCTATACAGTAACCGAAACACCGGTTAATGTTGGAGGTATAATTTATTACGGTTATAAGACAACAACCTGCGTACCAGAATAGAGACTTTTCTTCTATAGGAGAATCTGCTTCGCCTCGTCGCTATATCTGATTTTATGTCAACCAGCAGAGTTGGGCGCTGACAAAGACAAACAGAAAGGAATTTGCTTTGACATAAAATCGTTACCGATATAGGACTCGGCTTCGCCTCGTCGCTATATCTGATTTTATGTCAACCAGCAAAGCTGGGCGCAAATTCCCTAAAAAAGCCTAATATTCCTATAATTAATATTATGTCAAATAGAACAAATAATAGTCAATAATAACATCAATCCGGGATCAAATGATTATTTAATGCTATCCCCCATACCGGCATGATAAAAAAAAAGGGAATCATAACCAGATTCCCTCCTGCTCTAATATTCTATTTATCCTTTACTTCTGTTCGAGTGTGCTAATTTTAGCTCTTACCTCGTCATATTTGTTATTGTAAGCCGGATCTTTCTGTTTTGCCCTGTAGTATAATTCAGAAAGTCTCCTGAGTGCATCGATATCGTTTGGATTGAGCTGGTTGGCTTTCTCCATATACGGGATTGCCTTGGCATAAACAATGTTTGCCTCGTCTATAGCCGCCGAGTATTTGTTGACATCCATAATTTCGTTTGCTTTCTGGTACATTTCAGCAGCTTTGTTAATATATGCTACTCCGAGGCCGTACTGAATATCAAACATATCTGACTTCAGCTCCACGGCTTTTGTCATTTCAGTTATGGCTTCATCATTTCTGTTCTGATTCAGGAACATTATTCCAGCAGCAAAATAGAGGCTGTAGTTATTCGGATCGACATCCTTTGCAATCCTGATATATTTAAGAGCTTCGTCATATTTACTGCTCTTGATGTAAAAATCAATAAGCTGCAGAGTCACGTTGTTATCACCGGGAAATTTATTGGGAAGGTCAAGCAGGTAATTTTCTGCCTTGATGGTATCTCCCAGACCCATATAGCATTCGTAGATCTGAATATGAGTAATAAGTCCCTGGTATTTTAAATCGGCGCATTTCTGGAAGTACTTGAGTGCCTCGTCATATTTCTTTGCATTTATAGCAGCAAGTCCTGCGTTGTAATACATCCCTGTATCCGGAACTCCGGCATATTTATCGCTTTCAGTGATTTCTATCTGAGCGGCAAATGATTTGAGTGCTCCCTCGAAGTCCTTTTCTTCGAACCTTTTGCCTCCCTGTGCATAAAGATTCATGGCAAGCGAATTATAGATCATATTTGTTATGATCTTTTTCTTTGTAGCTCCTTTTGTATCAAGCTGCATTGCCTTTTCGTATGAAGCATAAGCTTCTGCCAGGGGATCCTGAAAATATGAATTGAATTTCGGATTATCTGCCTCGAAGATAGCCTGGCACAATTTTCCTTTTGCAAAATACGTATTGAACCATACTTTCGATTTATCATTAGTAAGAGCCTGGTCCAGAGACTCTTTAGCTTTATCAAGGGCTCCCTGGTCAATGAAACTAAGGGCTGCTGTCACTTTACCTTTCTGTGCCGTGGCCCCTATCGAGATTATTACCGCTGCTAATATCAGAAAAAACTTTTTCATGATTATGATTTTTATTGTTTTTAATTGTCTTTAAAAATTTTCCAAATGTATAACTTTCATTATTAATCTTCAAATTCTTTGCCATTTTCCTCGGTAGACTGATTATTTTCATCCGGATCAACATTCTCGTCTTCGTTAATGTCCTCATTTACATCGTCATTAACCTCTACGCATGCCACGGATGCAATGGTATCATTTTCCTTCAGATTAATAAGTCTTACTCCCTGTGTGGCTCTTCCCATTACCCTGAGGGCAGAAACGGGGCTTCTCAGGATATTGCCGAACTGTGTTATTATCATAAGGTCGTCACTGTCGCTTACATCTTTAAGCGCGATCAGTGAGCCGGTTTTTTCGGTAATGTTTATTGTTTTGACTCCTTTGCCGCCTCTGTTTGTAATTCTGTATCCGTCAATATCTGATCTTTTGCCATAACCTTTTTCGGCAACGACGAGAATATCTTTTTCCTTTCCTTCCACGGTTATCATACCTATAACGAAGTCAGTCTTTTCATCAGCCAGTCTTATTCCCCTCACGCCCGAAGCGGTTCTTCCCATCGGTCTTACAGATGCTTCAGGGAAACGTATGGCACGTCCTGACCGGATTGCAAGCATGATATGATGCTTGCCGTTGGTCATTCTTGCTTCAAGCAGTTCGTCACCCTCCCTGACAGTTATTGCATTAACACCGCTTGTACGAGGTCTTGAGTAGGCTTCAAGCGATGTTTTCTTGATGATTCCTTTTGTAGTGCACAGAACTATGTAATTATTATTGATGTAATCGGAATCATTCAGGTCTTTCACATTGATGAATGCTCTGACATTATCATCCTGTTCTATGCTTATAAGGTTCTGCATTGCTCTTCCCTTTGATGTTCTGGAACCTTCAGGGATATTATACACTTTCAGCCAGTAGCACTTGCCTTTGCTTGAGAAAAAGAGCATGGTGTTATGCATTGTGGCTACATAAAGGTGTTCAATAAAATCTTCATCGCGTGTTGTTCCTCCCCTGGCGCCTGTTCCTCCCCTGTTCTGGCGCCTGAATTCCGTGAGAGGGGTTCTCTTTATATAGCCCATATGTGAAATGGTGATCACCATTTCGTCGTCGGCATAGAAATCTTCAGGATTGAATTCCTCTGCATTCGGAATTATCACAGTGCGTCTTTGGTCTCCGTATTTCTGTTTGATCTCAATAAGTTCATCCTTGATTATCTTCATCTGGAGGTCAAGGCTTGCCAGGACGCTTTTCAGGTACTCGATCAGAGCCATAACCTCCATGAATTCCGATCTCAGCTTCTCCTGTTCAAGTCCTGTAAGCTGCCGCAGTCTCATTTCCACAATTGCCTTTGCCTGGGTCTCTGAAAGGGTGAAACGTTCCATCAGCTTTTCCCTTGCCATGTCGGGAGTCTGTGATTTCTTGATAATTGCTATGACCTCATCAATATTATCGCTTGCAATTATCAGACCTTCAAGAATATGGGCTCTTTTTTCCGCCTGGTCAAGATCATATTTTGTTCTTCGAAGGACAATATCGTGACGGTGTTTGACAAAATAATGGATCAGCTCTTTAGTATTGAGTATTCTTGGCCGTCCTTTCACAAGTGCAATATTATTGACATTGAAAGTTGTCTGAAGTGAAGATAGCTTATAAAGATGGTTCAGGACAACGTTTGCGCTTGCATCTTTTTTGAGTATTATAACTATACGCATACCGTTGCGGTCTGATTCATCATTTATATATGAAATTCCCTCCAGTTTCTTTTCATTGATAAGGTCGGCTATCTTCCTTATCATTTCGGCCTTATTGACCATATAGGGTATTTCGGTAACCACTATGCATTCACGTCCGGAATGAGTCAGTTCAGTTTCAGTTTTTGCCCTCACCACAATACGTCCGCGGCCGGTCTCGCAGGCATCCCTGATCCCCATTTCTCCGTAGATTATACCTCCTGTCGGGAAATCCGGACCTTTAATATATTTCAGCAGTTCGTCGGTTGTGATGTCATTATTGTCAATATATGCAACAGTTGCGTCGATTATTTCGGACAGGTTATGCGGAGGCATGTTTGTTGCCATACCGACGGCAATCCCGGATGTGCCGTTGACAAGCAGATTGGGGATCCTTGTCGGGAGTACGACAGGTTCTGAAAGAGAATCGTCGAAATTAGGCTGAAAATCAACGGTTTCCTTTTCGATATCTGCAAGCATTTCTTCGGCTATTTTCCTGAGTCTTGCCTCTGTATACCTCATTGCTGCGGGGCTGTCGCCGTCAACAGATCCGAAGTTTCCCTGTCCGTCGACCAAAGGGTAACGAAGGGACCATTCCTGGGCCATTCGCACCATAGCTTCATAGACTGAGGAATCGCCGTGAGGATGATATTTCCCGAGCACCTCCCCTACTATTCTTGCCGATTTCTTATAGGGTTTATTTGACTGTACTCCAAGTTCCGACATACCGAACAGCACACGCCGGTGAACCGGTTTAAGACCGTCCCTCACATCAGGTAATGCCCTGGAAACGATGACAGACATCGAATAATCGATGTATGCCGACTTCATTTCCTCCTCAATATTTACCTGAACTACCCTTTCTCGCTCTGTCATAAAGTATTATCAATTAGTAAGTTATATAATGCAGATCCCAGTTGGGGATTTGAACTACGAAAATAGTGAATATTTGGGTATTTTTGACCAGTTCCGGTTGTGAATTTTAAACATCCATTGTTCATAAATGGGCATGATAATTGCCATACTTATATTACGGCATGATATACCTTTGAAATCCGGGTTAATGTGTATTTTTGTCTCATGGCATCTGCCAGATTGACGGGGAAGACGGAAAAAAAGGAGTTTGGTATATAAATATATGGATTCACAGTTTTCACAGCGGGTAAAAGATATCCTGAGTTACAGTAAGGAAGAGGCTATCAGGTTGGGGAACAGTCATATAAGTCCCGAGCATCTTTTTCTTGGCATTCTCAGGGATGGGGAGGGCACAGCAGTTGAGATACTTCTAAATCAGGGCATTGACCTGAAGGTGCTTAAGGGATCGCTGGAAAAGAGCATAAAGGTTGAAAGCCCCGTACCTGTCGCGGACCATGAGGTAATACCATTGCTGAGAAGCACCGAACGGATCCTTAAGCTGGTATATCTTGAAGCCAAAGCACTAAAAAGCAACACTATAGAATCGGAGCATCTTCTTCTTGCAATTTTAAAGGATGAAAATGCTCTCGTCACCAGGTTCCTTTCGGAAATGGATATAGATTATCAGCTGGTAAGACGCGTGATTGAAAATGAGTCGCCCAGGGCCAGGGCTGACTATCCAAAGGATGAAGATGATGAAGGCCAGGGATTCGGAGCCCCGGGGAAAGGTCAGTCAGCTGCATCCTCTGCAAAACCCACTTCTGATACCCCGGTGCTTGATAATTTCGGCATCGATCTTACAAAGGCAGCTGATGAAGGCCGGCTCGATCCTGTAGTAGGAAGGGAACGTGAGATTGAAAGGCTTGCACAGATACTTTCAAGAAGGAAGAAGAACAATCCGGTGTTAATCGGCGAACCGGGTGTTGGTAAATCGGCCATAGCTGAGGGGCTTGCCCTCCGGATTACCAAAAAGAACGTGTCAAGGGTGCTCTTCAATAAAAGAGTTGTCGCTCTCGACCTTGCTTCAATTGTTGCCGGAACGAAATACCGTGGGCAGTTTGAGGAAAGAATGAAGGCAATCCTTAATGAGCTTTCCAAGAATGATAATATCATCCTTTTCATTGATGAGATACACACTATCGTAGGGGCAGGAGGTGCAACAGGCTCACTTGATGCAGCCAACATGCTGAAGCCGGCGCTTGCACGCGGCGAAATTCAGTGCATAGGGGCCACTACTCTAGATGAATACAGGCAGCATATAGAAAAGGACGGGGCACTTGAAAGAAGATTCCAGAAGGTTCTTGTCGAACCTACTACCATCGAAGAGACTATAAATATCCTTAACAATATCAAGGAGAGATACGAGGAACACCATAATGTTATTTATACACCTGATGCCATCGATGCTTGCGTGAAGCTCACAAACCGGTATATATCCGACAGGCACCTCCCCGACAAGGCTATAGATGCCCTCGATGAATCCGGATCAAGAGTTCATATATCGAATATTGTTGTGCCTGAAAAGATTCTGTCGCTTGAAAAACAGCTTGAGGATACAAAAAAGGAAAAGATGATGGCTGTCAAGAACCAGAATTTTGAAAAAGCTGCAAGCTTCCGCGACAGGGAAAAAGATCTCCTCGACATGATCGAAGTGGAAAAGAAAAAATGGGAGAAGGAACTCGCTGTGAATCGTGAAACAGTTGATGCGGAGAAGGTTGCAGAGGTTGTTGCAATGATGACTGGAGTTCCTGTTCAGAGAATTGCCCAGACAGAGGGCACCCGTCTTCTTAAAATGGCCGAGGAACTGAGAGGAAGCGTTATCGGCCAGGATGAAGCTATCCACAAAGTTGTGAAATCGATCCAGAGAAACAGGGCTGGGCTGAAAGATCCCAACAAGCCGATCGGGACATTCATTTTTCTTGGTCCTACAGGGGTTGGAAAAACTCAGCTGGCCAAGGTACTTGCAAAGTTTCTGTTTGATACAACAGATAATCTTGTCAGGATCGATATGAGCGAATATATGGAGAAATTTTCCGTTTCAAGGCTCGTCGGCGCTCCTCCCGGATACGTAGGATACGAGGAAGGCGGCCAGCTTACGGAGAAGGTGAGAAGAAAACCGTATTCTGTAGTCCTTCTCGATGAGATTGAAAAAGCACATCCTGACGTCTTTCATATACTTCTTCAGGTGCTGGATGAAGGCCAGCTTACAGACAGTCTTGGCCGCCGGGTCGATTTCAGGAATACAATAGTAATACTTACATCTAATATCGGTACCAGGCAGATATCAGAATTCGGACGCGGTGTAGGTTTCGATACACAGGCAAAAAAACAGTCGCGTGATGAGCAAAACAAGAGCATCCTCCAGAAGGCTCTCCAGAAGACTTTTGCCCCGGAATTCCTAAACAGGATCGATGATGTGATAATGTTCAATTCGCTGGGTAAAGAGGAGATAAACCAGATAATTGACCTTGAGCTCAGAGGACTATATGACAGGGTCAAAGCACTGGGTTATCAGCTTAAGATTGCAGCAGCAGCAAGGGATTATATTGCCGAAAGAGGTTTTGACATCACGTATGGAGCAAGACCTCTGAAGAGAGCAATCCAGAAATATCTTGAGGATCCGATGGCAGAAGTCCTGATAAAAGCCGGTCCGAGTGACGGAGATGTGATCAGTGTGGGATTTAATGCTGCCAAATCGGAGATAAAGATCAGGATCCTTAAGAAGAAGGATGCGGATAAGGCGGAAGAGGCCGAGGATTAACCACCGCCCTTTGATATCCTGCCCACCTATCCCCAAAACGCACCAATCCCCCATCCCCCCAAAAGGGGGGCTATAAACCCACAAAGATGATTGTATCAGAAAAGGGTTTTAACCCCCCTTCAGGGGGGCAGGGGAGTTCCAAACAGATCAAAATCAGCGGATTGAGTGATAATAATGTCGTAGAAATTACCTGCGGTGAGATTATAATCAACAGGTATCAGCACCTCCTGGTCGACCTCGGGACTGTCGAATTCAGTTCGTCCGGCAAAAAAATCTCCCTCCCTCCTGTCGATGATCACTTTCAGTATTTTTCCGATATACCTTTCATTAAGCTTAGCCGATATCGACTGCTGTAACTCCATGAGTTCCGAAACCCTTGACGATTTAACTTCATCGGGGACTTCATCCTTATAATTATTGTATGAGAAAGTATCCTCTTCATGGGAATATGCAAAAACACCAAGCCGATCGAACCGGAATTCCCTGATGAACTCCTTAAGCTCCAGGAACTCATTTTCCGTTTCTCCCGGGTGGCCGGCGATGAGAGTGGTCCTGATTGCAGCATCAGGCAGTTCCTGTCTCAGCAGGTTAAGAATCTGTTCAGTTTCTTTCCTGTCGTGAGACCTCTTCATCAGTGAGAGCATTTTATCGCTGATATGCTGGACGGGGATATCAATATACCGGCAGATACGCGGATTGTCCCTGATGATGCTAATGAGGTCCTCCGGAAAATTTGCAGGGTAAAGATAATGAAGCCTGATCCATTCAAATGAACCTGTCTTAAGCAGCTCTGTAAGAAGTTCCGGCAGTTTTTGCTTCTTGTACAGATCGAGTCCGTAATAGCTCAGATCCTGGGCAACGAGTATCAGCTCCTTTACACCCATTCCCGCAAGATTTATTGCTTCTTCAACAATATCCTCAATCTTTCGTGAAATACATTTCCCTCTTATACCCGGTATGGCGCAGAAGGCGCATGTTCTGTCGCATCCTTCAGAAACCTTGAGGTACGCAAAATGACCCGGGCTGGTCAGAGTTCTTCCGTTGCGAAGTTCATTCCTGAATTCAATTTTCAGTTCACCAAGGATATCCTGCAGGCTGTGAACTCCGAAATACCTGCTGACTTCAGGAATCTCTTTCCTGAGTTCATTCATGTATCGTTCGGACAGACAGCCAATAACATACAAATTCCTGATTTGTCCCGATTCCTTTGCTTTTACGTAACGAAGTATGGTATCAATGCTTTCTTCCTTTGCATCATTAATAAATCCGCAGGTATTTATTATGACGGTCTCTGCATTGAGATCATCAGAATTGTGGGCTATTGAATAGCCTCCCGCGCGTATCTGCCCGAGAAGCTTCTCTGAATCCACGATATTTTTTGAGCAGCCGAGCGTTACTACATTGATCTTTTTCTTTTTCATAAGAGCGCCTTGCTTCGTGATAGACAGGCTTCAGGAACTGAACAAGGTGTCGACGAATTCGACAGGATTGAATACATGGAGATCTTCCATTTTTTCTCCTATTCCGATGTATTTCACAGGAATGTTGAACTGATCGCAAATGCCTATCACCACACCGCCCTTAGCCGTGCCGTCGAGTTTTGTAACAACGATACCAGTGACATTCGTCGCAGCGGTGAATTGTTTTGCCTGCTCAAATGCATTCTGTCCTGTTGAACCATCTAGTATTAGCAGCACCTCATGCGGAGCACCGGGAAGCACCTTCTCCATCACTCTCTTTATCTTGGACAATTCTGTCATCAGGTTTATTTTATTATGAAGTCTCCCGGCAGTGTCGATAATTACGACATCATATTTGCCGGACACGCCAGATCTAACGGTATCATATGCAACAGAAGCCGGGTCTGCTCCCATTTGCTGCTTTATCAGGGATGCACCCGCCCTGTCGGCCCATATCTGGAGCTGATCAATGGCTGCAGCCCTGAATGTATCTGCAGCACCAAGCAGGACTCTTTTGCCGGCATTTTTATACTGCCATGCAAGCTTGGCAATAGTTGTTGTTTTTCCTGATCCGTTAACGCCGACGATCATGATAACGTGTGGAACATTCATCTGAGCTTTAGCGGTATCTGGTTGCTGACACTGTTCTCCGTGTCCCAGGAGAGCAATTATTTCTTCCTTCAGTATTTTATTCAGCTCACTGGTATTGAGGTACTTATCTCTTGCAACCCTGGCTTCAATCCTTTCAATTATTTTAAGTGTCGTTTCAACACCCACATCGGATGATACAAGAACCTCTTCAAGGTTGTCGAGGACCTCCTCATCAACTCTGGATTTTCCGATAACGGCTCTTGATAGTTTTGTGAAGAAGCTCTCCTTAGTCTTCTCAAGACCCCTGTTGAGATTCTCCTTTTTTTCCCTGGAAAAAAAATCCAGCAAGGCCATAATTCTTGAATTTTTCTGTGATCAAATATAAAAAAAGCTTTCTTCAGCTGTGAAGAAAGCCCTGATTATCTTCTGTCGGATTGTCTTTTACTTTTTGTTGAAAAAGTCCTTGATATGGTCATTATGGACTATTCCTTCCTTGAACTGGTAGGAGCCTGTCTTTTCAGATTTGGTCATCTTTATGCATTTTGTAAAGAGGCGGCCGGAACCCGTTTTCATTGTTGCAACTACTTTCTTTGCCATAGTATTATATGTTTACTTGATTTCCCTGTGAAGAGTATATTTTTTCAGTACCGGATTATATTTCATTCTTTCAAGCCTGTCGGGAGTGTTCTTCCTGTTCTTTGTGGTAATATAACGCGACATTCCGGGCAGACCGCTCTCTTTATGTTCGGTACATTCCAGAATTATCTGCTGCCTGTTCCCTTTTGTCTTTTTAGCCATCTTTCAATCTTATTAATAATTCACGATGTAACCTTTTTCCTTTGCTTCCTTCAATGCTGAAGCGAGTCCCTT
>Ga0172364_10001422_pt1 | contig 18361 bp, 9 predicted proteins | sample LakKivSesite10cm_FD_114545 | JGI IMG/M metagenome (GOLD analysis project Ga0172364, IMG submission 114545) | Sediment microbial communities from Lake Kivu, Rwanda - Sediment site 10cm | ecosystem: Environmental > Aquatic > Freshwater > Lake > Sediment | place: Rwanda: Western Province, Lake Kivu... | reverse complement strand
TTACTATTCCTGGTACTAAATTAAATGGATTGGTTGGTAGTATTGAATTTTTAGATACTACTCCTGGGGTTGTTGAGTGTTGTGCTAATGTGCCTGCTGACCATATTAGTGAGACTGTTAAGGATGAGGTGCCTAGGACGGAACAAGGACCTTGCGTTTGTCCAGATACGGTTGGCTATACGTCAGTATATCTGAGTGCTACTTTCTATAATGAAAATGGTGGTCCTGCTTATATTCCTCAGGAACAGTGTGGTTGTGATTCTGAGTTTGTTTCACGCGGTGCTGTACTTTCACCGGATAATAATCGTAACTGCTTCTGGACTGGATCTGTTTACAATAAATATTTCCTTGCGGTGGTATATTATGATACTCAACAGTGTATTTGGATTACTGAGTTGTGGTGTGCTGATAATCTAATTTGGCAGGGTTCTAGTGATACTCGGTTTGGTGATTATACTTCTACGTACGGTAATTGGTGTTCTGGTATTGATCATAGCACTATTGTAGATGCTTCTGATTACTGGGAAGTATTCCCGCAGAATTAGTTTTTAGCGGTTTTTAAATAAATAGATTCAAATATATCCTGAAGGGAAAATGGAGAATAAGTCTATGTCAGTACTAAAAAGTGCTGTTCGTACTCACCCGCCACTTGCTACAAAAACAAGATTAGAGACAAGGATTGATACTGCTTTAGCTTTAAATGAGGGTATGTTCGACAAATTTATTGAAAAGCCAAAAGGTAAGAAGTCAAAAGAAGAAATAATACAAGCACCTGGATCAATGACTACCCCAGAAAGAACGATAACCACAAATCCTAGTGCATTAGTTAAGAAAGGAAAACAGAGAGTATATCATACACGTAATGGTAAGAAGATGTTGTATTACGCCAGTGAACAAACTGATGGAACATATTTGCTTTATGCTGAACGACCAGATAGACCAGATCTGGTATATGCTGGGTGGATGATCGACTTAAGCCAGATGGACGATAAGACTAAGGAATATTATGAAGCTGATCAAGATTTTCTATTATCAATTTATTATAGGAATAAATTAACTGATCCAGATGCTAAAGCCAGATGTGAGCTTGCCAATAGTTATGTTAGTGACAATAAGAAGGGTATAGCTAGTAATGATGATAACCAGATAGAAATCGCTGTTAATAAACTTGCTGAAATGCAGAATTACCCATATGTAGCTCCATTTGTTAAGAAAGGTATTGATCTCTTAAAGAATAAGTATAAGGCATACCAGACTGCTACAATGACAGATGATACTGTTATTAATAATGGTACTCAATATGATAATGGATATATTTATCCTAAATTCGTGTCTCCGCTCGGTCAATTGTTTATTGCATTCTTTGATAAGAATGGTAAGGTAGCCTCCATAGATAATGATGAATTAGATGTTGTGTTGAATATTAAGTCGAAAGATGGAAAGGTAACTCCTTTCAGACTTAATATGGTCCCAGATAATAGGGCTATACCATCAAAAACTGGTGAAATAGTTTCAAATGAGATGTATAGTCACATATTTGTTGGTAGTGATGAAGATCTTAAGGGTGCGATAGCGGTTGATGGTGAGATTATCGGTTTGAGTGTTGCTTCTGCTCAGCCTACTAAGAAGAATGTGTCGTTTCATACTGTGATAGGTAAACAACTCCTTAAGATGCAGGGTGGTTTATATGGTTTAGATGATGTACTATATGATCAGATTAATACTACTATTAAGTCTGATAGTATTAGTAGTTTAAAGAATGTGTTGAGGATATTTGCTGATAAGAAGGAGAAGATCCCAAATACAGTTAAAGAGATAAAAGATAAGATTATAAAATATGAGTCAAATCTAGATTCTCTTAAGAAATCTGAGAATGTATCTGAGAAGACTAAGGAAAAGATTAGTGATTATGAATCAGAGATAGAAGGATTAAAACGTTCAATTGAGAGATACCAGATATTATATAGTGAAATTGGTGAATTATTTGAATTGCTTAAGCAATATCCACTTCCGGAGGAAGTGGCATCTGTTCCTAGTCAGTCTAAGAATATTAAGTTCGAAATTAAACAAGTTGCTCGTAATATCAGTCCTGAAGTTGAAGAGAAGATGCAGAAGACGCGTAAACAGCTTACTAAGCTTGAGAACATCAGTAGGAATTATAATAGTCTAATTGGTTTATTGAAGATTACGCTAGATTTAGGTACTAATCTGCTTACTAAAGAGAATTTGGAAGAGGTAAAGGCTCTAAATAAGACATATATTGAGGGTAGGGATGCTATTGCGGCTGAGAGATATAATATTAGTCCAGTTGCTGATGATAGTTATGAGAGGAATAAACAGTTAGATGAGAAGCGCGATAATTTAGAGCTTGAGATTATTAACGAATTATTTAAGGTTTATACTAAGGCAGCTGCTGAAAAGCCTGAGACTAGGACTGAAGGTCCTTCTGGGAATGCAAAATTCCTTGGCGCATTCTTCTCAGCTGCTAATAATTTGAAGCAGAAGAAAGTCAAAAAGGCAAAACCTGGCAAGGAAAAGCCAGAAAAGACAGAACAGTCTATAGATGCTAAAATTATGGAGCATCAACGCCATATTTTATCTGGCATTGAGACATATAAACATCAATATAATAGTGCTAAAGATAAGTCTAATATGGCAGACCCTGAGTCAGTACGTAAGGCTTGTAGTGATTACATTAATGCATTACTCGAATTCGCTAAGGAATATAAGGCAGGTAAGGCAGTTGAACCACCAAAGGCTTATTGGAAGGATGGGAAGTTTACACCAGAATCTACTAATGCTGATCCTATTCCTGGTGTACCTCCATTCCATTTCGAAGGAGCATATGGTACCGGTAATTTCATAAAATATGTCTTCATGGATAGTTCTGCGGTGGCTGCTGGTGAGCCGACTGGCGGTGGCGCTAAAATTAATCAAAAGGTGTATAATGAATTCTTAGCTTATACTAAAGATCCTGAAATTAATACATTAGAACAAAGACCTAGAAAATTAGTGAAAGATAAGCGTGACTTTGATGAATTAATGACACTGGTAAGCAGTAGTCAAGCGCCTGAATTGAATCCTAGTTTGGATGATCCAGATGTTAAGCGGATTGTCGCTAAGATTAATGATGGCGAGACATTAAAGCACCCGATTCCGTTTACATGGCTAAAGCCTGGTATTTGTTTCATCCTTGATATAATGGCAAAATTCTATATTCCAAATACTGATAAGAAAGAAACATTCAAAGAAACTAATAAACTTAGATATTATCATATATATGAGTATCTGAAGAAGCAATATGAACATGGTGGTATTAGATTTAATGTTGAAGCAGCAACTGGCACTTTTAGTAGAGGGGCAGACGTAGGTGCAATTAAAGCAAGCCCTGGCCTCAGTAAAGTTGGTACTAAGATCATAAGTTTTGATACATTTGATTTCTTACCGTTACCACGTAGATGGTATGAAGCACATAAATATGTTATTTATTTAGGCGGTATTATTAAATCTGAGACTGGTGAATTTGACACTGGTAGACCAAGATTGATTACCGCTAATGATATGCGGAAGTATGGTGTTTATGTTGCGTCCAAGGATGAGTTACAGAAGTCCGTCGAGAAAGGCGAAGAGAAAGCACAAAAAGAAGGCAAGTCTATTAAGAATAAGTTTGTGTCATTAATTAAGATGGTTAAACCTGAGAAATCTAGGAAGATCGAAGCACCTCAGGTAACTGCTTCTCCTGAAGATTATCTCAGTTCAGAAGTTAGTTCAGCGCTAACTAAACAGAAGGCTGAGAAAGAGAAGAAAAAGACTCCTCAGTCAGGAGGGTTATTAAGTAAATTCTTAAAGAAGGAAGATAAGGATTTTTCTGTTGAATTTAGCTTGATCGAGGAATAATAATGAGCGACGCTGTTGGTGCTCTCCCAATTGAGCCATTTGATGGACAAACAGTATTAGATGCTTATGGTGTAGTTTGGCAGTATAAAGCGGATAAGGATTATTGGATTTCAAATGGTAAAGTAAACAAGATACCAGTAGCTTCACTAACATCTAACGGCTTATTCTCAAAACAGCAAAAAGCATTTCTTGACACAATCCCAGTCAAGGGTGGTGGGTATGCTCTCTTCTTAAAGCCATTAACAGCACAAAGGACTACCAGTAATCCAGATAATTTATTACATGGTAAGATTAAGTTTATTAGCGAATCATTAAATTTGAATTGTGTTGATTCCGATGGTGACTTAATAAAAGGTGATCAATGTAGAGCATTTTATGAAACTAAGGACGATCCTCCTGGTATTGATATGAGTTTTACAGACGCATTTTTGGAAAATTTCTGCGTAGAAATACCATCTATACCAGGTCCGCAAGGATATCCTGGTGATGTTGGTGATCAGGGTATTCCTGGTACTGGCGATGGTCCTCAAGGTGCGACTGGTGATGCTGGTAAAGACGCTACTAATAGATATATTTTGTCAGGTGTAAAGATCGTAGAGAGTGATGATTTTTATGAATCTGTAATTGTTGATGCGTCGTTAGATAATGGTGATTTGGTATTGAAGCGTGGTACATTGAATACTCAAGGTACTGTTTCAGCATCTAAGGTAGTAGCTAGAAGACTTTTAAGGGATATGATATTTGGCGCATGTTTTGATTATACTTTGAAGAATGTTCCTTGCTCAGTTTCTGATCCTAATACAGAATATTCTGAATTAGATGTCGACAACCCAACAGTGTTATTCTTCCCATCCCATTATAAACCAGAGAATGCGCAGAATGCTCCTGAGATTGATGGTTATCAGACTACAAGAGCTAAATTATCTGATGCTGTTGATGAACTTATTGCTTATTACCAGAATCAATTAGCTATTGCAGAGACTACTTATAATAAACAGATTAATGATTTCTTGTCGGCTAAGGATAGTGAAGCTAGGAAGCTTTTGGACGAGATGTTGCAGGAATTATTCTCATTGGAATCTAAGGAGACGCCAGAATTTTGTATCGGTATTAATAAGAGTTGCGATCCAACTAGTAACTTCTATAATGAGAATTATACACCATATAATGGTATTAAGGATGATCCGTCTATAGTTGATCTTCTTGGGACTTCCGGTTCGGCTAATACTCGTGTTGATTTGCTCTATACAGAAGAAATTACTGCTGACCAAGCACCAAGATTCTCATATGTTCCGACAGATCCATTTACGATGCCTGGATCTGTCGCTGGTGGTATTATAACTCCAACATCGTGTGGTAATGTAACAGACAATGGATGTTGGTTACAGTTCGATAATGGCGTGTTGTCCTTTGTAGCTAATGGGACATATATTCCTGAGGGTACTGTAATTTATACTGGTAAGTATCAGTGTGGTAAATTACCGCCTAAGATTAGGACTTCAACTAATCCTGATCCTCATAATGCTACTACCCAAGCTATTATTGCTCAATTGATGGCTGAGGTACCACCTAATGTTATTGAAACATTAAAGGTAGAGAATGGTTTCTCATCTTCACATGTTATTGCTGATTGGTATCAGCAATGGTCTGGTAATTTGAAGACTAGCTTACAGAATGCTAATATTGTTTATCAACAGAAGAAGTTGCATTTCTCACAAACCAGTACTGAATTCCCTGCTGGGATTTACTTATTCGTCTATGAGGGTGGTGGCTTTACCCAGCCGAGGTTAACTAGGGGTGAGCTTCACGGCCTTGATACACAGGATTCTGTTTTGGTTAATGGTGCTTTCCAGAATTATTGGGTAGGCAATGAAGTTTCAGTCGGTACTAATCCTGAGAGAGATGTTTTTATTCTTAATCCTTATGATAGGTCCATGGTTGATGTTTTCCAAAGTAGGATTTGTAGTACCGGTGTTGGTCTTGAGATAGGCTGGGTACCAACTAATTATGATGGTGGTCTTGCATCTAATTATTTTAGTCTTCCGACTAGTTATATTGCTAAAGTAGCTGCTGACACTACTCAATTCCAAGTTCCTTTAGCATATCATGACCCTTATAATCTGAATTATACATCTGGTATTGATTGGCATGAATTTCCAGTAGCTGGTTCTGGTACTGATGATATTTATGAATTACAGAAAACTTATATGGACGGCGCATGGTCTGGTAGGATGTTAATTTTCCAGACTGCTCAGCCTGGTTTCTTCTTCTCTCGTGTCAAGACTGCCGTTTCCTTCCTGAATTTATTTGGTTCATTCATTCAACCTGAAGTTGAAATTTTGGATGGTAACTCTTACTCTAAGAATCGTGCGATAATTTACGATTATGATAGGTGGTCGCCACCAGTTTTGAATGCAAGACCGGATGCTGTTGGCTCTATTAAATTAAATATAGCAAGAGTGGTGACTACATGAGCATACCATTTCCTCCAGATCCACAGAATGGAATTATAGTAGAAGTAGATCCAGGTATTTATTATCAATATGATAAATCATCTAAATCATGGATTAGATTGCAGGGGTTCAATCAATTTATTAATGTTGCTACTCCATATGATGATGGTTTAATGTCTAAAGAAGATTATATTAAATTAAATGGATTATTAAATCCACCACCAAATACTTCTATTACTTCTGATGATTGTGATTTCACATTTAGACAAGGATTCTATGGATTCAGATCAATTGATGAGGATATTATAATTGAAGTCGAACTTGATTTATATGGCCAGAATGATGTATATACTAAGTCTGTTTTTAAAATTCATGAGAATACTTATGGTATTAATTTTAGGACTAATATTGAGAAGTTGGTCTATGAATTAAATCGGCGTGGTTTGATTAAACAGGAAAAGATTCCAGGACCACAGGGTAAACAGGGCAAGCGTGGTCCAAAGGGTATTAATAATCTCGATACAGGTCCAGTGGGTAAGACTGGTCCTTCTGGGAATAATGCTGCTTGGCCTTTCGATCTTGTAGAGGATACTTCTGCTAAGCTTACTGCGCCTGGTCGTGGTATTGTTGATGTTACTACTGAAGAGATTTCTCCTGATGAGAATTATTTGGTTATAACAAAAGGTAATGTTGGTAATTTCCAATACTGCCCTGAGAAGCTTAAACCGTCCAATGTTAGAAGTCCATGGTTGTTAGTTGTTGATGAACGACCAGAGACTATAAAGGTTTTGAAGGAATGCGGTACGACTACTGTTGGTCGTTGTAATAATGAGTTATGTGGTGCTGATACTAAACCTATTAGATATTGCACTACTAAGTTATATTATGTAGATATGACTTATATTGAGGATCAGGTTAAGGAGAGGTTTGAGGAATTATTAGCTGAGATGAAGGCTGCTAAAGAGAAGATTGTTAATGACTGGTTGAATACTATGATTAAGATTTTTGAGGAGGTTAAGAAGTCTGTTTGTTGTGCTACTCAGAATGCTATTAGTAAGCAGGCTAATAGAGCTATGAGGGAGAGGATTGAGGAGCTTCGGATTCAGGCTGCGCAAGCTGATTTAAAGCTTGTTCTTGGTTTTGCTCGCGATGCTGCTTATAATTTCAATATTTGTAAGGGTAATAAGACTGTACCAGTTGAGGAACCACCAATTAGGCCAAAAGTTTGTCCAGTGTCTGTAAATGGTTGTGATTATCCGCCAATGAGACCACCTGGGGGGCATCCGCTTAAGAGTTTCATGTCTAATATTAGTAGAGCAATTGATTCATGTGCTGACGTTGAGACATTTGTTCTAGATTGTAAGAACAATATTGGCGAACCAACGGGCGTCTATAAAGATGTCCCATCTGGTGATTATTATATTAATATTTCTATATGTTGTAATTATGATACTTTATATAAAGTGTATAATATGCCTTTGGCCGTTGTATACTCTCAAGATGGTTCAAATAAGACTCTATATACATCTGATGATAGTGGATTCTCTGATTTGAATGATGCTAATAATGCTTATTGTGGCTTGAGTTTGAAATTTAGGCATGATGGTGGTCCTATGGCTATGTATATTAATAGTTCTAATGGTAGTGGTATTGTTACAGCTACACTTAAAGATGCTACTTGTGTTGAACAATCTATAGCTTGTGCAACTGCTCCAGTATTCCCAACTGGCGATCCAGGTGCCCCTGATCAAATTACTTGTGATGTTGATGCTCAAACTGTCCAATGGTATGAGGCTGGGTGGAGATCTGGTGCGTGCTGTGGTGTTTGGTTGACCGCTGGTGGACAACAATGGATTATTGTGAAGCGATCTTTAGAAAATGATACTACGTGTGGTGGTGGTGCGTCCCCGAATGAGCCTTGTTATATTGCTGCTATGGATAAGACTCAGACTCATCCTGCATATGCATTTCCAACTTTAGATGGTAATGAATTTATTGGTAAGCCAACGTCTGTTCAGACGATGGTTAGAGATATGGATTTGGAAACTGAGATTATGAGTAAATTATATGATGATCAATATCAAAAGATTGTTGGTGATCCTAAGTCTAATCTTGAGTCTATTCTATTCCCAAGTAATCTTGTGTAAATATTAATGTGGAATATCAGATAAGATATAGTCAATTTTGTTCGTTAGCAAGGGAACATAATTTTCATGTTTGGTTAGCTAAGAATAATCCGGATTGTTATCAAGAATTGTTAGATCATTTATCATTCTCGACTGGATGTAAATCTAATGCGGCAAAGATGAAGGTTATTGTTGATAAGCTGAAATCTGCTGGTCTTTTTGATAATTTAATTGATTTTTTGAAAAAACATTTTCCTCTGACTGTTACAGAGGAAGATTCTAGCAATAATGTTCAATCTGTTATTGGCGATACTGTTGTTGTTGAATCTATTAAAGATAAAGAGGTTTTTAGTTATTATAATCCAAAGTTATTAACTTTTCCTCATAAAATTATACTTGAGAATGATAATCCTGATGTTCTTAAGAAGGATCTTATGGATTTCTTAATTGATAAAGTATCATATGATTTTGTGTTTATTGGTAATAGAGTATTTGTTGAATATTTTCATAGGAAATATTCAGAGGAATCTACGAAGATTGATAAGAAATCAAGGGAGATATTCAAATATAAACTTAGGAAAGGTTTAACTCATGGCCAAGCCGATCAAGATAATCCGTAACACCAAGATCGTTGCTGGCACGCCTTGTCAGACCGGTAGGTGCCATGAGAACGCCATCAGAACAGCCTCCAAGGGAGTAAAGCAATGCCGACCAAAGCCGAAATGAATGAGATTTTGAATTCTATCGATGAATTCCCACATAGTGATTTATATGACGATAATATAATTTTAGAAGGTATTGTTATTTCTGAGGATATGACTATTACTGAGTCTCAGATTATTAATGAAGGTATTATGTCTTGGCTCGGCAAGAAGATCGGTGGTGGCATTGGCGATTTCTTCATGGGTGCTTTCAAGGATTTGATTGATTCATACGGGCGTGCTTATGGCACTAATCCTGACCAAGACCCTGAAGCTGCTAAGGCTTTCTTTGGCGTTGATGGTGTTAAACAGTTGATGCAGTTCATGAATGGATATGCTAAAGATTTAAATTCTATTGCTACTAGGTCTAAGGCTTTCTTGAAATTAGATCCTGGCGCTGGTGATAAGATTAAGAATATTTTGAAGGTTGCTATTAAGGATGGTCAAGCTGTTATGTCTGGTTATGCTGCTAAGATTAAGGAGGATATGAATAAGCAGTTTGATACTGAGGCTGGTAAGATGGGTGGTGGCGCAGGTGCGGGAGCAGAAGCGCCAGCCGAGGCAAAGCCCGAAGAGAAACCAGCAGAAGCACCAGCCGGGGCCGAGAAGCCAGCCGAAGCCGCAGCTCCAGCAGCCCCAGCCCCAGCAGCCCCATCCGCGAAGAAACCAGTCGCAGAGATGACACCTGAAGAACGAGCAGCAGCCGCAACAGCAGCCAAAGCAAAGAAAGAATCAACACCAGCTACGGAAAGCCGCAACTTCAATAAATTAAGTGGATCAGGCATCGAATTACTAATTGAAAAGGTTAAATAAAGCACTAACAGCATCATTATTGTTACTAACACTAATATATTTATCATATCCAAGAATATTACCTACTGAACTATACTTATCAACACATATCTCTATAACCCGTAAACCGCAAATAGAAGCTAATAGAGATATACCGTCTCCACGCCCAATAGCCGCCTTACATTTACTAATCAAGTATAATTGTTGAGAAATGTCAAATTTAGTTCCATCTTGACAAGACTGATAAGATAATCCAGATAGGTTGCAGACGCCTATATGTTTTGACCTGGTGGCGTATATGATGTCTTGTACGCCTTCAACATTGCCGATAATTAATCCTATTTTGAAATCCGATATTAATTTATCTATAATTGGGTATGGTTTAATATTAAATGATAGTGATTTATTATATTCTTCAAATCCTGAATTAATCATATATTGGTCTAATATTATATGTGTCTGTAGCATGAGTTCTGGGTATTGTAATGCTAATTTTGGATTTGGCATTAACCATCTATATTCCTTCTTTAACATATATTCCCTATATTTATAACGGAATTTATAATCTATCTTGAATGGGAATAATTTATCTATAAATGGTTGGTTTTCAAATAATGGGGATATTTTTTGATCTATTAATAATATAGTATGGTATCCATTTTGTTTTAGATTTTTGAGACATATTGCCGCGTATATTGCGTCGGTTAGGTTTCCTGCTTCGATTAATAGGATTGGATTGTTTTTATCCTTGATGTATTCCTCTATTACCTGAATGATTTCTTTAAATTCTGTCATTTTATTTATATAATAGCAAAGATATTAAAGGACTAAGGAGATAGTCATGGCATTTAGGGATGAGTTAAGTAAGAAATTAGGTCTTGAAGCTGCAGTTGTGACTAGAAAGAAACCAGTGCCACCTGGTTCTATTGCTAGCGATGTCCCAATCGAAAATCCACAACCGAAGCCGCGTAACCAGCCAATGGGTGATATATCTCGTACGACTGGCCCTCTTAAACCAGAGAGTATGCCTAAGAATATTCGCCTTGAGGAAGAAGATATCGATATTGATAAATATTTGGCTGATTCGCCTATTGAGGAGGTATCGCAGGAACCGGAGGCTACGCAGGAAGAGGAGCCAGCTGAAAATCTACTTGATTCTGTTCCTCCAGAACAGCAGCCGAGTCCAGCTACTGGTCTAGATACTGAGGCGGATGTGTTAGAGCAGACCAAGAATAAACCAAATGATACTATGGACGAGCAGTCTGAGTCTTTGACTGCTTCGGCTGACGTTGTAAAGAAATTAGATGATCTTATCAAAAATTGGAATAATACTGCCGAGGAATTAGGGTTAACAGATCCTACGATTAAGGTTATTGAGCTTGATTCTAAGGATGAGGCTGGTAAAGCCACCAAGATTAATCTTTTAGATTTCTTTAATGAACTTGGCGAGAGTTTGAAGGTTGTTAAGGACGCTGTTGTTACTATTAATACTATGGTTGCTAATGAGAAGGGTGCTGAGGATGATTTAGATCTTGAAATTCCGGAGGTTCCTGAATCAGAGCCTATTCCTGAACCTATTCCTGAACCTTCTAGTGTTGATGACATTGCGGCGTCTGTTGTTCCAGACCTTGAATTGGGGCGATAACAAATGGCAATGGACATAGTTGATAGAGTAAGACGTATGAGGAATAGTTTGGGTGAAGTACTCACCAATCTAAAAACAAGTATGTCTATAAAATCTCCATCAGAAATTAATAGGAGTGATGATCTTGGAGCAGAACCTGAACCAGATCCAGAAGATATTCTTTCTGGTCTTGGTAGTGAAGAGCAACTCGGTGAGACTCCAGCCCCTGAGACCCCCGAAGGAGAGCCAGACGTTGACGTCGATTCACTCTTAGCTGCCGACACACCACCTAGTGCTGAAGAGCCAAAGGAAGACGAAGAGAAGCCACAAGAAGATACTCTTGGTGCTGAACCTGAGGTTGCAGAGGTAGAGAAGCCAAAAGAACGCGTTTGGGAGCCTGTTGAATCACCAGATGGTAAAGGCTTAAGATTTAAAAGTGATAAAGAAGGCGTACAACTTGATATGAAAATGATGAATATAGATCCATTTGTGTGGTTAGCAAGATTACAGAGGGATAATAAATTATTAGATTGGGGTACTGTATTAATTCCTAAGGATACGGATGATCCAGTCCAGTACATTAAATTTATTGCTAATGCGATGTTGGACACAAAATCATTACGGTATGAACAGGAATGGCAGATGAAGTTCGCAGAAGCAAGGAAGAAGGAAGAAGAGAAAGAAGAGGCACCACCAGAACCAGAAAATATCCTTGGTGAGCTTGGTGGTGCACCAGAAGCACCAGCACCAGAAGAGGCTATACCACCGGAGGCTGCACCGCCAGAAGCTGGTGAGGAAATTGATATAGATTCGTTGCTAGCTTAACAAAACTTGCTTCTTTGATATTATTCCTGTGAGGATGAGCTATGACACCGCAGGAACAGGAAATCGTCGTAAAAGAATATGAAAAGTTAATCTTCTTCATTATAAAGAAACGATTCATTAAATTCACAAATTCAGTCATATCAGTAGAAGATCTATGCCATGAAACGCTTATAAGATTATTCCAATCTAATATAGATATAAATTTAGAACCTAAGATGGTACGATCCTACATATATAAGGCAATTTGGGGGGCTGTAAAGAGAGCAGCCGCAAAATCACTAGCGATCAGAATACCTGATCATATCTTTATGAAAATTTGGAATGCGAGACATAATGACGACGATGAATCAAAGGAAATATTACATAATAATCCTGGATGTAGACAAGTATTAAACTTATATGGTGGAGACATTAAATGTAAAGAATATGAAGAACCATATATACCAGTTACATTTGAAGATCTTAATAGATATATTCTAAAGTTAGATGAAAGAGAACAATTTATCATAAAATCAAGATTCTTTTACGAACGCACATTGGAAGCAATCGGCCAAGACCTAGAAATGACAAGGGAAAGAGTAAGACAAATTGAAAATAAAGCTTTGAATCTTATAAGACTATCAATAATTGAAGATAATAAGGTAACGAAAACCGAAAAGAATATATTAAGGAAATTAGTAGATGATGATAATAAGTATGTGCCTACAGAAACATATGAATTACGAGGATTACGTCTAGAAATTAAAATGAGAAGATTCGGCTTATGATGTAATCGATAATTGCCCCTTAGTATATTCACTGTAATTAATAACCTGATTCCTCAACTCTAATGACCTGATCACAGAACCTGGGAACAACCGAAGAGCCGTCTTACCATGTGTCATCAAAGTCTGCAACGGGAAGTATGGAGTATTAACAGCAACAGGCGTAGGAAGAGCCGCACTCAAAGTGGTATCGGGCGATACCAACAAATCATTCCACCACACCCAACACTGACCATCCTTGTACATAATCTCCAAATTATTCCATTTCTCTGTCTGACCATCAACTGGCACAGCTAACTCGCCACCCTTATAAACCTTGAATGCTTCAGGACTTGATTTAGTAGTAGCTCCAATACCATCGAGAATAAATCCAGTCTGGATCATAACCTTACTAACTATATAACCAGGAGCGAAACCACGAACATAATCATCAGCTGGATCAGCACCAGTTGCCAGAGGGTATGGTACGCTCATGTCGAGGATACCAACAATAATTTGTAATTGTACCGCCTCAAGACCAGATGAATAATTAGTATCAAATTGTAGTCTGACTGTTGGTGCAGTATAATCTTGGTGTAGTAATTCAATTACCGTTGTGTTGGTCGGTGTATCCACATCGGCAGAAGATGTTCCGGTGATGTCGCTGATCGAGGTTGGGCTATAGGTGCAGTCCGTGGCGAAGTTATAAATTGGGAAATCTTCATCGAATGGGAAAATAATGTCGCGGCCAACAAGTACCAATGAATTATCGTCTTGGTCAGCGAAGTCAAGCTTGAAGTAATATCTCCAAATTACATTTCTAAATGCGCCAGTCAGTACTCTCATTACGCCCTGAGCAGGAAGGTCTTTCCAACGAAGACCTTTTACCACAATGTATGGTGCGCCAGCAAAAGGACCAACCGTGAAGACGCCGCGTTTTGTCACTTTGAAGTAACTGTCGTCATATTTGTCTACTGGGGCGGTTAGTAGAATATCATATGGTGGATATATCTGGGCGGCTTCCTCAGGCATTCCGATCTGTCCCTTGAGGTAGACATTAGTGTGATTTTGTCTGTGCCAGAGGAATACTGGTCTATTTACGACTTTCTCGACGGACAGATCGAAATTCTGAGCTATGATCGCTAAATCTCTGACATCGATAAATCCATCTTCGTTGAAATCACAATCTGTTCTATAATTTGGATCACCAACTTTGGAACCGTATGCACAAGCGAAGATCTGTAAATCTGAGGTATCAATTATGCCATCGCCGTTTAGGTCACCAACGGCAGTCTTATCCTGTTCTAAGACGTGCATTCCAGGAATTGAGTAATCTACGTCTGCTACTATATCATTATTGATGGTTGTTCCTGATGGTTGATATTCTATGTGTCCTGATGAGTCTATTGAGGCTTTTCCGTCATTCGAGAGCAGTAGTCTGTCTTCGAAATTGGTTAGGCCCAATTCGTCATTCTCGAATAATCTGATGTCTGCTACGTCACTTTCGCTGGCCGTAAGGGCGGTGTTACTTATTGGGTTATTAATTTCTTCGCGTGCGGTCAGTAAGTCGCCAAATCTTGTTGCAGCTGCTAAGGCCCAAAGCTGGGCTGGGTTGGCGTTCGGTTCTTTGATGAAGTAGGATACTACGTTCCGTGCGGTGCTTGTTCTGCTTGTTTCGAATTGATAGACGTCTACTAAGGTACCGATTGGTAATAGGTCTACTGTCTTGTCTAGGACTAGAGTTTTTGGATCTGTTCCGGTTGTGCCATTCTCTGGGTTGTCGTAGCGCCAGACGTTTCTTGCATTGAAGCTGCTTCCTATAACTGCTGCTGTCTTCATATTCCATTTCTTGAGGACATAAATATTGTCGTTCAGGACCCCAGAGGTATAATCTATAATTACTGCTGGTTGTTTTGTAATTAGGTTTCCGTTATAAAGTAATTGGCCAAGCATTCCTGGCGTGCTTTCTGGCCACATTTCGAATTTGATTGCGCTACCATCACTGGCGTTGCCCATATACCAGATGTTGTTGACTACACCCTTTGTTCCGGGTGTCATATGCCAGCCGACGTTAGTTGTTTTGTTTGAGTTTCTCTTGAGTATTGCCGCTATTTCGTTTTCGTATGGGGTGAGTCCGCTGCTGTATCTGCTGAATATTAATGCTGGGTAATTGGCTTTTTTGTTTAGGGTGTCTAATGGGTTTCTTGAGTCTACGATGATGTTTTCTGGCAGAGTGTAGATTTTTAGTTCGCCGTAAGCGTTGACTCCTGGCATTTTTCCGTTGCAGGATGGTGGTCTGATTGCGTTAACTTCGCTTTCATCCTGTATCCAGAAGATTTGTGCGCAGGCTTCGCAATTATGAACAGCAATTCCATTTACAATATACGTATGTTCACCTTCTACTTCTAAATTATAAACAAATCCTGAATGATGTTTCTTTTGAATCCCTTTAATTTTAGTTAAAACGCCTTCGCTTGTTTTAATAAAATTATGAGTATGTGCGTCTTTTTGATTTATTCCTAAAATTTCTTTAGTTAACTCAGGCGCATGACTTGAGGATATAAACATTCTGTAGACTACTAAATTTTTAAATCCACCATTATGACGAGGTTTTGGTTTCTTAACAGGGATATTAGATCTATCAGCAATGAATGCTAATTGATTAATTAATTGCTCATTTGAAATTTCAATAGAAAATTCAGAGTGACGTTTTCTAAAGTATCCATCGCCTTCAATAAATGCCGATAGAATATATAATTGCTTTTCAGACGGTAAATCCATTATCCACTGAGAAATTTTCTTTGTTTTTGAATATTTCCCACAACATGCCTCTAGTAAATCACATAGAATTTTAGATCTATAACAAATATCAACTGCTTTCTTGGTATTACTACGTTTATAAATTTTTCCTTCTAAACCAAATTTATCGCGCATAATACGTATAATTTCAGCACCAATATCAGCATTAAGAAGTTCATCAATATGAACTGTAAATCTAAGCCCATTCTTCTCACTAATACATCCTTCTGCTAAATAATACCCAAATAATCTCATTAAATCTTGATCTACTTCAATGTTCTTTGGAATTCCATAAGCAATTCCATCAATTCCTTCTAATCCGAACATATCTCTTGATGGAAATACTTTTCCATCCTTTTCTAACCATTTTCTGTTAGAAAAATTTGTAATATCAATTATTTCTACATCTTTTTTGAATGTATGACTAAATCTTCTCTCTAAATAATCACCTTGTTTTAATTGACCAGCTTTTATCCATTCCTCTTCTACTGTATTAATATAACCAACGCTTTTTAGAGCTTGTTTTCTTCTTTTAGAGATAACTTCATTATATGCATATAACGGATGTTCAGGAGTGACTACAAATGAAGAAGATTTATGTCCAACTATATCAAAATCAAGTACTTCACCATTATATTCACGAACCAATGTTTTTGATACTTTTGAAATACTACCATTATGTGTAATAACTAAATCGTTAACCTTAATATCTTCAATATTTTTAGTAGTACCATCAGACATTAAAACTTGAGATCCAGAAATAAAACAGGAGCAGTTTAATGGCACTGGGCTGTCTACTGTGAATCTGACTGTGTTTCCGATTCTTTCTATTGAGATGAATTCGCTACCGGCTGCTAGGATGATATCGCCACAATTATGAACAATAGCACCATTTATTATATAACTATTATCTTCGTCTACTGCTATATTATATACATTACCATTATATTGTTCTTTCTCTATTGTGTTGATTCTTCTAAGTGTGTAGTTATCTGATTTAATTGAAAAATTCAATCTAAGTGGCCATTTTTCATTATTTGCTATAAGTTCTGGTCCTCCTAATTCATACCACAGCCATGGCAAATCAGATGATTGTATTGTGACAATAAATTTATCATACCATTTTTTAGTTGTTGTTAAAAATGTTCTACCTGAACTTAAAATAGGTGTTGCTCCTTGTCTTTCTAATAATGCACATAATTGATTTATTAATTGTTCATTACATAATCCACAATTTATTGTTTTTGATTTTTTTCTTATATTAATTGAACCATCACCTTGGAAAAAAGCACCTAAGAGATGTTTTTGTTTTTCTGGTGGTAATTCCATCATCCATTGCGGGATAACTTTTGTATGCGCTGTTCCTGGTAATAGTTTTTTAATAAACCGTGCGGCAATTGAAGAATTTAAACAAAGTTGGTGACAATTACCGCCACTTGGGCTTTGTTTGATTTTTGGTTTAATTCCAAAAATAAATTCACAACAATAAGATATATCGGCACCAATTGATCCAAAGGCTTCTTCAGTATGAATACTAAATATAATTTCTTTTGGTTTGTTTGTTGAACCATCTATATGGCCTTCTGATAAATAATATCCACATAATCTTAGGAATTCTGGACTTATTCCAATTGAATTTAATATTGGTTTTGCATCATTACAAAATGTATTAGGCCAACTTGTGTGTTCTTTCCCTTTAGATAGTGAATCTTTCGCATATTCATAACTATAAGCATATCCTTCTTTTACCATAATTTGTTCAGCTAATTCATTAATACAAATTTCATTTCTATCTATTTCTTTAGATGATGCAAATCTACGTGCAATATAGTCACCTTCTGATAATTCACATGCTGGTATCCATGATGGCTTATCATTTATCCCAGAATATGCTATTTTAATAGATGAATGTTTAAATTTATTTTTAATAGCTAATAATGGATGTTCTGGAGTCATTTTTAATTTATTATTATGATGCCCAGACATCCATATTTTGATTAATTCGCCATTATATTGCCGTTTGAATAATTTTAATACTTTTCTAATTGATCCTTTATGTGTTATTACTTCATCATTAAATTTTAAGTCTTGGATTGATTTAGTTGTTGAATTTGGACAAGTGACTTGTGATCCTTCAGGAAAGCACATCCAACCGCCATCGTCTGGGAATCCTGCGCCTTGATATCCAAGGATTCCTAAGCGGGTTTGTAGCATTGAATCTAGTTTGCATTTGTCATCGAGTGACATTAGGCCGTTTGAGTCGCAGGTTGCTAGTGGTACTGGGTCGTTTACTACGTGGGTGTATCCGTGGTTTGGTGGGATTATTACTTGTGATTCTTTGGCGTATAATGTTTTGGTTGTTGGGTCCCATTGGTATCCTGCTAATAGTCCGCATGATACT
>Ga0172364_10001417_pt1 | contig 18378 bp, 15 predicted proteins | sample LakKivSesite10cm_FD_114545 | JGI IMG/M metagenome (GOLD analysis project Ga0172364, IMG submission 114545) | Sediment microbial communities from Lake Kivu, Rwanda - Sediment site 10cm | ecosystem: Environmental > Aquatic > Freshwater > Lake > Sediment | place: Rwanda: Western Province, Lake... | reverse complement strand
GTCGTCGCGGCAGTCGGCCTGCCCGCGCCGCCATTCCACGCCGTCGCGGACGTGCCCGGAGGCGATCGAGCCGGTGTACCTCTGCCACAGGGCGAACGACGACGGGAAGTGCGCCGAGACGCTGCCGCCGCGGGTGTAGTCGAAGTGCGTCGGCGGCAGGAGCAGCCCGTCGGCGAACTGCCCCGGCGCCGCGCCGTACTTGCCCGCCGCGGCCGCCAGCGCCTCGTATTCGCCCGTGCCCGCCCCGCGCCCGCCCACGCCGATGTGATCGGCCCGGCCCTGGAAGAACATCGCGTTCAGCCACGGGTGATACCGGTCGTCGCCGTTGTTGGGGTCGCAGGGGTCGAACACGGCTGCGGGGTTGAGCGGGTTGTGCTGCGGCCAGCCGCCGTACAGGTGCCGCCAGGCGACGTACCGCGCGGCGGACTTGACGTTCTGCTGGTTCATCATGGCCCAGCCGAAGAACATCGTCAGCGCCAGCACGCCGGCCAGCAGGGGGATGCACAGGACCAGCTCGATGAGGCTGGTTCCCCGCCGGCTGCGCCGGCGGATCGCGGATTGCGGATTGCGGATTGCGGATTCCCGGAGCCAAGGCGGAAGGCAGGTCTGGCCCACTGCCCCGGCTCCCCAAATCCGCAATCCGCAATCCGCAGTCCGCAATTGCCGCCTTGTTGGTCGCATGTTTCTTCGCCGTGTAAGCTTCCGCAGATCCGCCATTCTGCTCAGTGTTGGAGGAACGCCTGCGCCATCGTGGGGTCGATGGCGTTGAGGTATTGCAGGGCCCTGTCCACCTCGCCGGCCAGGCCACCGGCGGGCTGCCAGTTCGGGTCGGCGGCGCCCTGCTGGATGCGTCCGGCCCAGCTTTCGGCGTCGCCGGAGGGGCTGAGGCGCGTGACGGGCATGAGCTGCACCTGCCAGTCCTGCGTCCAGAGGTCCCAGCTCTGCCGATTGAAGACCTTCGCCTGTGCGACGGTGAGCGTGCCGCCGATCTGGTTGACGTTGTAGAACCGGCGCGACCAGGCGGGGGCCTCCATGCTCCGCCGCGCCACGCCCAGGTAGGCGAACTGGCGCCTCCGCCAGCCGGCATCGGGGTCGGCCCCGTCGTAGTCGCCCCCGCCGGTGTCCAGCAGCAGCGGGGCGGGCAGGCGGTCGGCGGGGTCGTAGTTGGCGGGGTTGCTCACGGCCACCGTGCCGCCGGTGTCGATGCCGCCGAACACCCAGAACTCCACGGCGTAGACGGGGTGCCACTGCACCTCGCCGGTGACGGGGTCGTGCGTCTCGGCGATGCCCAGCTCGGCGTCGAAGGTCGTCTCGTACTGGTAGGCGTCCTTCCAGACGTAGTCGCCCACGCGCGAGATGCCCCAGTCGTTGGGGTCCTCCATCTTCTTGTCGCCGCGAGTCACCCAGATCGCCTTGGGGTACTGCCCGTTGGTGCGGTAGGTGCCCGGCGTCAACCACCCCGCTCCGCCCTCCGGGACGCTGGAGTGGATCTCGACCTTGTAGAACATGGTCGAGGTGACCTGCATGTTGGGGTCGGCCTTCACGGCCGCCCGCGCCTGGTTGTAGTCCAGGAACCGCCACTGCGGGTAGTGGAAGTCCGCCAGCGCCGCCGCGGCCCCCCGCGCCCCGTTGCCGTCGGCGGGGTACATGTAGTTGAGCTTGATGTCGGCCAACCGGTGGACGTAGTCCCAGTAGAACGTGTCGCGGAGCTTGCCGGGCGCCTCGTCGCCGCTGCCCATCGCCCACCAGGAGATGTGGTCGCCCGCCCAGTGGTAGAAGCCGTAGGTGGTGTAGCCGATCACCTCGCGGTAGCCGGTGGCCTGCCAGTGGCCCGGGTCGCTGCCGCCGCCGGGGCTGCGGGCCGAGGAGCCCACCGACCGCCCGCCGACGTTCACGTGCCCGCTGCCGCCGCGGACCTGCCCGCCCTCCCGCGGCGGGACCCACGTCTGGCCCGTCTGCACGAAGCCCCCCAGCAGGTCGTGGCGCCACCGGTGCAGCCGCGCCCACGGACCCAGACGGTGCGGATAGTTCGGGTCGGGTATCGCCCCGCCGGCCGCGCCGTCGGCCTGGAAGTCCGCAGCGTCGCTGGTGACCTTCAGCGTGCCCTTCAGCGTCGGACGGAAGTCCTCGAAGGTGCCGACGCGGCAGGGCACCACCGGCCGGAGCGGCACGAGGAAGGCCGCGCTGGCGCCGTTGGCGGCCCCCAGCGTGCCGGCGCGCTGCTGGGCGAGGTCGCCGGCGGTTTCGGCCGTGGCGTGCGACAGGTCGTCCATCGTCAGCGCCGCCTGCCACAGCGCCCCGTGGGGCGGCGCGCCGCCGGCGCCGGGCACGGCGTAGGTGGTCGTCAGCTCCATCTGGAAGCCGCCGCCGTTGATGAAGGCGTCGTATGGGCGGAGGATGTCGCGCTGCTCGGCCATCCGCGCCCGCAGGGCCTCCAGACCGCTGGTCAGCAGCGGTCCGGCCGGCCCGGCCGCCCCCACGCCCCGCGAAAGCTGCGCCGCCAGGCACTGCTCCCAGGCCGTCACTTCCTCCAGCGCCATCCGCGTCCCCAGCGGCTGGGCGTCGAGCACCGGCACCAGCGAGAGCATCTTGGAGATGCCCACGTTGTCCATGGCGATGACGTTCATGGACCGCGCCATCCAGTCGGCGCCGGAGATGCCCGCCGCGTCGGCGGCGCCCTGCATCTCCAGCCGCTGGTTGACCTGGTCGGCGGCGTTGTAGACGAGGAAGATCAGCCCGGCCAGGAGCGTGATGGCCAGAAGGGTGATGACGAGGATCTGCCCGGACCGCGCCCGGCGGGCGGCGGACTTGCGGCGGGCCGCCCCGGCTGCACGCTGTCGCGCACGACCGCTCATCGGCGTTCTCCTGTCCGACCCGTCGGACATGCCGGACTTGTCGGGCCCGTCGGACCGGCCCGACGCGCTATTTCATCTTATCTTGCGCCTGGGCGATCAGGGCGCGGACTTCCGGCGTGTCCTTGAAGCCCTTGGCCAGGTTGAGGTATCCCAGCGCGCCGCGGAAGTCGCCCTGGTCGAGGGCCTCCTTGCCGCGGACGAAGTTCTCGCGGTAGCGCGCATCCAGGATCGCCTGCTTCACCTCTTGCGTGTCGCGGACCTCCTGGGCCTTCTGGAACTCCTCCCGCGCCTTGGCCCACTGGTCGCGCTTCAGGGCGTCGCGTCCGGCCGCCATCCGCGCCTCGTATCGCTCGTCGGCGTTCATCTGCTCCAGGATCGAGTCGATCAGCGCCGCCGCGGAGGGCTTGACCGTCTTGGCCTCCAGGTAGACGGGGCGGGCCTCGGCGCGCTTGCCGGCGTCCCGCAGCGACTGGGCCTTAGTCAGCAGGATGCGGTAGCGGCACTCGGTGATCTTGTTCCGGAGGGCGTCGTCCATGTCGAGCTTGCCGGCCTCCTCGTACTTGGCCAGCGCCTCTTCCCACCGCCCGCCGGCGAAACCCGCGTCGCCCGCGCCCACCAGGTCGGCCCGCGACTGGGCCTTGTCCAGCGCGGCCAGTTGCGCGCGCGCCTCGGGGTTGTCCTTCAGCGACACCGACTGCTCGAAGGCCTGGCGGGCCTCGACGAGCTTGCCCTCGCCCTTGAGCTTCACGCCCAGCTCGAACGCCAGCGACGACCGCAGGGCCGTCATCTCCTCCTGGTGGGCCGCCTCGGGGCGGATGCGGTTGAGGTTCCGCAGGGCCTCGAGGATCTGCTGCTTGTCGCCGCCCTTGCGGGCCTCGGCCAGGGCACCCTCGGCCTCCTGCCGCGTCCGGTCGCTCATCAGCTTGGCCAGCTTGTCGCGCAGCGCCGCGGCGGCGGCGTTCCTCTCCGCCGCCGGCAGCACCTGCGCCCGCGGCTCCTGAAGCAGCGCCTGGGCCTTCTGGTAGGCCTCCTCGGCCTCGACGAGCTTGACGTGGGCCAGCAGGTCGTCGCCCTTGGCGGTCTGCACCTGGAGCTGCTGGCGCAGCTCGGTCAGGTCGAGCTGGTCGGCCAACTGCTTCAGCTCGCCTTCGTAGGGGGCGATCAGCACCACGCCGCGCAGGTCGTCCCGCAGCGACTGCCGGGCATCGTCGAACTGCCGCGCCGCCAGCAACTGCCGGGCCTTCGCCATCGCCTCCCGGAACGTCCGCGTCAGGATGTAGTAGGCCTTGAAGTTCTTGATCTCCCCGCGGACCGACTGCACCCAGTTCGTCAGGTCGCCCCGGTCCCGCTGCACCGCGTTGCAGCGGTCCTCGGCCTCGGCCATCCTGGCGGTGGCCTCCTCCCACTTCTGGTCGGCCGTGCCCAGGTACGCCTCGCACAGGCTGGCCCGCACGAAGGCCTTCTGGCCCTCGTTGGAGTCGCGGAACTGCTTGGCGACGGTCTGGAAGCCGTCGCGGGCGGCGGCGAAGCTCGCCCGGTCGTAGAACTTCAGCCCGTGGACGAACTGGCCGTCGGCCTTTTGGTACCTGCCCGCGGCGGACCGCTCGAATTCCCAACGCCGCCGGGCCTCGGCGCGGGCGTTGAGGATCAGCCCCACCACGGTGCCGGCCAGCAGCAGCCCCGCCAGCGGGATGGCGACGTAGAGAAGCAGCTTCCGCCCGAGCTTGCCCTTGGGCAGCGGGGCGGTGGCGGGCCCGCCCGTCTCGGCCGCCGCGGCCGGGGCGACCTCCAGCTCGTCGCCCTCGTCGCGCTCGTCGAGGGAGGCGGCTTCGGCCTCGCCGGCGGCGAGCACCGCGGCGGCCGCCGGACGCACCTGCCGCAGGCGCGCGGGGGGGGCGGCGGCTTTCGCCCGCGGCGAGAACGACGAGCGGATCGCCCGCCCGAGTGCCTCCATGCTCTCGAAGCGCTCGTCGGGGTCCTTGGCCATCATGCGGGCGACGATGTCGCTCAGCCCGCGCGGCACGACGGGGTTGACCTCCGCAAGCGGCGGGGCAGACACCCCGGCGTTGCCGTGCCACTTCATCCACCGCAGCGCCTCGCTGTGCCGGTCCCGCACGACGTCGGCGAAGATTTCGTCGAACTTCGGCCGACCCGCCAGCATCTCGTAGGCGATGAAGCCCAGCGAGTACATGTCGGCCCGGCCGTCGACCTTCCGCCCGCCCTCGAACAGCTCGGGGGCCATGTACTTGGTGGTGCCCAGGACCATGGACGTCTGCCCGGTCAGGCTGGCGGCCACGCCGAAGTCGGTGATCTTCACCCGCAGCCCCTCGCAGATGATGATGTTGCCGGGCTTCAGGTCGCGGTGAATGATGCCGGCGCTGTGGACGGCGTGCAGCCCGGCCGCCAGGCGCCACAGCACCTGGAGCGTCGCCTTGACCTCCGACGGGCCGCGGGTGTTCTCGATGACGGTCTCCAGGCTGTGCCCGCCGAGGTACTCCATGACGATGAACAGCCCGCGCTGCTCCTCGACCACGTCGTGGATCGTGACGATGGCGGGCTACTCGCTGCCCAGCCGGGCCAGGATCTGCGCCTCGCGGGTGAAACGCTCGACGAACTTGGGGTCGGCGGCAAGCTGGGCGGGGATGTGCTTGATCGCCACGTGGCGGTCGAGCATCGCATCGTAGCCCTTGTAGACGATGGCCTGCCCGCCGCGCCCCAGGCGCTCCACGATCTCGTACTTGCCGACGCGCGCGCCGCTGGGCAGCCCCACCGCCTCGGCCCGTGCTTTCTGGTCGGTTGTCATGGCACCTCATCTACCAGCTACCAGCTTCCAGCTTCCAGCAAGAGCCTGCCGCGCCCCGCCGTTGCTGGAAGCTGGCGGCTGGAAGCTGGAAGCCGCGTTCCTATGGCGGAAACTTCTCCACGTCCACGTAGTCCTGCGCGCCCTCGTTGGGCATGGTGCAGGAGGCGGTGATCTCGGTGGCGCACTCGCCGCCGCCGAAGCCCAACTGCACGCCGCCGGGAAAGGCCGCGAAGATCCGCGCCGCGTACGGCACCGACAGAAACAGCTTGTGCCGCACCGTCGTGCGAAGGTCCTCGTGCACCTGGTAGCCGTTGGCGTCCGCCGGCGGCGCCAGCTCGACGGCCGTGTACGCCGGGTCCGCCGCGTAGCACAGCTTGCGGACGAGCCGGTCGTCGACCCAGGCGGGCACGCCGCCGCGACCGGCCGGACGGTAGGACTCTTCCGGCGCGATCCGCTGGGGCAGGGCCCCGAAGAACGTCCGCAGCCCCGGCACCAGCGCCGCGGCGGCCAGGCCCTCCACGTCGCCCGCCCCGGCCGGATCGTAGCTCTCGCTGCCGCAGGCGGTGGGCATCAGCGCCCACGCCGCGGCCAGGCGGATGCGCTGCATCTTGCCCCCTGCCGCCCCCGCGGCGACCACGTTACGCGGCTCGCCGCTCAGCGTCAGGGGCACAGCCACGCACGCCGCCCGCGCGGCGCAGTAGGCCGAGTAGTGCACGCAGGCGTTGCCCACCATCAGGAAGCTGGCCTGGGCCATCAGCAGCGACAGCATGGCCACGAAGGGCATGGCCAAGGCGAACTCGATGATGGCCTCGCCGTGCTCGGCGCGGCTGTGGCGGCGCTGCGGGCGGCCCGCACGCCACAGGAATCCCGCAATCGCCCCCAAGGCGCCGGCGCAGCCCACAAGGACGGCCTCGCAGGCGACGAACGGCCGGCTCGTGACGGCACCCAGCAGCCAGTCCGGCCCGCCGAGGGCCACCGCCGCCGTGGAGGCGCCCAGGACGGCCGCCACGGCACCGGCGGCAGCGCCCGCCGGCGCCAGCCACGCCCGCGCCCAGCCGGCATGTGCTTCGCCCCGAGCGTTCATGCGTTTACCACAGCATCAGGAGCCTTCGGGCGACCGGCCCGCGGAGGATCACCTCCGTCAGCGCCAGGCCCGCCCCGATGCACAGCGCCAAACCCAGCGGGATCTTGGGGCTTTCGGGGCGGGCGGGGTCGTGCCGGCCGGCCCTCATGAAAAACAGAAACACCGACCGCCATATCCGCCCCAGCGTCTGCCTGGCCACCCGCCTGGCAAAGATCACCGCCAGTGCCATCAGGGCCGCGATCAGCAGCCCGTACACCATCGCCGCCAGAGTGAACCGCCAGCCGGTCAGCGCGCCGACGGCGGCCATCAGCTTCGCGTCGCCGCCTCCCACTCCCCCCGCCTGCCAGGCCGCCAGCAGCGGAAGAAAGCCCACCGCCAGCCCCGCCGCCGACCCGGCCAGGCCGATCCGCAGCCCCCCGTCGCCCGCCAGGCCCTCCAGCGCCGCGTGGGCGATCAGCCCGACCAGCACGCCGCCGTAGGTCACGGCGTTGGGGATGCGCCCGCTGCGAACGTCGCTCCACGCCGCGGCGATGAGCACCGCGGCCAGGATGAAGTACGACCAGCGGGCCGCAGCCCAATCCAAAGGCGCAACTGCCACCATGGACGCACGCGCGGGCAGCCCGCGGGCGGACGGCTGCCCGCCCCGGGCGCCCGACGCCTCAGTGACCCAGCGTGCCCGGGTCGGTCTCGCCGCTGGTCGCCGAGGCGTTGCTGCCCTTGATGGCGGCCCACGCCCTGCCGGCCCAGGCGCCGATGTCTCTCCAGAACCAGATCACGACGGCCAGCAGGGGCAGCGCCACGGCCGCGATGATCAGCACGTACTCGACCATGTCGGCGCCCTGCCGGTCGGCGTGAAAGGCCCTCGCGAGTTTCCCGATTCGACGCATTGCCGCACCTTCCGAGTCAGTCATCCTGCCCGCCGCCGCCGTGCTGACTCATCACGGAAACGGCAGCAACTCCAGGAACGTCACCAGCCGGTAGTTTTCCGCTATTATATCAAGAAACAGGTAGAAAACCAGCAGCAGCGGGATGCCCACCACCGCCATCAGCAGCGCCCACTCGACCGTGGTCTGCCCGCGTTGGTCGCTCAGCAGCGTCATGGCGTCACAGCGGCTCGCGGCGCACACACGCACCGCGCCCCCCCCGCTTGCACATTGTCGCTCCGCGCCCTACAGTTTACCCTAACTATCGGCCTGAAAAACGCTTTTCGTGAGCTTCCACATGTCGCGCAGGATCCGCACCTTCGGCTCGTCGCCGAACGTGGACTTCCTGCCCGTCCAGGCCAGCTCGCCCCGCCCGGCCTTGCCCGCCTCCCCCTCGGCCAGCCGGTAGGTGAACAGCTCGGCGAGCTGGTAGTGCCCCTGGTCGTCCAGCGGCAGGACCTCGGAAATCTGCGTCAGCCCCCGCCGCCCGTCGGTGAACCGCGTCATCTGCACGATGAGGTCGATGGCCGAGGCGATCTGGCTGCGCAGGGCGTGCAGGGGCAGCTCGATCTTGCTCATCATCGCCAGCGTCTCCAGGCGGTTCAGCGCGTCGATGGCCATGTTCGCGTGCAGCGTGGACATGCTGCCGGCGTGCCCGCTGGTCATCGCCTGGATCATGTCGAGGGCCTCCCCGCCGCGGCACTCGCCGATGATGATCCGGTCGGGCCGCAGCCGCAGTGACGAGCGGAACAGCTCGCGGATGCCCACCTCCCCGCGCCCCCAGCGGTCGGCCGGGCGGCTCTCCAGGCTCAGCACGTGGTCCTGCTGGAGCTCCAGCTCGGCGGAGTCCTCGATCACGACGATCCGCTGGTGGTTCGGCAGGAAGCCGCTCAGCACGTTCAGCAGGCACGTCTTGCCGCTGCTGGTTCCCCCGGCCACGAGGATGTTCTTCTCCGCCAGCACGCAGACGTGCAGGTACTCGCGGGCCTGCGGCGTCCAGGTGCCCAGCTCCTCCAGGTGGTCGGCGTTGAACATCACCTTGGCGAACTTGCGGATCGTCATCACCGTGCCCTTGCGGCACAGCGGGGCGAGGATCACGTGCACGCGGCTGCCGTCCGGCAGGCGGCTGTCGATCAGCGGGTGCTCGGCCACGACGCGCTTGCCCGTGTACTGCAGGACGTTGTTGACCGCGGCCATGAGGGCCTCGTCGTCCTCGAAGCGGGCGTCGGTCCTGACCAGCCTGCCCTCGCGCTCGACGTAGATTTCGTCGGGGGCGTTGACCATGATTTCGGCGACGGCGGGGTCGCGCATGAACGGCAGGATCGGCCCGAGAAAGTGCTCCACCGTAGCGGAGAAGATGTCGGTCTTGGCCATGTTCAGCTTCCAGCTTCCAGCGGCCAGTTTCCAGCTACCAGCCTCCAGCTACCGCCCGGCGGCGCCGCGAACCGGGGCGCGCCTGGTGCCCTTAGCTTACCTTCGGCAGGGGCGCGCAAACAAGCGCGCCGCGCAAGTCGGACCTGTCGGACTGGTCGGACCGGTCGGACCGGTCGGACTGTTCGGCCGCGCCTCGGCGCAACTGCGGGCTTGCCCGCCGCGAGCGGAGGGCGTAGAATGCCGATAGTCAATGGTCCGGCCGGCACGGCGGCCGGGGCGGTGGAGAGGTGCCAGAGCGGCTGAATGGGCCGGTCTCGAAAACCGGTGTACCCTCGTGGTACCGGGGGTTCGAATCCCCCCCTCTCCGGTGTGTCTCGGACGGGGGCTGCGGGGCGGTTGGGGGCTGTGTACCGTCCGTGCACACGTGCACACTTTGCCCCACGGGCTCTTGTGCGCATAACCTATTCAAATGTAATAAGTTAAGGCGGAAATAGCCCTCTTTCGTGTGCGTGTGCGCCCTGCGGAAGGTGCACAGAATGTGCACACTTTTCCCGCCGGGAGAGCCGCCAGGCCGCCGGGCCTCAGGGCCCCTTGGACATGGGCGTCTCGGCCGACTCCAGCTCCAGCTTGGCCGACAGGAACTTCATCAGGTCGCGCAGCGTGACGATGCCCACGAGCTTGCCGTCCTCCACGACCATCATCCTGCCGGTCTGGCGGGAGTTCATGCGCGACAGGGCCTCCATGGCGTCCATGTCGGGGGCGATGGTGTTGTTCTCGGAGCAGTCCGAGACGATGTCGCGCACGTGGACGGTCCGCCAGGAGTCGCGGGGCACGGTCTTGATCTGCCTGAGCGTCACGCAGCCGGTCAGGTGCCCGTCGGTGGCCACCGGGTAGAGCTTGTGGTGGTGCCGGTAGACGTAATTCTCGACGAGCTCCTCCACGGACGCTTCGGGATCCACCGTCACGGGCTTGTCGGTCATGAACTTGCGGACGGTCTCGCCGCTGAGCGCCTGGCGGATGAGCACCTGCTGGTAGCCCTGCCTCGCCGCACTGCGGACGAACCAGCCGATGAGGATCCACCACAGCCCGCCGATGGGATTGCCCAGCAGCAGCGACAGGATGCCCAGGCCGATGAGCACGATGCCGAAGCCCGCGCCCACCCGCGAGGCCACCTGCGTGCTCCAGCGCAGGTCGCCCTTGAAGTACCACAGGATCGACCGCAGCACCCGCCCGCCGTCCAGCGGAAAGCCCGGGATGAGGTTGAAGGCCGCCAGGGCAAGGTTGATCAGCCCGATCCAGCCTATCACGTCGACGACCGACGCCGGCAGCGACGCCGCCCGGGCCAGGAACGACAGGCCGAGGAAGATCCCGCCGAAGACGACGCTGAAGGCCGGGCCGGCGCCGGCCATGAAAAACTCCGCCCTGGCGCTGGGCGGCTCGTCGGCCATCTCCGCCACCCCGCCGAACAGGAACAGCGTGATGCCCTTCATCTCCATGCCGTACAGGCGGGCGACCAGCGAGTGGCACAGCTCGTGGAGGATCACCGAGCCGAACAGCCCCACCGCCGCGATCAACCCCATCGCCAGGTAGGCTTCCCAGCTCAGGCCCTTGACCTCTGCGGGGAACACCCCCGCCGCCAGCGACCAGACCACCAGCACGAGGATGATCAGCCAGCTCAGGTCGATCCGGACGGTGAAGCCGAACAGCTTGAAGAGTTTGAAGGACTTGCCGAACATGCTCGTTCACCTCGCTGCGGTTCGGCGCCGACGTGCCCAAGCCGGAACGTCCGCCGCCTGGCACGGGCCCATGCCCGGGGCGCTGCCGGCACCGGAACATTCTATGCGCCGAACTTCGGCTCTACGGGCGAGCGTCGCTCGCGGCGTGGCGGCGAAGGTCGTCGGGCGTGTTGACGTTGGTCCAGGCGCCCGCCAGGGCCTCCGGCGGCGTGGGGGAGATGACGGCGTCGCATTCGGCGATCCTCTGCGTCCGGAAGTCGCCGCCCGCGGCCAGGCGCTCCAGCAGCGTCCGGCTGCGGTAGTCGTAGTGGGCCAGCAGCGGCTCCAGCCCGGGCGCCCCGGCCAGGCGGGGCAGCGTCGCCCACACGCCCGGGCGGCGCGTGGCCAGCAGCCAGTCGACCGCCTCGCCCGACAGCTCCGGCAGGTCGCAGGCGGCGACGAGCCAGGAGCACCACGGCTGCCAGCGGAGTGCGGCCAGGATGCCCGCCATCGGGCCGCGGGCGTCGGGCACGTCGCCCAGGCGGACGAGGCGCCGCAGCGGGCGAGGCACCTGGCCCTCGCCGCACAGGACCACCTGCCGGCAGCGGGCCGCCAGCACGGCGACGGTGCGCTCCAGCCAGGTCCGCCCCTCCGCGGGCAGCAGGTGCTTGGGCCGGCCCATGCGGCGGCTCCGCCCGCCGATCAGCACGCAGCCGAGCAGCGGCAGCTCGGCCCGGCGCCGCTGGAGGAAGCCCTCGACGAATTGCAGGAACATCTCCAGCCGTCGCGGCCCCGGCGTCAGCACGGCCGCGACGCGGCGCACCTCCGGCGGCGGGGCGGTTTCGCCTTCGCCGGCCAGCCAGACCTTCTCCAGGTCGCCGCTCTTGTGGCCCTCGACCAGCACCAGGTCGCTGCGGGCGGCGAGGAACTCCAGCACGTCGTCAAGCCGCCGGCTCCGCGGGCCGTGCAGGCGAAGCAGCGACTCCTCGCCGGCCTGCACGGCCACGTCGGCGCCGGCGCGGAACAGCCGGTCGCTGTCCTTGCCCCGCACGTCGAGGTCGATGCGTCCGGCCTCGTGCTTGACCGCCGCCACGCGGAGGCCCTTGCCGCGCAGGGCGGCGATGGCCGCCTCCAGCAGCGTGGTCTTGCCCGAGCCGCTCCAGCCGCACACGCCCAGCAGCGCCATCGCGTCGACGGGATGAGGCAGTGAGGAACTGTCGGGCACGATGGGGGCGTCGGCGTTCATGCGTCGCGTGTCAACCCCCCGTGGCGGCCATCGGGTTGGCGCTGACAAAGCGCCCGCCCGGGTCTTTCAGGCCGAGCGCCTCGCCGACCGCCTCGGCCAGAAGGTCGGCCGTGCCGTCGCCCGAGCGGGCCAGCAGCGAGCGAATGTCCGGCCCTTGGCCGAGGCGCAGGCATCCGACGAGTCGCCCGCTCGCCGTCAGGCGCAGGCGCCCGCATCCGGCGCAGAACGGCTGCGACGTGGGCGAGATGAACCCGACTCGCCCGCTTCGTCCGTCGGCATCGGCGGCCAGGAACCAGCGCGCGGAGCTCGCGGGCGCCGCGGGCAGGGGGTGCAGCTCGAAGCGCTCCGCCAACAGTTCGGCCACATCCGCCGAAGGCACGAAACGCCGCTCGAAGTCCGCGGCGGCCGGGCCGAGAGGCATCAGCTCCAGGAACCGGACCTGGTGCCCCTCGGCCAGGGCGAAGGCGGCCAGGTCCGGCGGCTCGCGGTCGTTGATCCCGCGCAGGACGGTGACGTTGAGGCGCACGGGGTGCAGGCCGGCGCGGCGTGCCGCCCGCAGCCCCCGCAGCGTGCGGGCAAGCTGCCCGCCGCCCGTCAGGCGCGCGTACGCCGCGGCGTCGAGGCTGTCCAGGCTGACGTTGACCCTCCGCAGCCCCGCCGCCGTCAGGGCCGCCGCCTGCTCGGCCAGAAGCTGGCCGTTGGTGGTCAGGGCGATGTCGGGCACGCCCTCGGCCGCCAGCATGGCGATCAGCCCGGCCAGGTTCTCACGGAGCAGCGGCTCGCCGCCGGTGACGTGCACCTCGGCCAGCCCGAAGCGGTCCCGCAGGACCCTGACGAGTTGCAGGGCGTGCTCGAACGGCAGCAGGGGGCCGTGGCCGTCGTCGGTCTCGTCGGGGCGGCAGTAGGCGCAGTGCAACTGGCAGCGGGGGGTGACCGACAGCCTCAGCGAGGTCGGCCCGCGCGTCGCGGCGAGCTTGTGCGGCGGTTGCATGGGTGCGGCTGCTGGCATTGACGGAGCGGCCCGGCAAGCGGCGCCGCGGGCGCATTATACAGCGCGCGGCGGAGCGGCACAGCGCCGGCCGCCTGCCAGGCCGGCCCTCCGACTGCGCGGAAAATCTGGCGAAATCTCTTGCACTTTGCCGATACGCCCCTTACAGTGCCGGCGCATCGGACGTGTGGCGTCCGGGAGAGACAGGTCGTCTGGAACTGGCAGGACGGACCATGGGCGGATCACGGACGATCAAAACTCTGGGGCTGCTGCTCCTGGCCATGACCGCGGGGACGGTTGTTCTCGCGTTCCTTCAGACCGAGCCGGTGCGTCCCGGCGCCCAGCCGCTGGCGGTGCTGGCGCCTCCCCCGGCCGGGGCCGCGGGCGTCATCTACGAGACCCGCGTGCCCATCCAGCGGATCAAGTGGCGCTACCTGGTGGTTCACGCCGCCCGGTCCGACGCCGAGCCGACCGCCCGCGGCTGCCACTTCCTCATCCGCACCGGGCCCGACGGGCAGTGGGAAATCCACCCCACCGGGCACTGGCTCGTCCAGGGCAGCGGGCGGCACATCGGCAGCCTGTGGGCCGACAGCAGCGTCGGCATCTGCCTGATCGGCGACTTCTCCCGCCGCGGCCCGGCCGAGCGGCAGTTCGACCTGCTCGTCGAGCTGGTCCACGCCCTGCAGGACCTGTGCGGCATCCCCGCCGACCGCGTCTACCTCCACAGCGACCTGGTCGCGCGCAGCACCTCGCCCGGCGCCGCCTTCCCGGCCGAACGGTTCACCCGCCATCTCCTCCAGGCCGCCCGCTGAACGCGCCGCACGGCTCTCACCCCTTCGCCCGCGGCAGGCGCACGAGGAAGACCGTCCCGCCGCCTTCCCTCGGCTCGGCCGCGATCGTCCCGCGGTGCATGTCCACGATGCGCTTGCAGATGGCCAGGCCCAGCCCCGTGCCGTCGGCGAAGGCCTGCTTGGCCTCCGGCGCGCGGTAGAACTCGGTGAACAGCTTGCCGCGGGCCTCCTGGCTGATGCCGATGCCGGTGTCGGCGACGGCCAGGACGACCTGCTCGCCGTCGGGGCGTACGGAGACTTCCACCCGCCCGCCGGGGGGCGTGTACTGGACGGCGTTGGCGACGAGGTTGATGAGGAGTTGTCGGAGCAGCTCGTCGCTGCCGCGGACGGAGGCGCTCTCGGCCCGCAGCGACAGGTCGAGGTCGGCCTCTCGGGCCTGGCCGGCAAACAGCTCGACGATGTTGGCGGCCAGCTCGCGCAGGGCGAGGGTGCTGACCTGGAACTCGTCGTCGGGGGCCGAGCGGAGGCGCGAGTATCGCCGCAGGTCGTTGACCAGCTCCATGAGGGACTGGGAGCGTTTGCGGGCGCGGTCCATCAGGCGGCGGTGCTCATCGCTGAGCCGCGGCGCGGCGTCCAGGGCCACGGCGCCCAGGATGCTCTGAATCGCCGCCAGGGGCGCCCGCATCTCGTGCCCGGCCTTCCGCATGAAAAAGCTCTTGGCCTCGTCGGCCTGGTGGAGGCGCCTGTAGGCGTCCTCCAGCTCCGCCTCCCGCAGCCGCAGTTGGTTGGAGATCGCCGAGGCGATGAACACCATCATGAAGCTCATGATGCTCAGCGAGGCCGTCACCTGCAGGACGTAGACCCAGTCGGCGTGCAGGACGGCCGGGACGCTCGACCGGTGGCTGCCGAGAACGACGTGGATGTGCTCCAGCATTCCGCGGCGCCCGGCGAAGGGATACTCGCCCCACGCCATGAGGTTGAGCAACAGCGACGCCAGGCCCGCCGAGGCGTACGCCAGCGACTGCGGCAGCAGCTCCGAGGCGATCACCAGCGGCAGCAGCACGAGGATGATGAAGTAGTTCTCCACGCCGCCGGTGAAGTGGACCAGTGCGGCCACCGCCGTCGTGTCGCAGACGATCTGCCCGAGGGCCAGCAGGACCATGACGCGCCGGGTGATCTGCCCGCGCGCCTGGACCACGTGGACGAGGAACGTGAAGACGGCGTTGTAGACGAAGATGAGGAGGGTGACATAGACGGCAGGGGCCAGCACGCTCGTCCCGTCGTCGCGCCGGAAGCGGATGCCCAGGACCACCCAGCAGAAGGCCAGCAGCATCAGCGTTCCGCCGGCCATGAACCACCGCACGTGCGTGAACCACCCGAGGCGCTCGAAGAGTTCCTGCTCGGTGATGGTGAGGGGTGCGCCTGCCGGGTCGGCCTGTGCGTTGGCTCCGTTCACGGCGGGGTATGTTAGCCGCCGGCGGGGGCGGCCGCAACGGCGCCGCGCCGTCGTCGCGTCCGACGGCTCACGCGCCGGCGGAGTTCAGGCGGCCCATCTCCTGGGCGCCCAGCTCCACGTCCAGCGCGCCGAGGTCCTCGTCGAGCTGCGCCATCGAGCTGGCCGAGAAGACCGGAATCACCGCCGGCTCGCCCGCCAGCAGCCAGGCCAGGACGACCTGGTTGACGGTGGCTCCCCTGGCGGCCGCCACGTCGCGCAGGGCGGCCAGGCGGGCGTCGCTGTCGGCCCCGGCGTACTGCGGGCCGAAGTCGCGGTCGGGCCGGCTGTAGGCGCCCTTCAGCAGCGGCGAGTACGCCAGCAGCGTCACGTTGCGCAGGCGGCAGTAGTCCAGCAGGTCGGCGTTGGCGGCCACCTGCCTGCCGAAGTCCGCCCCCGCCTTCGGGCGGACGTACGAGTGCCGCTGCTGGATGCAGCAGTAGGCGCCCAGCCCGGCGGCTTCGCAGACGCCCGCCGCCTCCGCCAGACGCCATGCGGGAAAGTTGCTCGCCCCCAGCAGGCGCACCTTGCCGGCCTCCACCAGCCGCGCAAAGGCGCCCATGGTGTCGGCCTGCGGGGTGTCCAGGTCGTCCTTGTGGGTGTAGTACAGGTCGATGGTCTCGACGCCGAGATTGCGGAGGGATTTCTCGCACTCCTGGGCGATGAACTTGGGGTCCAGGCTGATGGGCACGTCGCCGTAGGCGAAGCCGACCTTGCTGGCGATGAACAGCCCGTCGCGGTTGCCGCGGGCCTTCATCCACCGGCCCAGCAGGCGCTCGCTGTCGCCGCCGCGCCCGCCGGCCCATTGGGCGTAGATGTTGGCCGTGTCCAGGAACGTCCCGCCGGCCTCGACGTAGCGGTCCAGCAGCGCGAAGCTGGTGGCCTCGTCGGTCTTCGTGCCCATGTACATCGTGCCGAGGCACAGCGCGCTGACCTCGACTCCGCTGGCGCCAAGCTGCATCGTTCTCATCATGCGATCTCCAGTTTCCTGTGTGGCCCGTGGAGCTTCCTGTTGGCTCTCAGCCGCTGCAATTCCCTGTACTGGGGAACGTGCTTGGGGATCTTGACCTTTCCGCTTGCGACCCAGTGGTACTCGCTGGGCATCCCTCGCAGGGCCGGGTCACACCGCGCGCCAACGAAGTCCTCAAGCCAGTCCAGTTTCAGCCTGAGTTCTCTCACGCCGTGCGAGTCGGCCGGATGCACCTCGATGTAGAACACGTGGGCGCGCCTCCTTCGACTGTATCCCACGGCATAGTCCCATCTGTGAGCTTTATCGTAGATCGGCATCGTCCTGCAGTCGCCGTCGATGTAGACGCTGCCCAGCAGGTTCCTCGTGACTGCCGCGGTGATCTGTCCGCGCCCCTGGCCCCGCTGGATGGCGGACAATCCGCTGCGGTAACGAAGCGGTTGTGACCTGTCGATCGCGTGCCTGAACTGTTCGGTGGGTGAAAGGGACTTCCTCGCCATGGCTCATGCATTCCTGGCGGTGGCGTCGGCGACGATGTCGGCGATGCGTCCCGAGAACCCGCTGAGACCTCCCCAACCCGAGACGGCGGCGTCCTCCGCGCCGGGGTCCAGCGACGAAATGTCACGAATGCGCACCGTCTCCTTCTCGCGCTCGAAGTAGTACGTCCGGTACCTCTTCGCCAGCGCGTCGGCCAGCACGTCCCTGATGGGCGTCTCCAGACGTCGGATGTCAAAGGCCTTCTGCATCGCCCGCAGTGCCGTCGCGGGCTTCACCGCCTGTAGCTCCCTGACCATCCAGACGATGTCGAGAACCACCGGCGAATGCGACGAGACGATCACCTTGTACCCCCGGTGGAGGAGCTCGAGAACCAGCAGACAGAACGTCACGATGGCTCGCGGATGAAGGCCCATCTCGGGCTCCTCCACAATGACCGTCTCGACGTTGGCCCGCTTGGTGGACTTCGCCGGCGGGATGAGCCAGTACAGACCGAGAAGCAGGGGGGTGAACTCCCGCTGCCCGGCGGACCAGGCGGTATACCGAAGCGGGAACGCGCTTCCGCGCGGCAGCAGGACGATCTGTTTGCGCATTCCCTCCGAATGGAGCCGAAGCTGGCCCGACGCGTAGACCCCGTCGTTGACCAGGCGGCGAAGCTCGGCCTTCAGCCGTCTCGGTTGCGGGAAGACCGCCTCGCCGCGCCCACCCCCGGCCTCCATCAGCCTGCGCAGCGCGTCGCTGAAGCTCCTCAGGCAATACGGGTCGCCGACAGCATACGCCATGAACGGCCTCGGCCAGCCGTCCTGGAGCACAAGGACGCGCTGGGCGGGGATGAGGAACACCGATCCGGTCGCCGGGGCCCTTCCCGGAGGATTGACGACTTGCCTGGAAAGGTCAACCGCCTCGCCGTCGGCGGCGGCCCGGGTCGCGCTGGTCCAGAGCGTCTGCATTCCCCCGCCGAAGTAGATCCCCAGGAAATCGGCAACAGGATCCTTCCCGTGCAGCCAGTCGAAACCGTACTGCCGCAGGTCTCTGCGTATGGCCCCCGCATCCTGGATGGCCTTGAGCAACTGCACCACAAGGCTCTTGCCGCTCGCCTGAGGACCAACGAGGACGGTCAGGTCGCCAAACTCGATGGAGCCCTCCTCGATTGGTCCGAAAGACCGTATGTCAAGCCGTTTCATGTCGCGGCTCTCCTTCGCCCGCCGACGCCGGCAAAGCGCGGCCCCGACCGCGCCACGCCAAGACGATGTTACGCACCCGCATGAAGGTGTCAAGGCACCGCGGCGCGAGCGGACCGGCCAGACCCACGAAGCGGGCGCAAGCGCGGGCGGGCGGCTAGCCGGGCCACTGCTCCTCAATGGCTTCCCGCGCCGTGTCGGCCCAGATCGTGAAGCGCTCGGGGTGGTTCTCGCAGGTGTGGGTGTCCTTGAGGATCATCTCCAGCACGCAGCCGTTGGCGCGGCAGACGTCCAGCGTGTGGCGGACGTAGGCGCCGATGCGCCGCGGCTCGAACGGCGTGCACAGGTGCGAGGGGTGCGGCTTCCAGGACAAGATGTACCGCCAGCCCAGCTTCTCGGCGCAGCGGTCCACGTCGGCGAACGGGCTGATGGAGATCCGCCGCAGGTGGGGAATCCGCAGCACG
>Ga0172364_10001416_pt1 | contig 18381 bp, 16 predicted proteins | sample LakKivSesite10cm_FD_114545 | JGI IMG/M metagenome (GOLD analysis project Ga0172364, IMG submission 114545) | Sediment microbial communities from Lake Kivu, Rwanda - Sediment site 10cm | ecosystem: Environmental > Aquatic > Freshwater > Lake > Sediment | place: Rwanda: Western Province, Lake... | reverse complement strand
CAGGCCCGCAGGGTTGCAGCGTTGATGCCAACTTCTTGCATCACCGCTTTCAGGTTATAGATATGGGTGCTATCTGCCATCGGGTTGCCTCTTTTCTTAGAGAGCTCAGTACAAACCAGGGGTGAAAACTTTCGCAGACATTAATTCTATGCGTTTACACTGGTGCCAGCGTGCCGGCAAAGATGATCCATGCTAAAACGGTCTTAGCAGCCAGGCTGAGGATGATATACACCCGCTCACCGAATAAATAATCTTTCCAGCGACCCACCTTCTTGTATTGCAGCACCATATTTACCGCAAAAATGTTGAAGAAGATGAACAGCGTAGGGATGATGGCATAAACGAACGGCGGAGGGTTGCCGCCCTCACCGCTTAACGATCCCACAAAGTAGGTTACGATTACGATCCAGGGGATAATCCCCGCCACCGATCCGTAAATGAAGGCAGTCCAGTTCGTTTTCTGGGTATTCTGGTTGTGCAGTTCCATCATGATCCCAAACAGGTTCATCATCGCATTGATGCCGAAGATCAGGATGATGGCGCCCAGGTCATACACACCCACCAGCATACCGATGAGCACGATCATCACCGACGAAGACAGGGCATACTCATAAAATCGCACCGGGTTCATGCCCTTTTTAAGATTGGCGACATATAGCTTATATCCGATGGTTGCCAAGAAGAAATGCGCCAAGGCTGAGATGAGCAGAAAAACCGCCACTGCCGGCCCGAAGCGTAGTTCAGCAGCCAATTTCAGATCCGGCACCAGCGCAAACTTGCTCACGTCGAACTTTAAAAAGCTGGTGTAAACCGGGTAAGCCGTATCGTTGCTCAGCACGATCATCAAGATACCCTGTAACAGGTGCAAGAAACCCATCACCAGGTTGAAACGCCGTAAACCACGATATTTATTTTCAGTTTCCATTTTGTAATCTCCTCCATATCCTTATGTGATATAAACCTATTTGTACAAAATATGATAATATATTGTACAATATTTGTCAAGGTTGCTTTATTAATATCCCATGAGAATGCTCAAACGGATCGGTAAACCAGTGCAGATAGGGCTCCCGCTAGTCATCATGAATGGGCGCCGCGATCAGCAACTTCAATAAAGGATCAATTGCTATACGTTATGTGCTGTGCTGATTGATGTGTTAATGGCTGACAGGTTATCACCTGTTATTAGCCAGCCAGGTATATATGATGCGGTTAAATGATCATGGAGCTGTCAGGGTTCGGATCAACCTGAAAAACCAATCTTGTGCCATCTATTCCACGAAAATGGATACTACACTTCCGGATCAATGGCAGGTACCGCTACCTGAATCCGTGAATGTTTCCCCTGCAACGGGAATAAACTGCCAGTCATAACCGGTTGGGTGCAACGTGACGGATAGCACTCCCCAGGTATCATCATCGTGCACTTCGCTGTTATCGATTACATTGTCGATGCTTCGCAAGTCTTTTCCCCCGGTTCCCACCACGATCTCGCGTATGCCATTGATAGGGTCGAATGTTCCAAAGGGGTCTTGAGGTGCAAAGCGTTCGTAGTCATGATCATGCCCATTTAAAACCAGCTCAGCATGCGCCTCATACAGTGTTTGCCAGATTGGCACCAGGTCCGTTTCACTCCCGTGCATTCCAGAGCTGAAGCGCGGCTGGTGCCAATATGCCAGGGTACATAACGCCGGGTGTGCAGCCAAATCGGATTGCAACCATTGCAGCTGTGGTGAATCCGCTCCACAACCGCCGATCTCAGAGCAATTGGCATTGATCACGATGATGTGCCATACACCAAGATCATAGCTATAGTAACCCTGTTGGGGGTCACCGGCTCTGGCACCGAAATAGCTGAAATATCCTGACGCATCAGGAGTTTTATATTCATGGTTACCCACCGATGGATAAGTTCGCTCCTTCTGGCGACCCCACGTGGGATCATAGCAATTGTTGAATTCATCAATCGTTCCAGATTCATAGGCGTTATCACCCAGGGTGATCACTGTTCCCGGCAGATGATCCAGCAAGGCCGCGGTTTGCTCATCGCCCGGTGAGCTGCAGGAAGCAATATCACCTGCGGCGATGATCACTGGATCTGTCAGAACCGTAGCGGCTTTCTTAATGGTTGGAATAAAAGACTGATAAGTTGCACCATCATCATGCAGCGCATCTAAATAGGCACCAAATCCTGAATGCGTGGCCCATTCATCGGCCGACTCTACAGCGGTGCCCTCACCCCATTCATTGAACGTGGTGATGAGCTGGAAATCAGCACCTGAGGCAATCATCGCACGGATATTTGCCCGCCAGCTAGACAGGTCTCGCTCGAGGCGCGGGTTCTCACCCACCTTCCAAAAACCCGGGCTGATGGTGTAGCTATAATGTCCCTGCGAATCGACAGCATTGGCGGGAGCGTATTGGTGCCAACCTTCAGGCTGGCTGGGACAATCCTGGTATCCAGGGAACACTTTCAGCACAATATAGGCATCTACTGTATTTGCCTGTTTCCACCGGTCTGCCATTTCACAGCCATCGTTTGCATCGGCGTACACGAAAATCACAAAACGGTCATCAATATGCAAGTACGTTGGACTAAAACTGTATTGATCTCGGATGTAGATCAAATCTGCGGTAAGGTCACTCACATCCGGGTTGCCAACACCTTCCGGTTCATAATATATGCTCCATTTAAGGGCGGTACCTTCGGAGGTTGCTAAAATCAGGTGCATCCGACTATCCGTAGAGGTGCCCTGCCCCCACCAGGAGGCAATGCCCGCCTCAATACGCCCATATAGCATGGCGTTTATCTGCTGTCGGATAATCTCCGGGTCCGATTGGTCATAAAAACCCAGCGTGGGATGGTAATTCGTATACGGATAGATACCCTGTTGGCTCCAGGCTTCCGGGAACCAGGGATAATAAAACGCTGCTCGGATGGGCAAGGTTAACGAACTTATACTGGCGTTTTTTTCAAACTGGCTGATGACTGGGGCGTAATTCGAGCTGGGAATTAATACATCTCCAGCCACTGCTTTTGAAGGATCCAGGCCTTCAGTGGTGTTGCCGGATTGAAAAGCTTTTGCTTTCTCAGGACTAATTAACGAGGATTGCCTGGAAGACAAGATATTACCTGATAATTTACTCATGACAATCTTACCAATAAGACCGAGGCTGATTAAAATAAACGGTATATACCAGTGAGACATTAATTTATTTTTCATACGCATCCTCAACCAATTTCGACACCAATATTATGAGCGGTTAAATATTACCTGGTTTTCGTAAGAACGAAGAATTATTCATCTTCCAGACCTTATCATTGCCACTTTACACACCCCCGAGCGGGCAGCTTAAAAATCGCCTCACCTCCTTCAAGTCATTCAGAATATCCAGCCAATTTTCAGATGGTGAGGGTTCTATAATAACAAATATTAATACTTATTATATCATATTTATCATTATTTTAATGTATGTCGGTGAATTAGCGAACCGATGATCAGCGTGTAGTAAACAGCCAATGGTAATTATTCCAACCTGGATAGCTCATCCTAGATCCGTTGAGCTGCCAACCGGGCCGAGATCATGGCAGTTGGGATACCCGTCCCCAGGCGAGTGCTGGCGCCCACGAAGTACAGGTGGCTGTAGCGCGTGTGCTGGTTGGCCGGGCGGAAATAGGCCAGCTGGGTAAGGTTATGGGATAGTCCATGCGTGGAGCCCATGGCCAGGTTGTAGCGCTTATGCCAGGAGAGAGGGGTGAGCGAGGTCTCGAACTTGATGTGCTGCTCCAGGTCGGTAATGCCCAGCGTTTTCAGACGGCGGAAAACAATGGCCGATGAAATAGAACATGTACTCAGTGAAGGCTCTGGCTAACAGGTTGGTGTACTCTTTCATCTCCATCTGCGTGACGCACCTTCTGCGCCTCTGCACGTCGAATGCCATCACCGCCATCAAGTTTCGCCGGTAAAGCTGCAACCTGCTGTTGTCCTCGCAGTCATTCTTCACCAGCTCCGCGAGCTTCTGCTCTTCAGGGCAGCAGGCTTCGATGCGCTTCCCCTGGTAGCATTCTTCCAACATGCCTTGCTGCCGGGTGAGCATATCCGCCATCTGTTGCTGAGAAGCGGCAACGTATCCAGCAGGTCATCCAGCCAACGTAAATAGGCATGCGACCGGAAGGCATCCTGCACCCGGTCACGATCCACCAGAAAGCGGATGGTGTAATAGGTCTGCTTGCTGGCGTCTTTGGTAATTTGGGCGTGCAAGCTCATTTTTCCATCCGTGAGAGATGGCGGCGTGTTTGAGGGTTGAACATTCATTAATTCGGCGATTCTCCTGATTTAGCATAATAGTGAAACAGGCTTATTGTGCTGCAAAACCAGCTGGACAACCCAGAAAATCTGAGGGATTGTGCGGATTATTGTTCTTGGCAAATTTCTAAATGGTGACGGTGATCACTCACAGAGGGTATGATTTGGATCACAAACAGGCAAAAAAAGAACGGAAAACGCAAAATGAGATTGAGCCGGAGTTGAGTGGTGATTATTAATGGCTCGATTAATCTGCAGTACTGGCGCGTGAAAATAGGAAAGTTATTTCAAGGCGTAATTAATGCTGCTTATTTCTTTTTCTTGGTCCGCAAGGATTGGTACAAATCCAGCAGGCGTGCTTCTGAAACCGACCAATTATACTCGCTTTGAGCAGCCTGCCACCCTGCAATCCCAAGCCTGTTCCGCAAGGCCGGGTCAGCCAGCTTGAGAATAGCCTCCCGGATAGCTTGAGGGGTCACCTCTTCCAACAACAGTCCGCAGCCGGTATTCCGCACCATGCGTCCCAGGTCGCCGATATCGTTGGCGATCACCGGCTTGCCGGCCGCCATGGCGTTGGAGAGGGTGTTCGAGGCATTGTAGGCCGCCCCGGGATAATCAGGCTTGAGGCAATAATAGATCACGTCGCTGAGGCAACTGTACAATGGCACCTGCCCGGCGGGCAGCCACCCCAGGTATTTCACATTTGCCATTTCCCCTATGGAATCCTCAACCGCCTGGCGCTGGTGCCCATCACCGAACAGCAGCAGGGTGACCTCTGGCAACGATCTCATGGCCTCAATCAACGGCAGCAACAGGCGGTTGCGGGTGAAGCCACCGATGTAACAGACCACGTAATCCTCGAGGCCCAATCCCAGCCCCTGGCGAACATTGGCGATTTCTTCCAGCCTGATCCCCCGGAAGGGCTCCAGGTATGGCACGTTGGGGATATGCACCAGTGGTGAAAAACCGGCCGAGTTTAATTTATCCATGAACACCGAGCTGGCAGCCACTGTGGCATCCACACGCTTCAACAGATAGCGCTCGAATAGGCGTAAAAGGTAAACGAAGATCCCTGGCAGGTAGAGTGACATCAATGCGGGGTAATCTTCATGGGCATCGAAAAGCAGCTTGCACCCCAGCTTGCGCTTGACCTGCCAGCCCGCATACAGGGTATCCAGGTCGTGGCAGTGCACCACATCCGGTTCAAGGGGCAGAGCCTTGCGAACCGCGGCGCTCCAGAAGCGGGGTGTTTTCAGGATTTGCCTGGCCCCGGCGCCGTACACCGTGCGAACGTTCTGGATACGCAGGAGGCGCACGCCACTCTCTAAAGTATCTTCCGAGGGCAATTCGGACAGCCGGTCCCAGCAGATGATGGTGACCGTATAGCCAGCGGCAGCCAGGCTGTTAGCCTCTTTAAGCACACGCGGGTCAGGCCGGAAGGCATTGGAGAGCAGCATAACGACAATGGGCATGGCAGTTACCTTTTTTCAGGCCTCACCAGCTGGTAATAGAGCGATTCCATGTATTGCATGTTTTCTTCGTAATTATTGGTTTCAGCCACTACCTGGCTGGCCTTCAAGCCAAGTTTTCGGGCGGCACCCGGGTTATCCAGGCAGCGCACAATGGCATCGGCCAGGGTGAATGAATCACCCACCGGCACCATCCAGCCATTCTCACCAGAGTGGATGAATTCACGCAGGGTGGGCAAATCGCTGCACACCATGGGCCGCCCGCAGGCCATGGCTTCCAGGACCGATACGGGCGTGCCATCGGAGGACGGCACGGAAACCACCACATCGCTCAGGTGATAGAGCTCTGCTAGGCCGCCGCGCTGCCGAATGGGAGACAGCCAGCGGATACTCTCTGCCAGGCCCAGGTTGCTCACCATGCCATCCAGGCGCTCCTTATAAGCCTGGTCGACATTGTAGACGATGAAAGCGAACACCACTGCTGGAAATTTCTGCCGTACCCGGGGGATGGATTCGAGGATGACATCGATGTTGTAGATTGGGCTGATTGCTCGGGGGCACAGCACCAGTGGGGCGTTTTCAGGGATGGACAGGCGGGCACGCAGGCTGCTATTCTGCTGCCCGGTAAGGTCCTGGGGGTTGAAGACGTCCATCTCGATGCCCAATTGGACGTTGCGCACTTTCAGCTCTCGTGCGCCCAGGCTGACAGTACGCCTGCCCATGGCTTCAGAATTGACCGTGACCAGGTCAGCTTGACCCAGTGTATAACGGGCCAGCCAGCGAGCGATGGTCGAACGCTGTGGCTGGACGAACACGTCGCTCCCCCAAGCGGTGACGATGTAGGGATGGAAGCCGCTGGAGGCTGCCAACCACCCGGCTGAATTGACCCGGTGGGCGTGCAAGACATCCGGCTGCCATTGGCACAAAAACCGCCTCAGCCACAGCGACCAGATGGGGAAACGAACGATGGGGGCGTAGAAGGACTTCGAAAGGTCGATGACCCGGATATCCTGCCAGGGTTCCTTCACCGGCACATCAGCCAGCAGGATGGTTTGGTGCCCGTGCCTGGCGAACCAGCCTATCCAGCGGCGGGTGTGAGAGATGTTGGGGTTGGAGATAAAACACAGGCGCATGGAATATGCCGTTTACTTTAATAGTTTATTATTCAGCCTCGAATAAAAAATCCACCACATCGTGTAATTACAAAATTCCGTACTGTTTGAACAACAGCATCCCACGAGTGATTTGCTTCAACGAATTGACGTGCACGCTCGCCAATTAAGTCCTTTCTATCATCAGGAAGCTCAAGTAGTTTTTGAAGCTTGCTCGCTAAATCAATTACATCACCGGGCGAAAATAATATTCCAACCCCTTGTTTCTCGATGAATTGCAAATCTTCTATATCCGACGCAATAATCGGTCGCCCACAAGCCATATATTCATATATTTTTAGGGGAGAGCATGCGATGGGTTTCTTTGGGGCGACGAGTACTGAGCAAGCCCCCATATATTGGGGTATCGATGAGTAAGGCTGGGCACCAGTAAAAATCACGGAATTACCAAGCATCAATTTTTCACTCATCTCATTACAACGCCTATATTCTGGCCCATCTCCAACAATCAACAAATAAATCTTCCTGGTCAACTTTTTGTTTAGATCAGCGTAGGCCATGATCAGATCCTCTACACCTTGCCATGCTGAAAGAGTCCCGATAAAACCTATATAATCATAATCTGGTTGTAATCCAAGGCTTTCTTTACAGCTTATTTTATCTAATGGTCTAAAAAGATCTATATTTACACCATTTTGAACGACGAGTATTTTTTCACTGTCACTAATTCTATTTTGGATTAAGAAGTTAGCGATATTGGGAGTCACAACAACTATGTATCTGGCAATTCGGCAAGCGATATTAAGTGAAAATCCGCGCAGTGAATTAATCAATGCTACAAAATACTTTTTAGGAACAGCATAATGGGTTATGGCAAATCTGTGTTCATCTTTCCAATTCCCGTTCACTTCTAATACTACGGGAATTTTATTAATTCTTGCCGCGATAAGAGGACCTATACCAAAACCAGTTGCCCTTATATAGAATACATTTGGCTTACTTGTTTTTATTTGTCTGCGTAGATAGAAAAAAGCCCTGATTGTATTTAGAATATCCCCAAGATAATGAGGACGAATATGGATGGGCATAATTTGTAAACAATTGTACTGGTCTGAGAAAGAGAATGTTGACGCATCTGTTTGTGAAAATAATATAACTTCATCAATTTTAGCCAAGGCATGGCAAAATTCTGTTACATGCGTCCGGTTTGCTGTTTGTTTATTTAGATGGTCTTCAACAACATAGAACCATTTCATAGCATTTTATATTTTATCAAGTACTTTGTAAAACAGTACGGTAGTAGATCGTATGTCTATGCGTCATTAAGAATTATAGAGAGTCCAGATGTCAATCACCCAAAATCGCTCTCAGTGCCATCATACATTTTCAGAAAATTGGTTACAGGCGGAAAAATTTGGGGAAATATCTATGTATCACCGAATCTAATATCCACGCACATTAATTGTTTTCATAGTAATTACAAATTTTAGCTAATCATTGATAAAGGAAATTGCATTAAGTATCAATCCATACATTGGTAGAGCGCCATCCACCATCTATACGAGGTAACCTCGGGCCAATATCGTTGTAAGGATAACTGTCTATATTGAATATTTTTCACTTTTTTTAGCAGGCTTTTATTATCTACTGAATATCCACATTGTGGACAAACTACTTGTTTGGGAAAATTTAGACCATTTCTATGCTTGTAAGACCTGACCAGATTCCATAAAAAAGGAACCGCCTTTTGTTTTTTAAATACTATGGGTTCAAGCTTCACTAATATAAATTTTTCCTTAAACAATTGCGGAAATGAACTCTTGTTATACTGTCTGACGTGATGATAAGGGTGAAATCTACAAAGGCAGGCTGGGCAAACCACTCTACCATAAGATAGGTTTTCATTAAATGGGACCGTGATCAATATATGATGGCGTGCTGTTCTTGCTATTTCGTCGAGTGCTTTCTGATAAATGACAATAGGTAGATGTTCCAAAATTTCCATGCACAAACAGGCATCAAACGACCCACTAGTGAAAGGCAGCCCTCCAGCACTCGCCTGAAGATGTGGTGCAGTGACATACCTAAGCGGAACAATGCTAGAATCCAACCCAACTGTGAACATGTGAGCATGCTGCAAATTGATAAAAGCACCATTGCCGCACCCAACATCTAGAAGCGAAGATGTTTCTTGGGGAAGCCAATCGACTGCTATTTGGATGCGTTCAAGATCTTCTCTATGATTTTTCCAAATTAAAGGATCCCAAACATCCGGATTATCATAATAATCTCGCCACTCAACATTTGTCATCTAATGATCCTTAATTTGATGTCCTTTGGGGTATCAATGCCAACAGATATTTTCGTAAGTTATGATCCCTTACCAGCACTATTGCATAATATCCAAGAGTCACAATACTTGTGAGCAGGATTAGCCAGACAGGGAAAGTTGCCAATTGGTTTTTTATACCCAATAAAGCTAAGGCAGGTACACAAGCAAATAAGATGTATTCAATCAAAGTTTTGAAAGCTGTGCTCCATCGTACATTAGTCAGTCTCAGCAGCCATAAGCCCAAACCACCATAGACCAGCACTCCAGTCGTACACCAGATTATTAAAGTGAGATATATATTATGTGTCGTACCTCCAATAACCAGCGCAGCAAAACGACTAGCCAGGATAATAATGTTTACGATCAGAGACAATTCCTGCCGTTCCAGAGTAGCAAAAAGAATGGAAAGTGGGGAAGATATAAATAACACGAACATCCACGGGCTGAGAATCTGCGCATACCTGCCAGCCTCCACCCAGTTCGCGCCAAACACAATGCCGAACAACTCAGGACCGGCAATACCCAACACCACCGCTGGAAATAAGCCAATCGCCGCCAGCCGCTTGAAGACCAACTCCACTGATTTTGCAAGCTTCTCAGGGTCTGAGCGTAACTCGGCAGTCCGTTGATAGAAGACCTGTGCCAGCGCACTGCCCAGCAGCGTCATGGGCAGTAAAATCAGCCGGCTGGAGAGCGAGTAGTAACCTACCACAGTCTCGCTGAAATAATACAGCAGCACCAGCGAGGGGAGCTGCCAGGAAAAATTATTGATGAAGCTACTCCAGGAATCGACTAGTGGAAATTTACGATACCTTACCAGGTTGGCGAGCAGCTTGCTGCGCTTCACCTGGCGAAGGACAATCGTGCGTTTATCCCGTAATACCTGGGAAGCCAGAACAAAGGTGAAGACAAATGTGCCAGCCACCCAGGAGAAAACCAGGACGGCTGTATCAGCCCGGCCAGTATATGCCAGGAATATGGGCAACGCACTGGTAGTTAACGAAGCAGCCACCCTAGCGATGGATAAGCGCCCAAAATGTTTGGTGCGTGCATTCCAAAAGTTAAACGCATCAAACAAACCCTGGATCAATAAGCCGATGGGCACGATCCAGAGAAAGGGAAACAAGTCAGGCGCTTTAAGCAAGTTGGCCAGAGATTGCCCCAAGAAAAATAAAGCCAAGCCAACTACCCCACTGATGGCCACCGCGATAATTACACATATAGCAAATATATTGATTGCATCTGAATCATCATCAGGTAACATGATGGCGTATTCATACCTCAGGCTTGCCACGATTGAAATGATTCCGACGAGCGAGGTGAATACACTCAAGATGCCGAATGATTCGGGGAGGAATAAGCGGGAGATGATGGGGGCAGTGACGACGGTGATGGCCTGGGCAATGGTGGTGCCGCTCACCAGTTTAAGCACATTGGTAAAAAAACTGCTCCGTTTTAAAGGTGTTGGGGCAGTCATGGTTGCGGGATTCTCTCAACATAAATTGTTATATTCAAAAGCACAAACTGCATGCTCGCAATTATATACCATTTCATTTTCCCATCTCCAACCGCGAAAAGAGGGCAACTACATACGGGCTACTCAATGGTGGTAAGATTAGCTCTCTTTATATATAGTATGCAGTTGGAGGAAAGCATGGATGAACAGATGAAAAACGCCGCATTGGCCAGCCTGGATGACGAGCTGAATGGGGCATACTTGTACGATGCGCTTTCACAGGCCGAGAAAGACCCCCGCCTTGCTGAGGTTTACCGGCGCATGGCTGATGTGGAGCGTAAGCACGCCGCGGAATGGGTCGAGCGCTTGAAAGCCAGCGGTGTGCCCATGCGGGAATTCAGACCCAGCTGGCGTAGCCGCACGCTTGCCTGGGTGGCCAGGCACATGGGAGTGGCCACCGTGCTTCCCACCATCATGGGTGATGAGCGCAAGGATACGCAGAAATATGCCCACCTGCCGGGCAGCGCCGGCATGGCCGCCGACGAATCATCGCACAATCGCCTGCTGAGCCAGGTGGTACGCACCATGAAAGGGGGCATGGAGGGTGGGGCGCTGGCCCAGCTGGAGGGTCGCCACCGCACCGGCGGCGGGAATGCCTTGCGGGCGGCAGTGCTGGGAGCAAACGATGGGCTGGTATCCATTTTTAGTCTGGTAATGGGGGTGGCAGGGGCAAACCTGGACAATAAAGTCATCCTGGTGACCGGTTTTGCGGGTTTGCTAGCAGGGGCCATCTCGATGGCATTGGGCGAGTGGCTGTCGGTGCAAAGCTCGCGTGAGCTCTACCAGCACCAGATCGGCATAGAAAAAGTCGAGGTTGCCACCGCCCCCGAAGAGGAAGCCGAAGAGCTGGCCTTAATTTATGAAGCGCGAGGTGTACCCAGGGAGGAAGCCCAGCGCATGGCGCAGCACATCATCAGCGACCCGGCTTCAGCCCTCGAGACACTGGCGCGGGAAGAGCTCAATGTGGACCCCTCCGAGCTGGGCGGCTCGGCCTGGGAAGCAGCCTTCACTTCATTTTTTCTCTTTTCACTGGGCGCAATCATCCCCATCATCCCCTACATCTTTCTTACAGGCCCCAGCGGCATCGCAGTCAGCATGGCATTCAGCGCGGTGGGATTGTTCGTGGTGGGTGCCGCTATCACGCTATTCACCGGGCGCAGCGTAGTCTATTCGGGCTTTCGCCAGGTGCTATTTGGCATGGCAGCAGCAGGCGTCACCTACGGGATCGGGCACCTGATCGGCACCAATGTGGGCGGTTAACTGCGGCTGTCTTTCCAACGATGCTAAAAATCGCCAATAAAACTGAGAGAGATAGCAGAAGAAGAGCAGATCCCGAGAGATCCGGGACAGGTTGCTTCCGCACAAAGGATGTGCCGCTGAAAATCACAGCAGGTGACCGATCGCTGCGCTAACTCGCTCCGACAATTCGCCAGTTTCACCGTGAATGAGACCCGCGGAGCGTTGTTGAAATACACGCAATATCAGCCCCCAGTGGGCCCGAAGCGCTCGGTACGGATTTGGCCTGCAGGGATGCCCAGCTCAACCAGGTTGTTCGCCACGCCTTCCACCATGGATGTCGGGCCACAGACATAAGCATTGAGCCTACCACCCCACGGAGCGATGACCTGGCGCAGCATCGCCATGTCGATTCTCCGACCGTACCCTTCCCAGCCTGGCGGCTGCGAGCGGGTAAGAGTATGGATGACATCCAGTCCAGCCGATTGCCCTTGCAACCGATCCAATTCTTCACGGTAGATGATTTCTTCATAATTGCGCGAACTGTACAATAGCCGCACCGGCACCTGAGAGCTCACCGCCTGCCGGTGGCGGATCATAGCCATCAACGGCACGATACCAGAGCCGCCCGCCACCAGCAGCAGCGGGCCTCCCATGCTTGCGCTCCACACGAAATAGCCGCCAATCGGGCCACGCAGTTCCACCTGGTCTCCGACGATGAGCACATCGTGCATGTACGTGGACACTTCCCCCTCGTTGAGCCGTTCAACGGTCAGCTCGATTTCGCCAACCTGCTCGGGGCTGGAGGCTATCGAATAACTGCGCTGGGCCTGGTATCCATCGGGTGCGGTCAGGCGCACATCATAATGCTGACCTGGCTGGTGTGCACACCAATACGGCAATGCCAAGGTGAACGACTTGACATTGTAAACCTCTTGCTTCACCCTGATCACTGTGGCAATCTGCCACCTGGTGACCTGCCTGACCAGCTCGTTTCTAATCAGTCCTGTCTCCAAAATACCTCTCCTCTTTCCATGGATCACCGTGATTGTTGTAGCCCAACGACTCCCAAAAGCCGAGCTTGTTTTTTTCCATCAAAGTCAGGCCGCGCACCCATTTGGCACTCTTCCAAAAGTACAGGGCAGGCACAACCAGGCGGGCAGGCCCGCCGTGCTCTGCCGGTAAGGGCGCACCGGCGTAGTTATAGGCGATAAATGCCTTGTCATTGATCATTTCATCCAAAGGTATATTCGTGGAATAACCCCCATCGCTGTAGGCGAGCACGAAATGTGCTTTCGGGTCCAAGCCTGCAATTTCGAGCAACGTGTCGATGCTTACCCCTTCCCATTGTGTATCCAGTTTTGTCCACTTGGTCACGCAATGGATATCGACGGTATATTTTCGGGAGGGCAGCTGCTGGAATTCTGCCCACGACCAGTGGATAGGCTCGCAAACCAACCCATTTACCTCAAAGGTCCATTGTTCCAGTGGCGTGTGGGGCGTGGGTCCGGCGGATAGCACCGGAAAGTCAGCGGTCACATATTGGCCTGGCGGTACCCTGCTGGATAGACCTTCCTGCTGGTGTTTACCAATAAAGCCCCTCGATCGGAACAAGACTTTCATTTTATCCTTCCAATGCTATAATCAGATAAAGTAGATAGATTATATCATTATATTCTGTGGAGATGGATCTGCATGTCACGAATTATGCGTAATTACATCTTAATAAGCATGAAAGGAGAATTATCAATGGAAACCCAACAAACAAGCAAGCCCTCTGGAGTTAAGCATCTCGTCACCGACCCGCCTTTTGCGCAGACCTTATTTGGTGATTGGCGCTGGTCGTGGGTATGGGTGATCGTGCGCCTGTACCTGGGCTACGAGTGGATAATGGCGGGTTACGATAAAATCATTAACCCTGCCTGGGTTGGCCCACAGGCAGGTACTGCGCTGACCGGTTTCATCAACAACGCCATTACGCTGAGCACGGGCGCTCATCCATCAGTGCAGGGCTGGTATGCGTATTTCCTTCAGCATACTATCCTGCCAGGTGCCAGTGTGTGGAGTTACGTAGTGGCATTCGGAGAAACGCTGGTTGGAGCCGGCCTGATCCTGGGTGCATTCACCGGCATTGCCGCCTTCTTCGGCTTTTTCATGAATTTCAACTACCTGATGGCAGGGTCGATCAGCAGCAACCCCTACTTGCTTTTCCTCGCCCTATTCATAATCCTGGCGTGGAAGACCGCCGGGTGGTGGGGGCTGGACCGCTGGATCCTAGTGGACCTGGGCACGCCGTGGAGCCCCGGATTGGCATTTAGAACTCGCAGGACCAAGGGAACTGCCGCTCCTTCCGCAGAGCCCTCAGGGACGGATTAAGCTTGATTAAGCGCGAGACCGGGTTAACGCACTCGCGCCTGTAAAAGTCGCTGCCGACCAACGATCAATCCACACAACGCAGGATATGCCCACCAGACCTGCCTCTCAGGAAATAAACAATGAGCGGTTGGTCTGGGATTAGAGGCTGTGCGCCTCGCAAGGGAAGGATAACTGAAAGCTTCTTATTCCCCATCTTCATAAAGCTGGTCTGTTTTAGCGGCCATGATAAAGTCATTCAGGTGCAATCCCCTGATCTTGTGCGTCCACCAGTTGACCGTGACCCTGCCCCACTCCGTGAGGATTGCCGGGTGATGGTTCTCTTCGTTCGCCAGCTTTGCCAGCTGGTTGGTGAATACCATCGCCTGGGTAAAGTCGTCAAACTTGAAAGACCGCTCTAGGCGCGGCTCGCCCCCATTATCATAAACCTTCCATCCGGGTAGTTTCGCCTGGTTTTGTTTGATCTCAGTCTCGCCTAGTTTAGGCGTATCGGCTGAAACAGCCACACAATGCTGCTCTACTAGCTCATTCATTTTATATTGTTCCTTTCCATTCCCCTCTTATTCCGGCACGTAGGGCGCCTGGCGATCGATATTGCCCACGAATTGCGGCAGGTTAGTGTGCCCCAGCATCTGCCGTATCGCCAGGTTTTCGCCGGTATGGTACCAGTAATGATAAATAGTCCTTAACAGCAACGCCCCTAAAATTCTTGTCCCCGGTTTCCCATCTGGTTTAATGTAATGTTCCTGAAGCTTCTCGGTGGTGAGGCTCTCAAGCCACGAGTCGTTTGCCGCGGTGATCTTGCGCCAATAGGCCAGCACCTCACTTAAGTAGGGAGTGCTGGCGGGTGCGCCGTAAGAATATGCTTCCTGCACATCGGGAAATGGCATCAGGCCCTGGCCATAATACAGGAAATAGCGCTGCTCCTGCCATGCAAGGTGCCCCACGTTCCAGCTGATGCAGTTCATCGGCATCAGGCGCTTGCGGGCATCTTCATCAGACAAGCCCTTCAACCCGCGCCTGAACTCATTACGGGTGAATTTCAACTGAAGGACCAGGGGATGAATGCCTACCATTGGATGCCTCCACAACGAGATGCCGGTTTCGACAATAAAACCAAATTGATGGCAAATAATCATTATATCTTTTTTTATCCGATTATCTGCCAGTGCTCGAGTTAATTACTTATTTTTATGGCACGACTTGTTCTTTCTTAGATTGCTGTTTGAATCTAAAATACGCCTGGCCCATGTAAGCGCCAAACATGAAGATCATGCTGCTCAGGTAAGACCAGAATAGAAATGCGATGATCGTGGCCACCGAGCCGTAAATCAGGTTGTTAGACGACAGGTAACTGGACTCAAAGGCCAAGAATGCCCGCTTAGCCAGCTCCCACAGTAAACCAGCAACGATGGCCCCAGGGATCAGATCCCGCCTGGTCGCCTTGCCATGGGGAAATATGGAATAAAAAAGGCCAAACAAGGCGATGTCTAGCACCACCGATACGACCACACTGACCGCACTGGTCAGCCCGGTAAATTGCGATGGAAAATAACCAAATACGATGGTCAGCATGCTGCTGCCAAATGAGACCAGCACCAACACAGGCCCTGCAATCACCAGCACCAGCAAAATCGCCAACCCGCGCCGTTCCCACATCGGCACCTTTTGCTTATTCCCCCATATGTCGCTCAAAGCCTGGTTAAGCATGTTGAATACCGTGGAACCGGACCATATCAGGCTTACCAGGGCAACAATAGTAACTGTGCCGCGCGTGGCGACAATTTTACTGATGTTGGGTCCCAATAAACTACCAAGCGACGGGGCAATGAAATCGAGCTTATCCAAGATGGATTGCTGGTTCAGGAACGGCAATAAGGAATAACTGGCGATGAAAATGGTCCCCGGTTTCCACCGCCAAAATCGAAACCTCGCTGCAAACCTTGAAAGAAAAATATACCATCGTCCTCGCGCCGCACAACACTCAGCAGGCGGCCCGCGTGGCTGACGTCGCGGCATTCTTCCTCAATGGCGAGCTGATCGAAGTCGCTCCCGGCAAAGATCTATTCACCATTCCCCGCGACAAACGCACCCAGGATTACATTCAGGGACGCTTCGGTTAAATCATCCCTTCTCTAAGAATCACACCTCCCCCGGCGTCATTCATTTTCAATCTTGAACTCAAATCGCTGGAGGAGGGATGTTTTTAACCTATAATTTGTTGTTCTGCAGACTTCATTTCTCCGGGAAGAGCAGCTTCTGCGCGTCAGCCAACTGGCTTTCCAGAATCTCCAGATCCGATAGAACCGTCGTCTTATTCCCAGTCAATTCTTTTTCCACCAGTGTAAACCGCTCCTGAATGGACTGCCCCAATTTCACATCTGTCTGGCTGATATTCGGCTGGATAATTTCCAGCGCTGATTTGGCTTCATCCAAAGCAATCCGCGCTTTGGCGGTATTTCCATCCACGGTATAAATATGCACATCCTGCACGTTGGTAATGACGTTCAACAACTGGATATGCGCGTTTGCTGATGCCAGGTCCAGACTGGCTTGCAGATTCTCATCCTTTAAACGGGCTGAATCTCCCTGATTCACCAGAAGTTCCGCTGACTTTTCGCGTGCCTGCGACAGATCAGTCTTCGTTTGAGCCAGTTCTTTCTGCAGGGGACGGTACAGGACCAGGTACGAAACCAGCACACCCAGCGCAAATAAACCGATGACCCATGCCAGGGTACGCAGCACGGCGCGGTTGAATCTGCCAATTTTTGTATTCGGTCCCAGCCACCAATTGAGAAAACGTTTAAACCAGCTTTTCTTCGGACCAGAGGTCAGGTCCGCCACGGATGCCTGTGGAGCTTCGGGCGTCTCGGGGGATGGGGGAATATTCACGGAGCCTTGATTGTCTTCCATCATAACCTCCTTGAAGGATTATGGTCGTGGGGTAGGCGTGCTGGAAGCACGCAGAATGGGTGTTGCTGTTGCGGAAGGAGTATGGGTAGTTGTTGAAGTAGAAGGGGTAGGCGTGGAGGAAAGCATCGGAGTAGGAGTCATGGTGCAGTCACCTGATGGACAGAGCCCGCTGGTAAATGATGCAGGGGCTGCATCAGCGGGTAAATCCATTAAAAGCAAATCCCAGACGACCTCCAATTGACCGGCCGCCATCACAGGATAAGCGGGCAGGTTACCCAACGCCAGGTCCAATTGCTGCACAGCGAATGCAGCCGTAGGCTGCTGCGTATCAGGGAGTGAAGATTTCAATTCCGCCAACTGGTCTCGAGCGGATTGAATATCAGACCGCGCCAAACCCAGGTTGTTCTCAAGCAGATACAGACGTCCGCGGGTGAAATACTGCATCACCTGCATCAGCTTCGCCTGGCGTGAGAGGGTGCTGATTTCTTCTGCCGTGAGCGCCTGTGATTTTTCCATCGTCTCGTTAAGGGTATTCACCTTGCTTTGCAGGGTATCCAATTGAGCAAGCAGTTTCTGCTGTTCTGTCAGGGTGCCCTCTGCCGCGGAAAGACGTTTTTCCAAGCCAGCCAATTGGGTGGCATCGGCTGCGTGCTGACCTTCCAGTGTGCCTAAGCGTTCCGCGCTCTGGGTTTCCTGTTCGCTCAAGCGGGATTCGAGATCTTCGATCTGGGTGGTATGCTGTGCCACCGGCTGCAGATACCGCGGATAAACATAGCGGAATCCAAGGTAAATTCCTCCGCCAATTAACGCTGCCACAGCCAGGATAATCAACAGACGCAGCAGTGCGGTCAGGAAAACTTTTAAACCTGCGACGAACCCACGTGATGTGGGAGTAGAAGATGGATCTGTCATGACACCTCGCTTTTTATTCCCCACAATTCGCGTCAAACCCAATCCTGACGCCCTGATTCCCTTTGGGGTTCAACCATCCTGGGTATAGCCTGGATTCCACGTCTGATATATTTTGCCAACAAATTCACCCCAGAAGGGTGATGGTTGTGGCTGAACACACTTAAGTTTAGCATAATTGCCTCCATTGTCCAATGGTTTTAGCGATACATCT
>Ga0172364_10001415_pt1 | contig 18384 bp, 18 predicted proteins | sample LakKivSesite10cm_FD_114545 | JGI IMG/M metagenome (GOLD analysis project Ga0172364, IMG submission 114545) | Sediment microbial communities from Lake Kivu, Rwanda - Sediment site 10cm | ecosystem: Environmental > Aquatic > Freshwater > Lake > Sediment | place: Rwanda: Western Province, Lake... | reverse complement strand
TATTCCGGCGCCGGGCTTTTCCAGATAGGAGAGTTCAGCTTTGTGCTGGCCGCGGCTGCGCTCAGCGCCGGCGTTATCTCCAAGGACATCTATGACGTGACTCTTACCTGTGCCGCGATAACGATATTGCTGACGCCGCTGGCCATGAAGGCCGTTTCCGCATTATATGTACGGCTCAATCAGCAGGAGCGTTTCGCCAAAGCTTTCGCGAGGCGCTCGGACCCGGAACCGGGTAAGATAGTGCAGTTAAACAACCATGTGGTCATATGCGGCTGCGGCAGCGTTGGACGGATACTGGGTTCGGTTTTAGAGAAGAGGGGCTTCACACGGCTCGTGATCGACGAGGACCTGCGGGTGATCGATACGTTGCGGGCCCAGGGGGTGCCTTATCTATACGGCGACGCCAGCAATCCGGAGATACTTTCTCATGCGGCGCTGCAGAAAGCCAAGGTCATGGTCATCACCCTGAATGATCCGATCGCGACCGAGCTTGCAGTGAAGAACGCTCATGCCATAAATCCAAAGCTGGATATCGTAGCGCGCATCCAGTTTGACGAATACTCCGACATATTGAGGGAGATGGGTGCCGCCGAGATAGTCAGGCCTGATTTCGAGGCCGGGCTGGAGATGGTGCGCCATACCCTGCACCGTTACGGCATGACCGGGGCCGAGATACAGTATATTATCAATATCCTGAGGCAGGGAGGGTCTGAAGAGAAGTGAAAAAGGAACACTTCACCCGTTTCATCCTGGTGCGCCACGGGCAGACTGGCTGGAACAAGGATGAGCGCTTCCGCGGGCGGGCCGATATCGAGCTGGACGAGACGGGTCTGCAGCAGGCGCAGCTGACTGCCGAACGTATGATGGAGTGGGAGATATCGGCCGTTTACTCCAGCCCGCTGAAACGGGCCGTGAGCACGGCGCAGGCCATAGCCGACAGGTTCGGCCTCTCCGTCGTCACGCTGGATGGGCTTAACGATATGAACTTCGGGCAGTGGGAGGGGATGCTGGTATCGGAGGTCAGGGAGAAGCATGCCAAACTGTTCAACGAATGGCGCCTGCATCCGGAGAGCTTCGCCGTGCCCGGCGGCGAAAGTCTGGAGGATGTACGGAAAAGGGTGGTAAAAACCGTCGGCGAACTGGCGCTTGAACACGAGGGCCAGACGATAGCGCTGGTCACGCATCGCGTGGTGTGCAAGGTGCTGCTGTGCCACCTGCTGGGACTGGATAACTCGCACTTCTGGAAGATAGCGCAGGATACCACGGCGGTCAACGCCTTTGAGATGTATGAAGTCATAGGCACCGGTGAGAAGAGAGCCACTGTTACGCTGGTGAACGACACCTGTCATCTGGGGAAGCAATGACGATAGGCGAGGTTATCGCCCTGCTGAGGAAGCAGCACGGCGCGCCGGTGCGGCGGCCGCGGCGAGATCCCCTCTCCGAGCTCATAGCCGCCCTGCTCTCCCAGAACACGTCTGATGCCAACTCGGAGCGAGCCTTTGCGAATCTGGTCTCGATGTTTGGAACATGGGACAAAGTCGCAAAAGCCGATGTCGATAAGGTATCGCAAGCTATAGCGGGCGGAGGGCTGAACCGGGTCAAGGCGCCGCGCATCAAGGCCATTTTACAGCGCGTCGGTAAGGAAAAAGGTTCGTTCGACCTGGAGTTTCTGAATGATATGCCTCTGGATGAGGCCCGCGACTGGCTCGAATCGCTGCCCGGCGTGGGACCCAAGACGGCTTCCTGCGTGCTGCTGTTCTCTCTGGACAGGCCGGCGCTCCCCGTGGATACGCATGTATACCGTGTATCGCAGCGTATCGGACTAATCGATTCTAAGGTGTCGGCAGATAATGCTCACAGAATACTGGGCCAGATGGTCGCGCCGGATGATGTCTACGAATTTCACATGAATATGGTGCGTCACGGCAGGAAGGTATGCCGGGCGCAGAGCCCGCTTTGCAGTCGGTGCTTGCTAAACAAAGGTTGTTCGTATGGAAAGAGAGCGATTCGAAGAGCTGGTCGAGCAGGCCGTTGAATCGCTGCCGCGGCAGTTCAGGGACAGACTCGAGAACGTCGCGGTTGTGGTACAATACTGGCCTACCGGCAGGCAGCTGCGCAGCGTGGGGCTGAGGAGTCGCGAACAGCTTCTTGGGCTCTATGAGGGCGTGCCGCTGACGGCCTTCGGCAAGGAGCATGCGCTGGTGACGCCGGACAAGATATCGATATTCCAGAGGCCCATCGAGCTGGCCTACCGGACCGAGGGCCGCATCGTTCGCGGCATAGAGGAGACGGTGCGTCACGAGATAGCGCACCATTTCGGCATAAGCGACCGCAGGCTTGAGGATATTGCGCGCGAGAAGCGGACTGAGGATAATACAGGGGGGACGGACGGAGGATAGCATGATAAGAGTTGGCATCATAAATGTAACCGGATACATCGGGATGGAGATCGCGCGGCTGCTGCACGGGCATCCCGATGTCGAGCTGGCCTCGGTGACGGGGCGCAGCGCCGCCGGCCAGAAGCTGGGTCAGTTTCTGCCGCACCTGGCCGATATCGACCTGACCATCGAAGAGGAACTGGGCTTCGTCGATCTGGCCTTCTCCGCCCTGCCGCACAAGGACAGCGCCGCCGCCTGCGCCGCGGTTCTCGACCGCGGTATCAAAGTGATAGATGTCAGCGCCGACTTCAGATTGAAAGAAGCGTCGCAGTACCGCGCCTGGTACGAGAATGAGCACCCCGCGCCCAAGCTCCTGAAGGAGGCGGTCTACGGCCTTGTCGAGCTCAATCGCAAGAAAGTCATCTCAAGCCGCATTGTAGCCAACCCGGGCTGTTATCCAACAGGCGCGATACTGGCGCTGGCCCCGGCGGTCAAGACCGGCGTTATCGAGCCCGATATCATCATCGATTCCAAGTCCGGCGTGTCCGGTGCCGGGCGCTCGCTGAGCCTCAAGACGCACTTCGCCGAGGTCGACGAAAGCGTATCGGCCTACTCCATCGAGGGGCACCGCCACCTGCCGGAGATAGTTCAGGAACTCAATACGCTGAATCCCAGGCTGTCGGTCAATGCGACGTTCGTGCCGCATCTCATACCGATGAACCGCGGCATACTGAGCACGTGCTACGCCAAACTGGCGGACGTCAAAATCGACAAGAAGAAGATCGTCGATATATATAAAGACATGTACAGGGGCGAGCGCTTCGTTAAAGTCGTCGATACCCCGCCGCAGACCAAGCAGACGCTGGGCAGCAACTTCTGCCTGATATATCCTACCGTTGACACACGCACCGGCCGCCTCATTGTGGTCAGCTGCATTGATAACCTGGTCAAGGGCGGCGCCGGCCAGGCGATACAGAACATGAACCTGATGCTGGGCCTGCCCGAGGCAACGGCGCTGGAATCGCTGGGGCTGTACCCGTAGGCAATACGCTCTCCATGTGATAAAATACGTAAGGTTTATTTCTGCTGATGCCCCCATCGTCTAGTGGCCTAGGACGCTAGCCTTTCAAGCTGGAAGCAGGAGTTCAATTCTCCTTGGGGGCACCATGATATCACTTACATGTGAGCCGGCTTTCAGATTCGGGTTTCAGTTATTTAATCTTGCCTGTCCGTTTTCTGCGATTAGCGTGCTTGACAAATGATATCCTCAACATTAGAGTATTCCTACCTTGGCATAAAGAAATGGGCCATGCTGAATTATGCAAGTTATAGCTTCTAAGGGCATGTTGAATCATATGATCAGGGGCCTTAAAGGAATACAGGCGATCTCAGCGATGCGATTGGGGTTTTCGTTAAGAGAAAACTTTGAGGAGTGAGCATGGAGAAGGAAACATATATCTGCCCGGCAGGCTCTTTTATGCATTCGGAGGTCAAAGGGTTCGATGCCCTGGCCGAGCTGGCCCTGGACATGCGATGGTCGTGGAGTCATTATGGCGATAAAGTCTGGAGAGAACTTAGCCCGGAATTGTGGGCACAGACGCAAAATCCATGGGTTGTTCTACAGGCGGTTTCGCGCGATAGACTTGAGAACCTGTTTGCCACCACCGAATTTCGCGATGAAGTAGATGAACTCATTGACCTCAAGCGCCGCAAATCGGCGGAGCCCGAGTGGTTTCAGCAGAGTCACCCGAAATCTCCTCTGACAAGCGTCGCTTATTTCTGTATGGAATTCATGCTGAGCGAAGCCCTGCCCATATATTCGGGCGGACTCGGCAACGTGGCCGGCGATCAGCTCAAAGCGGCCAGCGACCTGGGCGTGCCCGTGGTCGGTGTGGGGTTGCTCTATCAGCAGGGCTATTTCCGGCAGGTGGTCGATAGCGATGGAGCGCAGCAGGCCCTGTTTCCATATAACGATCCAGGACAACTGCCGATCGCACCTCTGCGAAAACCGGACGGGGAATGGCTGAGGCTGGAGGTTAAACTTCCCGGCTATTCGGTGTGGCTGCGCGCCTGGCAGGTCCATGTCGGCAGGGTCAAGCTCTACCTGCTGGACACCAATGATGCCGCCAACTTCCCGGCTCACAGGGGAATCACGAGCGAGCTTTACGGAGGAGGGACCGAGCTGCGGCTGAAACAGGAGCTCATGCTCGGCATCGGGGGATGGCGATTGCTCCGCGCGCTTGGAATAAAGCCGGAGGTCTGCCATCTGAATGAAGGGCATGCCGCTTTCGCTGTGCTGGAACGCGCCAGAAGCTTTATGGAGGATACGGGCCAGCCTTTCAACATAGCACTGGCTGTTACGCGGGCCGGCAACCTGTTTACCACGCACACACCGGTAGCCGCCGGCTTCGACCGTTTCTCCCCGGATATTATCGATAAATACCTCGGCTGGTATTCCGAGAAGAGGCTCGGTATACCGATCAGAGATTTGCTTGCGCTCGGCAGGGAGAATCCCGATGACCCATCGGAACCGTTCAACATGGCTTACCTGGCCATACGGGGCAGCGGCGCGGTAAACGGCGTGAGCCGCCTGCACGGGAAGGTGAGCCGTAGGATCTTTGCGCCCCTCTTCCCCCGCTGGCCGGTTGCGGAAGTGCCCGTCGGGCACGTTACAAACGGAATCCATACCTCGACATGGGATTCGCCGGAGGCCGACGATCTCTGGACCGAGGCCTGCGGAAAAGACCGCTGGCTGGGAACGATGGACAATGTGGGCGAGAATATCCGCCGCATCTCCGATGCCAGGATATGGAAGTTCCGCTCCGAGGTACGCAATTCGCTTGTTGAATATGCCCGTGAACGGCTGTCACGGCAGATGACCAAGACAGGGGCGTCGTCCGAAGTCGATGATTATACAAAGCACCTGTTCGATCCGAATGCCCTGACCCTCGGTTTCGCACGCCGATTTGCACCATATAAGAGGCCGAATATGCTGCTGCGGGATCCGCAGAGGCTGATACGCCTGCTGACCGACCCCCTGCGTCCTGTCCAGATTATTATCGCCGGCAAGGCCCATCCCAGAGATCAGGCCGGGCAGGAAATGATAAAGGAATGGACGCGCTTTATCCGGCAGCCCGAGGTGCGCCGTCATGCGGTGTTTCTTGCCGACTATGATATGAATCTTACTGAGAATCTGGTGCAGGGTGTGGATGTCTGGATCAACACGCCGCAGTATCAGTGGGAGGCGAGCGGGACCAGCGGCATGAAAGTTCTTGTGAACGGGGGCCTTAATCTATCCGAACTGGATGGCTGGTGGGATGAGGCATATACGCCGGAGGTGGGGTGGGCGCTTAAGGGCGGCGCTGAGCTTAGCGAAGGGCACGATCGTGATGCCGTGGAAGCTGAAGCGCTCTACAACCTGCTCGAGCGGGAGGTGATACCCGAATTCTATACCAGGGACAAGAACGGTATCCCCACCAGATGGGTTCACCGGATACGCGAGAGCATGGCACGGTTGACGCCTCAATTCTCCGCCAACCGTACGGTGCGCGAATACACCGAGCAGCATTATCTCCCTGCTGCGACATCCTATCGTGCGCGGGCGGCGCACAAAGGCGCGGCGGGCGGTCAGATAGTTAGCTGGCGGCAGTTACTGGAAGAAAAGTGGGATGAGCTGCGCTTCGGCGAGGTGAATGTGGAGACCAAAGGGAAACAGCATATTTTTGAGGTTCAGGTCTATCTGAACAACATAGACCCGAACCATGTTCGGGTGGAGCTGTATGCGGATGGTGTAAGCGGCGGCAGTCCGATACTTCAGGAGATGAAGCAAAACCGGCAGCTGGTCGGAAACGTCGGAGGTTATATCTACACCGCAGCGGTATCAGCGGCGCGGCCTGCGTCGGATTATACGGCGAGGGTTATACCAGGATATGAAGGCGTTGCTACTCCTCTGGAGACGGCTCAAATACTGTGGCAGAAGTGATTTTTCCGGCAGCGTAAAGAGGGCTTTCGCAGGATTGAGAACATGGAGAGCCCTATGCCTGCTGAGACTGTGGTTGCTTAGAATTCACGTAAATTTAGCCGCGCGGGATACGGATAATAATATTTTCTTTCTCTCCCAATGCTTTTAGGCAGTCCTTGCAGTAAGGAGCAGGTTCAGAACTTTCAATTCGAATGAATCCTGCTTCCTGCCATGTCAGTATTTTGTTGCATACCGCGCATTCTATGTACCAGAACCACAACTTGTGATTTAATTTGGCCCTTATCCAATTCCTCATAGTCATCCTCGTAGTTTTTCCTGCTGTCAGCAGGATAGATAATTTTTAATGCAATGTCAACAATTCGAAGACTTTATGATATCGTTTGACAGGTGTATAATTGCCGAGGCAATTCGTGGATGAATAAATATAATCCGGGATGTCTTGTGATATAGGGTCGGAAATGGACAGACATTATGTGGAGTGAACTGGTAAACAATAACATATTAATAGCCCCGTTGCTTGGCTGGTCTGTTGCGCAGGTGTGTAAGGTCTTTCTCTTTCTTCTCAGGGAAAAGAAACTGAACCTGCGCTATCTGCTGAGCGGCGGCGGCATGCCCAGCTCGCACTCCGCGCTGGTGGCGGGACTGGCTACAGCTCTGGCGCTTGTGGAAGGGGTCGGCTCGGTTGCGTTCGCGATTTCAGTGGTGCTGGCGTTCATAGTCATGTATGATGCCGCGACGGTCAGGCACTCGGTCGGCCAGCAGGCGGTCGTCCTGAATCGGGTCATCAGGGAGATACAGGGAAAGAAACCTTTCAAGGAGCTCGGCCGCGAGCTTAAAGAGCTGATAGGACACTCTCCCCTGCAGGTGTTTGTCGGCGCAGCCCTGGGCGTCGGCGTTTCATTGATATGGATTAAGGTTATCGTTGGCTAAGGTAAACCGCTGAGATTTTCTTCTACGTAAAAACGTTGCGATCGACCTTGTCGCTCTATAAACAACTCGAATTGCTCCCGCTGTTATAACAATATTAATAATTAGTAAACACGTATCATAATCCGTCGCATGTTTGAAAGATTATCAATTTGTCTCCGCTCCTTCACTCTTAGGGAGTACTTTTGGCGTATTGACGTCTCTGTGTGACGGCGTTAATCTGAGGAATAGAAAAGATAGATGAGGTGTTTACCCTCGGCTCGTGCTCTGATTGAGGGTGTTAGCAAATAGATTGACGTGACTGTCATGAGAAGCGAGAAAAGGCAAAGATATTCGATAGTATCACTTGCTGCGGCCCTAGCGCTGGCGGCGGCTCTCGTCGCACAGATCGGCGTGCCTTCTTTAACTGAGGCCGATGAGCCGGTCGCGTCGATCGAGTCGGCGCCGCCCAACCCTGATTTCGTTGATTATATTAATAATCCGTCGGGCGGATATGTACCTTTACCTTTCAAATTGAACATAGACACAGGAGACGCGGCGGGGCCGTCCATGGCCATAGCGTCGTTATACGGCGCGAACCCGGGTCTGAGCTATTTCGACTGGCGGGATACAGTGAAGGTTACTTCCATAAAGGACCAGAATCCATGCGGCACCTGCTGGGCCTTCGGTACCATATCGGTCCTCGAATCAAGAGTTTTGATTGTGGAAGACACGGCTTACGATTTCTCCGAGCAGAGCCTTGTGACCTGTACCGATCCATCGATTGCATATCTCCATGAAGATAGATGCGATGCCGGGGGTAACACGTATATCTCCGCCGACACGCTTATCAAGAAAGGTGCCATGCTGGAGTCGTGCCAGCCTTATGACACCAACATCATCAATACTCAGAGCTGCAGTAACTGCCAGCCCGTTAAAGTCTTGAACGGCTATCGTCTGGTGACTGATGACGGCAGCCAGATCAGCGCGATAAAGGATGCCATATATGACCATGGGCCCGTCTCCGCTGCCTACTACCATAGCTCTGGACATATGTATCTTGATCTTGGCAGCAAATATTACTACCCTTCGTGTCCGTATGACCCTAATCATCTGGTCTCAATCGTGGGTTGGGATGACAACATAGCGCATCCGTTGGGCGGCGGCTCAGGCGCTTGGATCGTTAAGAACAGCTGGGGGACCTCATGGGGCGATAACGGATATTTCTACCTATGCTACGGTTCCGGCAACATGCAGGAGATCGCTTACTTTGATTACAAGGACTATAAGCCCAATGAAAAGCTGTACTACTGGGACGAGGCCGGGCTTCTAGATTCCGTCGGTTATACCGGCGCCGACTGGGCGTGGATGGCCAGCGTTTTCACCGCGATGCAGGGCGGGATTATCACCCACGTGGACTTCTGGACGACATCGAGCAATGCCCAGTACCAGATATACATTTACGACGGTAGGTTCGGCACTGCGCTGATCTCGCAGAGCGGCTCCTGCGTCGAGGCCGGCTATTACTCCATCCCTCTAGATACTGAAGTCGCCAGGAATTCGGGGCAATTGTTTACAGTCGCCGTAAGGATGAGCACGCCAGGTTATGATTACCCGATACCGGTGGAGGCGAGGTATCCCGGTTATTACAGCCCGACCATCCAGAGAAGCGTCAGTTATATAAGGGCTACTGACAGCGGCGGTTGGACCGATTTGTACAACTCTGGGTGGAACGCCTGTCTCAGGGCGAGGATGATACTGTCTCCAACCGCGCCTGTGCTTATTTCTCCATCAAACGGAGTCACAGGCCAGCCGCGGACGCCGCGTTTGGAATGGAACCCTTCCGCCGATGCCGCCAGCTACGGTGTGCAGGTATCAACGGTATCGAACTTCGCCACGACCGTGGTCGATGTGTCCGGGATTACGGGCACCTATTACGATGTCCCCGGAGCAACACTCGACTGGAACACGCGTTACTACTGGCGCGTGAATGCCGTCGGTTCTGATGACCTTGTGTCGGCGTGGAGCGCTTACAGGTATTTCACTACAGCGCTGGGGCCGCCTCCCGCCGCGCCTTCGGACCTGGAGGCCGTCGCCGTGTCGTCATCGCAGATAAACCTTGCGTGGACGGACAACTCGGATAACGAGACCGGTTTCAAGATAGAGCGCAGGGCGGCTGCGGGAGGGACGTATGCCCAGATAGCTACTGTAGGCCCGGGAGTGACTTCTTACAGCAACACACGACTGGCGGCCAATACTGAATATTACTATCAGGTGAGGGCGTACAACGCCGTCGGGAACTCAGACTACTGTGCCGAGGCGGGCGCAACCACTCTGCCGCCGCCTCCGCCCAGGCCGGTACTGGTATCTCCCCCTGGAGGAGCCAGGGGAGTAATGCGGACGCCGCAGCTGACGTGGAACCCGTCCACAGGTGCCGCGAGCTACGGTGTGCAGGTATCGACGGTATCGAACTTCGCTACGACCGTGGTCGACGAAACCGGTATTACGGATACGTTTTACGATGTCCCCGGAGGGTTGCTGAACTGGAACACACGGTACTACTGGCGCGTGAACGCCGCCGGGTCATCAGGCAGCACGTCGGCATGGAGTTCTTACAAATATTTCACCACGGAGCTGGGGCCGCCTCCCGCTGCGCCTTCGGACCTGGAGGCCGTCGCCGTATCGTCTTCGCAGATAAACCTTGCGTGGACGGACAACTCGGATAACGAAGCCGGTTTCAAGATAGAGCGCAGGGCGGCTGTGGGAGGGACGTACAGCCAGATAGCGATTGTAGGCGCGAACGTGGAGTCTTACAGCAATACTGGCCGCAGTGCCAGCACGGAGTATTACTATCGGGTCAGGGCATACAGCGCCGCCGGCAATTCTAACTACTGTGATGAGGCGAGCGCTACCACCCTGCCGCCGCCCCCGCCCAGGCCGGTGTTGGCGTTACCCGCCAGCGGAGCGAGAGGCCAGCCGCAGACGCCGCAGCTGACGTGGAACCCGTCAGCCGGTGCCGCCAGCTATGGCGTTCAAATATCGACGGTATCTAACTTCGCTACGACTGTGGTAAACAAGGCCGGGATCACTGATACCTTTTACGATGTCCCCGAAGGAACGCTGAACTGGAACACGCGGTATTACTGGCGCGTTAATGCGGCAGGGGCGTCCGGCAGCACGTCAGCATGGAGTTCTTACAGGTATTTCACGACGTCGGCGGGGCCTTAGAGATATCATTTAATGGGACGCACCCGCCAGGTCTTAACGTCCAGGAGCCCCTTTATCTTGATGTGATAGTCAATGCTTTCTGCGCTCACGGCGTCGCCGCCGACAAGGCGAAATCTGATATAGGTAACCGCCGGATACAGCGGCAGGAACTTGAAGGCGAATGTTGACGGCCCCTTGCCGCTGTCGGGTCCTTCTGTCTGAGATATCGAAATAAGGTGGACGCACTCGGGCATGTATTCCAGACAGGCTACGGGACCGTCGGCCGTGTTGCCGTGCAGCCTGACCTCAAATATCTCATGTATCTTTACTTCCATGGTTTTGTCTATTGCCATATATTTCTCCTGCGCATTTGTTATCGATTAGTGCAAAGCTGAAAGGGAGATTGCGATTCCCAACTTTTCATCAACGATTTTAATCCTATGGGCGAGAAATTTCAAAGTAGGATGATATCGAGTCGAAAGCCCTCGTTGCGGATATTAGAGCCAACGATTCGTCGCGTATGTTGACAAAGCGGTGCATTAAATGTAATCTGTCTTAATTATTTAATCACTATATCGGTTTATTGTTGAGAGGGAGGATTCACTAATGATTATATGTCCGAATTGTACGGGTAGAGGGGAGATAGAAGGCCCTAGACACCTGCCTCTCAGCCAGTGGAAGTCCAAACAGTGTCCCACCTGCGGAGGGTCTGGTATGGCAGACGACCGTTTTAGGAACCGGAGCATCTGTCCCGGCTGCCAGGGCTGGGGAGAAGACCCGGAACACATAAAGGGCTATACCTGTTGGAAGTGTAAAGGGGACGGGTTGTGCTCCGATGCCAGGGCGGGTTTTTAGATAACCAAATCCCTGTTAGTCTCTCATATGTTGGGGGGATATTTGGAAATATAGTGAACACCAACTGAAACTTCGTCGTCGTTTCAACATCGTGTTACTGCACGGTTTTCAATCCATCATCAATCCATAGTAGATGCTATCAACATCATCCCTGCGTTACGTATTTATCAGCTATGAAAGCATGGGCACGATCTAAACGTGCCCGTGCGAGATATATCGCACGCCGCAGCTGTGTAAACAGGGATTTCTAATAACAGCGAACACCGGGATTCGCTCACGCGGAAAGAAATAAGTGTATCGAGGATGGCTGCCTGCGCTCGACGCTATATTATCACGGCAGGACGAGCTGGGGCATGTACTTCACGTTCTTCTTCAGGTCCGTAAGCACCAGGTTATACAGATTCTTAAACTGGCTTGCCGTGAGGTTCTCGCTAAGCGCCTTATTATTCACCATGCGGCATTTGGGACATTCAACCGTCATTACCAGCATCCTGCTCTTGGTGTCTTTGCTGGATGTATCCGGCTTGATCTTGAGCACGGAAACGAAGCCGGCCTGATGGCAGCGGTCGCAGGTGATCCTCTTGATGAAAATGAACCGGTCCTTCAGCGTGCTGATGCTGGTCGAAGTGAGGAGCCATTGGCCCAGCGGCGTCAGCAGCAGTTTGGACCCGTTATCGATGACCACGTGCGTGTCTTTAAGCTCGACCACCCAATCCATGTAGGCGCTGTTATCGGTACGGAGCGGGACCTTCTGCCCTAACGAGCTCAGCTTGCTCTGGCGCTCGCGGATGCTCTCGATGAGCTCGTGCACCGTAAAAGTCCCCTGACTCAAAATATCGAGGAGCATCTTGCGTTCCTGCCATTCCGCGTTAAGTGCCTGCTTGTTTTCCTTCATTCGAGTCGCCTCCCGTTAAGCGTAAACGGATTCCCTTATTCCGCGCCGCGCCGTTTAATCAGGATACTTTGCTATTGTAGCGAAAAGGGAACAGGTTATACAAGTGCGTTCCCGGCTCAGGTTTGTCGTTCCGAGGTATTGCGCCTTGCTGCCGTTCGGGGTAGAGTTATTACCAGCTGAATCATCATCGACGGGGGTGTCACATCCATATTTCCCATATAGCCCTGACAAACTTCCGCAACTACCGGAGCCTTGAGCTGGATCTCCCCTCCGGTCTGGTTGTTTTTCAGGGAGACAATGCCCAGGGGAAGACGAACCTTCTTGAAGCGATGTACATGCTGGCGACCGCCAAGTCACACAGGGCTGCCATGGACCGCGAGCTGGTCAACTGGTCCTGCCTGAACAGCGATATCGCAGCGGCGCGTATCACGGCTCAGGTCGAGGCCAGGGCCGGCGACACAAGGGTCGAGATCGCCATCGTCGTGACGCAGTCGAAAGAAGGGCCTCAATTCCAGAAGAAGATCAAGATCAACGGTGCTCCGCACCGCGTTATCGATATCGTTGGCCAGACGGCGGTCGTGCTTTTCACCTCGCACGACATTGATCTGATATACGGAGCGCCGTCGCGGCGCAGGCGCTACCTGGATATCGCCAGCTCTCAGGTGGACCAGAAGTATCTCCACGCCCTGCAGCTCTACGGCAAAGTGCTGCTCCAGCGCAATAATCTGCTCAGGCTCATAGCCGAACGCCGCGCCGACGAGCAGCAGCTCGAGTTCTGGGACGGCGAACTGATGCGGCATGGCGCCGTTATCATCGAGCAGCGGATACAGCTGGCTGCCGAGCTGAACAGGCTGGCCCCGCCCGTCCACAGCAGTATCAGCTCCGGAGAGGAACTGCGGATCAGCTACCTCCCCAGCGTCGGAATCGAAGATTTCCGCAGGCGGCTGCAGGAGTCACGCAAGAGGGAGATAGCGCAGCGCGTGAGCGTGGTCGGCCCGCACCGCGACGATATGACGTTTACGATAAACGGCAAGGATGTGAACACATACTGTTCCAGGGGACAGCAGCGCACCGTTGCTCTGTCTCTGAAGCTGGCCGAGGCCGGATACCTGAGCGCAAAGCTGAGCGATGAGCCCGTGATATTGCTGGACGACGTGCTCTCCGAGCTGGACGCGGCAAGGCGTCACCAGTTACTTGAGGCCGTGTCGTCGCATAATCAGGTCGTTGTCACCACTACGGATATCGATTATTTCGATCCGGGGTTCCTGGAGAATGCGGCGCGTTTCATGGTGAACAACGGAACGGTTGTCCGCATATAGCGGGCGAGTACCTCTTGGCGCTATTTTAAAAAGAAGAGGAGATGGATGCATAGAATAGGATTGGCTCTCGGCGGCGGCGGCGTGCGCGGGCTGGCGCACATCTCTGTCCTCGAGGTACTAGATTCGATGGGCTGCAAACCCAGCGTCATCGCAGGCACCAGCATGGGAGCCATCATCGGCGCTCTATACGCCTCCGGCATTCCCGGTAAAGATATAAAGAAGCTCGCCAGACAGCATGTGATATTTAATGAGGACAAACATGGTAAGGTTATCAATAAAAGGGCGGAGATTATGAAGCTGGTCAGCGTCCTCTCACCGGAGCGGGCGCGCGGCGGTCTCATCAAAGCGGATAAGTTCTACAACCGCCTGTTCGGCGAGTTCATAAAGAGTACCTTTGAAGAGCTGGAAATCCCGTTGATAATCATAGCGACTGATTACTGGACTGCCGAGGAGGTGGTCTTCAAAAGCGGCGAGCTGCTGCCCGCGGTCAAGGCCAGCGCCGCCATCCCCGGCGTCTTTGCCCCGATCCTGATCGGGGGCAGGGTGCTGGTGGATGGGGGCGTCGTCAATACAGTGCCCTATGAACACGTTATGAAATCATGCGATGTAAGCATAGCGGTGGATGTGTCGGGAACCTATACACCGGGAAAACGCGAGGTTCCTGGCGTCATAGAGTCCGTCCTCGGCGCTTTCCGCATCATGCAGACAGCCAACCTTAACGAAAAGATGAAAATCATCAGGCCCGATATCTTCCTGCATCCGGAGATTCACAATGTTAAGCTGCTCGATTTCCATAAGGTGGAAGACGTGTTTGGGCAATCAGAGCCTGCCATGAACGAGCTGAGAGAGAAACTTTTAAAGCTGAAGGCTGGCTAATTGATGGGGTTGAACATACGATTGCCTCTATTGACTTTGTAGCCCGTATGTGCTACACTAATCGAGCGGTATGGAGGGCGATGATATGAGCAAGACTTCAACGGTCAGAGCAAGGATAGAGCCAAAACTGAAAGAACATGCGGAATCAATCTTTGAGCGGCTGGGGCTGAACTCCACGCAGGCCATAACCATGTTCTACAAACAGGTGGAGCTGCGCGACGGCCTCCCCTTCGATGTGTGCATCCCCTGCGCTTGCACCAAGCGCACTTTCGAATCCACCGACGCCGGGCGCGACATAGTCGTCTGCAAAGATTCTGATGATATGTGCGATAAGCTGGGTATCTGATGTACACCCCGGCATATACCAAACAGTTCGAGAAGGACGTTAAGCGCTGCAGGCGACGCGGCAAGGACTTCGGGAAGTTCAAGATCATCCTGCGCGAGCTAATAGCCGGTAAACAGCTAGACCCCATCCACCGCGACCACCGCCTGCTTGGCCCCTATGTAGGCCGCCGCGAGTGCCATATAGAATCCGATTGGCTGCTCATCTACAAGCTGGACGAACCGAGAATTATCTTCGAGCGCATGGGGACGCACGCGGATTTGTTCAATGAATAATAATGTAATAATAATGTAGGGTGGGCTGTGCCCACCATTTCGAGAGCAACGATGCCGAACTATCGCAGAGCTAAAACAGGCGGCGCAACCTATTTCTTCACGCTCGTCACATATCAAAGACAGCCGGTCCTATGCCTTGATGAGAGCCGAGCAGCTCTCAATAAAGTAGTTAGTGAAATCGCTCGACGTTACCCCTTCACCGTTGATGCATGGGTGCTTCTTCCCGATCACCTGCATTGCATATGGACGCTGCCGGAAGGAGATAGCGATTACTCGACACGATGGGCTCTAATCAAAAAGGATTTCACCAAAAGCATAATGCAGACAGCTATAGCCTATATGCCGAATCAATCAAGAAAACGTCATCGCGAAGGTACGATATGGCAACGCAGGTTCTGGGAACATCAGATAAGAGACGAGGTCGATTATAGTAATCACATGGATTATATTCATTTCAATCCGGTAAAGCACAAGCTGGCGGAATCTCCCAGAGATTGGCCCTACAGCAGCTTCAAAAAGCTTGTGGCACAAGGTTTATACGAAGAGGATTGGGGATGCGGTGCCGATATAAGTTTGCCAGAGGATACGGGAAGGGAGTAGCTAGCGGTGGGCACAGCCCACCCTACTGGAAACGCGATGGTGGAAAATGTTCTAAATGTGGATCAATAAAAGACTTGCATTTCGACCATATAATCCCGTGGTCAAAAGGTGGATCATCAACTACAGCAGATAATATTCAACTCCTTTGCGGGAAACACAACCTCGAGAAACACGATAAAATTGAATGAGGTTCTTGTATGTCAGACCTAACCAAGATGATAGACAAAGCGGCGCAGACGATACTCAAGTCGGACTATGTCATCGCGCTTGTGGGCGCGGGCATGAGCGTGGAGAGCGGTATACCGCCCTTCCGCGGGCCGGGCGGGCTCTGGACCAAGTACGGCGAGCCGGAGGGGAGCAGCTTTGAGCGCTTCCTTGCCGATCCTAAGGACTGGTGGGAGAAATACACCAAACCCCAGGGTTACATGAAGGACCTCGTTGACACCATCAATTCAGCCAAGCCAAACCCCGCCCACTACGCCCTCACCGAGCTGGAGACTATAGGCGTGCTGAAACACACGATCTCGCAGAATGTGGACAACTTGCATGTGCGCGCCGGAAGCAAGAAACTGTCCGAGATACATGGCAACATGTTCAAGCTGCGCTGTATCGCCTGCCACCAGCAGTACGAGCTCGATGAGATAAGTCGTGAGGTGCTGCCGCCCCACTGCCCCTGCGGCGGCCTCATCAAGACCGACGGCGTGATGTTCGGCGAGCCGATACCGCCGAAAGTCCTCGACCGTTGCCAGGAAGAGACATATAAATGCGACTGCATGATACTCCTCGGCACGTCGGGGACGATATATCCCGCGGCGGGATTTCCGTCTACAGCGAAACATCGCGGAGCAAAGCTCATCGAGGTCAACCCCTACGAGACGCCGTTCACCGAGATATGCGAGGTGATACTGAGGGCTCCGGCTGCGGAATGCTTCCCGCTTGTCATCGAGCGCATCAAGGCGTTGCAGTCGCGATAACAGCCCTGCGCGGCGGCTTGATGAGGAACAGACACATAGCCGAGACTATACACATTGCCCCTGATATCAGAAAAGCTATGTCGTAAGAGCCGCTGGTATCGCGTATAAAGCCGAAAAGCAGGGGGCCGATGGCGCCGAATACGCCGGGGCCGCACAGGTACATGATGCCCCAGAGCTTTGGGACGTTCCTGACGCCGAAGAGATCGCCGAAATAGGTGGGAAATATCGAGAGACCGATGCCGTAGCCTGTTCCCACCAGAATCGCCACCGCGACCAGACCGGCAGAGTTGCCATCGTTGACGCCCATAGCTACCAGACAGCCTATTGCCGTAACGATGGTACAGATATACAGCGTGGGCTTCCGATTGACGGCATACCGCTTCATGGTCCAATCCGATACGAATCCTACGATAAGCCTGCTTGCCACCGCTGCGCCTACAAGGATGCTCAGCTGAGCGTTGGTAATCCCCTGCGAGACATGCAAGTCCTCGCTCCAGAATTTGAGATGCCCGATGAAAGCCAGTATGGCCATGTAATAGAACTGGGTGAGCAGGAAGAGCCACCACGTGCCCGTCCTGAAAGCTTCCTTTACGGACCACATCTGGCCGCGGGCGCTGAAATCCGATCTCGATGCTATCTCGCTGGAGTCCGGCTTGATGCCGTCGGGATGCAGCCCCTGCGACTCCGGATCTTTTTTCATGAGCATGCTGCCGGTGAAGATGCCTGTTATCATGACGGCGCCCATCACTATATACGCCGTGTTCCATCCCCAGTTTCTGATAACATGCCCCAAAATCGGTATCAGGATCACGGCGCCCAGGCCTGAGCCGCTGAGGGTTATGCTTACAGCCAACGCGGCGCGCCGCATGAACCAGCGCCGCACCGTGGCCACGGACGGCACTACATGGCCGAAGGCCACGCCGGCCGGCGCGACTATTCCATATAACAGATAAAACTGCCACAGCTGATCGATGCGGCTCAAAAGGATGAACCCGGCCCCCGCGACAACAGCGCCGATGATCATGAGCTTCTTCAGTCCGATGCGATCTATCAAGAAACCGGCTGCCACGCCGAAGATAGCCATCACTATCATATCCAAGGAATAGCCGATGGAGAGCATACCGCGGGTCTGACCCAGGCCGCCCTCCGCTATGGGCTTGGCCAGCTCAGGCCCGAAGATATTAAAGGAACTTAATGCCGCCGAGCAGACGAAGGTGGATATCCATGCGCCGGCGACAACCCACCAGCCGTAGAAAACTTTTCTGTCAGACGTCGGCATGCTTTGCCCTTTTCACGGGTTGGATTATATTAGACATACGATTGAGATTATAGCACACAACCGAAGCGGCAAGAGAAATCCTTATACTATCAGCATCGCGTCGCCGAAGCTGTAGAAACGGTATCTTTCTTTTATCGCCTCATCGTATGCTTTCGATATGAGGTTGCGCCCGGCGAAAGCTGAAACCATCATCACCAGCGTTGTGCGCGGCAGATGGAAATTAGTCAGCATAACATCGACAGTATTAAACCTATAGCCCGGCAGTATGAACAGGTCCGCCCATCCGTCGAATGGTCGCACTTTGCCGTCAGACGATGCCTGCTCCAGCACACGAACCGATGTCGTGCCCACTCCGATGATGCGCCGTCCCTGCTCCTTGGCCTGCGACAATCTTTCGGCGACATCCTTCGACAACTGGCAGTACTCGCGGTGGATGTGGTGCCTTTCAGGATCGTCGACACGCACGGGGACGAACGTGTCCAGCCCGACATGCAG
>Ga0172364_10001412_pt1 | contig 18397 bp, 15 predicted proteins | sample LakKivSesite10cm_FD_114545 | JGI IMG/M metagenome (GOLD analysis project Ga0172364, IMG submission 114545) | Sediment microbial communities from Lake Kivu, Rwanda - Sediment site 10cm | ecosystem: Environmental > Aquatic > Freshwater > Lake > Sediment | place: Rwanda: Western Province, Lake... | reverse complement strand
CGGCTTCGGCCGCAAGGACCAGTTCATAAGGTGGAAGGATCCGTACTGGGTCGATGCCGGCACGCGGTACTTCTTCACCAACCTCAAGTGGATCGGCGACGGGCAGACGTTCGAGGTCCACCCGGTCTACGCCGACACGTACCCCCGCCCGCAGAAGAGCGGCGGGCCGCGATGGGCCGACGCCGGCAAGCCCGTCGGCCACTCCTCCGCGCCCATCCGGCTCAAACACGCCAGCGGGCCGGTCGTGGCCGTCGGGAACACGGGCTTGCGCATGTGCTACGACGGCCTCGCCCCGGCCAGCGAGGGCTCGCGCGTGACGTTCATGGCCTGCAGCGTCGGCGACGCGGAGTACCGCTACACCGAGCAGGTGGGCATGATGCCGCGCGGCTTTGGCGGCCTGCGCGGCGGCAAGGAGCAGACCATCTCGTTCCCGCCGGTCGGCAAGCTGACCGTCGGCGGCCCGCCGGCCGAGCTCAAGGCCGTCAGCGACGCCGGACTGCCGGTGGAGTACTACGTCGCCGTCGGCCCGGCCGCCGTCGTCGCCGGCAAGCTCGCCATCGCCGACCTGCCCGCCCGCGCGAAGTTCCCCGTCACGGTGAAGGTGGTCGCCTGGCAGTTCGGCCGCGGCTGCGCGCCGCTCGTCAAGACGGCCGCCCCCGTCGAGCAGACTGTCCTCATCGAGAAGCCGTAGCGCAACGGCGGCCGTTCAGGCCTGCCGCGCCGCCAGCCCGCGCAGGGCCTCGGCGTTGATGTCGTCCCAGTCGCGGCCGGTGTCGGCATCGGTGCCCTTGGGCGTCTCGAGGAGGAACGGCAGGCGGCGCAGGCGCTCGTCGCACAGGAAGTTGCCCAGCCCGGCCAGGCCGATAGCGCCGCGCCCGATGTGCTGGTGGCGGTCGACGCGCAGGCCCAGGCCCTTGAGCGAGTCGTTGACGTGCACCGCCCGCAGGCGCCGCAGGCCCACCACGCGGTCGAAGTGCTCCATCGTCCGCGCGTACGCTTCCGGCGTGCGCACGTCGTAGCCGGCGGCGAAGACGTGGCAGGTGTCGAGGCACACGCCCGCCCGGCCCGGCCGGCGCAGGGCCGACAGCATGGCCGCGACCTGCTCGAACGTGCCGCCCAGCTCGTTGCCCGAGGCGGCGCTGGTCTCCAGCAGCAGCTTCGTGCGGCAGCGCGGCGTGGCCGCGAAGACCTCGTCCAGTGCCGCGGCCAGCAGGCGCACGCCCTCCGCCGCGTCGGCGCGCGAGCCGCAGTGCATCGCCAGGTACTCGATCCCCAGCCGCCCGCAGCGGTCCAGGTCGGCCGCCATCGCCTCCATCGACCGCCGCCGCACCGGCTCGTCGCCGGCCAGGTTCACCAGGTACGAGCCGTGGGCAACGACGGGGCGGATTCCCAGCCGCCGGCGCGTGCGGCGAAACACGGCCACCTGCTCGTCGTCCAGCGGCGGCACGCGCCACTGCACCTGGTTGCGCACGAACATCGCGCAGGTGGGGAAGCCGTACGCCGCCGCCTTCAGAAGGGCCTTGTGCAGCCCGCCGGCGATGCCCAGGTGCGCGCCGATCAGCATCGCGGCATCGTAGCAGCGGCGCGGCGGCGGCGACAGGCCCGCCGCGGCCGTCAGCGCGCGATCTCCCTGCGCAGCTTCCACAGCTCGCCCAGCGCACGCAGGATGACGCGGAGGTTGGCCCCCGTCTGGCTGCCCGCCTGCCGCGGGCGGTGCTCCACCGGCACCTCGACGTACCGCCAGCCCGCCCTGGCCGCGCGGGCGAGAATCTCGGCGCTGATCATCGCGCCCGTCGACTTCAGCTCCATCGACTCCACCACGCGCCGGCGGAACAGCTTGAACGCCCCGTCCACGTCGCGGCTGCGGACGCCCAGCACCAGCCGCACCAGCAGCCCCCACAGCCAGCCGTTCAGGCGGCGCAGCAGGTTGTCCTGGCGCCGGCGCCGCCACCCGGCCACGATGTCGTGGTCGGCGATCAGCGGCAGCAGGCCGGCAAGCTGCGAGATGTCGAACTGCCCGTCGCCGTCGGTGAAGAACACCAGCTCCTTGCGCGCCGCCGCGAAGCCGCTCCGCAGCGCCGCACCGTAGCCGCGGTTGCGCTCGTGGTGCACCACGCGCACGCGCCCGTCGCCGGAGGCCAGCTCGTCGGCGATCCGCCCCGTCGCGTCGCCGCTGCCGTCATCCACGACGACGACCTCGAAGTCGTCGCTGACGGTCGGCAGGAACGCCAGTGCCTCGCCGACGACGCGCCGCACGTTGCCTTCCTCGTTGTAGCACGGCAGGAACACGCTGATGGCATGTCGCTTCGGCCCGCTGCTCGTCTGCTGCTGTGGCAACGGCGTTGTCTCCCGGCCCGCGCCCCGATGGCCGCGCGACAAGTGTAGGCCCCCGCGCGGGCGGCAATCAATCCCGGCGAAGCGATGACGCCGACGCGGCGCGAGCGGTAGAATCTTACCGGCCATGGACGACCGCGACAGCCGCATCCGTGACATCCGCTTCCGGCCCATGGAGCGGGCCCTGCGGATCGCCTTCGCCACGTCGCGCGGGGCGAAGCACGTCCACCGCTTCGTCCTCGTGCGGGCGGCGCTCCGCGGCGGCGCCGGCGGCCTCGGCGAGGTGCCCACCAGCCTGTCCTATCCGCACGAGTTCGTCCCGGCCATCCTCGAGGCCCTCGCCCGCGTGCGGCCGATGCTGCTGGGTGCGCCGATTGACGAGGCGCTGGGGCTTGTGCCTCTGCTGCGCCGACGGCTGGCGGGCATGAGGATGACGGTCTCCGGCCTGGAGGTGGCCCTGCTGCGGGCGAAGCTGGCGGCCACGGGACAGAGCGAGCATGGCCGCTGGGGCGGGCATCTGCGGCTCATCGAGACGGACATCACCGTGCCGCTGTGCCGCGACGGGCGGCTCCTGCGCCGCTGGCTGACGTGGGCCTGCCGCAAGGGCTTCCGCCGGTACAAGGTCAAGCTGTCGGGCCTGGTGGAGGATGACACGCGGCTGCTGGCGGGGGTCAGCGGGTTCCTCGCGCCGCGCCGGCGGGGGTTCGCGCTGCGCCTCGACGGCAACCAGGCGTTCACCTTGCGCGGCGCGGCCGCGCTGGCCGACTGGCTCGCCCGCCGCGACCTGCCCGTCGAGCTGATCGAGCAGCCGCTGGCGGTCGCGGACCGTCGCGGCCTGCGCGAGCTGCGCCAGCGATGCGACGTGCCGATCATCCTGGACGAGTCGGTCCAGGGCGCCGCCGACCTGCGGCGCGTCGCGGACGGCCGGCTCGCCGACGGCGTGAACATCAAGGTCGCCAAGAGCGGCCTGGCCGAATCGGCCGAGATGATCGCGCTGGCCCGCGCGGCCGGGCTGAAGCTGATGATCGGCTGCATGACGGAGACGGCCGTGGGGCTGTCGGCGGGCATCGCCCTGGCCGCGGGGACGGGGGCGTTCGACTACGTGGACCTGGACTCGATTCATTTCTTCCGGCACCGCGGGCGCGCGGGCCCGTGGCGGATCGGCGGGCCGCGCTACGTGCTGCCCGGCCGGGCCGGAGGGAGCCGCCGATGAACGACAGCATCTCCATCGCGGCGGTCCTGCTGGGCATCGAGGCGGGCGTGTTCCTCGCGGCGGAGCACGGGCGGCTGCGGGCGGTCTTCCGCGTCCTGCCGGCGGTGTTCTGGGTGTACCTGCTGCCTGGGCTGGCGGCCACCGCGGGGCTGATCGCGCGGAGCGGCCCCGACCGCCGGACGCTGCCGCTGTTCGACTTCGCGACGGGCTTCGTGCTGCCGGGCGCTCTGGTGGTGCTGCTGCTGTCGGCGGACATGCGGGCGATCGTGCGTCTGGGCCGGCCGGCGCTGGTGATGGTGCTGGCCGGCAGCGCGGGCGTGGTGCTGGGCGGCCCGGCGGCCGTCCTGCTGCTGGGGCGCTGGCTGCCCGACGGCATCTGGCGCGGCTTCGGCGCCCTGAGCGGCTCGTGGATCGGCGGCAGCGCGAACATGATCGCCGTCAAGGAGGCCGTCGGCACGCCCGAGCACGTCTACTCGCTGATGGTCATCGTCGACACCGTCGTCGCCTACGCGTGGATGGGCCTGGTGATCGCGGCGGCCGCCCTGCGACCGCGCTACGACCGCTGGAGCCGCTGCGACGGCGCGGTGCTGGCCGACCTGGCCCGCCGCGCCGGCCCGCACGCTCAGGACGCGCCGCGCCCCGCCAGCCTGGCGGGCATCGCGGCCGTGCTGGCCGTCGCGGCGCTGGGCTCGGCCGCCGCGGGGCGCCTGGCCGCCCTGCTGCCGGAGGTGCCGACCGTGGTCAGCGCCGCCGCCTGGCGGATCATCCTGGCCTCCACGCTGGGCGTGGCGCTGTCGCTGACGCCCGGACGCCGACTGGAGCGCCTCGGGGCCTCGAAGGTCGGCTACGTCTTGCTCTACTTCGTCCTGGCGACCATCGGGGCGCGGGCCGACTTCTCGCGCATCGCCGAGGTGCCCCTGCTCCTGGCCGCCGGCGGCGTCTGGGTCGCCGTCCACGCCGCCGTGCTCGTCGCCGTCGGCAGGCTCATCCGCGCGCCGATGTTCCTGACCGCCACCGCCAGCCAGGCCAACATCGGCGGGCCGGTGTCGGCCCCCGTCGTGGCCGAGGCATACCAGCACGGCCTGGCGAGCGTGGGGCTCTTGCTCGCCGTCGTCGGCGGCGTGCTGGGAACCTACCTGGGCATCCTGTGCGCGCAGCTCTGCCGCTGGGCGGCCTGGCTGATCGGAAAGGCCTGAACGATGGACCGGGCAGAATGGAAACGCAGCATGCGGGCATGGGGCGGCGCGCTGCTGGCCTGCCTGTCGGCGGCGGGTTGCCGCGACGGCGCAAGGGCGCCCGCGCTGCCGATCGGCCCCGACGCCGACGTCGCCGACGTGCGCACGCTGCCGCAGGACTGCACGGCCTGGCTGGAGCCGGCGGCCGCCAATCGGCCGCTGCTGGACGCGGCTGCCCAGGCGCGGCGCTACGCCGCGTTCCGCGAAGCCTGGCTGGCGCCGTGGCGCGAGCCGCGCCCCGATTCCGCCGCGGCCCTGCGGGCGGCGCGGGCCGCGCTGCGCCGCTTCGCAGACGATCCGGGCTTCGGCGAGAACCTGCGCCCCCACCGGCCGCAGTGGATCCGGCGCCTCGCCGACCTGGCCGACCTGAAGAGCTTTTCCGCGGCCGCGGGCACGCGGGCCGTCACCGTCCGCAACACGAACCTGCGGGCGCTGCCGACGATGCGGCCGCACTTCCACGACCCGGCCCTGGCGGGTGAGGGATATCCCTTCGACAACCTCCAGGAGACGGCGCTGTGGGCGGGCACGCCGGCGCTGGTTCACCATCGCTCGGCCGACGGGGCGTGGGTGCTGGCGGAAACGCCGCTGGGCATCGGCTGGGCGCCCGCTGCCGACGTGCCGGGCGTCGATGACGCGCTCGTGCGCGCGTGGCGCAGCTCGCCCTGGGCGGCCGTGGTGAAAGACCGCACGGTCCTGCGGGAACCAGCGGGCCGGGCGCGTTTCGCGACGCACATCGGGGCGGTGTTTCCGCTGGCGGGGCGAGCGAAGGGAAAGCTGGAGCTGCTGGCTGCCGTTGACGCCGGCGGCGGCAGGGCCGGCGTCGCGCGGTGCGAGGTGGACGAGGACGCCGCCGCGACGATGCCGCTGCCGATAACGCCCGCGGCCGTGGCGGCCGTCGGCAACCGGATCCTCGGCCAGCCCTACGGCTGGGGCGGGCTGTACGGCAACCGCGACTGCTCGGCCACGACGCGCGACCTGATGGTGCCGTTCGGCCTGTTCCTGCCGCGCAACTCCGGCGACCAGGCCCGCTGCGGGCGATACGTGGACCTCGGCGGGGCGGAGGGGCGGCGCCTGGAAGAACTCGTCGTCGCCCGCGCCCGCCCGTGGATCACGCTGCTGTGGACGCCGGGGCACGTCATGCTGTATGTGGGCAGCCGCGACGGACGCCCCGCCGTCCTCCACAGCCCATGGGGCGTGCCCGTCCGCCGCGACGGCCGCGCCGGGCGCCACGTCATCGGCCGGTGCGTCATCACCACGCTTTCGCCCGGCGCGGAGCTGGGCGACTACGACGCCGCCGCGGCGCGGGCGCATCGCATCCGCGGCCTGGTCCGCCTCGACGAGCCGCCCGCCGGCGGTTAGGCCGCGCCCTGAGCGGCGTCCAGGTCGGCCAGGATCGCGCGCAGGTAGCGCAGGCTGGTGGCCACGTTGGACTCCGCGTCGGGGCGGAAGTGGAACGGCTCCAAAGACAGCCAGCCGTCGTACCGCACCTCGCGCAGGGCCTGGAGGATCGGGCGGAAGTCAAGCGTGCCGAAGCCCGGCGCCACGCCCAGCGTGTCGTTGGCGTGCACGTGACGCAGCTCCGCGCCGAAGATGCGAATCGTGTCCGCCACCGGGCGTGACTCCGTGGACATCGCCTTTGTGTCGGCCATGAGACCGAGATTGGGGTGGTTGACATCCATGACGAAGCCCAGCGCGGCCTCGACGCTGTTGAACAGCTCCGTGCAATCGCCGGGCAGCGGCTCGATGCACAGCGTCACGCGGGCCGCGGCGGCCCGGTCGAGGCACTTCAGCAGCGAGTCCTTGAAGTAAGCGCGTGCCTGGCGATAGGTCAGGCCGGCGTCGAGGCGGCGCGTCGGCGGCGAGCCGTAGATCATCGTCGGGCAGCCGATGTCCGCCGAAAACTCGATGAGCGCCTTGAGGTAGTCCACCGCCTTCTGCCGCTTGCCCGCGTCGGCGGAGTTGGTGTGCAGCCCCTTCGGCGAGAAGAGGATCATGTGCAGGGCCGCCACCTCCAGGCCGTTGTCCCGCGCGACGCGCCGTATCTCCGCCCGCCGCGCCGGCGGCACGTCCGTCACCGACTCGGCGAACGTCATCGGCGCGATCTCCACGCCGGCCAGGCCCTGTTCGGCCGCAAACGCGCACACCTGCTGCCAGGACCACCCGCTGAACACCTCGTTGCACACGGCCAGTTTCATGTCATGCTCCTTTGCAGTTTCTCAGCCGTTCCAGACGCTGCGGACCTTGTGAACGTACTGGGGGAAGACCTCTTCGGGCGGCGCGAGCCGCGGCTCCCAGCGCTTCTCCCACTCGAAGCTCAGGAAGCCCGCGAAGCCGTCGCGCTTCAGCCGGCCGAGCACGTCGGCCAGCGGCAGGTCGCCGGCCCCGAGCATCACGTGGTGCCGCCTGCCGTCGGCGCCGCGGTAGTCGTCCTTGAGGTGGCAGTAGGCTATGCGCGGTCGGATGAGGCGGTACGTCTCTTGCCACTCGCCCGTGCCGGCGAAGGTGTTGTTCACGTCGAACACCACGCCGAGGCCGGGCGAGTCGACCGCGCCGACGATCTCCATCATGTCGGCGCCGCGCGCCCAGTAGCTGTGCGTCTCGAGCGCGATGGCGACGCCGCGATCGGCGGCCTCGGCCGCCAGCGGCTTCAGCGCCGCCGCGGCGCGTGCGGCCACGGCGTGGCGCTCCTCGTCGGCGAACTTGCCGCCGTAGCAGCGGATCGCGCCGGCGCCCAGCGTGCCGGCCAGGGCGATCAGCCGCCGCGTCAGCTCGCAGTTGCCCCGCAGGGCCGCCGGGTCGGGCGAGGAGAACGAGGCGTACGCGCACAGCGCGAAGACGGGCACGCCGGCCCTGTCGAACAGCTCGCGGACGCGCCGGGCCTCGTCGCCCGTCGCGTCGGGCCTCAGGTGCAGCCCGTCGTCGGCGACGCGGAGCTCCACGCCGTCGAAGCCGCAGGCGGCGGCGTTGGCGGCGACCTGCTCCAGCGTCCATTCGGGGCAGCCCAGCGTCGTGAATCCCAGCTTCATGCGGCACCTCTATTGCGCGGCGATGACGCGCTGCCGGACGAGCTGGCGGAACTCGTCGGACAGGCTCGCGAAGTACGCCGAGAAGCCCGTGACCCGCACGAGCAGGTCGGGATACCTGGCCGGGTCGCGGCACGCGTCGAGGAGCGTCCGGCGGTCCAGCACGTTGGCGTTGATCAGCGTCCCGCCGAGGCGGAAGTGCGTGCGGATGAGGGCCTCGAAGCGGGCGACGGCCTCGGAGTCGACGCCCGGCCCGGCGTCGACGTCGAGCTGGAGCGGGGCGGGGTTGCCGAAGCCGCACTGCACGGCCGCCACGGCGCTGGAAAGCTCCGTCGCGGACATCGGCCCGCCGCGGAGGCGCCCGGCGTTGGGGTTGGCGCCGAAGGAGATCGGCTCGCCGGCGCCGCGTCCGTCGCCCGTCGCGCCGGTGGTCTTGCCCATCCAGATCGTCGAGGCCCACGAGAACAGCCCGGGGCTCATCCGCCACCCGGCGGGCGTGGGCGCGGCCGTCACCATCTCCGCGAAGCAGCGCGAGATTCGCTCGGCCCACCTGCGTCCGGCCGGTCCGCCGCGGCCGAAACCCACGACCGTCCGCATGAGCTGGCGGGCGCGTTGGTGGCCGGCCCAGTTGTCGCGGAGGGCGTCTTTGAGTTCGGCCCAGCCGACGGCGCGCTCGCGGTCGATTCGCTGCTCGATGGCGGCCAGCGAGTCGGCCGCGGTCGCCAGCGCCGAGCCGTCCACGCCGATGTTGGTGAACTCCAGGCTGCCGGCGGAGGCGTCCAGACCCTTCTCGATCGGCCCGTGGCACAGCAGCGACAGGGCCAGCTCCGGATACAGGTGCTGGTGGTTGGCCATGTGGATGTCGATTCCCTCGGCCACCACGTCGATGGCGCGGCGGAGGTGGCGGCGGAACAGCTCCCACAGGCGTTCGGCGCCGCCGGCGCCGTCGGCGGGCATGTCGTCCATCGCGGCCAGCAGCACCTTCGCGAAGTTGATCTTGATCAGGTCGCAGAAGCCGTACTCGCGCCCGGGCACGCAGAACCAGTGGCAGCCGGCCTGGACGCGCCCGCGTGCGGCGGCCAGCGGGAACCCGCGGCGGACGAAGCCGTCGATGAGGGCCTCCTGCCCGGCGAATCGCGGGATGCCCATCCGCCCGATCAGCAGCAGCTCCACCGCCCGGCGCATCAGCAGCGGGTCCATGTCGTCGTGGACCATGACGGCGATGTTGGCGGCGATGCGGATTCGCCTCGCCGCGGCCAGCACCAGCAGCGAGACGGCGTTCGTCACGTCGCGTCCGCGCTCGTCCACGCCGCCCACCTGCACGTAGGCGGAGTCCTTCAGCAGGAAGCACGCCAGGTGGAAGACCGCCTCCTCGTCGTCGAGCGTCCCCGCGTCGCGCTCGCGCCGGTAGTACGGCCAGAGCAGCAGGTCGATTCGCCCGATGGGCCCGCCGCCGACGTACGCCCGCTTGGCCATCTGGTACCACGCCAGCCACTGGCAGGCCTGGCGGAACGTCGCCGGCGGGGCGGCGACAAGCCGCTCGTTCAGCTCCGCCATCTCCAGCAGGTTGGCGCGGCGCGCGGCGTCGCCTTCGCCCTCGGCCTGCTCGCGGGCGGCCGCGGCGTGGCGGGCGATCCACTCCTGCACGCCGCGCACGAACTCGCTCAGCCCGTCGTAGTACGCCTGCTGCTCCGGGCCGCCGTTGACGGCCCGGAATCGCTCGATCTTCGCCAGCAGCCCGCCGAAGCCCAGCTCCAGCCCGATCCGCACGTCCGACAGGAAATGCTGCGTGCCGTCGATGCCGTGCAGGATGCCGTACCTCTCGTGCTCGGCCGAGAGGTGGTCCCACAGCCCCAGCCCCTTCCAACCGGTGACGAACGGGTCGAACGTGAGGTAGTAGCCGCCCAGCAGGGAGCTGTCGGCGTCGACGTAGGTGGGGCAGGCGGCCAGGAAACGGCGGAAGTTGGCCCCGCAGTCGCGCGGGCCGGCGATTCGCCCGTCGCCGCGTTCGCTTCGCGGCGCAAACACGAACGCCCGCCCCTCCAGCGGCACCTGGCCCCAGTCGTCCACGTCGCGCGGGCCCGCCTGCCGCTTGACGGCCGTGTGATGCAGCTTCCTGCGGTGCAGGGCCTCCAGGCGGTCCTGGTATCGACCGGTGGGGGCGGGCGGGGGCGGCTCGGCGGCCGGACAACGCACCGCCAGCCCGCGCGCCTCGAACGCCCGCACCAGCGCGCGCAGGTCCTCAGCCGATGGCGCCGCGTGTGCGGCCGCGGCGGTGGGCAGCCCCAGCCCCTCGCGCTTGCCCTCGCCCAGCACGTGATAGCCCAGCAGCTCGACCTGCCGCACGTTGCCCAGGCCGGCCAGGAAGTCGGCCATGGCGGCCCCGTCGGCCGGGGCGGCGTTGAACCCCACCACCACCGGCACGCGGACGATCACGTCGGCGCCCTCCTGCGCCAGGCGGCGAAGGTTGGCCATGATCCTCTCGCTGCCGACGCCCGTGGCCGCGCGGTGCCGCGCCGAATCGACGTGCTTCAGGTCGGCAAGGAACAGGGCGACTGCCGGCAGGAACGGCTCGATGGTGTCCCATTCGGCGTGCAGGCTCGTGTCGAGGGCGGTGTGCAGCCCGGCCGACTTGCACGCCTCCAGCAACGCCAGCGAGAAGGCCGCCTGCGCCAGCGGCTCGCCGCCCGACAGCGTCACCCCGCCGCCGGAAGCCTCGTAATACGGGCGGTCCTCCAGCACGGTCCGCATGACCTCGCCGACCGGCATCCGCCTGCCGGCGATGACCAGCGCCCCGGCCGGACAGGCCTCCACGCACGCCCCGCACAGCCGGCAGCGCCGGCGGTCAATCGTGTGCTTGCCGTCGCGGATCGCATGGGCCTGCTCGGGGCATGCCGCCGCGCACGCCCCGCAGCCCGTGCACAGGGCGCGGGTGAACATCAGCTCCGGCCCGGCCGCCAGGCCCTCCGGGTTGTGGCACCACCAGCAGCGCAGCGGGCAGCCCTTGAGGAAGACGGTGGTGCGGATGCCCGGCCCGTCGTGCAGGCAGAAGCGCTGCACGTCGAAGATCATGCCGGCCAGCCCGGCCGGGGCATCGGCGGTTCTCGATGGGGCCAAAGCCTGCATCCTATGCCTTCTTCTTCAGGAAGCCGGGGTCGGTGATCCGCTTTCCCTGGTCGGCCTTGCCGGCGTAGCGCGAGCCCTTGCGCAGGTCGGCCAGCAGTTCGTCGTAGGCCCGGCGGTCCAGCGGCAGGTCCACCGGCTTGCCCGTGCGCCCGGAGTAGATGATCGCGTTGGCCAGCTCGACCTGTGCGGCTGCCGACCGCCCGTCGCAGACCAGCTCCTCGCCGGCCAGGATGTGGCGGGCGAAGTTGCGCATGACATCGACGTGGCCGCCGCCGGACTGTCCTTCGACGGCCAGGGGCACCTCCTCGCACTCCAGCTTGCCCCACATCTCGGTGTTGTTCTTCGTGAACTCGCGGACGGGCCGCTTGAAACGGTAGTGCTTCACCGCGCCGTCGCGGTAGATGATTTTGCCCCGGTCGCCGTAGACCTCGATCGACTGGGCCGGGCCGGGCTCGATGGTCGAGCAGTACAGGTAGCCGAAGCCGCCCCCGGCGAAACGCAGCAGCGCCTGGGCGCAGTCCTCCACCTCGATGTCGTGCATGGCGGCGGCCGTGAAGCCCTGCACCCACGCCGGCAGGCCCGTCAGCGACAGGAACAGGTCGGTTATGTGGGGCGACTGGTTGAGCAGGACGCCGCCGCCCTCGCCGACCCACGTGGCCCGCCACTTGCCCGCGTCGTAGTAGGCCTGGCTGCGGTAGTCCGGGGCGATGAGCGTCGCGCGGAGCAGTTCGCCCAGCTCGCCGGCCCGCACGATCTGGATCGCGCGCCGGCAGGCGGGAATGAACCGCATCTGGTACATCACGCCGAGGACGCGCCCGGCTTCGGCCGCCGCGGCCAGCATCGCGTCGGCGGCCGAAACGCTCTCCGCCAGGGGCTTTTCGCTCAGCACGTGCATCCCCGCGCCGAAACATTCCACGGCGATCGGCGCGTGCAGCGGGTGCGGCGTGGCCACCAGCGCCGCGTCGCACAGCCCCGAGGCGATCAGCTCGCCGTGCGAGGCGAAGTGCGGCACGCCCAGCTCTCGGCCGACCTTCTCCGCCTGCGCGGCGTCGGAGTCGCACACGGCCGCCAGCTTCAGCTCCGGCACGTGCGCGACGATGTTGCGGGCGTGCTGGGCGCCCATTCCGCCCACGCCGATCACGCCGATGCGCAGCACGGATTGCTGCCCGCTCATTCGGAACGCTCCTTTCGCGGCGGCGCCGAGACGACCGCCTGGTAATCCCAGCCGTTGCGGGCGCACATGGCCCGCGCGTGGGCGTCCCACGTCGGCTCCTCGCGTGGGCGCCCGGACACGAAGCAGTCGATGGCCAGGTAGCGCATCGGCCCGCCCTCGGCGCGGATGCGGTGCCACGTGCCCGGCGGGATCAGCACCACCTGCCCGCCGGCCACGTCGTGGCGGGCCTCCTCGTCGCCCACGGTCAGCGTGCCCCGCCCCTCGAGGATGTAGAACACCTGCTCCGTGTCGTCGTGTTTGTGCCGCGGCGGCGACTCGCCCGGTTCCAGCACGACCATGAACGCCTCCGAGCACTTCGCTTCCGACCGGTCGAAAACCAGGTCGTTCACGTGCGTCGGGAACCGGTACCGCTTGAGGTTGTCCGTCGCATAGACGTAAGGCACCACGCTCTCCTGACATTCCGAGATCCGACGTTCAGCAGTCAGCAGTCAGCAATCAGCAGTCAGCAATCAGCGTTCAGCGTTCAGCAATCAGCGTTCAGCGTTCAGGGTTCAGCGTTCGGCATTCGGCATTTAGCATTTAGCATTTGTCATTTGTCATTTGTCATTTGTCATTAGAGCATTCCTACCGTTCGCCCTTTCCAAACAGCAGCCGGATGTCCTCTTCGATCATGTCGGGTTTGTCGCCGGTGTAGAAGCCCACGCAGACGGCGTCGCCGTCGCGCCAGTGGTCCTTGACGAACGCGAAGGCCCGCTCCGGCGGGGTGCGCCCGCCGGCCAGCACCTTGTAGTGAATCGCCGGCTTGCTGAGGGCGGCGATCGCGGCGACCATCGCGTCGCGGTCGGCCGGGTCGTAGGTCTCGTTGGCCTTCGGGTCGTGAGAGGGGTTGTGTATCCGCGGGGCCGGGTCATAGTAGGCGCACATGTAGAAGTCGATGTCGAGCTTCTGCTGCTCGGCCCAGGCCAACACGGACGGGCGGTGCGAGGCGACGCCCACCGGCAGGCCCGCCGCGCGAATCGCCTCGATGCCCTTCAGGGCCTCGTCCATGTTGCCGCCGGCGAACATCCAGTCCATCTGCCCGCCGTGGATGTAGATGCCGGACGCGCCGAACTGGATCGCGATGGCGATCGACATCGTGGGCTTGGGCAGCTCCGAGGCCGTCTGGGCGATCCACTGGATCGTGCCGCCCTCGTCCCGGTACTCCCGCATCAGCCTGCCGATGTGCCGGTCGGCTCGCCCGATGAACGTGTTGATGCCCAGCTCCTCGGCCCGGTGCAGCGTGGCCTTGATCCGCGCCGCGGTGTAGTAGCGGGTCATCTCCGCGTCCTTGGCCGGACTGATGTGCGAAAAGCCGCTGAACATGTTGCCGCCGACGATCAGCCGGCTGACCTGCAGCTTGCCCAGCGCGACCCGCGGGACCGTCGGCCCGCCCTTACCGCCTCGTGACTTCATCGATGATCTCCTGGACCTTTCGGCCGTTGCGAATGTAAGTGTCGTACAGCACCCGCGGCGCGGCGCGCCGCCCGGTGTGATGGACCGCCGCGATGTGCGGCTCCATCGACACCGCCCCGCGGTAGCCGTCGGCGACCATTGCCGCCAGCAGCCTCCGCACGGGGATGACGCCCTCGCCGAACCACGCGAACGACCCGTCGGCGGCGCGGTCCTTCAGGTGCACGTACGCCACGTGCCGCCGGAGGCGCTCCCAGGCCCGCCACGACCGCTCGCCGGCGTCCGGGCCGCCGAAGTTGGCGATGTCCAGCAGCAGCCGGAAGCTCGGCGAGCCGATCTCCTCGACGAGCCGCAGCATACGGGCGGGGTCCTCGCCCGTCCAGCCGCCGCCCACCTGCTCGTGGACGAGCACGACGCCCTCGCCGGCGGCGATGCGCGCCAGCTCGCCCAGCCGCCGCAGCGCCTCGGCGTGGAACTCCTCTTCGGGAATGCTCACCCCCTCCGGCGCCGGGCAACTCATCACGCGGATGGTCTTCGTCCCCAGCCGGCGCATCCGCGGGATGGCCCGCCGCAGCTCCGCCACGTCCAGGGCGAAGTCGTCGCGGACGGACCGGCCCCAGCAGCACACGCCGCTGGCGAAGTTGGTCACCTCCATGCCGGCATCCTCGACGGCGACGGCGATCCGGTCGAACGCCGCGTCGCTGACGGACGTGACGTTGGTGCCGTCCACCGCGCGCAAGTCGATGCACCGCCAACCCAGCTCCCGGTGCGCCCGGAGCTGCGCGGCGATGCCGGCCCCCGCCTCGTCGGCGATGCCCGATACCTTCACGCGGCCTTCGCTTTCTCGCCCGCCATTGTACCGCCGGCGGGCGCGGCAGCAAACCGCCCGCCTGCGTAAAGTATGTTCGCAGGTACGACATGCGCCCCTTGCCCCCACGGCCGCCCCGGCGTATGCTGAGGCCGATGTTCCACAAACGCGCCATCCTGCTGTGGGTGTCGGAAAGCTTCTCGCACGGGCGCGACATCGTCCGCGGCGTGCTGCAGTTCGCCCGGCACCGAGCGGACTGGCGGCTCCTGCGCCAGCCGCCGGGGCGGCGCACGCCGCCGGCCCGCCTGGCGTCCGACGCCGACGGCGTGATCGCGATGATCGACAATCCCCGCGCCGCGCGGACCTTCGCCCGCGTCCGCAAGCCCCTCGTCAACGTCGCCGCCTCGCTGCCACGCTCCCCCTGGCCCGTCGTGGCCAACGACGATCGGGCCATCGGGCAACTGGCGGCCGAGCACTTCCTCGAACGCGGCTATCGCAGCTTCGGCTACGTCACCCACCGCGGCCCCTTCGCGCCCGAGCTGGAGAGGGGCTTCGCCGCCTCCCTGGACAGCAGGGGATTCCGCTACCAGTCCCTCGCCCACGGCACCGCCGGACGCGCCGGCGGGCGGAGCCTGGCCCACCCCACGGCCGAAATGGTGCGATGGGTGGGACAACTGCCCTCGGCCACCGGCGTGTTCGCCATCGGCAACCTGGTCGGCGCCGCCGTCATCGGCGCCTGCCGCCGGGCCGGCAGGGCCGTGCCCGACGAGATCGCCGTCCTGGGCGTCAACAATGACGAACTGACCTGCGAGTCGATCGACCCGCCGCTGTCCAGCATCCAGACCGCCGGCGAGCAGATCGGCTGCCGGGCGGTGATGCTGCTGGCCGACCTGATGGCCGGCGCCCGGCCGCCCAAGTGCCCCACGCGAATCCCGCCGCTGGGAGTGGTGGCGCGGGCCTCCACCGAGGCGCTGGCCACCGGCGACCCGACCGTCCGGGCCGCCCTGCGGTTCATGAGGGCCCACGCCCACGAGCCGATCACCGTGGAGGACGTGCTCGACGAGCTGATCGTCAGCCGCAAGTCGCTGGAGCGCAAGTTCCGCCGGCACCTCGGCCGCACGCCGCTGGAGGAGATCCGCCATCTCCACCTCCAGCAGGCCCGCGACCTGCTGATCCACACCGACTACCCGGTCGCCGACGTTGCCGCCCGAAGCGGGTTCGCCAGGCCCCAGCACATGGCCACCGTCTTCCGGGGCGCCTTCGGCATGACGCCCCTTGCCTACCGCCTGCGCTTCCGCAACCGCTGACGCCCGGCGGCGATGCCGGAGGGCAAGACGCGGAGACGCCGGGACGCGGAGACGCGGGGAGGGCAGACGCGGGGAGCAGCACAGCCCGGCCGCGCGTCGTTTCCTGGCGCCGGCGCACGGCCGGCGTGCGCCAGAGCGACGAACGGCACCCCCGACGTACCTGGGTACCCCCAAACCATCCGACGGGCACTCTTGCCCCGATTCCTGTGCGCCGGCGCCAGGACGGCGGGCGCCAAGCCGTGCGTGGGGGGCCTGCCCGCTCCCAACCGCCGCTTCGCGGATCGCCAGATTACCCAGCTTGTGCAGCTTACCTATCTTAGCCGGAAGGCGTTTCGATGCCGAGCCGGGCGCGAAACAGGGCAAGAATGCCCTTCGGCCGGTTTGGACGTACCCCGGTACGCCCAGGCCCCCGTTCGTCGCTCCGGCGCCCGTTTCGCCGCCGCCTCGGCGTCGAAATCGACCTTGGAGGATCCGTTCACCACGCCGGGTGGGGGGTGCGCCCGGGCGGCTCAGGCAATCCACTTGCGGCGGATGTTGCGCAGGCTGAGGGCGAACAGGGCCGCGCAGAACGCCAGCAGCAGGCCGAAGTCGAGGGCCGGCGGCAGGTGCGGCGAACGGTGAATCGAGCCGTGCAGAACGTCGGCGCCGTACGTCAGCGGCAGATACTTCCGGCCATCTGCGGCCGCCTCTCGGTACCGTGCCGTTAACCGCCCCGAGAGCCTTTTCGGCCGTCTTGGCCGAAACTCTCGCCCTCTCGCCGCCGAGAGGCGGTACGGGTTAACAACCCCGACGTGAGCGGGCAGAAATGCCGTCGCGAGAGTCTCGAAACTGGCCATCCGTCATTCGGCCCGAAGAGACTCAATCGGTTCCAGCCTCGCGGCTCGCACGGCTGGGTAGAGGCCGAAGAAAACGCCGACCGCGACGGAGAAGGCAAGTGCGATGGCGGCTGCGGGCCAGGAGACCATTGCTGGCCAGTAGCCGAGCCAGGAAACGCCCCAGGACAGGCCCACGCCACCGACCACGCCGGCCACGCCGCCCGCGCCGGCAAGCAGGGCCGATTCAAACAGGAACTGGTTGCGGATGTCGCGGCGAAGGGCTCCCAAGGCGCGGCGCAGGCCGATCTCCGGCGTCCGCTCGCGGACGGACATGAGCATGACGGCCAGGATGCCCACCCCGCCGACCACCAAGGAGATGCCCGCCACGCTGCCGATCAGCAGCGTCATAGAGCCGGTCGTCTCTCGCTCCGTCTCCAGGATCGTTGCCTGGTTCTGAATGCTGAAGTCGTCGGCCTTGCCTCCAAGCCGATGCCGCTGTCGCAGCAGCGAGGCCATCTCCCTCTCGGCGTTTTCCAGAGCGCGCGAGTCGCGAGCTTGGACGTAAAGGTTCTGGACATGCGTGACATTCAGAATCCGACGCATGGCCGTCTCCAGGGGCACAAGGATCACGTCGTCCTGATCGGCCCCGTTCACATCCATTCCTTTGGGCGCGGCTAGGCCGATGACCTCAAACGGGACCTTGCCAATGCGTATTTGTTGGCCCACGGGGTCGGCGCTGCCGAACAGGTTGGCCGACGCGGTCGGCCCGAGAATCGCCAGACGCTTTGCCGCTCGGCTTTCGTCCGCGTCAAAAAGCCGCCCGGAGGCCACAGTGATGTTGCGGACGGCGAAACCTTCGGCGCTCATCCCCACGACGTTAGTCAGTGCGTCCTGGTCTTCCCAGCGAACGGCAAGCTTCTTGCTGACGCCCGGAGCCGCCAAGGCGACCGATGGACATTCCCTGGCGATGGCTTGGCCGTCGGCGACCGTCAGCGTTCGCACAGTGTCCATCTGACGCTGGCGGCCGGCGACGATCATGGTCCGCCCCGCATTGACGATCAGCAGGTTTGTACCCATGCCCTGGATGCGGTCCACGATCTGCTTTTCCGCCCCGCGCCCGGCCGAGACCATCAGAACGACCGCCCCGACCCCCACGACAATGCCGATCACGCTCAGCAGCGTCCGCAACTTATGGGCAGCCAGTATCTCCAGGGACAGCACGATGTTCCTGGAGAGTTTCATCGCAAGGCTTCCACCGGCTTGAGGCGCGCGGCCCGTCGCGCCGGTTGGACGCCGAAGAACACGCCCACGACCATGGCAAAGGCCAGCGACAGCGCGAACGGCTCCCAGGAGATGACCACGGGGAACTGGGTGACGCGTGCCAGGGTAATGCTGACCGCCCAGCCCAGGACGCTGCCCAGCACCATCCCTGAGATTGTCACGGCGAGCGATTCGGTCACGAACTGCATGAAGACGTCCCGGCGTGTCGCGCCCATCGCCCGCCGCAGGCCGATCTCCTTGATCCGCTCACCCACGGAGATCAGCAGGATGTTCATCAGCACGATGCCGCCGACCAGCAGGCTCAGCCCGGCCAGAGCACTGAGAAGATAGGTCAAGGTCCTGGAGATGCCACGGGCCTCCTTGGCGACTTCCGCTGCCGTGAAGACGGAGAAGTCGTCCTCTTTCGGCGGAGTGATGGTGTGGCGTCGACGCAGTAACTGCCGAACCTCCTCACCCAGTTGGGTCAGTCGGGACGAGTCGCCGACCTTGAGACGGATATTGGTGATATGGTCTTGGTTGAAAAGCCGCCTCAATCCGGTCGAGAGCGGGATCATCACGCGGGAATCGAAGTCCCCGCCGTGCGGGCTGACACCGCGGGTCTGGAGGACGCCTTTGACGCGAAAGCGAACATT
>Ga0172364_10001409_pt1 | contig 18403 bp, 10 predicted proteins | sample LakKivSesite10cm_FD_114545 | JGI IMG/M metagenome (GOLD analysis project Ga0172364, IMG submission 114545) | Sediment microbial communities from Lake Kivu, Rwanda - Sediment site 10cm | ecosystem: Environmental > Aquatic > Freshwater > Lake > Sediment | place: Rwanda: Western Province, Lake... | reverse complement strand
TATTACCTGGAAGAGAAGAATCCCCCGGCAATGCCGGGGGCTTGCGGGGATCGCGTAGAGAACGAGTGATGGACCTCGCCGAACGCATCCTGTCCACACGAAGCGAACTGTACGCGGCGCCCCTTCCGGCGGCTGCCGGCCGCAAGGCCGACGAGGAAGGCGGCTGCGGCGTCACCGGCTTCGCCTGCACGGTGCCGGTCCGCGGAAGGCACATCTACGAGCCGTCCGTCCAGATGCGCAACCGCGGCAACGGCAAGGGCGGGGGCATCGCGGCCGTCGGGCTGGTCGCCGAGCAGATCGGCGTGCCGCCCGACGTGCTCGACTCGCACTACCTGGTGCAGGTGGCGCTGCTGGACCCGGCGGCCTGCGGCGAGGTGGAGCGGCAGTTCATCCTGCCGCAGTTCGACGTGGCGTTGTCGGCCGCGGTGGCGACGGTGGACGACTGGCACGACGTGCCGGGCCTGGCCGTGCGCCCGCCCGACGTGCGGCGCTACCTCGTTCGCGCCAAGCCGGACGCGCTGCGGGCGTTCGCCGAGGCCAATGGCCTGGCGGACCTGCCCGCCCGCGACCTGCGGCCGGGCGTCCTGGCACCACCACCATGGTTCTGGCCGAGGGTCCATGCTACACCTCGCCTCGCATGCGCCAAGAGGAAAGGTGAAATACGTATCGTGTCCCTGTGTTTCTGAGCTAGATCACGGGTCACGGAGCACCAAGACGAAGTAGGACGTGCGGAGGTGTCCGGACGTATGGACTCTGCGGATGTAGCTTTCCTGCTCCAGGAGCTTGAGGTCGGCCGTGGCGGTCTTGGGGGCGCAGTTGAGCAATTGGACTGCCTGAGCACGAGTGAGGCGGCCGTGCTCGCGAAAGAGCTGCCGCAACTGGTGGCGGCGTTGCTCGGTCTTGGACAGGGGCAGCGCAGGTGCGTCTGCCGAAGCTCGAACGGGGCCAGCCGGCGGAGCCGGCCGCGTTGTGGCGGTTGCAGTTGCCAGCCAGGCCGGCGCCGGAGCGTCTCGCGTGGGTGCATGGAACAGCTCCGGGCCCAGGACCGGCTGGTCGCCGGCGAGAAGGGCCATCCTCTCGATCTCATTGCACAGCTCGCGAACGTTGCCGGGCCAGTCATACTCCGTAAGGGCCCGCAGCAGGCCCTCGCTGAGCGCGATCTCGAACTGGCCGTAGAGCCGGCTGAGGAAATGCCGGGCCAGCACAGGGATGTCCTCTCGCCGGTCCCGCAGCGGCGTTATCTCGATGTGCAGGCGGCGGAGGCGGTAATACAGGTCCTGGCGGAAGCGCCCTTCGGCGACGGCCTGCTCGAGCGACTGGTTCGTCGCGGCGATGATTCGCGCCTTGACCGGCCTATAGCTGTTGCTGCCAACGGGGCGGATTTCGAAGTGCTCCAGCACGCGGATCAGGGCGTTCTGGAGGCGCTCGGACATGGCGTGGACCTCGTCGAGAAAGATCGTTCCGACTCCGGCGGCGACGAACAGCCCATCGTGATCGCGGTCGGCGCCGGTGAACGCGCCCTTCACATGCCCGAACAGCTCGGACTCGATCAGCGAGTCCGACATGCTTCCGCAGTTGACCGGCACGAAGGGTTTCCCGGCGCGGTCGCTCTTGTCGTGAAGGAGGCGGGCGACGACCTCTTTGCCGGTACCGGTCTCGCCGGTGATGAGCACGGCCGTGTCGATGCGGGCGAACCGTCCGATCTCCCGGCGGACGTCGCGAGAGGCGGGGCTGTCGCCGACATAGATGACCTCGGCGCCCGGCTCGCGAGCGGGGCGGTGTGGAGCGGGCGTGTCGTCTTCCTCCGCCGCCAGTGAACGCAGCCGTTGAAGCCGGTAGCCGGACAGATCATAGGCGAACCTCAGTTGCGGCGCGAGGGAGCGGTCGTCGGTATCCCGGAGGACCTCCCGGAACAGCCGGACGGCCGCCGGCTCGTCGCCTTCCAGCAGGTGCAGGCGGACCCAGCACATGCGCAGATCAGGGCGGTCCCGGTCGGTGTCGACCATGCGCAGGATTCGCCGGGCGGCCGACGCCGAGCCCGACGCCAGCTCGCAGTCCGCCAGAAGCACCAGGACGACCTCCTGGTCGCGGACGTCGCAGCCGTTCGGGCGTGCGAGGATGCCGGTGAGGTGCTCGCGTGCCTCGTCCAGCCGGCAGGCGAACATGGCGATGAGGGCGCGATGGTGTTCCGTCGCGACGCGCGAAAGCAGTGGGCGTGGGCGGGCCTCGTCGGCGGCGAAGAGGCGTCTGGCTTCTTCCGCCCGTCCGGCAATGCTCAGCAGGGTCAACCGGAATCCGAGCACCAGGTCCGGCCGGAAGGCCGGCTGGACGGCGTCGAGCCGGTCGAGGTACCGCAGGCCTTCCTCGGGGCGGTCGCTGGCCTGACAGAGGTGCGCCCGCAGGAGCAACAGGGAAGACATGGAATAGCGGCTCTCATAGGGCACGAGCTCGGCCAGGTCGTCCTCGGCGAGGCGGAAACGGTTGTTGTAGATCGCGCTCTGTGCGTGGACATGGCGGATGCGGTACCACCAGTAGGTCCCGGGCGGAAGCGGGAGCTTCTTGGCCCTCGTCAGCGCGTCAAGGGCGAGGTGGGGCTTGCATCTCGCCTGGAGGATCCGGTACTCCGTGATGGCCACGACGGCCGACACCTCCGGGCTGAAGGAGCCGCCGGACATCTCCTGGACGCGTTGGAAGCCCCGGTTCGCGTCCGAGAGGTTGCCGCAGCGCAGGGCCGCGTGAGTCCACTGAGCGAGAAGGACCGCCAGCAGCTCGCGATGGTCTGGGGGAGCGTCCAGCGCTTCGGTTAGCCGGCGCATGGCCGGGGGCCACTCGGCCTGGCCGGCCTCGGCACGGTCATAGAGTATCTGCGCCTCGGCCCAGGCGCCGGCCGATGCGTCGCGACCGACGGTCTCCAGCAGCACCTCAGGCTTCGCGCGGTCCAGGTACGCGCGGCAGAGACGGTCTGCGAGTTGGTGGACGTTGCTCTTCACGGCCCTTCCAGAATACGGCCTTGATACGCATATGATACCTGTAAACCGCCCTTATTCTACCCCTCTCCAGAGGCCACCGCCAGCCGCTGCCATCGGTAAAGTTCTGCTAAGGCTCATCTTCTGACTGTCCCGGAGGGTTGGCACGCTCGTTGCGATGATCCATTGGCTTACTTGCGGCAATACCTGTGCCGCATGGTGATGCGAGGACGGGCGGCCGGTGGTTCTGGGAGGCTGGAGATCGCCAGCTTCCCGCAGGAAGAGAGGAGATTGCTCAGATGGCTACGCGTGGTCTTTCCGCTCAGCAGAGGGGGTTTGCTCCGAAGTCCCTGGCTGTGTCGGCCGCGGTGTTTGTGCTGCTGGTGGTATCGCTCAGTACGACCCGGTCGGCCAACACTAGCTGGACCAACACCGGCACGGGAAATTACAGCCAAGCGTCCAACTGGTCCAACGGCGTGCCCGTCTTCGATGCGGCGCTCGGCGACTACGTATACATCGGCAACGGGGGCACGGCCGTCATCAACCCCGGCGACAACGTAGTCGCCGAGATCCTGTGCCTCGGCTACGGCGCCAGCTACCCGGCCGGCGACGGCGGGCACATCATCATGAACGGCGGGACGTTCAACACGGGGTATGTCAACGCGTACAAGTACACCCCGTCATCCGGCGGGGGCATCAGCTTCACGATCACCGACGGGGTCTTTCTGTCCTGCAACTACATCATGCAAGCCTCCGGATACGGCAACGTGCTTACGCAGACCGGCGGGACCGTGAAGGTGGTGCAGTGCAACGACGCGCCGAACGCGGCCGGGCTGGGCCTCATGTGCTCGGTCGCTGACGCGCCGCGGACGATGTACGACTTCCGGGGCGGCACGCTGGCGGTCGCCAACCTCGGCCTGGGCGGCGGCGCCCGTTTCGACCAGTCCGCCGGTCAGGCCGCCTATGGCAAGTTAGCGATCGGCTCCGGCCCCACCAACGCTTTCTACCGCATGACCGGCGGGAGCTTGGACGTGCATCGCAGTCTGCTCCTGAACGATGGCGGCACGCTGGACTTCGGCAACGCATCCGGCGTCGACCAGGCCGTCCACCTCACGCTCGGCGGACTGGTGGACCTGCGCCATGGCGCGGTCGTGCATAGCTCCCTGGCCTCGGCGGCGATCAGCGACCACTCGGTCGTGCTGCTGCCCGCCGGCAAGAGCGGCACGGACTTCTTCGGGGGCGGGATCACCGTCGATCCCGGCGCGATCGTCGCCAGCGGCTCCGACCCGCTGGCCATACCCGCCGACAAGCAGATCTACGCCTGGGGCACGTTGAACATGCCCGTGACTGTCGAGGGCGCTCTGCTGGCCAAGGACATGACCGGCGTGGCCAACTTCGAAGCCGACATCGGCGCACTGATCCTGCAGAACGGGATCGTCGTCACCAACGGCGGGCGGGTCGATACCGGCGTCCGCGTGCCTGGCCAGGGAGGCATCGGCACCAACGGCACGATATACATCAATGACCAGGTCTCCCGGATCGACTCGGGCTCGATCCGGACTTTGAACATGACCATGGGCGACTCGGCCGAGAGCAGGTTCGTGCAGACCGGCGGGACCGTGGAGATTGCCGCCCTCAACATCGGGAGCACCTATGGCACCGTCGGCTACCCCGACGAGCCGGGTTACGACAGCACCTATGAAATGAAAGGCGGCAGTCTGCTCGAAATGGGCGGGTCCGTGGACACTATCAACCTGGGCTACACCGGGCGGGGCATCTTCGATCACTCCGGCGGACTGGTGGACGTGTCCTGGCTGAAAGCCGGCGTCGCGAACAAGCTGTCGACCAATCAGTTCCAACCCAGCGCGACCTACATCCTCCGCGGCGACGCGGAGGCGCATTTCGACGCGGTCTGGCTCGGGCAGGGCAATGCCTCCGAGGCCGAGCTTAACGTGCAAAGCGGGTCCTTCAACGTCGACGGCACGGGCTTCCTGTCCATCGGCGACGGCGAGGGCAGCACGACGCGGATGACCGTCAGCGGCGGGACCGTCACGGTTGGCGGGTCTATCAGTGCCGGCGACAATGGTCGCGCCGACATCGCCCAGACCGGCGGGCAAGTCTCGGCCGGGACCCACATGGTCCTGGGCAGCAGCATCGCCGGCTACAGCCAGCGGTACGACCTGAGCGACGGAAACCTGACCTTGGGCTCGCACCTGACGGTCTCGTCACAGGGGTCGGCCGAGTTCCACCAGACCGGCGGAACGGTCGAGGCCATGGAGCTCCGCCTGGCCGGCAACCAGGACGGCGGCGACTACGCGAACTCCACCACCGCCGCCACTGTGGGCGAGTATTACCTGTCCCTCGGGACGCTGTCGACGGACACGGCCAAGATCGGACGTTTCGGCACGGGCGCGATGTACCACACCGGGGGCGCCTTCACGGTCTCGGGCGACATGCGGATTGGCAGCGGCACCTACGGCGTCACGGCCGGCAGCGGGCGGTACGAGATGGCCGGGGCGACTGCGATCCTGTCGGCCGGGAACGTCCTGGTCGGCGATGATGGCAAGGGTGTCTTCCAGCAGACCGGGGGGAGCGTGACGGTCAGCGGTGCCATGCGGATCGGCGCCCAGGCCAGCGGCAACGGCGAGTACCGCATCGGCGGCGGGTCGCTCCGGGCCAACGCGCTCGAAGTCGGCGTGGGCGGCGTCGGCACGTTCGCAGTCGCCGACGCTTCTGCGAGCGTCACGGTGACCGACAGGCTCACCCTCGGCCAAAACGGCGCTCTGGATCTGGCGCCGGGCACGGTGATCCACATGACCGGCTCCGCCGTCGACAACCAATCGACCGACGCCGCGGCCCTGGGTGACCTGGCCAACCTTACCCTTGTCTTCGAGGCCGGCCCCGGCGCGATCAGTCGGTTCGAGGCCGCCGGGCAGGACCTCGGCTGCAACGAGGCCGGATTCACCGGCAACTTCGCGCTCGGCACGTTGCAGCTCGGCGGCGCGAACGCGGGGCACGTTCAGCTTGTCGACGCGTTCAACAACGCCACGGCCGACGCCAGGAGCGAAGCGCTGTACGTTGACAAGCTCGTACTCAACGCCGGCTCGACGCTGACCGTCGGATCGCTGAACGTCTACTTCCGCCACCTGAAGGCCAGCGGCGGCGTCGTTATTTCCGGTGGCGGCCTGGTGCAGTGCGCCCTGCCCATGCCCGCTGACACCGACGGCGACAGCGACATCGACAACACGGACCTCGGCCGCATGTTCGGCAACTTCACCGGCCCCGGCGCCACGCACAAGACCAGGGCCGACGGCGACACCGACGGCGACGGGGACGTCGACAACAGCGACCTCGGCCAAGGCTTCGGCAACTACACCGGCTCGCTGACAATCATCACCTCACCGGCCTCGGGCAACAAGTCGTTCGTTCTGCTCTCCGCAAGCGCCGGTGCGGGCGGACCCTACGCGGCTGGCGGCTTGACCCAGGCGCTGGAAGCGATCCTCCAGTACGACACGTTCGACGGGAGCGTCGAGTTGCTCGCCGGCGGGGCCTCTGGTGGAGTGATCACCAACTTCGTGATCACTGATGCCGAAGGCGGACTGCTGAACACCGATGGCCTGACCAACCCCTATGGCGGCCTGTTCTTCACCCATAGCCCCTTTGAGGTCTCAGCGACCGACGGGAACGGCGTCGGCCTGACAACCATTGACCTGGGCATGCTCTTCCCCGCCGGCCTGGACCAGGACGGTATCGCCGAATTGCTGGAGACGGCCACCTATGTGGGGCAACTCGGCAGCGGCGTGCACAACCTTGAGATCGATGTCATCAACACCCCGGAGCCGACGGCCGTGGTTTTGCTGATTGCTGGCGGCCTGGCGGTGATCCGTCGCCGTCAGTGATAGGAAATCTGATCTCGCGGAGCTGGAACGCCCGGCGGGGAGGGGGCGGGGGGGCGTCGGCGCCGTTGCCAGGGCTGAAGCCCTGGCCTAATCCCGGCGCGGGCCGCCAGGGCGGCCCGGCCGGGACGATGCCCGCTGAAGCGGGCTGGGGGACACAACGCGCCCGCGGGGCACAGAGCGGGGTTGGCGCCGCGCCGCGGCTGCGGATGCCTCGCCAGGGCGTTGCAGGCGAGCGCTCGCTTGGGCGGCACGGGGCGCGCCAGCCGGCCAAGGCACCGTCCCCCCCTTGCCGCCGCTGGTCCGCGCCGCTATCATTCAGACGTGGCCGGAAACGCACGGGGCGCCCGGCTGGCGGGCGACAGACCCTTCGCGCGACAGCGAGAGGCGACCCTGGGCCGCTGCCTGAGCCCGGCCCGGCGCCGTCGGCCCGGCAAGGTGAAGTGAAAAGTGTATGGTGTCCCCAGACAATGGCTGAACGGCCCCTGCGGCGGGTCAAGCGAGGACCGCTGCGAAGTCGCCGACGACCGCCCCTGCATCTGGCAGCTCATCTACCGGCGGCTGAAGGCCATCGGCCGGCTCGACCGCCTGGAGCGGATCGTGCCGCCGAAGGACTGGCGCCCGGCCTGGCACGCCGGGGCGCGCAAGATCATCCGCCAGGAGCACCGCATCTCACCGACCAGGTGACCGCCTGCGGATGAGGCGGACCCTACGGTAGGCTCGTCGCCTTCAGCGCGGCCGGACGCGAACAGCGCGCGTCATCGCAGCATCGCGCGCCAGCCAGGCTCTTCCATCATCGGCTGGAAGAACATGATGTACGGGCCGCGAAGGACGTTGGCCATGACTCCCTCGTCGTGGACGGTCCGCGCCTTGCGGTTGACCAGGACCTTGGCCAGGCCCAACTGGGCCAGTTCGGGCGCCTCCCATTCGCTGTGGACCAGGTACTCCGGCGGATGCGGCTTGGCGTCAGGGGTGCGGAACAGCGGCTTGGGGTCGGCCGGCGGGTTGGCCCCCAGCGTCTCCAGCGACTCGCCCATCGACTGCGGGTCGAGCATGAAGCTGCCGATCGCGCACACGCCGGTCTGCCGAAGCAGCATGTAGCCGAGGAAACCGGTGGAATCGGCGATGGCGTCCATCGTGTCGGCCACGCCCCGCTCGAAATGCGTCTCCCTGCCGGGGCGGACGGTGTGCTCGGTCAGGGCCACGCACCGCTGCGGGGTGGCGAAACGGACGAACTCCTCGCCGCGCTGGAGGTCCTCGGCGAGCTTGGCGATCTGCCCCATGGACCGGATGGGGGGCATCTCGGCCTGGACGACCTCGTAGACCGGCTCCCACGGGCCCTCGACGACCATGGACAGGCAGTGCCCGCAGAGCTCGAAGATCCGCGCGAATTTCTGCTGGTGAAACTCGTCGTGGTCCTGCCAGCGCTTCCACATGGTGTACTGGTAGTTGCGGATCGGGTTCAGCTCCTTTTCCATGTAGACCTTCGCCCCGCCGTAGCGCCCCGCCAGCGGCAGCACCCCCGTCTGCACGTTGGCCTGGAAGCCCAGGAACCCCGGGTGGGAGGCCGTCGTGATGCAGACGCGCGGCCCGACCTTGTGCATCAGCTCGTGGCTGTACTCGTTGTTGGCGACCTTGGACATGTTGATCGCCACGCACAGGGACCCCCGGCTGTGCGATCCGGGTTCCTTCGCGGCGCCCTTTCTCGATGCGGGCATGGTTGTCTCCTTGCGAGCGTCGATCTCGTGAGCCGGCTGCGTCGTGCCCCGCCAAAGCGGGCCGGGCCCGGGTGCCGCGGCCCACGGAGGCCGCGAAGGCTCGGTTGCCGAAGGTTTCGCGGCCCGGATATGCCGCGCTGCTGGCACAACGCAACCGGCCCCGATCTCGTGGATCGCTCCTGACATTCTATGCGCCTCCGGAACGGCCGCGCCGCGAACGCTCGACGTTTCGTTCTGCGGGCGCGGGCGGGTCGGCGGGGCAGCTTGCTTGGCGGCGATGTTCGTTCCGCCCGCAGGAAATCCCGCCGACCGGGCGTGTTCAATGGCCTGTGCGGACCGGCGCGTCGCGCCGCTTCGCCGAGACAAGGAGACCAGCGTGTCACAGCAGGCTGCTTCGCCGCCGGCAGGATCGCCCGACGAGCGCGCCGTGGAGAACCTCGGCGCCGCCCGCGACCGCATCGTCAATCAGGTCCGCAGGATCATCGTCGGCATGGACCAGGTCATCGACGAGATGATGATCGCCGTCTTCTCGCGCGGGCACTGCCTGCTGGTGGGCGTGCCGGGGCTGGCCAAGACGCTCCTGGTCAGCTCGCTGGCGTCCACCATGTCGCTGGTGTTCAAGCGCATCCAGTTCACGCCCGACCTGATGCCCTCGGACATCACCGGCACGGAGCTCCTCCAGGACGATCCCGTGACGCGCCAGCGCCAGTTCAAGTTCGTCCCCGGGCCGGTGTTCGCCAACATCATCCTGGCCGACGAGATCAACCGCACGCCGCCGAAGACGCAGGCGGCCCTGCTGGAGGCCATGCAGGAGAAGAAGGTCTCCGCCGGCGGGCAGGACCACCGCCTGGACGAGCCGTTCTTCGTGCTGGCGACGCAGAACCCCATCGAGCAGGAGGGCACCTACCCCCTGCCGGAGGCGCAGCTCGACCGGTTCCTGTTCAACGTCCTGGTGGACTACCCGAGCTGGGAGGAGGAGCTGGAGATCGTCGAGCGGGTCAGCGCCGCGCCGGAAGTCGCCCTGGAGCCGGTGCTGACGCGCGACGAGATCCTCAGCCTGCAGGAGCTGGTGCGGCGGATTCCCGTCGCGCGGCACATGGTCGAGTACGCCACGCGCCTGGCGCGGGCGACCCGCCCGGACAGCCCCGAGGCGCCCGACTTCATCAAGCAGTGGCTGGCCTGGGGCGCCGGGCCGCGGGCCAGCCTGTTCATGGTCGTCGCCGGCAAGGCGCGGGCGGCCCTGCGCGGGCGGTTCTGCGTGTCCATCGAGGACATCCAGGCCGTCGCCAAGCCCATCCTGCGCCATCGGATCATCCCCAACTTCGCCGCCCAGTCGGAGGGCGTCAGCGGCGACGACATCGTGGATCGGCTTCTGGCGGCCGTCCGCCCGGACGAGCGGGGCACACATGGCAAGGCAGTCGCGGGCAAAGCTGCGGTATCTTGACGGCGAGGTGCTGCGGCGGGTCGCCCCGCTTCAGCTCGTCGCGCGCCAGGTGGTGGAAGGTCTGCGCGTGGGGATGCACCGCAGCCCGCTGCGGGGCTTCTCCACCGAGTTCGCCCACCACCGCCCCTACGCCGCCGGCGACGCCGTCCGCCACGTCGACTGGCGCGTCTACGGGCGCACGGAACGCTACTACGTCCGCCTCTACGACGCCGAGACGAACCTCGACGTCTACCTGCTGCTCGACGCCAGCAGCTCCATGCGCTACGGCTCGGGAAAGCTGACGAAGCTGGAGTACGCCAAGTACCTGGCCGCCAGCATCGCGTATCTCGCCGTCGAGCAGCGCGACTCGGTCGGGCTGGGCGTGTTCGACAGCCGCTTGCGGACGTTCGTGCCGCCTTCGGGCACGGCGGGCGTCGTCGGCACAATCGACCGCGCGCTGGCCGCGGCGCGCGACGAGCCGCGGACGGACGTGGCCGCCCTGCTGCACGAGTTCGCCCGGCGGATCGCGCGGCGCAGCTTCGTGGTCGTGCTGTCGGACCTGTTCGGCAGCGCCGACCAGTGCGCCGCCGGGCTGGACCACCTGGCTTTCGAGGGCCACAACATTGCCGTCTTCCACGTCCTCGACCCGCACGAGTTGGAGCTGCCCTTCGGCGGCACGTGCCGGTTCGTCGGGCTGGAGGGCGAGCCGGAGATCACGACGCAGCCGCGGCGGATCCGCGCCGCCTACCAGCGCGAGGTGCAGGCGTTCATGGCCCAGATCCGCCGGGCCTGCGAGGCCAACCACGCCGACTACGTGCCGGTGGACACCTCCCGCCCGCTGGACGTCGTTCTGGCCGAGTGGCTCCTGCGCCGCAGCCAGCTCACCGGGGCCGGCACGCGGCAGGAACGTTAGCGCGCCCGCTGATTGCTGACCGCTGATTGCTGACCGCTGATTGCTGACAATGGGATTGCCGTTTCTCAACCCGTGGCTGCTGCTGGCCCTGCCGGCCGTGGGCATTCCCGTGCTCATCCACCTGCTCAACCGCCACCGTTCGGTGACGATTGAGTGGGGCGCGATGGAGCTGCTGCGACGGGTGATGGTGTTCCGCTCGCGGCAGATTCGGCTGGAGGACCTGCTGCTGATGCTCCTGCGGTGCGCGGTGGTGGCGCTGTGCCTGCTGGCGGTGGCGCGGCCGACGACGCGCCGCCTGCCGCTGGTCCGCCGCGACGACACGGGCGTCGTGATCGCCCTGGACGCCTCGGGTAGCATGGCCTGCCGGGCGGCCGCGGCGTCGCGCTTCGACGAGGCCCTGCGCCGCGTGCGCGAGCTGGTGGGCACGCTCCCGCCGGCCCGCCCGCTGACGCTGGTGGCCCTGGCCGCACGCCCGCAGGTGCTCCTGCGCAACGTCGGCTGCGACCCCGCCCGCGTGGAGCGCGTGTTGCGCGAGCTGCAGCCGTCGGCGGAGCCGCTGAACGTCGAGGAAGCCCTGGCCGCCCTGGCGCCGCTGGCGGCCGAGATCAAGGCCCCCCGCCGCGAGGCGTTCCTCGTCACCGACGCGCAGGCGGCGAGCTTCGGCAAGCTGTCGGACAAGGCCCGCCAGGCCCTGCGCGAGCTGGCGGCCGCGGCCGAGACGTTCCTCGTCGCCGTGCCCCCCGGCAGCGAGGAGAACCTGGCCGTCACACGGCTGGACCTGGCCTCGGGCGTGCTGCGCGTGGGGGCGATGGCGCGGTTCGAGGCGGTGGTGACGAACTTCGGCCGGGCCGTGCAGGACGCCGGCGAGGTGTCGCTGCTGGTCAACGACGAGGTGGTGGACCGGCGGTTCGTGGGTCGGCTGGGGCCGGGGCGATCGGCCGGCGTGCATCTCTACGCCCCGCTCCAGCGCGCGGGCGCCGCGCACCTGTCGGCCCGCGCGGGCGACGACGCCCTGTCGGGCGACAACGTCCGCCGCGCCGTCATCGACGTGCGCAGCGTCGTCCGCGTGCTGTGCGTGGACGGCGAGGCGGTGGGCCCGGCCGCCACGTGGCGCCTGGGGGGCGGGGCGATGGGGCGTTCGGGAGGTTCGGCCGCGGCGCTTGTCGCCACCGCGCTGTCGCCGGCGGCCATCGACCGCTCCGAGGCCCGCCCGGATGTGGAGACGATCTCCTGGACCGCCCTGCCGACGGCGCGCCTGGCGGACTTCGACGTGGTGGTGCTGGTGGACGTGGCGGACGTTCCGGCCGACAAGGCCGCCGAGCTGCGCAGGTTCGTCGAGCAGGGAGGCGGGCTGGTGATGCTGCCCGGCAACAACGTCAAGCCCGAAACGCTGCACCGGCGGTTCCTGGCGGCCGGATGCTCCCTGCTGCCGGCGGAGCTGCTCGCGGCGGCGGAGCACGTCGGCCAGCAGCCGGCGCCGGCGCCGCTGGACCTGGAGCTGCCGGACCATCCGCTGGCGCGCCCGCTGCGCTCGCTGCCGAAGGAGCTTCTCGGCGAGGCGAAGGTCTACCGCTTCCTGCGCGTCCGGGCGCTGCCGGAGACCCGGACGGTGCTTCGCCTGGCCGCAGGCGAGCCGCTGCTGCTGGAGCGGACCGTCGCACGCGGCAAGGTGCTGCTGTGCACCACCGCCGCCGACCGCGCCTGGAGCAACCTGGCCGTCAACCCCGCCTTCCCCATGCTGCTTCAGCAGGCCGTGACGGAACTGTCCCGCCGGCCGTTCGAGACACCCGTCACCGTCGGCCAGCCGGTCGTGCTGCCCCTGCCGGGCATGGCGGCGGGCGAGGACGTGGCCGTGACGGGCCCCGACGGCAAGGCCGAAACGGCGCGCAGCGTCCTGCGGGCCGGCGAGGTGCTCGTGCAGACCGCCCCCACCGCCGCCTGCGGGTTCTACGGGCTTCAGCCGCAGCGGCAGGGGCAGACGATGACCGTCGCGGTCAACGCCGACGCCGGCGAGTCCGACGTGAAGGTCCTCGACTCGCGCGAGCTGTCGGCCGCAGTCGAGCCGCTGCCGGCGCGCGTGCTGGGCGCGGAGGCGAACGTGGCGGCCGCGGTGGCGCAGGCTCGCACGGGTCGCGAGCTTTGGCCGCTGCTGCTGACGGCGGCGCTGGTGCTGCTGGCGGCGGAGGCGATGCTCGCGCGGTGGTACACGCGCCGCGGGACGTGACGGTGCGACGAGATGAACGACGTGCTTTCCAGACTGCTGCGGATCGACCCCCAGGCCGTCCTGGAGGACTGGACGGTCCACCTTCGCCTGGGCTGGCCGCCCGCGGTGCTGGTGGGGCTGGTGCTGGCCGCGGCGGCGGGCGCGGCGCTGCTCTACAGCCGCGAGCGGGCGCTGGGGCGCGCGGCCCGGCTGGCGCTGGCGGCGGCGCGCACGGTCGCCGCGGCGCTGCTGCTGACGATGCTCTTTCAGCCGGTCGTGGCCGCCCGCATCCGCGCGCCGCTGCGCCCGGCGGTGCTGGTGCTGACGGACGATTCGGCCAGCATGGACATCCGCGACACGCGGAAGGACGCCGCCAGCCTGGCCGAGGCCGCCATGGTCCTCGGCAAGATGCCCTACGACCCGCCGCAGCTTCAGCGCTGCGCCGCCCGCGCCGCCCGCGCGATGGACGCCGCGGCCGCGGCCCTGGAGACAGCCGGCCTCGACGCCGCACGCGACAGCCAGGACCGCCTCGCCCAGTCGCTGGCGCAGCTCGCCGAGGCCGCTCGCGGCCAGTCTCCGCCGCCGGGCGAGGAGGCGCTGACCGCCCTGGCGGCCCTGGCCGACAGGCAGACGCAGCTCCGCCGGCAGCTTCAGTCCGTCGACGCCAACGCCGCCGTTCTGACCGCCGCGCAACGCGACCTGGCCGCCGAGCTGGACGCCTGGCGCGACCAGGCGCGCAACGCGGGCCTGAACGTCAGCGACAGGCTCAAGGCCGAGCTGGCGATCGTCTCGCGGCGCGAGCTGGCGGAGGCGGCGCTGGCCGGGCCGATGCGGCCCCTGCTGGAGCGGCTCGGGCGGCAGGCGAAGCTGCGGTTCTTTCGCTTCGCCGGCTCGCTGCGGGAGTCGGGCGAACCGTGGCGGCAGGCGACGAGCGGCCCGGCCGACCAGGCCGGCTCCACGGACCTGGGCGGCGCGGTGCTGGAGGCGGCGGACGCCTGCCGCGGCTGGCCCATAGCGCTGGCGGTGGTGCTCAGCGACGGGGCGAGCAACGCGGGCGTCGATCCGCTGGAGGCGGCTTGGCGGCTGCGGCGGCGGGGCATCCGGCTGGTGACGGTGGCCGTGGGGCTGCCGCGCCCGGACGACGCCGCCCTGCGCAACCTGGTCGCCCCCGACGTGGTCTTCGCCAACGACATCGTGCCGCTGCGCGTGCAGGTGGAGGCCAGCGGCTACGAGAAGCGTTCCACGGCGCTGGTGGTGAAGGTGGACGGGGCGGAAGTTGCGCGCAAGACGGTGACGTTCGGCGCCGCGCCGCGATTCGAGGAGCTGCCCTTCAAGGCCCCGCGCACCGGCGGGCGGCGGACGCTGGAGGTGACGCTGGCGCCGCTGCCGGGCGAGGCGACGGCCGACAACAACCACCTGCGCCGCCCGCTGCGCGTGCTGGACGACAGGATCAAGGTGCTCTACGTCGAGGGCACGCCGCGGTGGGAGTACCGCTACATCCGCGCGGTGCTCAAGCGCGACCCGCGCATCGACGTGCAGTTCATCAACACCGAGGGCGACAAGGACCTGGCGCGGGCCAGCCGCGAGCACCTCGGACGCTTCCCCGAAAAGGAAGCACAGGCGTTCCGCTACGACCTGGTCATCCTCGGCGACGTGCGGGCCAATACGTTCACCCCCACGCAGCTATCGCTGCTGGAGCGGCTGGTCCGCGAGCGCGGCGGGTCGCTGATCCTGCTGGCCGGACGCAAGCACGCCCCGGCCGAGTACGTCGACACGCCGCTGTCGGCCATGCTGCCGGTGCGCTTCGGGCCGGAGACATGGGAGCCGGTCGGCGACGACGTGCACCCGGTTCTGACGGCCGAGGGGCGGCGCAGCACGGTGATGGCGATGGAGCGATCCGAGGCCCGCACGCAGGCGCTGTGGGCGAACGTGCGCCCGCTGAACTGGGTGCCGCCGGTGACGGGCGCCAAGGCCGGCGCGCAGGTGCTGGCCGAGCTGTCCGACGCCTCGCAGCGGCTGCGCGCGTTCCCGCTGATCGCCTGGCACCGCTACGGGGCGGGCAAGTGCATGTTCGTGGGGACCGACCAGCTCTGGCGGCTGCGGGCGCGCACGGGCGACAAGTACCACCTGAGGTTCTGGGGCCAGGCGGTGCAGTTCCTGGCACTGTCGCGCCTGCTGGGCGACAACCGCCTCGTGCGACTGCAGACCGGGCGCGACGAGTACGCCCTGGGCGAGCCGGTGGAGATCTTCGCCAGCGCCCTGAACGACCTGTACGAGCCGCTGCCGGCGGCGACCTTCGAGGCGCGCGTCGCGCCGGGCGGCGGGGGCGCCGCCGCGACCGTGCTGCTCAAGGCCGTGCCGGGCAGGGCGGGCATGTTCCACGGCCTGTGCTCCCCGCCGGCGGCGGGCCGATGGCGCGTGACCGCCTCGGGTGACGAGGAGGGGCGCGGCGATTCCGCCCTCGGCGCCGTGGCGGCCGAGTTCGACGTGCGGGACGAGACCACCGAGCGCACGGCCACCGGAATGCGGCGCGACCTGCTGACGAAAATGGCCCGCACCACCGGCGGGGAGTACCTGTCGCTGCGCGACCTGCCGCTGCTGGGCGACTGGGCGACGCCGCGCCAGGCCAGCGCGACGTACGTCAAGGAATACGAACTGTGGGACAACTGGCCGGCGGCGATGGTCTTCGTGCTGCTGGTCGGCATGGAATGGGCATGGCGGCGGAACCGCAATCTCGCGTAGGGCGCCACCAGACCCGCGCGGACGGAACCGAGAACCGGCAAACAACCGAGGACGACGACGACGACGAGGACGAGGACGACAAGAACAGACCGGTATCCGGTGAACGAGTGACGATGGCAAGCGGAACGGACAACCCGCACGGCGGCGACGTGCTCCAGCGGCGGCTGCGGAGCCGATGGGCGAGCCGCGCGGCGCGCCTGGCCGTGCGCGGCGCCTGCCGCCTGGCGGCGCTGCTGGTGGCGCTGGTGCTGGCGGACCTGCTGCTGGACTGGCCGCTCGACCTGCCTCCGGCGGCGCGGCTGGCGCTGCTGGCGGGCAATCTCGCGGCGCTGGCGATAGGTGCGCATCGGGTGCTGTTTCGACACCTCCGGTCGTATGACCCCGTCGAGCAGGCGATCCAGGTTGAGCGTGTATTGACGGGGCTGAACGGCGTGGTGATCTCCAGCGTGCAGTTCGCCGACGAGTCGGCCTTCGCGCCCACCGTCTCGCGCGACCTGATGCGCGCGGTGCGACGGCAGGCGGTCGAGCGCACGGCCGGACGCGACCTGCGCGGCCCGGGGGCGTTCGTGCCGCTGCGCGCGGCGGCGGCGTGGGCCGCGGCGGCGGTGATCGCCCTGGCAGCCGTGGGCGTCTGGCGGGGGCGCTACCTGGCCGTGCTGGCGGCGCGGATGTTCAATCCCGCCAGTTCGGCCGCGTACCCCACCGACACGACCATCGAGCTGCTCGGCGGCGAGCCGGTCGTGCGCTACGGCGAGCCGGTGGAGCTGGCGGCCCGCGCGGGCGGCGTGGTGCCCGCCGCGGGCGAGCTGCGCATCCGCGCCGCTGGGCTGGACTGGCAGGCGGTGCCGCTGACGGCCGCGCCCGACGCCACCTTCCGCCACGTCGTGCCGCGCGCAACGGCGGACGTGGACTACGTCTTTAGCCTGGGCGACGCCCGCTCGCCGCGCCGCCGCGTGACGGTGGTGCGCCCGCCGCGGCTCGTCGAGGCGCGCGTGCACCTGGCCTATCCCGCCTACACCCGCCTGACCGCCCAGCAGGTCGAGAGCCTCAACCTCAAGGTGCCCGAGGGCACCGCGCTGAGCTGGCGCCTGCGGTTCGACCGGCCGGTGCTCGCCGTCGAAATGCGCCCCGAAGGCATGCCGCCCCGCGCGATGTCGCTGAGCGCCGACGGCCTGGCCGCCGCCCTGCAGCTTCCCGCCGAGGCATCGCGACCCTACGCCGTCGCCTTCCGCTGGCGGCTCGGCCCGCGCCACTACACCGAGACCGGCCCCAAGCACTACGTCCAGGTCATCCCCGACGCCGACCCGCTGGTGGGCATGCTCCGGCCGACCGAGGACACCAAGGCCACCCTCCACAAGACCGTCGCGCTTTCATATTGGGCGCGCGACGACTACGGCCTGGCCGACGCGGCCATCGTCTACTCCGTCAACGACGGCCCCGAGCAGCGTTTCGCGCTGGCGTCGCTGGCCGGCGACACCCGCGCCGAACGCGACTTCGCCTGGCCGATCACCGAGGCCGTGGTCGGCCTGCGCACCAACGACATCGTCACGTTCGCGGTGGAGGTGACGGACGGCCGGCCGGGCAGCCCCGGGCGCAGCCGCTCCATCAGCCGCCGCGTGCAGTTCGTCAGCGACGCCGACTACGTGGCGTACGTGCTGGCGCGGCAGCGGAAGTTCCTCGCCCAGTTGCGCCCGCTGTACCTCCAGGAGAAGGAGGCCGCGCGGCACATGGAGTCCGTCGCGCCGGGCGCCCTCGCCCCGCCGGCCGCCCCGCGCGGCAGCGAGTCCCGGCCGGCACCGGAGGCCAAACCATGACACGCCGCACGTGCCGTCTCCTGCCCGTCGCGCTGGCGGCGCTGCTGCCCGCGGGCACGGGCGCGCGCCCCGCCGGCGGCGCCGAGCCGGCCGTCCAGGCCCTCGCCCTGGAGGCCGCACGACAGCAGCTCGTCGCCGCCCAGTTGGGCGAGCTTACAGACCGCTTCGGTGACCTGCTGGGCGACCTGTCGAGCAACCGCGGCATCGGCGCCGACGTGCGCAAGATGGCCTCGGCCCTGCGCGACCGGCTGTTGACGGTCGAGCGCGTCCGCCTCGGCCACGCGCGCAAGCTCATCGAGCGGGCGCTGCGCGACAGGTCGCCGGCGGGCGAGCCGCTGATCGACGCCCGCGTGCAGATCGAGCTGGCCGCCCGCGAGCTGGGCAGCCTGCTGCTCCAGGCCGGCGTCTCGCAGGCCTGCGAGGTGTTCGCCACGGAGCTGCAGGAGCTGATCACGAAGCAGGAATCGCTGCTCGGACCGCGAAAGCAGGTCCGCGCCGCGGCGCAGCAGGAGCTGGCCGAGCGCGTAGCGTCGCTGCTGATCGAGATCCGCCAGATGCAGGACGCCCCGACCGACGCCCTGGCGGCCGTGCGCCTCATCCGCGCGCGGAAGCTCGTGGAGCAGGCCGACGTGCCCGGCGAGATGCGGCAGGCGGCAGCGGCGCTGGCGGACCGGCCGCTGCAGGCCGCCGACCGCCAGACGAAGGCGATCCGCGGGCTGCACGAGGGG
>Ga0172364_10001407_pt1 | contig 18417 bp, 18 predicted proteins | sample LakKivSesite10cm_FD_114545 | JGI IMG/M metagenome (GOLD analysis project Ga0172364, IMG submission 114545) | Sediment microbial communities from Lake Kivu, Rwanda - Sediment site 10cm | ecosystem: Environmental > Aquatic > Freshwater > Lake > Sediment | place: Rwanda: Western Province, Lake... | reverse complement strand
ACCAAAGATGATACCAAAGATGATACCAAGGATGACGCCTGGTTCTGTTATCTGATTGCTATAAGCAACCAGATAAAGGCAGATTATTGAGAGTAAAGACAATACTGCGGCTGCTATAGCAGTACTTGTTTCAGGACGCATTGCTTTTTCTTTCTTGTTTTTCATTTTTCTTCTCCTTAAAAGAGGTTTCACTTATTGCTTTGTCAAAAGAACATCTGAAGTACACAATAACTGATTATACGTCAGATATTAAAAAAGTCAATCTTTTAAGGGTTGAATTCAGCAAAAAATCTTATTATTTTTTATCATTATTTTTTATCAATTTTTTATCAATAATACATTTCACACATATGTTAAAAAAGTATTATCAGAGGAAAAAAAGTTCTTCACACAAAAACTCTTTTTTGTTTGACTGAAAAAGGTTATAATAGATAAATAACGCCAATGATATGTGAATGCTACACCAATGACTTGAATAGTTTATTTGCGGCATTGGCGCAAGATTCGTAGATTGACATTTATTTTATGCAAGAGCCTAAACTAATCAGAAAAGGGGATTTGTATTATCCCGCTAAAGAGTTTAAAAAAACTGCTTTAGTTAATAATAAAAAAATCTATAAAAGAGCTAAAAGAAACCCTAAGAAATTTTGGGCGAAAATGGCTAAGGATCTTTATTGGTTTAAAAAATGGCGGCGAGTTTTTATTCACAAACCGCCTTATTTCCAATGGTTCAGCAAAGGCAAGATAAACATAACGGTTAACGCTTTGGATAAGAATTTGGAGAAGAGAAAAAATAAGGTGGCTTTAATTTGGGAGCCGGAGCCAGTTGGCGAAAAACCAAGAATTTTTACCTACTATGATTTATATCGGGAAGTTAACAAATTCGCCAACGCTTTGAAAAAATTGGATGTTAAAAAAGGGGATAGGGTAGGAATTTATCTGCCGATGATTCCCGAAGCAATAATCGCTATGCTGGGCTGCGCCAGAATCGGAGCGATTCATTCGGTTGTTTTTTCCGCTTTCAGCTCCCAAGCTTTGAAAGTAAGATTACAAGACACTAAGGCTAAAGTCTTGATAACCGCTGATGGTTATTTTAGAAAAGGAGAGCTTGTTGATTTGAAGAAAAGCGCTGACGAGGGTTCAAAAAGAACAGAAGTAAAAAAAGTTATTGTAGTTAAAAGAGCTGGAAATGAAATTAAATTTAAAAAAGGAAGAGATTTGTGGTGGCAGGATTTGGTAAAAGATGAAAGAGATCGGTGTGAACCAGAAATAATGGACAGCGAAGATTACCAATTTATTCTTTATACCAGCGGCTCTACCGGAAAGCCCAAGGGTTGTGTTCATGTTTGCGGGGGATACACTGTTCAGGCAAAAGTTACCTCCCAATGGATTTTTGACTTAAAAGATGATGATATTTTTTGGTCTACCGCTGACTTGGGCTGGATTACCGGCCATACCTATAGCTGTTACGGACCTTTGCTTTGCGGAACCACTTTTATAATATTTGAAGGCCTTTTAACTTGGCCAGAACCTGATCGCTGGTGCGATATTATTAAAAAATACGGGGTAACTACTTTTTACACCGCTCCGACAGCAGTAAGAATGTTTGAGAAACTCGGGACAAAGTTTCTTGATGATTACAAATTTGACACTTTGCAGATTATCGCTTCGGTAGGAGAACCGATTGATGAAGCAGCTTGGAAATGGTATTTTAAAGAGATTGGAAAAACCAAACGTCCTTTGCTGGATACTTGGTGGCAAACAGAAACCGGAGGAATTTTAATCACTTCTTTGCCCGGTATAGGTCCTTTTAAACCAACTTTTACCGGATTGCCTTTTCCAGGTTTAAGATTTGAGATTTTAGATGAAAAGGGCAAGAAATTAGGTCCCAATAAGGAAGGCAACTTAGTTTTACTGCCGCCTTTCAGCCCCGGACTTTTAAGAGGAATTTATAAAAATCCGGAAAGATATTTAAAAACCTATTGGACCGACTACGGAAAAAAAATATATTTTACCAGCGACCGGGCTTATCGCGATGAAAAAGGATTAATTAGAGCCGTGGGTCGGGCCGACGACGCAATGAAGGTGGCGGGCCACAGACTGACTACCGGAGAGATGGAAAGCGCCATTGCCTTAGATAAAGATATTATTGAGTGCGCGGTGGTGGGAGTTAACGATAAAATAAAGGGTCAGGTGCCGGTAGTTTTTGTGGTTTCAAAAACAGAAAAATCCAAAGACCAGATAAAGTCCCGGGTTATTTATCAGTTAAGAAAAGAAATAGGGCCGATTGCTTCGCCTCAAAAAGTTTATTTGGTCAATGATTTGCCTAAGACTCGTTCCGGCAAGATAATGAGAAGAATCTTGAGAAATTTACTTACCGGAGAAGAATCGGGGGATTTAAGCACTTTGGCCAATCCCGAAAGCGTTGAAGAATTAAAGAAAATAGTAAAAAACGATAATGATTAAGATGTTAGAAACCGAGCTTCTAACACTTAATAACACTTAATGTTAGAAGCTCGGTTTCTGAGTACATGATTAAGATTAGTGAAATTAAAGAAGGAGATATTAAAAATGTTTATAAGTTCTGCCTTGGAATTTTTGAAGAGCTTAATTGGGATAAAAGATTTAGCTACGGATTAAAAAATTTAAAAGATTTTTTTGACGGGCCGAGAGAAATATTTTTTATTGCCAAAAAGGGGAAAGAAATTATCGGTTGCGTCGGGTTGAAAGAATTATTAAAAGATAAAAGTTTAATGAAAAGACTTTATGTGGCTAAAGATTTTAGAGGTCGGGGCATGGCTTTATTATTATTTAAAAAGATAAAAAGATTTGCCAAAAAGCAGGATTATAAAGTTATTGTTTTAGATACTTTTAAGAATAACTTCAGAGCTAAGAAATTTTATGAAAAGAATGGATTTAAACCATTTAATCCCAAACCCGATAAAAAATGGAAAGAATCTCTTCGCCCGGAAATATTTGATTATTATATTCTGAAATTGTAATAAAAAAATCCGTAGAGGTTGGACCTCGACGGACTTTCTGCCGATTCGGTTAAGCGGCGCTGATTGCGGCTAGGGCCGCAGATTTGTCATTGCTAAATTCAAAAGCTTGATGAAGCCCCGCTGTTATAAAAACGCTTCTTGCTCTTGAATTTAATCCAGACAGAATAAGCCGCTGCCCCTCATCTTTTAGAAGCTTGCGCAGCTTAAGCAAGATTGAAATGTTTGAAGCGGTTATTACATCAGTTTTGGAGAAATCAATTACTATATTAGCAGTTTTTCCTCTTATTCCTCTTATAACGATGATTAACCGTTCCAGTTCTTCATCTATTGCTGGTTTCGGACTGCAATCAACGAAGATAACATTTTCTGACCTTTCTTGAATTTCCATCTCCTAATTCCTTTCTTTTTCTCTAAAAATCCTTACCAAGTTGTCAAAGAACAGATTTTAACAACAGTAATCCCATTATAATTTCTAAGATATTTTATGTCAAGAGAGGAAAGCTGGGGAAAAGTTCGGCTTCTATGTTTTTTATAAAAGTAGTATAATAATTTAATCCAATATTATTCGTAGATTGGCATTATCTTTATGTTTAAGAAATTAAGGGAGATACTTTGGTATAACGAAATAAATAAAGAAGACGGGCTTTTGGTTGGGGGCAAAAACGCTTCTTTGGGAGAAATGGCAAGGAGTATTGGCAAAGAAGGAGTAAATTTGCCCGACGGTTTTTGTTTAACCTCAAAGGCCTTTTGGCATTTTTTAAAAGAAAATAAAATAGACAAACAAATAAAGGAGATTTTCAGCAGGTTTAATCCTAAAGATCTTAAAAGCTTAAAAGAAACAGGCAAAGCTTCAAGAAATCTTATTCTTAAAGCGGAATTCCCTCGGGACTTAAAAAAGAAGATAATTAAATCCTATAAAAAACTTTCAAAAAGAACCGGAGGTGACGAAATAAGCGTGGCTGTTCGTTCTTCGGCCACGGCCGAAGATTTGGCTACAGCCAGTTTCGCCGGCCAGATGGAGACATTTTTAAATGTGAGAGGCGAAGAAGAACTGTTAAAAGCAATCAAGAGTTGTATTGCTTCTTTATTTACGGACCGGTCAATTTCTTACCGGGAAGAAAAAGGATTTGACCATTTGAAAATAGCTCTTTCGGTCGGGATCCAAAAAATGGTGAGAAGCGACTTAGGTTCTTCGGGAGTAATGTTTACCTTGGATACGGAAACAGGTTTTGAAAATATTGTTCTAATTAACTCAATTTGGGGTATTGGCGAGCTGATTGTCAAAGGCAAAATAACTCCCGACGAGTTTTATGTTTTCAAGCCGACCCTGGAAAAAGGTTTTAAATCAATAATTGTTAAAAACTTGGGCCGAAAGAATAAAAAATATGTCTATGCTAAAAAAGGAGGATTAGCAGAAGTAAAAGTTAAAAATAAAGACCAGTTAAGGTTTTCTTTAAACGATAAAGATATTATAACATTGGCTAAATGGGCCGGCAAAATTGAAAATCATTATGGTAAACATCAGGATATTGAATGGGCTAAAGACGGGAAGACCGGTGAGCTTTTTATAGTCCAGTCAAGACCGGAAACAATTCACGCTCCGAAGCTGAAAGGAACCGAGTTCCTTTCAAAAAAGGAACTCGGTTCCTTTCAGGAATATAGAATTAAAACCAACAGGAAGCCGCTTATCGAAGGAATCGCCATTGGCGATAAAATCGGCACTGGCAAGGTGAGAATAATTCCTAATGTTTCCAAAATCACTGATTTTAAACAAGGAGAAGTTTTAGTAACCAAAATGACCGATCCGGACTGGGTTCCAATAATGCGTTTGGCTTCAGCAATCGTTACGGACGAAGGAGGAAAAACCTGCCATGCGGCAATAGTTTCAAGAGAGCTGGGAATTCCTAGTATTGTCGGAGCAGAAATTGCGACTAAAATTTTAAAAACCGGCCAATTAGTTACAGTTGATTGCACCCAAGGATTAAAAGGGAAAGTTTTTGAGGGAAAAATCCCTTTTGAGATTAAAGAGTATAATTTGAAAGAAATCCCAAAATTTGAGAACCTGCCTGCCGGCAAGCGGGTAAAAATAATGATGAATATCGGAGCCCCGGAAATAGCTTTTAAATCGTCTTTTCTGCCCAACAGTGGAGTAGGGTTAGCCAGGGAAGAGTTTATAATTGCGGAAAAAATTAGAGTTCATCCGTTAGCCCTTTATCATTTTAAAGAGCTTAAAAATAAAAAATTAAAAAAAGAAATTGAAGAAATTACGATTGAGCATAAAAATAAAAAAGAATATTTTATCAAAGAATTGGCCGAAGGCATTGCTCAAATAGGGGCTGCTTTTTATCCCAAAGAAGTCATTGTTAGATTTTCTGATTTTAAAACCAATGAATACCGAAATTTAATCGGGGGAGAACTTTTTGAAAAAGAGGAATCAAACCCAATGCTGGGCTTTAGGGGTGCTTCCAGATATATTGACGAGCAATTTCAGCCTGCTTTTAGAATGGAGTGCCAGGCGCTTAAAAGAGCGAGAGAAGATTTCGGTTTAACTAATATTAATGTCATGGTTCCTTTTTGCCGGACAGTTGAAGAAGGGAAGAAAGTATTAGATTTAATTAAAAAATTCGGCCTTGTCCGTAGAAGTCCTAACAAAAGCGGTTCAGAATTGAAAATTTACGTTATGTGCGAAATTCCTTCTAATGTAATTTTGGTTGACGATTTTTTGAGAATATTCGACGGTATGTCTATCGGAAGCAACGATTTAACTCAATTAGTTTTGGGTCTTGATCGCGATAACGGCCAGATTGCTTATATTGGCAATGAAACAAACGAGGCGGTTAAAAGGATGTTAATTAAAGTGATAAAGGCCTGCCGGAGAAGTAATAAATATTGCGGTATTTGCGGTCAGGGACCGAGCGATCTTCCGGAGTTCGCCGAATTTTTGCAAGAACAAGGTATTGAGTCAATGTCTTTAAATCCCGACACGGTCATAAAAACAATAATGAATTTATCAAAGAAATAAATATGTATGACGTTATAACCTTTGGATCAGCGGCTTGGGATGTTTTTTTAAGCCTGGACAAATTTAAAACAATAAAAAGTAATAAATTTTCAAGAGGCCAGGGTCTTTGCTTGGATTCAGGCTCTAAAATTAATGTTAAAGAGATTTTCCTTTTTTCCGGCGGAGGGGGAACTAATACGGCCGCTACTTTTGCCAATCAGGGCTTGAAAACGGCTTTTTGCGGTAAGATAGGAAATGATATTTTTGGCAAGGAGATTATCAAAGAATTGAAAAGCTTGAATATAGATACCGGTTTTATTTCTAAAACAAGACTAAAACCGACTAATTATTCGGTTATTCTTAACACCGGACCCAAAAAAGATAAGACAATTTTAGTTTATCGGGGGGCTTCGGATCTTTTAGAAAAAAAAGATGTCCCCTGGCTTAGAGATAGAGTAGGGGCCGCCCCTCGGGCGAGATGGTTTTATTTAGCCCCTCTTTCCGGAAAAACAGCCGAACTTACGGAAAAAATAATAAATTCCGCTCATAAAAATAAAATAAAAGTAGCTTTTAATCCGAGTAAATTCCAGCTCGCTTTTTCTCAAAGCGTTCTTAAAAGAATTCTTAAAAAAGTTGATGTTTTATTTTTAAACAGGGAAGAAGCGTCTTTATTAACCGAGCTTCCTTATAACAAAGAAGAGCCAATCTTTAAAAAAATTGACCGAATGTGTCCCGGTATCGCTATTATCGGCTCAAATAAAGGAATAAAAGCTTCTGATAATAAAAAAATTTACCAGTTTAAAAGCTCTAAAGTAAAAATAGCCGATAAAACCGGAGCCGGCGATGCTTTTGCTTCGGGTTTTATCTCCGAGTTAATAAGAAATAATAATATAGAATCTGCTATAAAATTTGGAATGGCAAATTCCGCTTCTTGTATGGGAAAATGGGGCGCTAAGCAGGGGTTGCTTAAAAATAAAAAATATGAATTTAAAAGATTATCTAAATAAGGCAAAAAAAGAAAAACGGGCCCTTGGCCAGTTTAATTTTTCTACTTTAGACCAGTTGAGAGGAATCTTAAAAGCGGGCCGGAAAACCGAAAAGCCTTTAATTTTAGGCTTGTCGGAAGGCGAGCTAACTTATTTAGGATTAGAAGAAACAATCGCCTTAGTAGAGATTTCCAAGATGAAATACAGGGTTTCTGCTTTTTTGAACCTTGATCACGGAAAGAACCTAAACTTAATTAAAAAAGCGGTTGATTATGGGTTTTCCGCAGTTCATTTTGATGGTTCGGATTTGATTCTTGAAAAAAATATAGAATATGCTAAAAAGATAGTTGAATACGCCCATAAAAAAAATGTTTTGGTTGAAGGAGAAATAGATTCTATTGGAAAAGGAAAGATAACTAAAGTTTACGAGGCAGAAAGGTTTGTAAACGAAACCGGAGTAGATAGCTTGGCAATAGCCATAGGCAGCGTTCACGGCTGGGGCAAAAAGGAAAAGCTTGACTTCGAAAGACTAAAAGAAATTAATAAAAAATTAGCTGTTTTTTTGGTTCTTCACGGCGGTTCCGGGATAGCCGAGGCCAGCATTAAAAAAGCGATAAAATTAGGAATTACAAAAATTAATATTAATACCGAATTAAGAATGGTTTGGAAACAAAATTTAGTAAAAACCCTAAAGAGTAAAGAAATTAAACCTTATAAAATTTTACCCGGAGTAGAACGGGCTATTCAGAAAAAGGTCGAACAAAAATTAAAATTATTTACCCCGTTAGAAATTGCGGGGTAAAGAATAATCCCAAAACGGGGTTTACTTTATGAAAAAAGAAGATTTTTTAATAATAGGAGCGGGGTTAATTATTTTGGTATTAATAATTTTGCTTTCTTTCATCTTGCCTTTCCAACCCGAAAAAGAATTGTCAGAAGGAGGAATAAATGTTATTACCGATAACGGATCTTATGGAACAGGAGATAGTTTAAAAATAAAAATAGAAAATAATTCCGAGGAAAAGATCTGCTTTTCTTCTTGCTACCCTTATTATTTTGAAAAGAAGAACGGGGAATGGATTGATTATGAATACGTAGAATGTCCTGATGGGAATAGGGCGGAGGATTGTATTAATCCAGAAGCAACCAAGGCTTTTGAGTTGGTTATTCCGAAGGTGAAAGAAGGAATTCACAGAATTGCTCTTTCGGCCTGCCTTAGCTGTAATTACAACGAATCATTTGAGGAAGACAAAAGATTTTATTCTAATACTTTTATAATTAAATAACACCAATGTTAGGCGAATGTTACGCCAATGACACTAATAATTCACGGCATTGGCAGGTCATTCGTAGGTTGGTACTATGTTTTATGAAGATTGTTCAAGAGCATGCAAAATGCATTGGCTGTGGTTCTTGCGCCGCGCTTTGCCCTAAATATTGGCAGATAAGCGATGACGGGAAAAGCATCCTCATGGGATCTAAAAGGGATTCTAAAGGAAATTACGAGTTAGAAATAGGGCAGGTTGAATGTAATCAAGACGCGGCTGATGCTTGTCCGGTGCAATGTATTAAAGTTATAAAATAAATTATGTTAGTCCTTAAAGCTGAAAAGAGGAAATTAACCGGAAAAAAAGTGAGAAAACTAAGAAAAGAAGGCGAGGTGCCGGCTGTTTTATATGGGCCGGAAATAAAAAATATTTCTCTAAAGTTAAACTTAAAAGAATTTGAAAGAATATATAAAGAAGCAGGAGAAACTTCTTTAATTTCCCTTGAGGTGGAAAATGATAAATTTTCTGTTTTGGTTTATGATGTTGAAAAAGATTCTTTAACCAATGAACCAATTCACGTTGATTTTTATCAGCCGATCCTGACCAAAGAAGTTGAGGCTTTTGTTCCTTTGGTTTTTGAAGGAGAATCTCTGGCAGTAAAAGATTTAGGCGGAACTTTAGTAAAAGAAATCCAAGGGGTGAAGGTATCAGCCCTGCCTCAAAATCTTCCTCATGAAATCAAAGTTGATATAGACAGCTTGAAGACTTTTGAAGATGAAATTTTAATAAAAGATCTTAAAGTCCCTAATAATGTTAAAGTTTTAAAAGATTTGAATGAAGTCGTGGCTATTGTTATCGCTCCAGAGTTGGAAAAGATAGAAAAAGAATTAGAAAAACCGATTGAAGAAAAAGTGGCAGAAGTTGAAAAAGTAGAAGAAAAAAGGGAGCCTGCCGAGGCTGAAACCGAGCCCGCGGCAGCCGAGGAGAAAAAAAATGAATAATTTACGACTTACTATTTACGATTTACTATTTATAATTTTATTCAACTCGGTCTTATTTTTGCCGAGTTTTCTTTCAGCCCAAAATCTTGCTGAGATTTGCCAGTTAGACAAAATAGAGCAAGAGTGCAATAGCCTAGAGCCTACCGAGTGTCGTAAATTACTGGAGACTTGCGAAGATTATTATCAGAAACAAAGCAATGAGATTGAAAAAGATATTAACAAAACAGAAGAGGAGAAAAAGACCCTTGAAAATAAAATATCGTCCTTAAAAAAGAAAATCCAAAATTTAGATTATCAAATTCGTCAAAGCAATTTAATAATTAAGGATTTGGGATTTCAGATAAAAGATACAGAGGATTCAATTGAGAACACTTCTTTGAAAATAGAAGACTCAAGAAGAAAATTAGTTAACATTTTAAGAAATATTCACGAAGAAGACCAGAAGTCATTTATTGAGATATTGATTTCGGGAGATTCTATTTCCAATTTTTTTGATAATCTAGCATGTTTGGAAAGATTAAGCTCTAAAAGCAAGGAGCTTTTACAAAATATTAAACTTCTCAAAATAAATTTAGAGAATCAAAAAGAATCTCTAGATCAGGAAAAACAAGATTTAGAAAACATAGTGGAGATTCAAACCGTTCAAAAACAGCAAAGCTCTCAATCGAAAAAAGAACAAGAGTATTATTTGGAACTGACAGAACAGGAATATCAGAAATATTTATCAGAAAAACAAGAAGTGGATCAAAAGGCGGCCGAGATCAGAGCAAGAATTTTTGAATTGATAGGCGTTCCCCAGGCTCCAACCTTTGGTGAAGCTTATGAAATAGCCAAATATGTAGAAAGTATTACCGGGGTTAGACCGGCTTTTTTATTGGCCGTTTTAACTCAAGAATCAAATATCGGGAGAAACGTTGGCCAGTGTTATTTGAAAAATACGGAAACAGGAGCCGGGGAGATTATTAAAACCGGCGTTGCTGTTTCTGGGGTGATGAAACCGACCAGAGATATCCAGCCCTTTCTAACGATTACTAAAGAATTGGGCCGAGACCCTTTTCTTACCCCTGTTTCTTGCCCTATGAGTTATGGTTGGGGCGGAGCAATGGGTCCGGCTCAGTTTATTCCCAGCACCTGGATGATCTATCGGGATAAATTAAAAGATATTATGGGTAAGCCGGCCGATCCTTGGAACATTAAGGATTCATTTTTGGCCGCTGCTTTATATTTAGCGAATTACGGAGCAGCTAAACAAACTTCCGAAGGAGAATTTAACGCGGCCTTGAGTTATTTTGCCGGTCCGAGCTGGTATAATTCTAAATACAGCAGTGTTTATAAAAGAGATTATGGTTATCCGGTAATGGCCATTGCCAAAGCCTACGAATCCGATATCGCCAAAATAAAATAAATTAGTTTTGTTTGTATAAATATACTTTGTTTATAAAGCGACGCGATCGCGTCAATCTATAAACGTTAAAATAATAATTTATGTCTCCCACCAAACAAAAAATATTATTACTTTTATTAGGCGGTTTGGCTTTTGGTTATTCTTATACTCCTCAACGTCAATGGAGAGTTTTAAAGCAGATAAGTTACGAATGGAAAAGAATAAATAAAGAAAAATTAAGAAAAGAAATAAATCAACTCTATCAGACAAGACTCATAAGGAGAAAAGAAAACTCAGATGGTTCTATTACAATGGAATTAACAGAAAGGGGAAGAATGAAAGCGTTAATATATCGTTTTGATAAAATGAATATTAAACCTGAGAAATGGGATAAAAAATGGAGATTGGTGGTTTTTGATATTCCAGAGAAGTTAAAATCGGGAAGAGATTCTTTGCGTAAAAAAATAAAAGAACTGGGTTTTTATGAGCTTCAGAAAAGTGTTTGGATCTATCCATATGAATGCGAAAATGAGATAGATTTTATAATAGAGTTTTTTAATCTTAGAAAATATGTTAGATTTGCTACAATAGATTTTATAGATAATGAATTACATCTCAAGAATATTTTTAAATTAGTCTATTAATTGTCCATAAAATGACGCGATCGCGTCATTTTATGGACAGATATATTTTGACTTGTAATTCAATCTTTGTAATTCAATCTCAAGAAATCTAATCTTAATAAAATAATCTGAAAGTAAATAAAAAGCCCCGATGAAAATTACACCAGAGCTATAAAAATTAAAGAACATTACTCATTCATGCTTATTCCGCAAAAACGGAAGGGGAGAATTATAGGAGAGAATAACCTAAATTTCAGCTGTACCCCGTAGGCTGGACACAAATTTTCAAAACAAATATTAATCAAATCAATTGTTATGGGTACGGGCCTTTGATGAGTTAAAGTTGAAGCTTGCGAAGCTTCTATGAGAATAGGCCTCCGCAGGCGACTCCTTAAAAAAAACAATAAAAAGAACAATTTTTATCTATGTTGATATTATAGCAAACTGATATAATTTGTCAAGAGTTAGTTATATGGAGTGGGGTTTTTTAAGGTTTTTGCTAAGGTGTTGAGCATTTTGTCCATTTCTCCGTTAAGAATATCTTCAATATTATGCCATTTCTTTTTAATTCGGTGGTCAGTAATTCTGTCTTGAGGAAAGTTATAGGTTCTGATTTTCTCCGCTCTCATTGCCCAACCGATCTGGGCTTTTCTTTCACCTCCTAATTTTGACATTTTTTCTTGCTCTTTTTTCTCTAAAAGCCGAGCCGCTAAAATTGCCAGAGCGTTTTCTTTATTTTGGAGCTGGTTTCTTTCTGTCTGAGAAGTAACAACTAAACCAGTAGGAAGGTGGGTGATTCTGACGGCCGTTTCTCTTTTATTAACATATTGTCCGCCCGGACCCGAAGAGCGATAATAATCAATTCTTAATTGATCGGGCCGGATATTAATTTCTGTCGTTTTTGGTTTTGGTAAAACGGCCACCGTTGCGGTGGAAGTATGGATTCGACCCGATTTTTCCGTCTCGGGAATTCTTTGAACCCGATGAACTCCGGCTTCGTATTTCATTTTTGAAAATACATTTTCACCGGTAATCTCAAAGATAATTTCTTTAAATCCGCCAATTCCGGTAGGATGGGAATCTAAGATATTGAACTTCCAATTTTGAGAAGCGGCATACTTAGAATACATTTTGAACAAATCAACAACAAAAAGACCGGCTTCTTCGCCGCCCGCGCCCGCTCTTATCTCCATTATTATTGAATTTTGCTCCGCCATAAATATAACACCAATATCATGCGAATATTATGCAATAACGCGAATTATTCGTGGCATTGGCATGTCATTCGTAGATTGGTGTTATCTTTTTTTTCGTAATGTTTCTTTTTTAGCAAGACGTTTTTTAAATTTCTCCACTCTTCCCAGAGCGTCAATAATTTTTTCTTTCCCGCTGTAAAAAGGATGGCATTTTGAACAAATTTCAACTTCAATATGCTCTTTGGTTGAACCAATGGTAAAAGTATTACCGCAAGCGCAAACCACTTGAGCTTTTTCAAAATATTTGGGATGAATATCTTTTTTCATAAGTAATTTATTTATCTTACCAAACTTGACATCGGTTGTCAATTTGCTAATATTAAGATTATTATGACAGAAGAAAAAACTCAAAAAAGTGAATTTAATTTAAATTTAGAAGAGATGACTAAGGCGGGTTTGTATTTCGGGCACAGGATTTCAAAAATTAACCCCAAAATGAAACCCTATATTTCTTCGGTAAGAAATGCTGTTCATATTATTGATTTAGAAAAAACTATTAATCTTTTTGGACAAGCCCTTAGATTTATTGAAGACCTTATTTCCCAGGGCAAAATTATTCTTTTTGTCGGAACAAAAATTCAAAGCAGAGATTTAGTAAAAGAAACGGCCGAAGCCTGTAATCTGCCTTATATAAACCAGAGATGGTTGGGAGGGACTTTTACTAATTTTAAAACTCTTAAGGAGAGAATTGATTATTTTAAAGAATTGGAAGAGAAAAAGAAAAAAGGAGAATTGGCAAAATATACTAAACTGGAAAGAATTAAAATAGATGAGGAATTAAAAAATTTAGAAATTAAATTCGGCGGAATAAAAAATATGAATGAATTGCCAGATGCTATTTTTGTTTTAGATATGAAAAAAGACGCTTTAGCGGTTAAAGAAGCTAAAGCTAAAGGTATAAAGGTTATCAGCGTCGCCGATACGAATGTTGATCCCAGCCCGGCTGATTATCCGATCCCAGCTAATGACGATGCCATAAGCTCTATTAAATATATTCTAGATAAGGTAAAAGATGCTATAATAAAATCAAGAAAATAATACCAATCTGCGAATGGTATGTCAGGGCCGCTAATATTTGTGTCATTGGCATGGCATAAAATTCGCATAATATTGGCGTTATGATTAATATCGACCAAATTAAAAACTTGAGACAGGAAACCGGGGTATCTGTTTCGGAATGCAAAAAAGCTTTGGAACAAGCAAAAGGTAATAACGAAAAAGCAAAAGAAATTTTAAGGACCTGGGGCAAAAATTTAGCAGGGAAAAAATCAGAGAGAAAAGCCGGCGTAGGAATAGTTGCGGTTTATGTTCATCCCAATAAAAAAATTGGGGCAATGATTGAATTGCGCTGCGAAACTGATTTTGTCGCCAAGTCAAAAGATTTTCAGGAATTGGCCCATGAGCTTTGCCTGCAGATTGCAGCAATGAATCCTGAAAATAACGCTTTATTATCTCAACTTTGGATAAAAGACGACTCTAAAACAATAAAGAATTTAGTTGAAGAATGCATCGCTAAAATAGGGGAGAATATTATCGTAAAGAGGTTTGAAAGGTTCGAAATATAGCGTAAAAATGTAAAACGAAAAACGAAAAATAATTTTGAATTTTAAATTGTTATTTTGCGTTTTAAATTTTTAATTTTGTTATGTTCCAAATAATAGTATTATTAATATTACTAATTTCATTTATCGGAATGGGCGTGATTATTTATAGAAAAATTCCGGTTCTTGTTGCTTTGGCGCCGGAACAAATCAAAACCAGGTCCCTGGAAGAAATTAAAGAAAAAATTAAAAGAAACGGTTCTTTTTCGATAAAAAAAATATTGGAAAAAATTCTTTCTAAATTCAGAGTTTTAACCCTAAAGACCGAGTATAAAACCAGTAATTTATTGATTAAATTACGCCAAAAATCAATTCAGGAAAAAAACAAATTCTCCGAAGATTATTGGAAAAAAGTGAGAAGAAAAAGATAACTGCCGGCATAGCTCAGCGGCAGAGCAACTGTTTTGTAAACAGTAGGTCACGGGTTCAAATCCTGTTGCCGGCTCAAATTAGGCAAATTTTTTGGGTTAAAACGGAGTTAAACACTTGACAAGAGATTTGGAAAAAGTAAAATAGAAACAGAAGAGATAAATATATGTGATTTAAGAATAAAGACAAAATCAAATAAATCTTGACGGTCAGGAGTCTCTTCCTGATTTTGTTTTCTAAGAACCTTGACAATTAATTTAATTTAACAGGTAAAAGCAATTCAGTTTTTCAGAGTTGCTTCGACATTGTCCGCCGAAGTTTTAACGGAGGCGGATATGACCCTCCTTCGCTCCATTTCATGGAGCTTCGGCGGGTCAAATAAAATTTGCTTTTCAGCAAATTTATATTTGAGAGTTTGATCCTGGCTCAGGATGAACGCTAGCGGCGTGGATAAGGCATGCAAGTCAAGGGGTTCTTCAAAATCCGCAAGGATGATGTAGAAAACCGGCGAACGGGTTAGTAATACGTAGATACATACCCACAAGACTCGCATAACTCCGCGAAAGCGGAGCTAATTCGAGATAGTCTGATAGCCAATTATTGGTTATCAGTAAAGGCAAGAGCAATCTTGCTACTTGTGGATTGATCTGCGGCTTATCAGCTTGTTGGTAGGGTAACGGCCTACCAAGGCTATGACGGGTAGGGGACATGAGAGTGTGTTCCCCAACAATGGAACTGCGACACGGTCCATACTCCTACGGGAGGCAGCAGTCGAGAATATTCGACAATGGGCGAAAGCCTGATCGAGCGACGCCGCGTGCTTGAAGAAGTCTTTCGAGATGTAAAGAGCTTTTCTAGAGGAGGAACCCCCGTCTTTTAAAAAAGGTGGGGGTGACAGTACTTTAGGAATAAGGGGTTGCTAATCACGTGCCAGAAGCATCGGTAATACGTGAGCCCCAAGCGTTATCCGGATTTATTGGGCGTAAAGAGTTCGTAGGCGATCTGCCGGGTTTTCTGTTAAAGCCTAAGGCTTAACCTTAGAAGTGCAGAAAAAACTTGCAGAATAGAGGACGTAAGAGGCTGATAGAACGGTCGGTGTAGGGGTGAAATCCGTTGATATCGACCGGAATACCAAAAGCGAAGGCATTCAGCTGGGACGATCCTGACGCTGAGGAACGAAAGCGTGGGTAGCGAACGAGATTAGATACCTCGGTAGTCCACGCTGTAAACGATGGACACTGGCTATTTGAAGTGTCGACCCTTCAAGTGGCGAAGCTAACGCGTTAAGTGTCCCGCCTGGGAAGTACGGCCGCAAGGCTAAAACTCAAAGGAATAGACGGGGTTTCACACAAGCGGTGGACCATGTGGCTCAATTCGACGACAAACGAAGAACCTTACCAGGGCTTGACATTCAGTCGTAGATTATCCGAAAGGATAATCGTCCCACAAGGACGGCTGAACAGGTGCTGCATGGTTGTCGTCAGTTCGTGTTTTGAAACGTACGCTTAAGTGCGGTAACGAACGCAACCCTCGCTCTATGTTTTATATGTCATAGAGAACTGCCCGAGATAATTGGGAGGAAGGCGAGGATGACGCCAAATCAGCACGGCCCTTTGACGCCCTGGGCTGCACACGTGGTACAATGGGACTGACAATGGGCGAAGTCGTAAGACGGAGGTAATCCCATCAAACTGTCCCTTAATTCGGATTGAGGTCTGAAACTCGACCTCATGAAGCCGGAATCGCTAGTAATCGCCGATCAGCTATGCGGCGATGAATATGTTTCTGAAACTTGTACTCACCGCCCGTCACACCAAGAGAGCTGGCAGTACCCGAAGTGTCGCCTTAGGCGACCTCAAGGTAAAGTCAGTGATAAGGGTGAAGTCGTAACAAGGCATCGGTAGCGGAAGCTGTCGATGGATCATCTCCTATTTAAACTTATTTTAAATAGGTTAGTGTCGATTAGAATTGAAGAACGAGAATTCTTTCTTTGATTTTAAAGATGTTGATCGATAATCTAAAATGTCGATTATTTAAGCCCGTCTTCGTCCCGTTCAACGGGACTTCGGCGAGGCGAAGTCGAAGCAACTCTAAGAAACTGAAAATTAAAAGACCTTTACAGGTCTTTTAATTTTTGTTAGAATTTTGTTATAAGGGCACGTAGTTCAGCGGTAGAACGCTTCACTGATAATGAAGAAGTGGAAGGTTCAACTCCTTCCGTGCCCACTATGTCTAATTATATTACTCAAAAAGGGTTAGACGATTTAAAAAAAGAATTAGATTATTTAAAAAAGGTAAAAATAAGAGAAATAGCCGAGCTTATTAGGCAGACAGCTTCTTTCGGCGATTTAAAAGAAAATTTTGCCTATCATGACGCCAAAGAAAAGCAGGCTTTTTTACAGGGCAGGATTTTAGAGCTGGAAGAAAAAATCCGTAATTCCGAAGTAGTGGAAAAAAAACAAAATAATAAAATTAACCTTGGTTCCAAGATTTTAATATCTTTAGACGGAGAAAAAGAAAAAATCGAAATTGTGGGACCGGCTGAAGCAAACTCTTTAAAAGGAAAAATTTCCTGCGAATCGCCTTTAGGCAAGGCAATTATGAATAAATCCCTTAACGACGAAATAAAAGTCAAGATCGACGATAATACCTTAAAATGCAAAATCCTTAAAATAGAGTAAATTTTACTGATAACACTTTTGCAACTACCGTTGCAAAAGTGTAATAGGGGCCTATAGTTTAATGGTAGAACAACGCATTTGCAATGCGTAAATGGCAGTCCGATTCTGCCTAGGTCCACAAAAAACTTGACAAGATTTGGGGGTTTACTATAATTAGTATTAGAATTAGAAGAATTTTTTGCCGGCATAACATCAATTACCGGCTACGGCTCTTTAATAAAAATAAAGTTCTTTTGGTTCTTTTGATGTTAATGGTGTTGATCGGTTGCATATAAAGAATGAGATCTGTATATAAGACGACGGTAGACCGAGGTCGCTATTTGAGGTTTCCACGAGGAAAAGACCAAGGCCGGTAGGGCAGCACAACACCATTGATATAACGAAGGGCTCACTTGTTGTGTGAGCCCTTTTTTCTTGACCGTGTTTGGTTTGTTGACCTGGTTTTTTAAATTTGGTATAAAAGATAAAAGAGTTATATTATGAAAGGGAAAATAAATATCTCGTTTTTAATAATCGGTTTAGCGGTTGTTTTTATCGCCGGTTTTTTTATTGGAAAAATCTCGGTTGTTTGCAAGTTTTGTCCGCCCGAAGAAATTGATTTTTCTCTTCTTTGGGAGGCTTGGCATAAATTAGAAGAGAACTATGTCAATCCGGAAAGGCTTGACCATCAAAAAATGGTTTACGGCGCAATTTCCGGCATGGTTAAATCAATAGACGATCCCTATACTCTTTTCTTTAATCCGGAAGAAACTAAAAAGTTTTTAGAAGATATTTCCGGAAGTTTTGAAGGAATAGGAATAGAAATTGGAATCAGAAAAGGTCAGCTTCAAGTAATTGCGCCCTTAGAAGGCACTCCAGCCCAAGAGGCGGGCGTTAGGGCAGGCGATAAGATAATAAAATAGACGAAACATTAACTATGGATTTAACTATTGAAGAAGCAGTAAGTCTTATTAGGGGGCCGAAAGGAACAGAATTAACTTTGACTATTATGAGAGATGAATGGGACACCCCGAAAGAGTTCAAAATTAAAAGAGACACTATTGAAATCCCTTCAATGAAATGGGAGCTAAAAGAAAATAACATCGCCTATATAAAACTCTATCATTTTTCCGAAAAATCTCATCTTGATTTTCAGAAATTAGCCTTAGAAATACTTAATAGTTCTGCTGACAGAATAATTTTGGATTTAAGGAATAATCCGGGCGGATATTTAGAAAGGGCGCAAAATATTGCCGGTTGGTTCTT
>Ga0172364_10001405_pt1 | contig 18421 bp, 25 predicted proteins | sample LakKivSesite10cm_FD_114545 | JGI IMG/M metagenome (GOLD analysis project Ga0172364, IMG submission 114545) | Sediment microbial communities from Lake Kivu, Rwanda - Sediment site 10cm | ecosystem: Environmental > Aquatic > Freshwater > Lake > Sediment | place: Rwanda: Western Province, Lake... | reverse complement strand
TGAAATAGAAAATGTTTTAGAGGGAAATACGTTAGGGGAACCAATTGAAAACATAAAATGTGAACATCCTTGTCCTGTATGTGGTAAACCTGCACAGACTTGGATGAGATTTGCAAGAACATATTAAATTAAAAGAGGTGCAAAATGTCGGGTAAAATAACAAGATTCTTAAGGGAATATGTACTTAGTTTGAGTATTATAACAACGTTAGTAGGTTTGTTTTTGTTTTTAATGGGTATACTATGGATTTTTTTTAGAGACTCTAACGATAAAATAACTATGGATCTAGGTTTTTATACAGATGCGATACAACAGTTTAATAATTGGAACTACTACATACTGGTTTTAGGTTTCATCGCCTTTATATTCGGGGCATGGTACCTATACAGTTACTTCAAAAAAAGAAATTTTGTTCTGGGTGAGCTCAAAACAAATAAGAGATCGGAGCTGCTTAAAAAACGTGCTGAGCTTGAAGACACGGTTAAACATTTGCCATCGAAATATAAGAATATGCTGGAAAAAAAGAAAGAAGAGTTAAGGATTGAATAACCAAAATAAGTTTGTATTCTTTCTTTGTTTGGATGGTGGAGAACCATAACTGAGTTTTATGTTGTCCTTGTAGAACCAAAATATGGGGGTAACATAGGTTCTGTAGCAAGGGCTATGATGAATTTTGATTTTGATAAACTTTATCTTGTGAAACCCTGTGTTTTTGATAATGAGTGTTACGCTCGTGCTATGCATGCCCAAAAGCTTGTTGATAACGCAAAGATATTCCAGTCTTTTGATGATGTTGTTAATGACCTTGATTACCTTGTTGCTACATCCTCTATAGATAGTAAGAGTGATAAAAGACACCTGAGAAATCCTGTTTTTCTAGAGAATTTTGCTGAGAAAATATTTGATGTAGACGGTAAAATTGGACTTGTTTTTGGTAGGGAAGACTACGGGCTGTACAATGAAGAGATAGCTGCATGTGACATAATGGTGAAAATACCGACAAGCGAGGCTTATCCATCTTTGAATTTGTCTCACGCAGTAACATTGGTGTTATACTCTTTGTACATACAAAAAATTGTTTCTAAGAAAAAAAGAACCCTTGGCAAAGTAGAGAAACAGAAATTGTTTGAGTTTTTTTCTAATCTTTTAGATGATATAAATTACCCTGAGCACAAAAAAGAAAATACCAAAATAATGTTCAAGCGTATGATGGGCCGTGCTATGCCATCTAAATGGGAATATCATACATTGATGGGGGTTTTAAGTAAAACTCTAGAGAAAATTAAAAAGAACAGTAAATAAGTAGAGTTTCTAGATGGTTTCTATTGTGAAATGAACCTTGCTTTTTTTAAGAGCTGAATGTATTTTATCTGCGAACCATACGAGTTCATCTACGCTAACAGATTTTTCATCCCATTCATAGACGAAATCATAGTTTCCTTTTGTTGCTTTGAACCCCATGTCCATCAACTGGGTTTTAACTTCTGAGGGGTTTGATCCTTCGCTGTTGAATATAATTTTTAGGTAGGTTTTCATATTCATCTCACTTATAATTAACGAATTGATTTTAGGGTATTAAACTGTTGCCATGTTACTAGAATTATGTTACATTAGTGGGTATGGAATATAGCATAATATCAATATTGCTAGAATTACAAAAAAAAGTAATTTCCTTTTTGTATCTAACTTTGTTGTATCATTGAGTGGTGGTGGATGTGCCATGCCCATTACAAGGACTATGAGAATGGCGAAAAAGAACCAGCCGGTAAGGATCATAATAAAAACAGCGATCCATCCTGCATATTTCTGTTTATCTCCAAGAACTGCACGGAAAATATGTCCTCCATCAAGTTGACTAGCGGGTAGAAGATTAATTGATGTTATCAAAAGACCTACCCATCCTGCAAATGCAGTTAGGCTCAAATCAAGCCCGAAACCTTGAGGCATACCATGGATCAAATTTGCAATAAACATAAAAAGAATCGAACTACCAAGCATAGGTTGTCCGATTGCATTAGGGTCTATAGGTACCATTTTAGATGTTGCTATGCCTACGATTGTAACTGGTAATGCGACTAGAAAACCTGCCAGTGGTCCTGCTATTCCCACATCGAATAATGCTTTTTTATTTGGCATTGGATCTCTACTTGAAATCAAAGCACCAAATGTACCTATGTTGAAATCAGGCAAAATTGGTGGTATAGGGATAAAAAATGGAAGCGATGTGGCAATTCCATGTTTCTTTGAGATATAATAATGCCCCATTTCATGAATAAGCAAGATGCTCATAAGTGGAAGAGCAAAAAGAACAGCTCCATAAAACAAATTATTGATGTTAAAAATATCCAAAAAGTTTGGTATGCTCCATATGTCAAATTTTCCAATATAAAGGATAGAGCCAGTGAGAATCGTTGTTACTATAGTTGTAATTAATAGCGTGATATTGATCCATACTGATTTTCCTTCTCTCTTTAGTTTTTTAGTAACATAAATCACTTGCTCCCCGTGTTCATAACGAAGTATAGGGATGTAGCCTTTTTCTGAAAGTGATTTCCTTAAAGAATCGAATTTTTCTTCAAGCATTGCATCGTCGATTCTACAGAAAAATATGGCAACGTCTGGACCAGATTTAACATCATAAAATGGGAAACGTTGGCCGACTTCTCTTTTCAAAAGATCTATGTCAAATACAGCATCTGTAGTAGGTTGTTCAAAATTGTTCCATTCGTCAGGCATTCGCTTGGGGGCATACAATATTTGTTTTATAAAACCTTCGTATAAAAATTTTTGTTTTATACATCAGGTTTATGTATTTCTTTTCTTATGCCATGTAAGTGAAATAAGATGACTGTTAACCTAGTAATCGGCACTCAATGGGGAGATGAAGGTAAAGGGAAAATTGTTGACTATTTTGCTAAAAATACTGATTATGTTGTTAGATTTCAGGGTGGTAACAATGCAGGTCATACAATAAAAGTTGGTGAGAATGTTTACAAACTTCATATAGTTCCATCTGGTGTTATACAGGGCAAAATAGGTGTTGTTGGTAACGGTTGTGTTATCGACCCTGAGGTTTTAATTCACGAGATAGATGAGTTGATAAAACGTGGCATAAAACCAAAACTTTTAATCAGTGATAGAGCAAACATAATAATGCCTTATCATAAAATCTTGGATGGTGCGGAAGAACAGTTTCTGGGTGATAAAAAAATCGGTACGACGCGGAGAGGTATCGGACCATGTTACAGTGATAAGATAGCGCGTAACGGAATAAGGGCAATAGATCTCATATATAAAGAGACATTGAGCAAAAAACTTGATACTATTGTAGCTATCAAACAAAGAATTCTTGATGCGTATGAAATAGATAAAAAACTCGATAAAGAAGAGATCCTTGAAACCTATATTAATTATGGAAAACGATTGAAAGAATTTATTACAACCACGCATATCGAACTGAATAAAGCGATAAAATCTGGTAAAAACATCCTTCTTGAGGGTGCTCAGGGGACTATGCTTGATATTGATTATGGCACTTATCCGTATACAACTTCTTCTCATACTATTGCTGGTGGTTCAACAATTGGTACTGGAATAGGACCTCACTGCATTGATGATATTATAGGTATTGTAAAAGCATATACAACCCGTGTGGGTGAGGGCCCTTTGCCAACTGAATTGCTGGATGAAATTGGTAAGCATCTCCAACAGAAGGGACATGAATTTGGAACAACAACCAGTAGACCACGGCGATGTGGATGGCTTGACCTGGTTGTGGTAAAACACTCGTGCATGATATCAGGTATAACAAAAATTGCAATAACGAAACTAGATGTGTTAGATGGTTTAAAAACAGTGAAGATCTGTACACACTATATGCTTGATGGAAAAAAAATTGATTTCTTCCCAGCTAACATAGAAGAAGCGAAGAGATGTAAACCTGTTTACAAAGATTTTAAGGGATGGAGCAAGATAAATACGAGTTCAACTAAACTAGCTGATTTGCCGAAAGAGGCACAGGATTACTTAAAGTTCATAGAAAAAGAAACAGGAGTCCTCATCGCGGTTGTTTCTGTTGGGCCAGGTAGAACAGAGACGATAGAAGTCTAAGCGATATTAGATAATATTAATTATATATTGTGCGCTGTTTATTAGATAATTTGCTTGTTTCTTTTGTATTTTTTTACTGCTGAGTGCTTTGACCTCGTTCATGAAAGCCTTTAATGTTGCAGCGGCTACCTTATTGTGACCGTTATTAATACACCAGATAACAGTTTTTAGTTTGGTAATCAGACTTGTTTCTATACCTTTTTTGAGATTCATATTTTTAATATCTTGAATTAGGTTTTTGATGGCAGCAACAGGTTTTAAACCCAAAACAGTAACATCCTGTGAAATTGTGCTGGTAGATCCATCTTCATCTGTCAATGTTAATGTTACAGTATATGTTCCTTCATTCATGAACGTAAATGTTGGGTTCTTTTTTGAGGATGAACCTAAGCCACCGAAATCCCAATGCCAGGATACGATATTATCGGGATAAGATGTGGAAAGATCAGTAAATTGAATAGGTGAGCCTTTGTCTTGCTGATTAGGACTCCAGGTGAATGCAGCAGTAGATGCTAAATCTATAACAGTAACATCATACGAAACAAAACTGGCAGATCCCGCGTCATCAGTAACAGTAAGAGTTACTGTATAGACGCCGTTGTCCATGAATGTAAATGTTGGGTTCTGTTCTGATGATGAGCCTAAACCGCCGAAGTCCCAATTCCAAGAAATAATGTTGCTGGATCGTGAAGAGGAAAGATCAGTAAATTGTATAGGCGACCCCTCATTTTGCTGATTTGGATTCCAACTAAATTCTGCGCTAGGAGGATCAAGAATTTCGTTTAGCTCGCCACTTATTTTTACATTAAAAACCTGCCACCAGTAACCATATTTTCCAAAATCACGGAAGTAAAATTTTATCATCACTTTTGAATAACCCGCAGTAATATTTGTTATATCAATTTTTACAACACCTTGATTTATAGTAGCAGGTAGATAGGTAGCCACATTAATCCAACTTACACCACCATCATTTGAAACATAAACATCGCCCTGATTAGTATAACCGTTCTTACCACCATTGAAATTATGGAAGTACTCCAAAATCACAGTGATAAATCTCGAACAATCAACAATCGGCGATATCAACTGCTCGTCCATAAAAACCGATGACCCAGCGCTTCTATCATCACAAAAAACACCAAACCCCCCCTCCATATATGTCCATGTGTCTGCTGTATTCCCCCCATTTATTATCGTCCAATCGCCAGGAAGACCTTGCGTTAGATCAACATAATATATTGATGAAGTTTCAGCAATCACTACAGAAACAGATGCTAGAAGCAGCAATAAAACTAGTATTACTATAGCCTCTTTTCTTAAATTAAGGTGAATCACCTTCATTTTTCACCACCCCATCCAAATATATCTAAGTATTATTTTGTAGCTAATATTATAAAAATATTTCCTGTAAAAATAACAAAATGTAAAAAAACCAGATAAAAAACAGTTAGTTAAACCGTTTTTTTCACAGTCAAGGCAGTATTAATCCATCTTAAATAAGAATTACAGGCTGCCCTCAAAGAGCTGATATCATTTGATTTTATATCTAAAGACAACCTCTTTTTAGAAACAGATATCTTAACATCTGTCTTTGGTATCTTATTTTTAACCTCAGGGTTAAGTGACTCTAGCACAATATTTGCTTCTTCTTCTGAGTCAAACACAAATTCAAAAGACGCTTTTTTCATAAAAACCATTTTACGGTTTTTTTATTTTGATTTAATTCGCTTGGCAACAGTTGGTCGTTCTTTGTAGAAGATCTTACTGCCACAGTAGGGGCATTGCATACCTATGTTTTTAACGTCGAACTTGACACTTTTTTTACAAAGACCACATTTGTAACCCGTCATTTCTCTTCACCTTTTTCTTCCCTGCCTTCTTTGAGTATCTCCGGTACCATCTCCCCGCGTAGTATTTTTTCTATGTTCTGACCGGGTTCTGTCCTTGGTTGATAAGCACCACCAGCAAACTTTACGCCGCATTTTTTACATTGCCATATGCTGGTTCCTACTCTTTTAACCGTTTTATGGCCGCATCTAGGACAATCATGTCTTGCTTTTTCAATTACTTCAACGTTTTTAACTCTAGTTTTTGCCCTAACACCATATCTGGCCTGAAAACGCCCTATTGAGCCTACTTTCTTTGTTCTTTTCGCCATTTTACTTCCCTATGCTTTTCTGCAGTATCTTCCTAATTTCTTTGCCGTTATCAATGGAGGCTTTAATAACTTTTTTTATCTCCTCCTTAGTAAAACTACCGCTAAGCCCCTTCTGCATAGCTCTTATATGCCCGTTTTTATCTGTTGCAACGGTTAATCTGGCTTCTGCTATTTCCTCTTCATCAAGAGACGGGTCAAAGACAACTGCACCATTGAATTTAACAGATGTACATGAGACAGGTGGTTCCTTTAATGGAAGAGGGTAGTCTTCTCCTACTTCAAAGCGCTTAGCCGGTACTTTGGCTGTAAACAACGCAGCTAGGGCAGCTAGTGAAGCTGCATCAAAGAGGTTGCCATCGTAGTCAAGTATGTGGATATCAATGAAAACAACCCATACTTTACCCTTGTTATCCTTGTCCATTGGCTCTATGCACAATTTTTCAACGTCTATAATCTGAGACTCACGTATACCCCTATCAACAACCCTTGCAAGCTCTACAGCATCCTCTTGTGGTGGACCTGCCTCAAAATCAGGTGAAGCCATTGGTATAAGCTCGGCTGCTGTACTCATAACACCACAGTTAGGCGCATCAGGATAAGGTTCACCTACATCCATTTTTATACCAACAAGAACTTGGGTGTTTCCTATTTTAACCTTAGCTGAACCCTCTGCTTTGGAAACAATGTTTGTTTCAATCTCAATTTTTCTGTATTCATCGAATTTCCTGCCATCTGCTCTCTTACCCTGCTCAGCAAGTTTGGAGAGGTAATCACGTTTCAAAGAAGCTATAATAGGCATAATTATTCTACCTCCGCTACCGCTGTTTTGTATTTATCAGCAATCGCTTTCTTCTGTATTTCGGACACTATGTGACAACCTTTAACCGCCAGATCAAAAGCTTCATCAAACTCTTCTAATGTTAGATGTCCATCCATCTGCAGAAGCAGTATTTCACCTGTACGTGGTGAAATAGCAACAGGTAGATCAGCATCACCAAAGTTATCCTCTTCTTTACCAAGATCAAGAACAACCTTTCCATCTATTTTACCAGCAGCACAAGCAACAGGTATATCCTTCATTGGTATACCAGCATCAGCTAATGCTACACCAGCTGCAGTCAGACCAGCACATCTTGTACCAGCCTCAGCATCTAAAACCTCTATACTCACATCAATAGATGCCCTTGGGAATTTATCAGTTAAAATTATTTTCTCCAAAGCTTCTGATATAACCTTTGATATCTCAACGCTTCTACGGTCGGGTCCTGGTCTTTTACGATCTTCTACACTAAAAGCAGCCATGTTATATCTGGCTTTAACAATTGCTCTCAATGGATTCTGTGTATGTTTCGGTAAAGCCTCTCTTGGCCCATAAACAGCTGCAAGAACCTTATTGCCACCCCATTCAAGGTAACAAGATCCCTCTGCTCTATGTAAAACTCCTGCTTCAATTTTGATTTTTCTCAGTTCATCCGGTTTTCTGCCGTCTAATCTTTTTCCTTTGCTATCTATTAATTTAACATCTGATTTCGAACTCATATTTATCTAACATCCTTTGCATCTTTCTTTAAGAAAGCTTCAATTCTGTTTGTAAGCCCATAACTCAAGGCTTCATTCTCAATTTTTTTAATCGTTTCAAGTACTTTTTCTATACCTTCGTTATCGCCATCGATCCATATTCTTCCGTTTTGACCGACGAAAATACGGCACCTTGTATATTTTTTTAGGAGAGCTATCATTGAACCTTTCTTACCAATAATCCTTGGTACTTTAGAAGGTTCGACATCAATTATCTGCCCTCCTTTGATTTTATACAAGTTGCGATCATTTAATGTGACCTGTATTTTCTTTGTTACATCAACCTGAAGGATTTTAGCCATTATGGAGTCACCGTGGTTTAAATATTTTTCTGTCTCGCCGAATTCTATCTCCCATGGTACCTCATTTACATGGAGTAATGCTGGGTAAGGAGCATTTATGTCAACAAGCCATCCAGATTGTAAAGCCTCTTCGACTATACCTATAACAAAATCTCCTTCGACGGGATCATAGCGACCTTTCAATGGTCTCACATTTATATATGTCTTTTTCTTGTCTTTGCTTTCGCTCTTATTCAATACGCCGAGTATCTCTGAATATATTTTACCGTTTTCAACAAAAGTACCCTGTCCTTGTTCGTACTCTTTTGTATCGCCTAAAAGTTGACTTGGAATAACTACTTCGCGTTTTTCTTCAGACATAAAATAATAACACCTTTGATCTTATTTAAGAATCTTTGTAGAAACATTACCTTTTGTAACATCATTTAATTTATCATAAAAATCTGTTTGCATACCAGCTGCAAGTCTGACGATGCCGATCCATGATCCATCAGACTGCCAGTCCTCTCGTTCAAGTACACCAAAATTGCGAGCAACACCATAAGCCCTACCAATAAACTCAGCAGGGATTTTAACAGAAATCCTAACCTGCTCAATTGAGATGGGAATAATTGGTCTCAAGGCATCGATGACTATCTTAACCTGTTCATTCACAGATTTAAACGGGTCTATGTGTACACCTGCTTGTTCCATCGCCAACTCAATTCTCTGGCGTGGATGAGGCGACTTTGTCTTTGGATCCATAGCGTTTCTAACAATCATGTCAATAATCCTGTTTCTTTTGTTCTTCTGCATTCTATGACGCTGCTCGGTAGTAAGCTGAATGTCTCCTTTGAGAATAATCATTTTAGCGATTTCTTCTAGGTTATCAGTACCAAAACTTTTCTTAAGGTTCTCTGCCGATGCGTGAGTTCCCTTTTTAGAGTCTTTGAAAATAGCATCGATAGCAAGATTCTGTAAAATATTTATTTCCTTGCCGTCGATTAGATCAGATGCTGCATCAGGGTCAACAAGCACTTCGAAGTGTTCTTCACCCTTTTTCAATCTAGCAATAACGGCCTCATCAAGACTAACCAACTCTACTTTCCCCCAAGAGCCTTGGTCACATAATTTTTGGTTTCATTAGGTGACAAAATATGAAACTTAAAAGATTTATCAACAATGCCTATCTCAGTAGCATCAGGGTTGAGTTTACCTTCAGTACCCTTATTAAGGGCTTTTATGCCCATATCAACGGCTTCTTCCATTGATGAGTCTTCTTTGTAGTATCTCTCGAAGTATTCAACGGCACCATTTCGTCCAGCACCCTCGCTGCTAGCCTTGTATTCCATATAGGCACCAGACGGGTCAGTGGAGAACAAACGTGCGCCTGTTTCATCAACACCAGCTATCAATAAAGCTGTACCAAAAGGTCTAACACCACCATACTGGGTGTAAGTTTGTTTAAAATCACAGATACGTTTCACAAGAGTTTTAATTTGAATCTTCTCATCATAAGTTATCTCATTAATCTGGGCATCGATACGAGCACGATCAATCAAAGCTCTGGCATCAGCAACAAGACCGGAAGTAGCACAACCTATGTGATCATCTATCTCAAAAATCTTCTCTATAGATTCAGGCTCGACCAAACGAGAACTAATACGTTTATCAACAATTAAAACCACGCCAGTCTTATATTTAAGTCCAACTGTAGTGGTTCCTCTTTTAACAGCTTCTCGAGCATACTCCACCTGAAACAATCGTCCATCTGGAGAAAATACAGTAATAGCTCTATCATATGCCATATTTGCTGGTTGCATCTATACAATCACCTCGTATTATCTAATAAATTTTTATTATAACAATTTTAATTTTTTAAGTCAGAATACAATTACTATCTATATAGTTTGTGTTACCAAATTTTTTCCTTTACTTATTATTTTAGATTCCTCTTTGGTCGCCCCATATTATTTTATGAATCTGCAAACCAAGTTTAACATTCAATTCATCACGTAATATCCATTCTGCCAAAAGTTTTTGATTGCCACCATAAACAGGTTGGAGGAAAATATGACAAGATGGTTTATATTTATGAATTATCTTTTTTGCATATTCATAATCTTTTTTATCTCCTATAATAAACTTTAATTGATCTTTTTTGTCAAGTTTTTTTATGTTATCCATATTCATTTTGTCATGCATATTTGACGATGGGCACTTAATATCAAGTGATACCATCAAAGATTTCTTGTCACAGATTCTGCCTATATCTATACTTCCATTTGTCTCCAAGCAAATATTGTAACCTTTCTTTATCAGAGCTTTTGTCAGAGATATTGCCTCATCTTGTATTAACGGCTCACCACCTGTTAAACAAACATATTTACATGGATATCTGCTAATAATCTTGATTATTTTTTCTATGCTCATCTCTTCTCCGTCGTCGTAAGCATATTTTGTGTCACAGAAACTACAACGTAGATTACATCCCGTGGTTCTAATGAAAATATTTGTTAAACCAGACCAGTTTCCTTCGCCTTGTATGGAGTAAAAAATTTCGTTTATCTTCATTCGCTCAACTTACATCAAAAGAGTTTGATTAAAATATTTTTCTACATCAAAACCAAAAAACATTTTTTTTATCTTCTAGTTCTCATGGACTCTATTATTTCTCTACCAAAATTAGTTATTCCATATAGTTTTATGTCTTTTCCACTGTTTTTCATTTCAACTATCTCTAGGCTTATAAGTGACTCATCTTGCTTGTATCTGGATTCCATGCCTCGTATCGCACCGATTACGTTGGATGGAGTAGTTTTGACGTGATAAGCAATCTCAGAAGTATAACTATAACTAGGACTTATATCAAAAAGATATTCTGCTATTTTCTTCCGGATATTGCTTCTCCTCAGCGCTCTCATAGCCAAGGGGACTTTAATATCTGGAGAAGTCTGAATTTTAGTGTCTTCTCGCTGCATCCCATCCACTTGCTTTCCGATAAGAGATGCTATTTCCCATTTATAAATTATTCGCTCAGTGAATAACTACCTGCATATGCAGGTGCATATACACATATAAACTATAAAAATCGTGTAAACGAGTTTTTTTGCAGCTAAATTAATTTTTTTAGTTCTTTTAAAAACAGTAGTAATATGGGCCTGTTGCGATTTGAACGCAAGTCTATGGCTCCCGAAGCCACAAGGATACCAAGCTACCCCACAGGCCCAAGATTTAAACTACACAATCAAAATCCGTGTTTATGTAAAAGATGTTTTTGGTAAAAAAAGTTGTTTATTTTAATTTTTTAAGTAGTTCATTGAATTCTGCGTATTTATTTGCAAGTATTTTCGCTGATTCTTTTAATGCATCCTTTGCACTTATTGATCCGTCTGTTTCAAAGTGGAACAAAAACTTGTTTTCATCGCCGCTAGCAGTTATCGCGTGACTCTCGCATACTTCCATACATGATTTGCATGTCGTGCATTTCTCTATGTCAGTAACCACCAATTTGTTGTTTTTTATCTCCAAAATCTTTTTCGGACAAGCCTCTACGCATTGTTTACATAAGTTGCATTTCTTTTGGTTGATTTCAACAACCGGGTAATATTTATATGCTGGTGCTTGAACACATTGCCATTTCGCATGGTCTTTTCCACGTCCTAGCACAGCCTCTACTTCCAATATCAAGCGTTGGTCGCCATATAATTCAACAATAGGAATCTTATCTTCTTTTATAGCCCAGGTTTTTTCCTCTGGTTGAAGATCGCCTGAGTAAACAACACCTTTTCCCTCTTTGCTTAGGGTATATCTCACTGTACAACTTGGGCATCCTTTGCCGTTGCAAACACACTCGTTTTTAAATTTCAATAAACTTAGATCAGTTGGAATAGGTATCATACCAAGACGATGCGCTATGATTTCATCAAAAAGCGGGCTTGTGTTATCATAAATAACAACATCATCAACAGCAAGTTTTGGTAACTCTGATAGCATTATTCTTCTAAGTGAGTTAACAAAATAGGGTTTTGTGTCCTCAATTTTTAAAACAGCTTTTTTAGGTTTTAATTCTTTTACATCGATTTTCATTGTTGTCACCTAAACCCTTCTGCCACGTCTGCCACCTTTTTTTCTGCAGCCATCATGTGGTATAGGAGTAACATCCTCTATTTTGCCTATCTTTAAACCGCTTCTAACAAGTGAACGTATAGCAGCTTGGGCACCACGACCTGGCGTGGTAGGTTTATTTCCACCCTGGCCTCTAACTCTGACATTAACAGTATCTATACCTTTCTCAATAGCTGCCTCTGCGACTATCTGCGCAATTTTCATAGCTGTATATGGTGCACCTTCATCCTTAGCAGATTTTGTAACCATACCGCCTGAACAACGCGCTATTGTCTCAGCACCTGTTGAATCTGTTATTGTTATAATCACGTTGTTAAAAGATGCAAAAATATGTGCAACGCCTATTCTACTCATCTTGTTTTCCTCCTTCTTTAACCTCTGGTTTGTCTTCAACTACAGTTTTTTCTTCTTTTATCTCATCTGGTTTATCAGCTATTTTTTCTGGTTGTGTTTCTTCTGCTGGTTGTTCAGTTTTTTGTTCTTTTGGTTTCTCAGCAGCTGCCTCTTTTTTGATTTGTGCAGATTTAAAATCAGGTTTTGGTCTAGCAGGATGCATAGCATCATTCATTGGTGAACCAACAAGATAACTAATGTTGCCTTCTTCTTCTTTTGTAACCATGTAACTTGGAACAGTCACTTTTCTGCCATTTATTGCTATATGGCCATGTGAGATAAGTTGTCGAGCCTGAGTTGGTATGCTAGCAAGACCTTTCAGGTAGGTAACAGTCTGTAGTCTTCTAGATAATATTGATTCTGTGTTCAAAGCCAATACATCATCTAATGTTGGGTTAGCTGGTAGTATATTCAACTTAGTAAGACGTGTTAACAACTGGTCACTCTCTTTTTTTGTCTGAGAATCACCAACTCTGATCTTTGCTAGTAGCTCTCTAGCCTGGCCACGATATCTCTTCAAAGCGGTCTCAGCTTTCCAAATCTCTCTCTTGTTTTTTAAACCATATTTCTGAACTAACTCATTCTCAGCTTGTATACGATCCGCCTGCCACGGATGACTCGGTTTTTCATATCGTTTTCTAGAAAACTTTGGTTTACCCATAAAAATCACTCTTTACCTTTTCCCTTCTCCTTCTCTTTCTCTTTACTGGCTGCGGCTTCTCTGATTATTTTTCTAGATACACCCATCGCTAAACCGACTCTGCCATGAGCCCTAGTACGCTGGCCTCTAACAGGAAGACCTGCCTCGTGCCTAACACCCTTGTATGATCTTATCTTTTTCATTATGTTGATTTCTTCTCTCAACCTAGCATCAATATCTACACCGATAATATGTAAATCTTCCTTAGTCTCGTAATCCTTACGATGATTCAGCATCCATTTAGGTCCTAACTTGTTTACCTTAGTAAGAATATCCTTAATTTTTTCTATCTGGTCATCTTTTAAATCCCCGATTTTTGTCATTCTGTCGAGACCTGCTAAATCAGCAACCATAGTACTAACATGCCGGCCTATGCCTTTTATTGTACTCAAACCATAGATAAGTGATTTTTCACCGTTGATATCTGTGTTAGCAATTCTAACAATATATTTGAAATCAGGGCCTCTCTTTGGTAACTCTTTTTTAACCTCAGGTTTTGCCGGTTTACCTTTTTTTTCCGGCATACCTTCTTTTGGTTTTACTTTTTCAGTTACAGATCCTTGTGGTTTTGTCTCTTCTTTTATATGCTCTGGTGTTTCTTTGGTTTGAGCCTCTGGTTGTGGCTGTTCTACTTCCTCGTCTTTAACTTCTTCAGGCATCTTTTCATCTGGTTTTGATGTATCGTCCAAGTTGCATACCTCAATATATTTAGTAATTAATTACTCCCTATTTAACATAAGAAAGTATTTGCCAATAATAAAGGAAGCTATATTTAAGCATTAGGTAGGTTGATTTTTTTGGAAAAATTAGTTGAAATTAAATTGCTGCTACTTTTTTATACGCTATCGTAATTCATATATTCAATTCTGTGGAGATTTCATTATGTCAGAATCAAGCTTCACAAAAATAGAAGAAATAATAGATGGAAAAAAAACTGATAAAAAGGTACATGTTCGCGGCTGGATTTACAGAACACGTAGTAGTGGAAACATTGTTTTCACAGTTATAAGAGATGTTACAGGGATTTTGCAGGCAACTGTAAAAAAGGGCAATCTCCATGATGAAGAATTTGCTGATGCAGAAAAAGCTTTGATAGAATCCTCAATAGAAGTTGAGGGTGTTGTAAAAGAAGATAAACGTGCACCTGGTGGTTACGAGCTACAAGTAACAGGTTTTCGTGTTGTAAATTTTGCTGAGCCTTTTCCAATTGTAAAAGATAAGAGTCCTGAGTTTCTGCTTGATCAGAGGCATCTTTGGATTAGGTCGCAGCAGCTTTCCTCTGTTTTTAAAATAAGGTCCACTGTTGTTGGTGCCATACATAAATTTTTTAGGGATCTTGGTTTCTATGAGTTTGATGCACCTGTTTTGCAACCGAGCCAGTGTGAGGGTGGTTCAACTCTTTTTGAAGTAAAGTATTATGAAAATAAAACTTACTTGTCTCAGTCTTGGCAGCTTTATGCAGAGGCAGCAGTGTTTTCTTTGGAAAAAATCTACAATATGGGACCTACGTTTCGTGCAGAGAAATCAAAAACCTCCAGACATTTGTCTGAGTTTTGGATGGCTGAGATGGAAGCAGCATGGATGGATTTACATGATGTCACAGAAATAGCTAAAGATGAAGTAAAATTCATCCTTGGTGAGGTTTTAAAAAATAACAAACGTGAGCTTGAGATTCTTGGTCAGGATATAAAAAAACTAGAGCATATTGCTAAATCTGATTTTCCGACTATAACTTACACAGATGCAATAAAAATACTAAAGGAAAAAGAAAAGGCTGATGTTCAATGGGGTAAGGATCTTAGAACCATCGAGGAGGATAGTCTCATGAAACATTTTGATACACCAGTTGTTGTTACAAACTATCCGGTTGATATAATGGCTTTTTACAAACCACGTGACCCAAAGGACCCAAAAACAGCTCTGTGTTTTGACATGATAGCGCCTGAGGGTTATGGTGAGATAGTGGGTGGTTCTCAGCGTAGCCTTGATATTGAGGATATGAAAAAAAGATTGGAGGATGCGGGTGAAAAAGTTGAGAACTACGAATGGTATTTTGATCTTAGGAGATATGGTTCAGTGCCTCACTCTGGTTACGGTTTGGGTGTTGAGAGACTTGTTGCGTGGATATGTAAACTAGAGAACATAAAAGATGCTATTCCTTTTCCACGGACGATATTGCGTTTTAAACCATGATAAGGTTTTTTTATGAAAATTAGAGTCAATGTTGTTATCTCTGGCAGGGTTCAAGGTGTGTTTTTCAGGGCTAATACTAAACAAAAGGCTGAGCAGCTTGGTTTAACAGGTTGGGTTAGAAACAGATATGATGGTAAAGTAGAGGCGTTGTTTGAGGGAGAAGAAAAAGTTGTTCAGGAAATGATTAATTGGTGTCATAAAGGCTCACCGTCAGCAAGGGTTGACAACGTTGAAGTAAGAAAACAAAATATAATTTCATATGAGTTCAAAGATTTCTCTATAAGATATTAGATACGATTTTTATTTAATTTTTTGCTGTTGTTTCCTGATTATTAATGAAATTTTTAAATGACTTTACAATCTCATCATTTCTGTCTATTAAGATTATCTTTTCAAACTTATCTTCAAAGTCTTTTGCTATTTTTACTATAGCCTTTGCAGCATCGTCAATTGGTACGCCACCAACACCTGTACCCATGCCAGGTATAGCAATACTTCTGAGATTTAGTTTAACAGCAAGGTCTAATGCTGCTTGTGTTGCAAGTTTTACGTTTTCTAAACCGATTTGCATAGCTGGCTGTTTCATTGTAGGTGCATGGATAATGTATTTACATGGTAGATTACCTGCTGTTGTTACAACTGCTTTACCAATTTTTATCGGTGCTTTAGAAATAGCCTCTCTCTCAATTTCTATACCACCAACACGTTTTATTGCACCTGCAACGCCTCCGCCCATGTAGCCATAAGAATTTGCGGGGTTGACAATAGCATCACAACTAATCTGAGTGATATCCCCACTCATAAAAACAACGGACATGATTTATTTTTCCTCTTGTTCTTCGCTTTTCTCTTCCATGGTTTTTTCTTCTTTCTTCTTTTCTTTCTCTTCTTTTTTCTTGAGTTTTTCTTCTTCTTTCTTTTTTTTCTCTTCAGCTTTTTCTTCTTGATGTTGTTTCTCTCTAACCATGCCGCCTTGAAGAACACGAATTCTTGATTTCATCCCGTTAATTCTCTCTTCTATAGCCCTTTTCTTTATTGTAAATTCAGCTTTTGTAATTTTCTTGTTATCGCATTTCTGTTGAAGGTTAAAAATCCCCATCTGTTCTTTTTCTATTCTTTTCTCCAGCTTAGCAATATTTTTCTGCAATCGTTCTATGAAACCCATTTTATTTACCCCACAGTTCTTTTCTATGTGCCTCAAGGGTATTGTTTTCTTTACCTAAATATTCTGCGAAAGTTTTTACTCTCCTGCCACCTTTTTTGTAAGGTTGAGGAAAAACCTCTTTATATTTTAGATCTCTGAGTAGATGATGATCTAGGATAACATCGCATCCAGTTTTTTCTATTATCTCTGTAAGGTTGTCTGATGCATCCTGTAGATTTTTTGTACTGAATTTCCAGCCGAGGAAAATAGTTGGTGGGCCGTCCATTATAAGCAGATCAGGTTTCTGTTCAATTATGTACTCCTTGGCGTCTTTTGTTACAGGTCCCTGGACATCTGATGAATGTATTGTTCTCTTCTCACCGTCGTAGACTGTTGTCATCAAAACGTAACCTAATACTACTTTTTCAGGTCCATGGAAAAATGGTGGGGAAAAAGTGATTTTTGTGTTACCAATTTTATGTTCTGAGTTGTCGCAGTATTCTAAATCACATACGTCCTCAACGATTTTTTTAAAATCAGTTCCTCGTTCTTTTTGAGATTTGTTAATGTTTTTTGATATATCTTTAGCAAAAACCTTTTTGTTTTTGTAAAATTTTTCTTCAGGGTCGTAGTGGTCAAAATGGTAGTGGGATATGACTAGTATATCGCTTTTTTTTGCTATTTCCGCTATTTCCTGTTTTGTTTTATAAAGCGCATCTAGCTCTTTTTGGGCTGGTGGTAGGTTGTATCTGGTTGGTCCAAGTGCTGCTGATGGGTCAATAAATATCTTGCAGTCTTTTGTTTCAATGTATGTTGCCATTGATCTTACGCCAAGTGAGTCTGATGCAACTGGTATGATTTTCATAGTATACTTTGTTTTGAATATCTGAGCATAATAAAAACATATCCTATGATGTTTATGATTTTGGTTTAAAATTTAGAAAAATTTGGCTTGTTCAAATTTTATTTCGTTGCTATTTGGGTATATGGTCACAGATTCTTCGCATTTATCGCAGTATAGCTCTATGATTAAAACTGAGTCGAGTCTTTTTATTGGTATATATTTCATTAATTCCCCGCATTTTGGGCATTTTTGTTGTTTAATCATCCTTTACCCATAATATTTATATAGATTTTAATATATAAATATTACTAATAATTAATTTGCTAGTTTATTAACAACGGAACTATTTTTAGTGTCTCCGTTCAAAAATAATCTTTCCCTCATAAACAATTTTTAAAATTCTATGATACGGGATCATGGCATTAACGGTGTGCATAAATGATCTCTCAAGTGCTATTATATCTCCACCAGAAATAATCTTGGTATCATTAGGCGCCCCTCTGTGGACATACCAAATCTCAGCCTTTGGTAAATCAAAACCTTCTCCCCATTTCAAACCATTCAAAATATCTCTTGGACTAGGCATACCTACAACAAATCGCTCCTTATATTTTCCAAAGCCATCATCATATGCTTCCTACCATCGCCCTCAACTACGGGCTCATGACCTGGATAAAGATTCACCACATCAAGCTTAGCAAGACGCTCAATAGACTGTTTCAAAAGATGCTTGTCTCCACCAGGGAAATCATATCTCCCAAACCAACCACCTGAAAAAACAGTATCACCAGAAATCAAAGTCTTACTTACCTTACTATACAAACACATACTACCAGGGGTATGACCCGGTGTATGAAGAACCTCAAATCTCTCATCACCAACAACAATA
>Ga0172364_10001404_pt1 | contig 18426 bp, 23 predicted proteins | sample LakKivSesite10cm_FD_114545 | JGI IMG/M metagenome (GOLD analysis project Ga0172364, IMG submission 114545) | Sediment microbial communities from Lake Kivu, Rwanda - Sediment site 10cm | ecosystem: Environmental > Aquatic > Freshwater > Lake > Sediment | place: Rwanda: Western Province, Lake... | reverse complement strand
GATCGGAAGCTCCTGGATCAGGTCTGTGAACCGTACCTAGAGCTGGGCGCCCCGGGGTACGCGATCTGGCCCGTGGGGCTCAACGAGATGAGCTCCGCAGCCGAGGAGTTGGGCGGACTTGCACACCTGCTGGGTAGCCTACCGAATGGGTCATTCGTCCTGTACGGCGGGTACTTCACAATGCTCCTCTGCGCCCTCAACCGGCAGTCCTTCAGCAGCGGTCCCTGCTTCTACGAGAGGCGCGACATCCAGATAGCCCCGCCGCTGGAGTTCAGACCCAGATGCCGGTACTATCTCCCACCTCTGTACGAGAGGGTGGATCCCGTCTCTGCGGTTGTTTTCTACCGGCTGATCTCCGATATGGGGATCGACCCCCGACTCTGTCCGGCGTGCCTGCGCAACCTGAGCGACGGCGGATTCGACGGGATCGCTGCAATGCCCGATCTTGACATCTTCGAACACAACCTGATGGCCAGAAGGGACGAGATCGAGGTGTTCAAAGCCTGCCCCGATCCAGTGCTCAAGGCGGAGGAAGGCTTTCGCTGGCTTGTCTCCCACAGGTCGTCCTTCCCCCACTTCCGATCCTTGAGGTACGTCAAGACGTGGATCAAGGCCCTTGAGGGGCTTCGGCCCTAGCCAGCCACGCAACAGATATTAGATTCACGACCGAGGGCCATGTCGATCAGATGCCCGCGATGGTGGTCGTCGGCACAAGGCCCGAGATCATCAAGATGGCTCCCGTCATCATGGAACTGGAGCGCAGGGGGATGGAGTTCTCCCTCGTCCACACCGACCAGCATTATGATGAGTCCCTGTCGGGCAGTTTCTTCCGCCAGCTGCAGTTGCCCAAGCCAAACCACCATCTTAACGTGCGATCGGGCACGCAGGCCGAGCAAACGGCCAGGATCCTGCTCGCCCTGGAACCGTTGATGGTCAAGGCTCGCCCCAGGCCCGTCCTGGTACAAGGCGACACCAACACGGTTCTTGGGACCGGTATCACCGCCGTCAAGCTTGGCGTCGATGTGGGTCATGTAGAAGCGGGCCTCAGAAGCCGGGACCTCCGCATGCCCGAGGAACACAACAGGCGGGTGGTCGACCATCTGTCAAGCTACCTGTTTGCCCCCACGCAGAGAAGTGCCGAGAATCTGAAAAAGGAGGATGTCTGGGGCCGGGTGTACGTCACAGGCAACACGATCATCGATGCCCTGGACAAGTTCATCGACAGGGCACTGGAAAGCTCCCACATCATGGAGACGATCCCGTTTGACCGCTACGCGCTTGTCACACTTCACCGGGCCGAGAATGTGGATGACCCCGAGACCCTCAAGAAGATCGTACAGATCCTCCGAGACATCATCCAGCTGCCCGTCGTCTTTCCGATACATCCCAGGACCGTTGCCAGGCTGCAGGCCATGGGCCTCTATCAGATCATCAAGTCCAAGTCCAAGATACTGCTCACCGACCCCCTGCCCTACTTCGATTTCCTCGTTGCCATGAAGGGCTGCGAGTTCATCCTCACGGATTCCGGCGGCGTCCAGGAGGAGGCGACCCACCCCCGGATGCGGAAGCCGGTGATCGTGGCTAGGCTGTCGACGGAGAGGCCTGAGGCCGTCGACGCGGGCTTTGCCACCGTGGTCGGGTTTGACCTGGACAGGGTCGCCAAGGCGGTCAAGGAGATCGAACCTGCCGCCCTTCCAAGGAAATCCCCCTTCGGGGACGGGAGGGCCGCAACCAGGATAGTGGACGTCGTCCAGGAACACCAAGCCTGATCAGGCCCTACAAAACCCATGGGAAGGTTGCGCAAAAGATTTTAATTCGCGCAAACCCCGTGTTAGGGAGGCCGCGCCCCGACCCGAAGGGGTAGAGGAACATGGGATTTCTTGACACGCTAAAGTCGCCTGAAGCTTTGGAGAAGGAAGGAAAGCTCAAGGAAGCCGCACACAAGTACTGGAGGAAGAAGAAGTACGAGGGGGCGGCTAGGTGCTACGAGAGCCTTGGCTGGTTTGACTCCGCAGCCTGGGCCTGGGAGGAGCTGCAGTCCTGGGAGAAGGTCGCCGAGAACAAGGAGAAAGCCGCCAAGGAAGACAGCATGTACTGGAAGGATGCCGCCGAGGCCTGGGAGAAGGCCAACAAGTTCGGCGAGGCCGCCAGGTGTTACGAGCAGTACGCCAAGGAGGAGCCTTGGTACTGGGAGAACGCCGCGGAGAGCTGGAAGAAGGCGGGAAATGCGGAGAAGAGCAAAGCGGCGTGGCTTGAATCGGCCAAATACTATGCCAAAGAGGCCGTGGAGGACGAGGGCATCTGGTGGGAGGATGCGGCCAAGGGCTTCCAGAATGCGGGGCAGATGGAAGGCTACGTCAAGTGCATGAAGTACTATCTCCAGTACTGCATCGAGCAATCCAAGAAGGAGAAATGGTACTACAAGGAGATCGCCGAGGTCCTCGTGAAGTTTGGCCACAAGGAGGAAGCGGCCAAGTACATGAAGCTCTACGAGGAATACGAGAAGGAACGCAAGGAGAGGGCACTGAAGCGGCTTGAGGAGGAGAAGAAGGCCCGTGAGGCAGCTGCTGCTGCCGGTCCCGCCGCCCCCGCGGCCCAGGCCCCGTCCAGGAAGGCCTAGGCATTCGTCCCATCGTCCACCGTTTCGCCCAGAGGGGCGATATAGTCAAGTATCTTTTCATTCACCCTTAGGCAACGGTGGCAACCGTGCAACTTCATGATCCTGATAGCTTTGAGCTAAGGCAAGCCCTCCAAGCCTTCGAGCAGGGCAACCTCATGCTGCACGAGATATGCAGCGACCTGGGGATCCGCCCCGGCCCGGTCTATGATGAGTACGTCAAGAAGCTGAAGGAGAGCAAGGAGCCACCCAGCGCCCACTCGGTACGGGTTGATGTCGAGAAGCATGCAGGCTTCGATCGCATCTACAATGACCTTCCGCTCATGGTCAGGACGATCCTGACGCTCTACCCCCAGTGCTACATATACGAGCTGGCGGACTACGAACCCCTTCCAGACACGGAATGGGTGATTTTCCTAGTGCCGAGGCTGGGATTTGTCAAGCTCTATACCTCCCTTTTCTACGATCTGGGCTGTTACGTCGAGGTGACCTTCCCCGAACCGAGGGAGCGGCGAAGGGCCAAGGAGCTTGCGACCCTTCTCGCTCAGGAGTTGAACGAGTTCTACAGAACGAGGGTGCAGAAGGACGCGTCCCTCTCCCACGGTTGAGGGATGGGGCCGCCCGGATTTTCATGGCTTTGCTTGGCCACTTTGAACCGGAGTCTCGAGGTCCCGAACCTCGAAGGATGCCCTCAAGGGAAATGGACCAGGCTACCCCACGGCCCCTTTCCGGCAATGGAGCCTTGGCGGCCGTATAAATCTTTTCGAGAAGGGACGCGCCGCACTAGATGTACATATTGCTGTCCGGAAGCTCCGGCCCTTCGTCGAAGCTGAACCTCTTGGCGAGCTCGTAGATGGCCTTCTGTTGGGCCTGCTCCCGCGAACTCTCCCGGGTACTCTCCTTCTTCATGCTGTCCTCGATCTCCTTGCCGTCAAGCCCAAAGCCGACCAACTCAGCGATCTTCACCATGACATGGCGAATGGCCTGGGGATCCATCTTGACGACGAAGTGCTCGGGCATCAGAGCAGTGCCAAGGAAGAAGACAGACGGCACCTTGCGGCGAATGGCCAGCATTGGCAGGGCCGCCTGGAATCCCTGACCAGCGTTCAGGATCTTCCCGATCCCTTCGGCCTTCTGGATCTCGTCGATCTTCGGGATGTTGTTCGCCCGCATGAATTCCTCTGCGTCAGCGCAGTTCGGACGTCCCACGACCTCTGGCATCTTCTCCTTGCTCGGCACCCCGTACCCGCCCACGGACAGCATGACCGGCTTCTTGGAGATCTTCAGAATCGCGTCGAAAAGCGCGGAGCTGGCGAAATGGGCCTCCCATGCTGCAGGTTGCCTTGGGCCGAAGGCAAGGAGCATCGGCACCCGGCACCTATCAGTGAAACTGAGCTTCACCCCAGGGCTCTCGAAGTAGCCCGTTTTTTCATTTACGATCGGATCGGACAGCATGCTGAGCGAGCTGATCTCGCCGATCTCCTTGTAGCCGAGCGCCTGTTTCTGAAGGTAGTACCCGGTCATGAATGCTACCAGGCCGATGCCCGTTCCGGTGCAGACGACGGCGAGCATCTCGTCAACTTTCGGAAGGTCCTCCACCACATCAGCTAACGCATAGGGGACTTCCTGTCCGTAGAACTTGGTCATCAACCAGCCCAGCTGGTCACGAGCTGGACAGCGTGCTATAATATGCTTTCGCGGGGAGTTGCGATGTTCCAGAATGCCGTTGCTCTCTTCTGCGGGCAGTTGGCATCTCCGCGGTGCCGTGTCGCCCCACATAGCCCGTAATATATTATAGGATCTGAACGGTGGGCGATTGCCGGATCGCAATGGACCTCCTTAGGCGGCACAGACAGGCCACGGGTTTTCTGTCCATCATCGATGACAGGACCGTGTGCAGGTTCATCAAGTTCGGCCTCCTTAACCTGGCGAGTGGGGCAACCTACAAGGATAGGACGGCGGAGGACGAAGCATGCATCGTCCTCCTGGGCGGGCGCTGCACCGTCGCCGCAGAGAAGGAGAAGTGGCAGGGCATAGGAGCCAGAAACACTGTCTTCGAGGGCAGGCCCTACTCGGTCTACGTTCCAAGGGATGCGTCCTTCGAGGTGGGCACCGAGGAGGGCTGCAGCTTGGCTATATGCCGTGCGCCGGCAAAAACAAAGAGGGTGCCGAGGATGATCCCGCCCGACCAAGTGAAGTCCCGCACAGTGGGGAAGTGGAACTGGAGGAGGGAGGTATGCGACATCATGGGCAACGACTCGGCGATTCCGGAGACGCTGATAGTCGGGGAAACCATCAACCCGCCCGGCAACTGGTCCAGCGTCCCTCCGCACAAACACGACTCCAGTAACCTGCCCCTGGAATCGAAGCTCGAGGAGGTCTACTTCTATAAGCTGAGACCACCCCAGGGCTTCGGCCTCCAGAGGCTGTACACGAAGGAGGGGGACATCGACGAGGCATACCTCATCAGGGACGGGGACACCCTTGCCATCCCAAGGGGCTATCACCCGGTTGTGGCTGCGCCGGGCTACTCGCTCTACTACCTCTGGGTTCTCGCCGGGGAGAAGAGGGTGATGAAGCCCAGCGATGATCCGGAGCACTCCTGGCTGAAGAACTGCGAGCCCATCATTTCTGAGGTGCAGAACAGCTCCCGAGGGTGAGCAACCTCCGCCCCACCATATTCGGGATCCGCCAGATACCTATCGAAGGCGACGCACCGCATCCTCGAAGGCATCCATGGTTCGGGCCACGTCGTCCATGGTGACCGACCCGAGGTGGGCAATCCTGATCATCTTCTCCTTGTACTCGTCATGCCCAGTTGCGACGACCACATCGTGCTCGTGGTCCATGATGCCTTGGATCCCGGATGCCCCGAGCGATCTCGGCATCTTTATCGCGGTCAGCGTGTTCGAGCAGATGGATTCAGAGGCCGGGAAAGGCTTGAAGCCGAGGGACCCGGCGCGGCTCCTCACCCGCCTTGCCATTTCCCTGTGCCGCTCGAATCTCCTCTCAAGCCCTTCAGAGAGGATCTCATCAACTGCCGCCCTGAGGGCGAACAAGAGAGTCTCCGATTGGGTGAAGGGCGTCTGACCCTTCTTTCTGTGGTCGCTGGACCGGTACCTCCTCAGATCAAGGTAGAAGGACCTTGGCTTGGTCCGGTCTAGCACCGACCAAGCCTTGTCGCTGACGGACAGTATCGCAAGGCCCGGGGGGCAGCCCAGTGCCTTCTGCGTCCCAGCGATGCATATATCGATCCCCCATTCATCCGTGGGTATGTCATCCCCTCCCATGGAGGAGACGGCGTCCACCACGAGCAAGGCCTCCTTGGCCGAGAGGAATTCCCCGATCTCACCCAGCTCGACCCTCACGCCGGTGGAGGTTTCATTCTGGACCAGAACAACGGCCTTCACATCCTCGGTGTAGACGGACTGGATCTGTCGAAGGATGGGCGCCTGCCCCCAAGGAAGCTGTATGTCCACCACCCTGCCCCCGTAGACCTCCACTATCTGTCTGAAGCGTGCACTGAACTTGCCGTAGGTCGGGACCATCACCTTGTCGCCGGGCGATATCCACGATGAAATGGCTGCGTCCATTCCGGCAGTTGAGGACCCGGAGACCACGTGAAGGTCATGCTCCGTCTGGAAGATCCGCTTGAGATCCTCCCTGAGATCGAAGAGGAACTGGCCATACTCATCGGTCCTATGCGGCTTCATCTGGGCCCGCAGGGCATTGAGAACGGAATCCGAAAGCATCGTCGGGCCGGGTATCATGAGCAGCTTGTCCATGCCAGACCGCGACTTCACCGAAGTACTTCTTTTAAATATTCACGCCCTACTAGCGGCGGCGTGTTGGCAATTGGCAAGCCCCAAGATCCAGCCCAGCCTTGAGACTGCCGCTCTGCTCACGGCAGCCTATGTTGTTGTGGGCTTGCTGCAAACGCCCGCCTATTTGAAGATCGACAGTTCAGCGACGCTCGAGGACGGGTTGCTCGCGACCCTACTCTTCGCGGCGCTCCTCTTCCCTGCCGCCTATCTAGGGAGCCGGTTCGATCCGAGGCACCTGCCCGTACCTTCGCGAGCTTTCGGGGGCAGGGGGTGGATCGAAGAGCTTGCGCAAAGGTTGCCATGGACGCTTGCACTCGCCGTCGTGGCATTCGCAGTCAACGTGGTGATGTCCGGGCTGTTCAGTTGGGCCTGGGTACCCCCGACCGCCCAAGACTACGTCGCCCGGTTCTCCATTTTCGACAAGGTCATAACGGCCCTTTCATCGGGCATCTGGGAGGAGACGGTCTTCCGCCTTTTCCTCATCTCGGCGGGGGCCGCACTACTGGGCCGCAGGCGAGTAGCCGCCTTGTCCGCAAACCTCCTTTTCGCGGCAATGCACCTCGTGTTCCAGAACCCACCTTACAACCTTCCGGCGCTCGCGGTGGTATTCACGATCGGCCTGATCTACACCAAATGCTACCTCGACAAGGGTCTGGAATCGGCGATGGTATGCCACGCCGTAATGAACCTGCTCACGATGACCGTTGGAATGCTCCTGTGATGATCTAGGTCAGCAGTATCAGAGCGTCAAAGAGAGCTGAACCCACAGCATGGGTCGTCCAACTCGGAATCACCGACCTCGAGCGGAGGTTGGCCCAGCCAAACGCGATGCCCGCAAGGAATGAATATGGGACCTCCACATCGGGCTTCCCCAGATGCAGAAACGCGTATGGAAGGGTCTGCAGGAAGATCGAGCCCCAGAACGATCTGCGGGCCAGCACGAACAGGACGATCCCCCTGTAGAAGAATTCGCTGGCAAACATGAGGACCGAGATGATCGCCTCATTGTACAGGAAATCCTGGACTGTGACGGTGCCCGTGCGCCAGACGGGATAGTACCTCGTCATGGACGTGAGGCGCAGCCCGATCACCGACAGGCAGGCAGCAACGAGCAGGAAAGCAGCGGTGATGCGGGCCGTCGTCCTCCGAGATCCAAGGGAAAGGCCAACGTCCGAGGGCCTCACCCGACGGCTAGTCCGCCAGAGAAGGATCAACGGTACCAGGACGTACAGCAACAACTGCTGGACCATCTGACCCTGATAGAATCGCAGCGCGACCAGCTGGTCAGCCATCGGGATGGCGAACAGAAGCCCGATGGCGAGCGTCTCATCGGCATCCCACCTGCGAAATGCCGAGATCGCCACCCCGGCGGCCAGTCCGAGAAGCAGGAAGTAGCTGCCGAAATACCTACCCGGGAAGCTGGCCTGCCAGATGTAGATGACTGCGAAGCACACAAAACCCGCCGCAACAATTCGAGGACGGGCACGGTTCACGAAGCCGGGCAAACCCGCGGCGGAGATATGTGTTCCGTCAGAACGTCGCCTATGTCCTGTTTCCGCAGAACGGGCAGAAGGCGGCGTCCTTTGGCAGCCGGTTCCCGCAGCTTGAGCACACGTCCTCGGCCATCCTCGCCATCCTATACAGCTGAACGTAGAAGAAGAGAAAGGCGCTCACGGCTGCCGCTACCATCCCGAACACGATCGACAGGAAGATGAGTGCAATCGTTCCGAGGATGCCCGGCTTCACCGCAAGGTAGAGGTAGTACCCGAAGAAGGTCGCAGATGCCATGCCGACGATTAGCCCCGTGATGAGCGGCCTGAGGTAGTACCTGCGCTCGATGTACATCCGCATGTACTGGCCGAAACCCATCTCCCCAAACACTCAGGCCACCCCGAACACGCGCGGAGGGAGCCCTAGGCGTGCTCCTTGGGCTTCTCCTTGCCGCCGGCTTCCTTCTGTTTGGATTCCGGCTTCTTCGCGGGTTCCTCTTTCCTGCGCTCGGTCTTCTCCTTGGCTTCCTTGGGCTCGCCTTCCTTGGCCTCCGGCTCCTTGGCTTCCTTAGGCTTGGGCCCCTTCTCCTTGGGGGCCTTTTCCTTTGGCTCCTCGGCCTCCGGCTCCTTGGCTTCAGCCTCCTTGACCTCAGGAGGCGCGAAGTTCTTGTTCAAGATCCGCTTGGCCTCGATGCTCTTCAGTCTCGAGGCATCCTTGTAGACCCTTGCCAGGCCACGGCTGGTCGAACTCCCAAAGTGGCTATAGATGCCCTCTATCACGACGAGTTCCGGCTTGGAGTTGAGCTTGGCGCAGAGCACCCGCCGGGCGTCCGCGAGATTCGGCGTCGCCACTCCGTCGTGCGATATCTCGAACCTGATCTCATCCCGCCCCAGAATCGGATTGTGCCTCTTCTCAACTATCTCCATGTCCATCTCAGGACACCCTCGACCTTTTCAGAATCGATCTTGCCACTGCCTTGGTTTCCGCGTTCACCGCCACGGCAACGATTCCAGCGTCCGGTTGACCATAGAGAACCAAGGACCCAACAGGCGCCATGTCGATGGCGGGAAGTCCGAGGAGATCCTCCTCTCCAAGAATCTTGAGCGCGGATTTCCGCGGAAGGCTTATTAATTTTTTCAGCTCCCTCACGGCCGCATCGCTTATCGTGCCAGCGGGGTTCCCAGCCTGTGACCGCCGGTAGCCGGCCAGGAGTTCGGGCGGAAGGCACCGCCAGCCCTCCCTGCGAGTCCTCTCATCGAAGACGACGATGTTCGGAGAGACGCCCCTCCTAAGAAGCGTGAGCGTGACTATGTCTCCGACAGCGATGACCAGTCGCGAGCACGAGCGAGCTCGCCGCACTGCCTCATCTTCGGCTACGACCTCCCCAAGGGGTCGAGCGACAAGCTTCCTTATCTCGGGGTCATTGAAGATATGCCTGGTTGCCAAGGAGGCTCCTCATGATACGCTCAGGGCGTACCTTCCCTTTTTCCTGATCTTGAGCTTGTCCGCGAGCATCGACTTCGTGGGGTCGACGATCACGAGCAGACCGCTCCACCTTGGGGAGAAGGAACTCCCCTTGCAGTTCGGGCACACGGTGCCCTTGGGGACGATATAGAAACAGTTCCTGCACGCTCTGCCCCGCATCACGCCGCCTCCTTCTTGTCCTCCTCTACCCACTCCAGTTTCCCGAGCCCCGGCTGTCTCATCGTCAGCGCGATTTTGCCGCTGATCGTCGGCCCGCCCTTGATGCTGATCGCGACGATCCTTGCCCTGACCTGGTCGCCTTCCCTCAGGACTCGGTTGCTCTCCTTGCCGATGAACCTCGCGTTCTTCTTATCGTGGATGATGAAATCGTCTGTGATCTGCGAGACGTGCACAAGGCCGTCCAGCGGGCCAAGCCTGACGAAGGCCCCGAAGTCGACTATCTCCACGACCTGGCCCATGGTTATCTCCTGCATCTCGGGCTTGTAGGTCAGAACCTCGAACTCGGTGTCATGGTACGTCGCGCCGTCGCCCGGGGTGATCAGCCCCCTCCCGACCCTCAGAACGCCGGTGACGCAGATGATCAGCCCCAGGTCCTTGTCCAAGACCCCTTCATAGTCCTCCCTGAGCAGTTTCTCCACAACGCTCGTCTTCTCCTCCCCGAAAAGGTTCGGCGGGATTCTCACGGTATCCCGGAGCGTCACGAGCTTGTACATCCATTCACCTCATGTTGCCAAACGTGAAAGTTCAAGATCTACAAGAAGTCGAGGTGGGAATAGTCCCGAACCCCGATCACCCGTGTGTTATGCTCTTTTAATATGTTTTTAAGATGGGCATCGTTCGTGCACACGACTGCTCTATCACCGTACTGCTTGGCGAGCTTCACAATCGCGTGATCTGCATCGGGAGCTACAACTGGCACCGGTTCGTAGCGGGCAGCTAGCCCTAGTCCGAGCCGCGCCGCCGCGGCCGCCCTACCTTTCCCTCCCGAAACGAGCTTGAGCTCATCGATCACCATGCTCGGCACCAGGATTCGGTAGGACTGCGACACGAGCCGGTCCAGGTCCTCGAACAGTCTCAGGGACGACCCATACGCACTCATAAAAAACTGGAGTCTAGGATCACCCGGATCTTCTCATTCGACCGTTCCATGTCCGATCAGTCTCCACCTGTAGCCTATGCGTCTGCTGATGGCCGCCCGGGACCCAACCAGGGTGCAAACTGGCAGGTGAAGCCTCACCTTCACCTTCGAGCCGGAAATCTCCCTAACAACCCCCGCGGTTCGCGCCGTGCCCACGTTGAGCATCACTAGCTCGTTTGTCTTGATCGGGGCCACGTCCAGCTCCTCCTCGGTGCCCACCACCTTGTCCATGAGCTCCACTTGGAGGCTGAGCTCGTCCCATACATCGGGCAACTGCCCTGGATGGCCCACTACGTGCCCCACCAAGTTGTCCGACTTGGTCAAGGATGAGTCCAGCAAAGTGCCTATCCCTATCAGGCCACCGGGTCCCGCCTCATCCACCCTCGTCGTGCCCCTCATGATCGACTCTACCCTGGTCTTCATGGGCGTCCAGACAGCTTTCCCTTCAACCTCCCGCCGTCTCCCGGGACGGATCTCGATCTCGTCCCCCTTCCTCAGCTTGCCTTGAGACAGCGTCCCGCCGACCACCCCTCCCACCAGTTTCTCGGGCGGACTTCCCGGTCTGTTAACGTCGAACGATCGAGCAACCATCAGCAGAGGGGGCCTATCGAGAACTCTGTGGGGCGGATTGAACCGCTGGTTCATGCTCATGACCAGGACATCGATGTTGGCCTTCTGCTGGGCAGAAACCGGGATGATAAGTGGGTTGGCTATCCTCGAGGAGGATAGGAAGTCAGCTATCTCCCGGTAGTTCTTCTTGGCCTGATCAACGTCGACCAGGTCTATCTTGTTCTGGACGACTATCAGATCATTGACCTTCAGTATCTCCAAGCCCCTTAGATGCTCCTTGGTCTGGGGCTGAGGACAGTGCTCGTTCGCAGCTATGACCAGGATGGCGCCGTCCATAATGGCTGCTCCCGAGAGCATCGTTGCCATGAGCGTCTCGTGCCCCGGGGAGTCGACGAACGAGACCTTCTTGATGGGCTGTGCTTCCCCTCCGCATGCCCTGCAGGTCGGCTCGGCTGTGTAGCACTCCGGCTCGCCGCACTTCGGACACTTCCTGATGACGGTGTCCGCGTATCCGAGCCTTATGGTGATACCCTTCTTCAGCTCTTCCGAGTGGGTATCGGTCCAGACTCCTGAAAGGGCGGCCGTCAGGGTGGTCTTTCCATGGTCCACGTGGCCAACCATACCAACGTTAACGTGGGGAAGCTGGTCTGCCGACGCATTTCCCGGTATGCACAGACCCCCTAGCTGCCTTCCTTCTTGACTATGCTGTCAAGAGGCGTCTTGCCTTCCTGGATCACCGTCATGTTGAGTTGCTCTATGTCGTCCGACAGGATCTCGCCCACCACCGTCTTGCGTCGGCGAGCCTCACGCCTGCCCGATCCCAGGCCGGCGCCCCCGGCCAGCAGGGGCGCCGCCCTGCCTGCCCTGTGAATCCCCCGCCTCATGGGAAACCCCTGCTTGTCAGTGCCACCGGTGAGCCTGAGCTTGTATCCGGGAAGGCCCAAGAACCCTCCGTCCACCTCTTCGCCGACCCTCTTCCCCACGAGCTCCCCCATCTTGGGCTGGTCCAGCTCCATCTGATAGCTTCTGCCGGTTTTGGGATTGTTGATCACGATTTTGGGCAAAGAAACCCTCCGAGAGCCCCATTCTGCATTCTAGGACATTAAATGCCCCAGAATAGGTCTTTCTCCCTCCTGAGCCTCAGGAATTCTTTAAATGTTTCCATCTCGGAGGGCCCCATGGTCGCCACCAGCTTCGATCCTATGAGCTTGGCGTCCTCCTGTGGAATGTCCACCAGAAGCTCATCTCCCTCCTTGACGTTCCTGCCGATGACCGCTCCATCGATGGAAACCGCGACCTCCATGCCCTCCGTTGCCTTATCTATGTTCTTGGATTCCTGCTGGATTTGCTTCACCCTTCCGATCCTCACCCCATCCGTGTTGACCAGTTCCCTTCGAGGCCTTATCTCCCCGGAGAGCACTCGTATCCCGCAGATGGCGGGTTTGGACTGCCGGAAGACGAAGCCCGGCATCACGAGGATCCTGCACGGAGTGACGATCCTCTCCCTCAACAGCTCCAGCTGCCGCTCCTGCCACTCCTTCCTCCATGCCTCGTACTCGTCGAACATATGGAAGATTATCTTGCTCTCGATGAGCTTGGTCTTCTTCTCATCCGAGTACTCCCGGGCATCGGGGGCAACGCTGACGTTGAATGCGAACACAGCACCGAGGAGGGGGTCCTTCCTTCCGACTATCTCGGCATCGATGACGTCCCTCTTCGACACTTCCCCTATGTCCGCGACCCGAACGCCCACTGAGCGGTTCTTAAGTTGTGCCACTATCGCTTCCAAACTACCCAGGGCATCGGCCTTGACAACAACGCCGACGTTGTCAGTCCGGACCCGTATCCCCCCGATTTCCTCGGCTATCGATCTGTCGACCTCCTCCTCCTTCCCAGGCGGAACAACGTAGAGGGGAGAACCCGCGATGGCATCCTCAAGTCCCGGGGCAACCACCTTGGTCCCGGCGGCCGCGACGACCTCGTCTATCTGCATGAAGCGCTCCCTGGGATCCCGCATCTCATCAAGAGGCTTGGGAAGCAGGAGAGCCCTCACCTTGGTGTGAATGATGCCGCGTCTCCCCGACAAAGCGATGCTGTCGTTCTTTCGGATTATGCCGTCGTAGACGATGGCATCGACCGTCATCCCGACGCCCTTCGTTTCCTTGACCTCCAAGACCGTGGCCTTCCCGGACCCCTTGACCTCGACCTTCAGCGAGCTTTCCAGATACCTCTGGGTTATTCCTGCGATGAAGAGCAGAAGCTCCGGGATGCCTTCCCCCGTCTTGGCCGAGATGGGTATGATGCAAACCTCGTTGGTGAAATCCTTGACCCTGTCGTACCTTTCAGACCTGTAGCCGAGCCCATGGAGCTTCCCGACCAGCGAGTATACCCTCTCCTCCAGCTCGTCGAGTTGTCTGGTTCCCTGTTTTCTGAGAGAATTGGAGAGGCTAGCCTCGGGCATCGGGCGCCAGCCGGTGATCTTGTCGATCTTGTTGTATGCGATGAGGAAGGGGGTCTTGAAGATCTTCAGTATCTCCATTGCCTCCTTGGTCTGGGCCATCATCCCCTCATTGATATCGATCACCAAGACGGCGAAGTCGGCGATGGATCCCCCTCTCCGCCTAAGGTTTGTGAAGGCCTCGTGACCCGGTGTATCGATGAAAAGCAGTCCGGGGATAGCGATCTCGAACCGGCGCTCGGCCAGCAACGGCCCGCTGACCTTCTTTATCACATCGAGGGGTACATAGGAGGCCCCTATAGCCTGGGTAATGGCGCCTGCCTCCCGGGCAGCCACCGTGGTTCCGCGGATCTTGTCAAGGAGGGTGGTCTTTCCATGGTCCACATGTCCCAGTACCGAGATCACGGGTTGCCTAAGAACCATATCCACATGCACCTCCAGACGCCACGGGGACCTGTCAGATCCGGTAGATAGATGAGGAAGCGAGATCGTACTCGAAGATTTCCGCGTCCTTGAAGAACAGGCCTATCTCGCTCTTCGCAGACTCGGCCGAGTCCGATGCATGGACGAGATTGAAGATTACATTTCTTCGCTCGATTGTGAGGTCCCCCCGGATCGTTCCCGGCTCCGCCTCGGACGGATCGGTTGCCCCAACCATCTTCCTCACGACATCAATAGCCTTCTGACCTTCCACGACCATCGCGACGCTGGGCGACGAAGAGACATATTCGACCAAGGAGTCGTAGTACGGTTTCCCGACGTGCTGCCGGTAGTGTGCCCGGGCCTCTTGCTTCTCCAGCCAGACGAACTTGAGGCCGACGATCTTCAGGCCTTTCCTCTCGATCCTCCCTATTATCTCGCCGACCAGCCCCCGCAGGACCCCGTCCGGCTTGATCATGAGGAACGTCCTCTCGAGGGACGGCACTGCTGGGCTCACGTTACACGCCCTCCGGTTTCGCTTGCCCTTCCCCGGCCTCCCCGCCGCCCGCTTCCCCCCGGGCCTCCGTGGACGTCTCCTCCGATGGTGCGTGTTGCTCTGGTGCGGCCTCCTTCTCCTTCTTCCCCTTCTTCTCCGACTTGGGCTTTGCTTCTCCCTCGGCCTCCGGACCCTTGGCCTTTTCCACCTTCGGAGGCGAGGGGCCCTTCTCGTAGTGAACCGTCCATTTCAGCTTCCGCGCCTTTCTGCCGAGACGAACCAAGTTGTGCTCGCATTTGCGGCTGCAGAAGTAGGATCGCTGGTTGTCGTTCCCGACGAGCATCAGTCCGGTTCCGGGCTCAATCGGGTTACCGCAGAAAGAGCAGACCACATGCAACGGCAAACGACCATGCCCCTCAAGGAGTTGATATCTCTCTGGCCTCCCTCTCGCTCTCACGGAGCATCAGGATGTCGCCGAGTCGGACAGGACCCTTGGTGTTTCGCCTGATTATCCGGCCCTTGTCCCGCCCGCCGAGTATCCGGCATCTGACCTGGAGGACCTCGCCATAGACGCCAGTTCTGCCTCGGATCTCGATCACCTCTGCCGGGATCGCATCAAGCTTCTCCTCCAAATCCCCGAACCTCCGGCGCTCTGGCTAGCTCCCCAGGACCTCCACACCCTAGCCCTGATCGGCTTGCTCGGCCTTCTTGCTTCCGGCCTTCTTGGGTGCCTTCTTGGCCTGGGCCCGCTTCTTCGGCGGCTTCTTCTTCTCGACAACCTTCTCCTCTTCCGGCTCAACGGGCTTCTCCTCAGCGGCCTTCTCCTCAGCGGCCTTCTCCTCAGCCTCCTCAGGGCCCGCCTCCTCTGCCACTTCCTCGGCCTCCTTGGCCTCGACGGGCTTCTCCTCAGCGGCCTTCTCCTCAGCCTCCTCAGGGCCCGCCTCCTCTGCCACTTCCTCGGCAGCGGGTTTCTCTGCCTTCGCTTCCTTCTTCGGAAGTTCCTCGCCCCTCATCAGGGCTTCGAGGTTGTCGATGATCTCCTTGAGCTTCGCAGCCGCCTTTCCGGTCTTCACCACCGCGACCGAGGCCGTGGAAACCTCAAGCCCGGCCGAAACCCCAAGTTCATCCTTGCTGGGTACGACGATGAAAGGGACCCCTTTCTCCTTGCACAGCAAGGGCAGATGGGCTATGACCTCCTCGGGTTCCACATCCCTCGCAAGGTAAACCAGCTTGGCTTGTCCCCTCTCGATGGTCTTGGTTACCTCGTTGGAGCCTCGCTTTATCTTGCCGGTATCCCTGGCGAGCTCTAGTGCGTCGTACGCGTCCTCCGTCAGTTCCTTCGGAACCTCATACTCATCGAACAACGTCAAAACGACACCTCCCCCTCATCCCGAGGCACGTCCTTGCAGGATTTGCGCTGGGGATTGCTAAGGGTGTTGCAGGCTTCCTAGATCTCTTGTTCTTAAATTGTTTCATACGGAACCTAGAGTGGAGACCGCCTGGAGAAGGCTAGGGGATCCACGCCCCTGTCCACCATCCAGTTCCGCAGCCAGCCCGATATGACCAAGTCCGCCCCCCGAAGCTCGTCCAGATTCCTCGAGCCCGTCAGAAACATGGACGCCAATATCTCGGAATGGAATAGCCTAACTAGCTTGTCCACCTCCGCTTCCCCCCGCCTCACCGCCTTCAGAAATGGGGAGGCGATCCCGGCGCACCTTGCTCCCAAAGATATGCACTTGGCCGCGTCTAGGCCCCCGCGAATTCCCCCACTCGCGATCACGTTCAGGCTTGTTGACGCGGCCACCTCGACCACGCTTGCCGCGGTAGGTATCCCCCAGTCGCTCATAGACCTGGCCAGCATCCTTCCCACCGGATCCTTCGCCCGGTAGCTCTCCACGGCAGCGAAGCTCGTCCCTCCGAGTCCCGCAACGTCCACCCACTCGACATTGGCCCTTTGGAGCCGGGCCGCGACCTCCTTTGAGATCCCCGCCCCCGTCTCCTTCACAACGACAGGCCACTTCGATTGGGACTTGAATTCCTGAATGGCCGCAAGCCCCCCGGCGTACCCCGTCTCGCCGTCGGGCTGCGTAGCCTCGTGGAGCGGATTGAGATGGACCGCAACTGCATCAACGCCCACCTTCTCCATCGCATCAACAATGGGGCCGAATTCGAGACAGGTTAGTTGCGGCAACCCGATGTTGCCAATCAGAAGCACGTCCGGAGCAACGTCTCTGACGGCATATGTCTTCCATGCGGAGGCATCCTCAACCATGGCTCTCATGCTGCCCAAGCCAAGCCCGATCCCGTGTTTCTGGGCGGCCCTTGCGAGCGCCCGGTTTATGCGAGCCGCCCCCGGGTAGCCCCCAGTCATCGCGCTGATCAGAAGCGGCATCCGCAGCGTCTTCCCGAGGACGCGGGCCGTCGTGTCTATGTCCTTCCGGTCGATCTCCGGTAGCGCCCTGTGCACGAACCTGACACAGTCCAGGCCCGAGCCCTCCACCTCCACGTCATGCTCAAGAACGATCCTAACGTGATCGGCTTTCCTCGTCCGTATCGCGCTCATCCCTTCCACCATTCCTTCAGGCTCAGACTCCGGCCTTGCGTTGCCCCTTGCGCCATCCTAGCCCGGGAGGTTGTTCCGTGGACACCTCCGCCGGTTCGGGCAGGCGGCTCAGATCTTCTCCACGAGTCCGTCGTCCGCCTTGACCCTGATCATGTCGCCACTCTTGATCTGATCGATGTCTATGCCGTCGACGCAAGGTATGCCCGCGAGGATCACGCCCGTGGCCACTATGGTTTCCGTCTCCTTGTTCACTATTGCCGCCGGGGCAACTCCATTCCTCTTGAGCCCGTAGATCACGTATGACCCAACCGTGGAACCCTTGCCACACGGGAACACCAGAACCTTCCCAGTGACCGACTGCCCTTCGAGTGGATGGCCCTTCTCGATCACCCTGCCCGACTTCGCATCTATTCCGCCATAGAAACCGATGGGGTCCCTGGAGACTATCGCTTCGCCCTGGGCGGTGCCGGGGGTGATCATCCTCCCCTTCATATCTCAAGCCTCCTTATGAGTTCGTCAACATTGCCGAAGACCACGCTCTGCTTGCAGAACCCAGGAAGGTAGTTGGCGGCCTTGCCGGAATCCACGGCCGTGGTCTTGTAGCCCATGTCCTCTAGCGGCGATACGACCATGCAGGTATCCGCCACCACCTTGCCGCCGGCGGCCTCGATCTTCTTCGTGTACCCCATGAGGTCCGCGGCCTGGCTCAAGAGCCTCGACGTACATATCCAGATCGGTTTCTTCAATTTCCTGCCCTCCAGCTTGCTGGCGAGGGTCGCTATCTCCCTGAGGGACGCATGGGGGCAGCCCAGAACCGCGATGTCCGGCGCCTTGCCGGTGTTGAGCTTTGCGTAGGTCTCCTCCAAGTCCTTTGAGGACACGTGTACGGTCTCAAGGCCCTTCGTGTCCATCAGCGGCGCCTCGGGGGTGAGGTTCTCCGCATGATACAGCGCAACGGCCCCAGATGCCGCCATCGCCGCGCCCAGTGCCTTAAGCTGGTCGGTGTCGGCGTCCTTCAATCCCCTGAAGTAGGGAACCTTGTTCTTCACAATCTTCCCGACATGGTATCCCAGTGCGCCGTAGTCGGAGGTGTGGCGCAACTCCGCGTCAACGCTGAATACCATCTCGGGCTTTCGGTTCTGGTCGAGATGAAGGCCGTAGTTGGGCGTCACTCCACAGATGGCGGCGGCCAGGGCCGACGGCCCTCCCTCCCTGTTCGTCCTAGCTCCGATCACGGAGTTGGCGAATGCGACGGCGGAGGACTCCGACCATGCGATGTGTTCCCTGAACCGGGGAAGGTTGCCGCAGAGATACGGGGTGCAAGTCGCAGTCGTCACTATCCCCATCTTCTTGAAGGCGCTCAT